>Ga0210402_10003732_pt1 | contig 14133 bp, 8 predicted proteins | sample IncBWC7MmetaG_FD_161055 | JGI IMG/M metagenome (GOLD analysis project Ga0210402, IMG submission 161055) | Forest soil microbial communities from Barre Woods Harvard Forest LTER site, Petersham, Massachusetts, United States - Inc-BW-C-7-M | ecosystem: Environmental > Terrestrial > Soil >...
GACGCCGTGCTCCATGCCGTAGAGGGCGACGAGCTTCACGTTCGGCGCGTGGCGCAGCACATCGATGGTGCTCACGCCCTGGCGGTTCACCCCGGCCGGATGCGTGAGCAGGCCCACGCGCTTGCCGGCGATGGGGGCGAAATTTTCCGACGCGAGCACGTCGATGCCCAGCATGACGGGGAAAACCGTTTCGACCCGCGGCACGGGTGGCGCGGCCGGCTTGGGCGGCGTGGCCGCCGCCGGCCCCGGCTCATTCGACGCGCAACTGAAGCCGCCGAGCAACACGAGGAAAAAGGTCAGCACCTGCGGCCAGCGGAATGCACGGGGAAAGACGGTCATCGGTCTTTCCACTTTGCTGCGCACCCCTTGGTCGTCGAGTCGGAATACACCGTGGGAAACATTATTTTACCGCAAAGCCGAAAAGGGAAAACGGTTTTTAATTCAGAGGCCATGAAATCACGGGAAGAAAAATGATGAATGTCCGATTCCTGGCTTCCGGGTTTCTTGCTTAAAATACCGATCTAATGACTCCAGGATTTCACCGCAGAGGGTACAGAGAAAGCGGAGAAAACTTTCTCGTTTCCTGTCTCTGCGCCCTTTGCGATCTCGGCGGTTAAACTGATAGCCATCGGATTTGATTTTTACAGAAGGTCGCAAAGGAACGCGAAGCGACCGGGATCAGTTTGCACCAAATTTCCAAGCAGACGCTGCCTTTGCCTTACCGAATAGAGATTCCTCGCTGCGCTCGGAATGACAGAAATGCTTTTTGCGATCTTTGCGTTAAAAAAGGGATCGAGGTTTGGGTTAACCACTAATCCCCGCTTATCCTCACTAATATAGTGGGTTCGTTATCCGTACTTATCTGCAGTAAAAACACGTGTCTCCAAGCTTTTCACCGCAGAGGATACAGAGAGCGCGGAGAAAAGATTTTCTTTTCCTGCCTTTGCGATCTTTGCGATCTCCGCGGTAAAAAAGATTGGGATCGGGCTGCCTTTCTTAGCGGCCATGAGTGTGGGTTAGCGGTTTCAAATCCGGATTTTCCTGGCTTCCGGGGTTCCTCCTTAAAATGTCTCATGATTGACTCAGCGGAGCGCGCCGCACCGCCGCGTTGAGATTTGCCGCCGCGTCGCGCAGCGCCTGCGCCAGCGGCGTGCCGGCCGGGGTGATGGCGTGCAACGCGAGGTCGGCGCGGGATTCCCCGGCGATTTCACCGGCGAAGACATGCACGGGCTTGCCGAGCGCAAGCGCCCGGGTGACGACGGCGCCGGGGCCTTTTCCGCTGAGCGAGCTGCGGTCGAAACGGCCCTCGCCGGTCACCACCAGGTCGGCGGCGGCCAGGCGCGCATCGAGGCCGAGCCACGAGGCGACGAGGTCGAACCCGGGCAAAAGTTTCGCGTGCGCGGCGCACATCAGCCCGAATGCAAGGCCCCCGGCCGCGCCTGCGCCGGGTTCTTCCATGAGCGACTCCGGCTGCCCGCAGTGGGCGCAGAGCATGCGTGCGAGCCGCGCGCTCTCGGCCTCGAGTCGCGCGAGATCCTCGGGCCGCAGGCCTTTTTGCGGGCCATAAACGGTGGCCGCGCCATTCGGGCCAAGGAGCGGGTTGGTCACGTCGCACGCGATGTGGATCGGCGGGATGGACGGGCAAACCTCGCCGTCGATCGCCGCGATTTTTTGCCAGTGCGCGGGAATGGGCGGGCGGATTTTTTTGCCGTCGTTGTCGCGGAATTCAAGGCCGATCGCGCCCAGCGCGCCGAGACCGAGGTCGTTGGTGGCGCTGCCGCCCACGCCGAGCACGATGGCGGCGGCCCGCAATTCCGCGGCGGCTTGGAGGAGCTGGCCGGTGCCGTGCGAGGTCGTTTGCCACGGCTCGCGAAGTTCGGGCGGGAGCAGCGCGAGCCCGCTGGCCGAGGCCATGCCGGCGATGGCGATCAGCGCCTCGGGATTTTCTGCTGAAAGCCGGCCCCGCGCGGCGGCGGGGATTTTTTTCAATGACACCAGGCCGAGCGTGGCCTCGACCGCGTCACCGCGCGGCCCGCTGACCTGGAGCGTTGCGAGTTGCCCACCCGCGGCGGTGGTCAAAATCTCCGCGAAACCCTCGCCGCCGTCGGACAGCGGGCAGAGGTCGAGCCGCCAGTCGGGATGAAGGTCGTGCAAGGCGCGCGCGGTGAGATCGCACGCCTGGCGCGCGGTGAGCGAATCTTTGAATTTGTCGAAGGCGAGAAGGACAGTCATCGCGCGGGGCGGGGCAGGCCGCGACTCCAGTGCAACGATGGAGTTTAAACAAAACCAAACTTGAAGGCAGGCCTAATGCAAAGCAGATGAATTAATTCCCGGCGGACGGTTTGCGAAACGGCGCGCGATAAAAATTCAATGATATGAATAAAGGCCTGTTTGCGATTCTTACACTGCATTTTCTATTATATCTGACGCCTGTGAACGTGGCTTCCCAAGGTTCTTCATCCCCCTGTGCTGATCCAGAAATATCTCCCCGCCTTGGGCTTTTTATTGAATCTGCACTTTGTGCGCAAACCGCATGGTTCGACCGTGGCCGTTTTGCCACCACTGGTGCTGGTATCGCCATCATGCGGCCAAATCTGCCTGGGCAAAAGGCCTGCGGATAAATCGCCGGCACCCGTTCCGCCCGGGCGCCTTTATTTTTTGCAGTGAACGTGCCGCGCGCATCCCCCTGCCACTGTCCGCCAATTCCCAACCCCACCCACCAATGAAACCAGCCAACCTGATACCCCGACTGACAATCGTCGCGAGCCTTTTGCTCGTGACCGTGCACCTGTCCGCCCAAACTGCGCCTAACCCGCCCGCCCGATCGGCGACGCCGCCCGAGGAAAGCAACTCGGAGGTCATCATGCTGGGCACGTTCGATGTCGGCGCCTCCAACGATCACGGCTACACCTCCGACGAGACCACCTCGGGCACACGCATCAAGGCCAATTTGCGCGACCTGCCCTTCGTCGTGAACGTGATCACCAGCGATTTCATCAGCGACTTCGCGGCTTTTGAATTCAACGATCAGGTTTCCAACGTCAGCTCGCTTTCGGTTTCCGAAGTCCAGGGCCAGTATCAGCTCCGCGGCTTCTCCGTCACGACCCAGCTGGTGGACGGCTTCCGCCGCCTCGGTCTCGTCGATTCGGTCAACGTTGACCGCATCGATGTGATCAAGGGCCCGGCCGCTTCGATTTATGGCTATATCCAGCCCGGTGGCGTGGTCAATATTACCACCAAGAAGCCCCTGACGCATCATGAAGACAGTGCTTCGATCTATGCCGGCGATTATGATTTTTTCCGCCTCGAAGCCTATTCGACCGGCCCGCTGGGCGACAGCGGCAAGGTGTTTTACCGGGCGGACGTGTCCGACCAGCACCGCGACTTCCAGCAGAGGTACAAGGCCCAGAGCCGGTACTACGGGGCCTTTCAAATTCTCTGGAAACTAGATGCTAATACCAGCCTGAACTTCAAGGTCGATGATGTCTTCCAGCATGAACACCGCGGCAACCAGCTGCTCTACCTGCGCACCGCCGGCACCGTTTCCGATCCCTATCGGGTTTTCACTTCCGGCGCCCAAACCGGCCAGCCCCAAACCATCAGCAATTACTATCTTGGCCTCGCCTACGCCAACAATCCCTATAATGCCGCACTCTATAATTTCAATAATAGCGGCCCCGGGGAATACAATGACCGTCGCATGCTGAGCGGGACCCTTGTCTTCGAGCACAAGATCAATGACGTCTTTTCGTTGCGCAATGGGTTCAACTATTTCAACCGCCAGTACTATCGTCTCTACGTCGATGGCCTCAACTACGGGATCCAGGCCCAGAGCATGTCCGGCCAGGCGCCGGAATTCGATAGCACCCCGCAGCGAAACGTCGCCAATCAGACCGACCTTACGGCAAAGTTCAAGACGGGCCCGGTCTCGCACCAGATGCTTTTGACCCTGGATTTCAGCGATGAGGTGGATCGGTCCGTCGAATTGCGGATGGATGCCAGCAGTATCGTTGCGGTAAATCCATCGACCGGGCAGCTGTTCAATCCCGTCACCAACATCACCAACTTTACCAACCCCAATTATGGTTTTGTCACCTACAAGCAAAATCCGGCGCTTTATAACCAAACCCAGGCCAACTACTGGGATAGCGTCCATGACTACGGGCTCTTCCTGAATGAGCATGCCTCCATGTTTCATAACCGCCTGAATGTCATCGCCGGCCTCCGCTCCGACTGGATCAACACAAAACTGGACGACTATGTTGCTTATAATTATCTCACGAACGCGTTCGGCGAAAAAGACCTCGATGAGAATATCCGCCATTTCTTTTCCCATCAACTGGGGATCAGCTACCGGGTAATCGACGATGTCACGCTTTTTGCCAACCAGAGCAACAGCATCAATCCCCAGCCAAATTATGTGCCCGGCTCGGGCCTGGAAGCGCCCAACAGCAGCAGCAAGGGCTACGAGTTCGGCACCAAGGTGTCGCTGTTTAAAAACCGCCTCAGCTTCACCCTGTCCCACTATCAAATCCACCAGTATAACTCGATCTACCAGATTTCAACCACGGAGACACTGGCCGATGGTTCTTCCGCGAGTGTCACGGGCTTCATGAATATTCCCGAGGAAGTGTCCACCGGTGATGAGGTCGAGGCTGCCTGGCAGCCCACCAAGGGCCTGCAGCTGATGATCGACTATAGTTATGACGAGTCGAAAATCACCCAATCCAACCCGTATTATCTTTATCTGCAGGGAACTCCCACCCGCCGCGTGCCGGCGAATCAATTCGGCTCCGCCGCGCGCTACACCTTTGGAGATGGAATCTTCAAGGGGCTCTACCTCGTGGCGAAGGAAAATTATTACAGCAAATCCGTGGTGAACGTCAGCGGCGGTCGCGCCGCGACCGGCAGCGGCTTCGTTAACAATGCCACCAACGGGGGATTCCCCTTTGCCATTGACGGAGTGGCTCCCAATGCGCTCGTGACGAATACAAACCTGACGACGCGCCAGACTCCCGCTACTCCCAATGGAATGCCCGACCCGCAGATCGTCCATCTGCCTGATGGACGCGAGGCGATCTACAACGCGCCCTGGGCCACCACGGATCTTGGCATCGGCTACAGATTCAAGACCGGCGGCTACACCCACAGGCTGCAGCTCAATGTTAAAAACGTCTTCAACCGGCGCTACACCTATGGTTCCGCCATCGCCGGGGATCCCATCACCTATGTCGTGAGCTACTCGCTCACCTACTAATATCCTCTCCCCTCGTTCACCGCGTCCTGCGCGGTGAACGCCGGGATGAAATTCGGAATCGATCCTTGGATAGGGATCAGCGCGCACGCTGCGCGTTTATTTCGCCGCGACCGAGAGCTTCGCCGTCACGCCACTCACGCCGTCGGTGTCGAGGGCCAGGGCGATGGCTTTGCCGATGAGCTGGGGCGACGCGACGGTGCCGCTGAGATCGACTTTGCCGTCGTGCGACTCGACGCTGATGTCCCCGGCGGTGAGGTCGCGGTCGAGCACGTATTTGGCCTTGATGACGGTAACGATGCGGCCGTCGGCGATTTTTTCGCCCACGGCCTGGGCCTTGGTGCGCACGACCTGGCCTGTTTTGGCGAGATCGTCCTTGATATCGTCAGGCGTGAGGTGCCATTCGATGAGTTTGTCATGAATGCGATCTTTGACGTTATCGGCGGTGTCCCTGGCCTTGTCGGCCAGCGACGGATCGTTCGACTGGGATGTTTCAGCGGCCGGGCTGGCGTTGGCCGGCTGGGTTGGCGCGGCGATGGACTGTTCGGCTTCGCGCTGGTCGTAGTAATGCAGTGCGATGGCACCGAGGATGCCGCCAATGATCAGGAGAATAAGGGCTTTCATGGATTTGTTTGTTGTCGCTGCGATGGACAGCGCGGCGTCCCGGTGGTTCGACTGAATTTGGCTGGAAACCCTGGCGGGCTGTTTTGCTCCATTATCGTTCTTCATTCTCTTAATCGTACTCGTTATCGATCCGATACATTGAGAATGAGAAAGAGTACGAGAATAAGGACGATTGGTTCGTTCGGAGAGTTCTGCTGTCGCTCGTCCTTTGGGTGGTTCGACTGATTTTGGCTGGAGGAACGGCCATGGCTCGTATTGGCTCGGCCCCATGCCTGCTCAAACCGCTCTCGTCACTGGCGCTTCACGTGGCATCGGCCGTGGCATCGCGGTGGAGCTCGCCCGCGCAGGCTGCCGCGTGGCTATCAATTACGCCGGCAACGCCAGGGCGGCGGCCGAGGCGTTACAGCTGGTGCGCGCGGCGGGGGGCGATGGTTTCATCCTGCAGGGCGACGTGGCCGTGGCCGCCGACCGCGGGCGGATGGTCGCGGAGACCGTGGCCAAATTCGGCCGCATCGACCTGCTCGTGAACAACGCCGGCGTCGCACCCAGCGTGCGCGCGGACTTGCTCGAGGCCGGCGAGGAGAGTTTCGACCGGCTCTACGCGATTAATTTGAAGGGGCCCTATTTCCTCACGCAGCTCGTCGCCAAGCAGATGTTGAAGCAGGAACGCGACGCCGAGGGCTTCCGCGGGCGCATCACGAACATCACGTCGATCTCGGCTTACACGGCGTCGGTCAGCCGCGGCGATTATTGTGTCGTGAAGGCCGGGCTTGCGATGATGACAAAACTTTTCGCCGACCGCCTCGCGCAGGACGGCATCAACGTTTACGAAATCCGTCCCGGCGTGATCGCCACCGACATGACCGGCGGCGTGAAGGAAAAATACGACAAGCTCATCCTTGAGCAAGGCATCACGCCCATCCGCCGCTGGGGTAAACCCGAGGACGTCGGCCGTGCGGTGCGCGCCATCGCGGAGGACCGGTTTCCGTTCTCGACCGGCGCGGTCTTCGATGTGGACGGTGGGTTCCACCTCCATCGCCTGTGATCCTCGCGCTCGGCCAGGCTGGCTACGAAGAACTGCTCGCGCTTGAACTCGCGGGCGCGGGCGCGCTTGCCGCGGAGCGCGGGCCGGGATGGGTTCTGGCAAAGGCGAGAGGCGAGGGGCCAGAGGCGAGAGGTGCGACGCTTCGCGTCGAACTTCCAACACCCAAATCGGAAACGGACGCGAACGCGACTGCCGGGATAATGCCGTTGGATCTCGCTTTTGCGCATGCCGTGTTGCAAGAGCCGGTGGAAGTGCGGGGCGAGTCGGTCAACGCGCTCGCGCAGCAGATCGCCGAGTTTTTCATGAAAAGCCTGCGCGATGAACGGGTCGAGGCCGCGTGGCCGTGCGTGTTTGCCGGCCCGGCGGAAATGGTCGGCCTCGGCCGGCGCATCAGCGGCGTGGAGAAAGCGTTTCACGAGATCCTGCGGAAACGGCTTTCGCGCGTGGCGAGGCTCGCCCTGCCCGGGACTTCGCGTGGCCCGGGGCCGGCGCGCGGGCTGTTCGTCTTCTTTTCCGATTTTGGCCGCGCCTTTGTCGCGCGCGAGGCGCTGCTGGGCGGGCAACGGCGCATGGCCGACGATGAGGCGGCGCCCTCGCGGTCGTTCCTGAAAGTCGAGGAAGCCTACGGTGTGCTGGGCCGCGAGCCACAGCCGGGCGAGACGGTGTGCGATCTCGGCGCGGCGCCGGGCGGCTGGAGCTACAGCGCGGCCCAGCGCGGCGCGCAGGTCGTCGCGGTGGACAACGGCCCGCTCAAGGGCGGCGCGCTCGGGCATCCGCGCATCGAGCACCGGTGCGAGGACGCGTTCAAGTTTCAGCCGCGTGACGGCGAAGTTTTCGACTGGCTGTTTTGCGACCTCCTCGAGGAACCACAGCAGGTGCTGAAACACATTGTCGAGCCGTGGCTGGCGCGGTGCTGGTGCCGGCACTTTGTCATCAACCTGAAATTCGGCCATGTCGATTCAGTGGCGCTGCTGGCCGAGTTGCGCGCGCCGGGCTCACCCTTTGTCGCGCATGCGGACAGCTTCCTCGTGCGGCACCTCTATCACGACCGCGAGGAATTCACCGTGGTGGGATCTTTGAACGCTGAACGCTGAACGCTGTTTCAGTTCTGTCTTATTGGAATTCTGCTCTGTGTTCGATCCTTTAGGGTTATCTGCGGCGCAAAAGAGATTGGTATTAGCGTCAATTAGCGTTGATTAGCGGTTCTCAACAAAAACCATGAAGCAAAAAGAACTGAGCATCTGCGGGCTGGCGGCGGTGGAGGCGCGGTTTGCGCGCGATGCGGGGTCGATCCTGCGGCTGTATTTCGATTATGCGACCGGGCGGAAGATCGGCGCGATGTGCAAGGCGCTCGCCGCGGCCAAAAAAATCTACCGCTGCGTGGAGCCGCCTGAGCTGGAAAAAATCGCCGGCTCGGTGCACCACGGCGGGATTGTGGCGGTGGTCGCGGCGCCGGTGCTGGACTCGCCGAGTGAAATGGAAATCCACGCGTGGGCGGCCCGGTGCGAGCCCTTGCTGCTCCTCGACCGCATCGGCAACGCGCACAACCTCGGCGCCATCGCGCGCACCGCGGCGTTTTTTGGCGTGCGCATGCTGGTGCTGGTGGAGCATCCGCTGGCGGCGCTGCCCGGCGACGCGGCCTATCGCGTGGCCGAGGGCGGGCTCGAGCACATGGATATTTTCTGCGTGCGGGACCTGGCCTGGTTCTGCCGCGACTTGGTGACGGCGGGCTACGATGTGATCGGCGCGGCGACCAAGGGTGGTAAGCTGGAGGTGAAGGACCGCCGGAAAAATCCGGTCGCGCTCGTGGTGGGCAACGAGGAATCCGGGCTCGCGCCGGACGTGGCCGCGGCCTGCACGCGATTGGTGACGATTCCCGGCAGCGGCCGCGTGGAGTCGCTTAATGTTTCCACGGCGGCGGCGGTGCTGATGTGGGAATTGTTCGCGCGGAAATAGTGCAGTTCGGCATCCGCGCGATCCGCGGCAAAAGGAAATACAAACTGATTTCACCGCGGAGATCGCTGAGAACGCGGAGAAAACCTTCTCTTTTCCGGCCTCTGCGTTCTCTGTGATCTCTGCGGTAAAATTATCTAGATGGAGATGTCTTCATATCCGTGTCTATCCGTGCAATCCGCGGTAAAATCCCCGGGTTTGTGCTTTTTGTGGCCCAAAGTCCTTCTCCTGCCGATCTCTGCCTTTAAAACAGAACCGAGGTTGATGAGTTAATAGGTTTTGCTCTGCGTCTCAAAATCTCGGCGTTTCTGCGTTAAAAGGATCAGATGCAGGAGGACGCAATCAGAGGTAAAATTAGGACTCAGGATGTTGCGCGCAGGTAAAAGCACTGAACGAGTTGCTTTTCATTTGCCTTGCGTGAGGGGGCTTCGCAAGTCTGCTGCATCCGCTTCAACTTATGAAAATCCGCCTTCTTTTTTGCGTGGCGCTGGCCGCATGCGCGCAACTCCAAGCCCAGACCAACACTTTCCCCACCAGCGGCAACGTTGGCATCGGCACCACGACTCCAGGCGAGAAATTATCTGTTGCAGGAAACGTCCTCGTCCAGAACGGATTTGGTAGTTACATAAAAATGGCCTCTGGCTCCAGTGACACCGCAAGTTTAGCCCTCACTGCTGGACAACCTGGGGCTACAGTCGTCGGTGGCATCTTGGGTCAAAACTGGTGCTTTACTGCTGGTGGAAGCTCCATGGCTCAGGTAAACACCTCTTACAATGCATCTGCCCTGGTTTTTAACGGGGGAACCACAGGTTATGGCGGCATGGTCTTCCGGCAAATTAATCTCAGCGGCAGTCCTGTAGACTCTGTTACTATAGATGGAAGTATTACCCCTGTTGCGAATACATTGTATCTCACCGGCGGCAACGTCGGCATCGGCACGACGACGCCTGCGTCTAAGCTTGATGTTCAGGGCACGCCTCAAGGACCGGGTTATGAAATTGGTGTTGGCCGCATTGGAGCAGGTGGCACCAATCTTATTTTTGGCGTTGATGCATCAGCCACGCCGTACTCGTGGGTTCAGTCTGTAACTAACGGCGTGGCCTCGCGTAACCTTGTATTGGAGCCAAATGCTGGCTACGTCGGCATTGGTACAACCAGTCCTGGCTATCCATTACAGGTCAACGGCATTGTGTCTGCCCAAGATACGACTGCCACTGATGGGTATATAGCTATTGGGCCTGGAGACGCTTCCCATGCCGGGTATATTAATTTTTATAAATCTGGTCCTGCCCGCATTGCCTATTTGGGTTATTTTGATTCCGCTGGCAGCCAGAACAATTTGGGGCTCAATTTGGAAAATAGCGCTAATTTCATCGTGAGCGGCGGCAACGTCGGCATCGGCACGGCGAGCCCGGCGCAGAAGCTGGACGTGGCAGGCAATGCCAATGTTCAGGGCAACCTGGCCGTGGCGGGCACGCTTTCCGCCAGCAATTTTTCCGGCTCCGGCACCACATCTTTCCAGTCTATCAACACCACGGGCAGTGTTGGCATCGGCACGGCGAGCCCAAATGCGAGTCTCGATATTTGGAATCCGTATTCTGCGGGGACTGACTCACTGCGATTCAGTTATAACGATGGTGCCGCCTACTGGATGGGCATACAACCGTATGTGGTGGGAGGCGGCAATGTCGGCTACAAATTTAGGACAAACAATGGCAGCACCACGGTCGATGCATTGGCGATAACCGGAACCGGCAACGTTGGCATCGGCACGACGACTCCGCCGGCAGGTTTGTCGGTGATTTCCACCAACGGGGGTGCCAATGGAAACTGGTTCGATCCCGCGAATTATGCTGGATATATTCACAGTAATTCAAATTCAGCGCAACATTATGGGCTGTTGATCTCGGATTACTGGCGATCTCCTGAAAACTTCGTCTTTGCCGTCGATGGTAGACTGTGGAATGGCGGTACAATTGCGAATGATATCCACAACCCCTATCTGGTGATCCAAGGATCAGGCAATGTCGGCATCGGCACAGCCAATCCCGGATACAAGCTGGACGTGATCGGACAAATCCACGCCAACGAAGTGATCGTCGATACGTCCGGTGCCGACTATGTGTTTGCGCCAAATTATAAACTGATGCCGCTGTCACAGGTCGAGCAGGCCATCAAAATAGATCAGCATCTGCCGGGCATTCCCTCGGCGCAACAGATGAGCTCCGGCGGTGTGAGCGTGGGCGATCTGCAGACCAAGCTTCTGGCCAAGGTCGAGGAACTGACGCTGCACATGATTGCCCAGCAAAAGGAGCTCGATGCGCTCAAGGCCGAGAATGCGGCCATGCAGGTGCGACTGAACACCATTGCCAAATAAACTGGCTGGCGCTTCCAGTTTCATGAAATTCCGCCAATTTATATTTGCTATAATGGTTCCGGGGCTGTGGGCGCCATTGCTGGCGCAACCATCCAACTATACGGTAACCAGTGTTTCGTCTAACTTTGTCATGCCGGCAGGTTACTCCACTGTAGAAACCAGTGGCAGTATTATAGTACCGATTCCTGGCGAAGTTTTCTTTTCCGCCAATCAGAGCATCCGGCTGGAGCCGGGGTTTCACGCGAAGGCAGGCAGTGTTTTCAATGCCGAGATCATTCCCTATGCGGGCTATTCGAACAATGCGGTGCGGCCACGGGGCTCATTTGATGGCTTGTCCAGCAGCACGGTGCTCCAGCAGCAAATCCTGAGCGGCAGTGGCTGGGCGGCAGATCCCATTCTGGGTGCGCCGGTGATGCAAGTTGTTATTTTTATCGATGGTGAGCCCGCCTGTGTAGCCAAAACCGGCGGTTACCGTCCCGACGTCGAGCAATTCAACATTAATGGTGGAAATAGCATATCTTCCCAGGATGTCACCTACTCGGGCTGGAGTTTTGATTATAATGTTGGAAACATTGGTCTTGGGCCTCATACCGTCACTGCTTTGATCTACGATTATGATGCCGTGGATAATGAATTCAATGTTGGGCCGAAGCAATTCACCGTTCTGCCCAACATACAAAGCATCAGCAGCGCCAACGCAACCATGGCCGTTGGCCAGCCTTTTACTCCAGCCTATAATGGAGGCGCCGGCACCGGTGCCTGGCAATTCATGATTGTGGGCCAAACCACTTGGGCCTCTGCTTTCTGGACGCCATTGGCCGCAGGAAGCTATACATTCTTTATTCAAAAATTGGGCGACACACAGACCGGCCCCAGCAACGTGGCTGGTCCTTACACCCTGACTGTCGGGGGGCAGCCCCCGCCTGCGGTATCTCCCGACACCACGCCACCGACGGTACCAGCTAATGTTGTTTCTATCGGCCATACGTATTTGACCATCACCCTGGCTTGGAATGTCTCCACGGACAATGTGGGCGTGACCGGTTACCAAATTTACCGCAATGGGGTGGAGGCCGGGACTTCGACCGGCTTGACCTACACCGACTATGCTTTGAGCCCGGGCACCTCGTACACGTATATGGTCAAAGCCGCTGACGCGGCCGGCAACCTTTCAGCTGCGAGCAACAGCGTCACAGCGGCGACGCTAACCGGCAATCCCAACGGCGCCTATCCGGGCGCGAGCAACCTGACCAATGAGCAGGCGGCGGCCTTGGGCCTCGTGCCTTCTCATGGCGTATCCACCGACACCACCAATCAACTGCAATTTAAAGTGCTAAAACCGGGCAACTGACAAAATCATGCGTCGCATAAAGAAGATATGGAAAAGACAGTCTGGCTGGTGGGCGTTCATAGCCCTTGGTTTGAGCCTCGCGCCAGCCCTGCATGCGGATGAATCGCTGGTCACTGATATAAATTACGTGAGTGTAGCTTATACTGGGGTGCTTTTCTTCAGTGCCACGAATGGTGCCACGCTTCCTGCTCTCCGTTACAATAATGTTGCTTACGATAGAACAGCCTCGGGTGGAAACATCAATGAATATCATTCATCTTATTTGCCGGAAGAAACGAGCACTCTTTCACTTATACCCGGGGGAAGTGATTATATTTCATTAGGTGCCAACAGCAATAGCTACGCCAGTAATTTTACCGTGCAGTTATACGCAAAGCCGTGGATTCCGGGCTGGCAGACGGTTATGGGTCATGTCGTGAGGTCGAGCTATGAAGTCAGCAATGTGCAACCAAGCAATCCCCAGGCATATGTTTTCTATATAAGTAATATCCCGAAATTCGACCATTGGGATGGCCGGGCTGGAATGGCTTCGCAAATAGAGGTGGATCCAATGCCGCATTGGCAGGTGGCACTGGGATCGTTAATGAATGGCTCCTCGGCCGGGTCTTTGCTCGTATTTGAAAACCACAAAAGCCCAGGCGCGGCCGCAACACCTGTGACCTTGTGCTATTACCCCGTCGTGAGCTCGCCGGAAGTGGCAGTTTATTACAGTGCACAAAACGCTGCTGCGCCGGAGGTTCCCTACGCAATCCGCCAGGTCATAACCAAGGAGGCGGCGGTCGATGTGGTGACGCTCAGTGCGACCTCCTACGAGTTAAATTTCTATCGACCGTCGCAACTGCAGGGCGGATCTTTTCCCTATACCTTCAGCGGATCGCCTTATGTCACTTATACGATCGGCGTCCTGACCAGCGGCTTGGGCGGAATTGGGATTACCAGCACAACGACAACCAACACCGGCACGATTGCGCGCACGGCCACGACCACGTTCACGCAAACCAATGTCTTGGATTGGACCAAGAACAACTGGACCAGTGGAGCTGTGCTTTCGAGCGAGACCAGCAGCTGGAGCAGCTCATATGAGAATGAAATTATAGAAATCGCCCAGCCTGGGCAGGTGCCGGCAGAATATATCTACAAGAATTATGGCGGCAATTTCCTTCTTGCTCTTTTGAGCAATGAAGTCGATGGCAGCACTGCCAGTTTAGCCACAGGTTATACATACTATTCGAGCTCAACCAATCCAGGCGCGTTTGGGCATATTCAATCGATCACGCATCCGGATGGCCGGTGGGAGGGCTACGATTATTACAGCTCGGACAATGGAACGGAAGCAGGAGCGATCATGCACTGCTACCGTCCGTTTAATAATTTACCGGCGACTCCGACCTATGATCCAAGCCAGGGAGAGGTCACTTCTTACACCTATTCCAACGATCCCTTTGGCCTGGCGACGCGGCCTGCGGGCATCCAGACCACGGTCAACGGCAATACGGTGTCGCAAGCCACGATCACCTACACAACTGAAA
>Ga0210402_10003733_pt1 | contig 14130 bp, 12 predicted proteins | sample IncBWC7MmetaG_FD_161055 | JGI IMG/M metagenome (GOLD analysis project Ga0210402, IMG submission 161055) | Forest soil microbial communities from Barre Woods Harvard Forest LTER site, Petersham, Massachusetts, United States - Inc-BW-C-7-M | ecosystem: Environmental > Terrestrial > Soil >...
CGACTGCTCGTACCAAGTCGTTTTTCACGCTGGTGGACGATCGCAAGTCTTCAACGGTACCGCGGCCCTCGGCGATCACTTGGTCCGCGCGTTGCAGCGCTCCGTCCAGCGCTTGTGCCGCGTCGGCGGGCCGCGTTGGCAGCATGTCGCGAACCGCCTGAAGCCGGAAAACCAGCCCTTGAAATCCCTGCAACAAAGAGTCGTGAAGTTCGCGTGCAATGCGCGTTCGCTCGCCGATTCGCTCTTCCATGCGAATCTGCATTTGCCTGGTAAGGCCCCGCATGCGCAGCCGAAAAAACATCAGAGTTACGAGGCCAACAAACACAACGCTAGAGAGCCGGAACCACCATGTCTGCCAGAACACCGGGTCAATCCTGAACTGCACAACTGCCTCCGGGCCGTTCCACAGACCGTCGCTGTTTGAGGCCACCACATGGAATAGGTATGGACCAGAAGCAAGGTTGGTAAACGTTGCTTCGCGCGCGGTTACCGGATCGCTCCAATCCTGATCGAAGCCGTCAAGCCTGTACTTGTACCTGACGCGTTCGGGAACCGCCAAACTAAGTCCGACGAAGCTGCAAGTGATTCTCTTGCGAGCTCCGGGAATCCTGAGGTCATTTTGCATCCTCACCGCACCGCCATCGGCGGAGATTCCTTCAATATGAACCAGCGCAGGAACTGAACCGCTCAACGCTTGAGCCGGATCAACATAGGAAACACCGCGATTCATGGAAATCCAAATCCGCCCGAGCTGGTCTGCAACTATCGAGCGATTCCTGCGAACGCCGTCAGTGCCGCGCAGCCCGTCGGCAAGACCGAATTCGCGGATGTCGTCGTTGCTTATGTTCCCGCCAAGCAGCTTATCGCGATCAACCCGCAAGACGCGATTTGCGGTTACGATCCACAGGCCTCCGATGCGATCCTGCTCGATTCCAAAAATCGGTTCTCGCAATGAATCCGGCGTTGACTCAGGGGACCAAACGCGAGCCGATCGAATCGTAGCGAGCCCTTGCGCGGTGCCTATCCAGACAATTCCCATTCGATCCTGCAGCAGGCAAATCACGTCGTTCGAAGGCAATCCTTCCGTTGAGGTAAATGATTGCCAGCGGCCATTCGAAAATGTACTCAGTCCGCGGGGAGTCGCGAACCACATGGTGCCATCCGAGCCTTCCAGAATCGACGCCACCGAATTCGAGAGCAGTCCGTCTGCGGTGGTGTACGTCGAAAATTTCCCATCCTTCCACCTGCTTACGCCAGCGCTCAAGGTCGCAGCCCAAACGGTGCTGTCTCGATTGCGCTGTACCGCGTAAACACTATTTTGCGCCAGCCCGTTTGCCTGGGTATAAGTTTCGCTGGAGATAGCCGAGTCCTGAATTCGCAGGCGCGTAAGGCCTCCGCGTTGCCTACCAACCCATAATTCCCCCCCTCCGCCAGCCACCGAATAAACAACGTCCTTTTCGAGGCCGACGCTTTTCACGAGCGCCGCTTTTCCTTCTGCCAGCCAGTACAAGCCACCCTCGGATAGTGCGAACCAGGTGCGGTTCTCGGAATCAACATAGACCGGTCCGTTGCTATCTGACGGAAGGCCCTCCAGCACGGAATAAGTGGTAAAAGCGCTGTCGCGAAACCGCTCAAGACCGTTGGCGCTGCCGGTCCATACATTGCCTTCCCGATCTTCAAAAATGGCGGTAATTCCCGCCGGTGTGTGCCGTTGCGAATCGTCGAACGTAACCCGACCATTGGAGTCGATTCTCAACAAGCCTTCAGGGGTGCCAATCCATATATTCGAGTGCTGATCTTTTCCCAGGGCCAGGATCTGCGAGTGGCTCAAAACCGGCGGTATCGGGAGATTGACAGACTGTTTTTCGTTCCATCGCACCAGACCGTTGTCGGTCCCGATCCACAAATCCTCATTGTCGGAAACCAACAGTGAGTTGATTTTTCTATTCCGAAGCTCAACCGGGCCCGCGGTGACTTCTCCACCGTCGGATTCGAACAGCCCAGTGTCCCGCGTACCGAGCAGAATTTTCCCGTTGCTCATTTGGGCCATGGAAATCACCAGAAAATTTGGCATTCTTGGCATCGCCGCCAGCTTTGCAAACTTGCCATCTTTGAAGCGCACGATGCCGTTCAGCAGTCCGGTAAATAGTGCTTGGCCATCGCGCCCCGGGCCCATCGCGGTGACTGCCACCTCAGTCTGCTCGAATTCATTTGAAAGCGATGCAAACTTTCCTTCGCGGTACCGAAACAGTGCTACGCCTTGCTGCCTTATCCAGAGATCGCCATCAGAGTCCGCGATCAATCCAATAATTGGTCCGACCGGGACACTAGGGCCATCTGCGGGTTGATATAGGTGAAATACCAGCCCGTCAAATCGGACCAATCCCTTTTCCGTTCCAATCCACAGGTAGCCGTCGGTGGTCTGGGTGATCGCATAAACCGGACCGCTGGGAAATCCTTTTTCTGTTCCCCATTGTTCGCGAACATACTGCGAGAATGCCTTTGCAGGCTCGTTCGCGGCAGTAAACGTTGCTAAGCTGAGGCAGAGCAGCCAGCTCAGATGAAAGCGAGATCGAAAAATGGCCTCAAGGAAGGTATTCGAATTTCTCAATGACAACCTCGGTTTGCTTGCTCAGTGGTCTTGACGCGCTTCCGAAGATGTACAGGTTTAGATGAATCAATTCCCCACCCGGCGCTGGCACACCCGAAGTGAAAATGTGCTCGGCTACCACGCGCGCCGCTTTGCCCGCATCCGTCCCGCGAACGGTGCGAAACGAAACTTTACCTGGCTCCCATTGGAAACTGTGGGTGAGCATACCTGCCGGGATCGTGAGGCGGTCAACATTCGCGGGAACATAGTACGGCTGAACCGTATATTGCGCGTTCTTACTCAACGGGTCGCCCCAACGGGTGATCTCGACGCCGAACTCGCGGTGCGACGGGTCCTGTCCCGAATCGTCCCAGGTAAACATGCTGAGCACCGCGGCGGGTTCCAGTTGCGATGAATCCTTCACAACAAAACGGTACATTCCATATCCCAGGCTGCGCATGAGACTTATTTCAGCACAGGTCCATTGGCCCAATTGGGTGGCGATTCGCAAATGCAACGCCCCGCCCGAATCCGTCCAGACATTCTCTGGATCGTAGTGGGTGATGCCTCCTCCGCGATTGCTGGGCGCGGTGCGTACTTTCCAATCGTAGCCGCTGAAATGAACGATTTTGATAATTTCGGGTGACGCCGGTTCGCCCTTCACCGAATTGACCGCGATGATCGCCCCGCCTTTCAGCGGAAGCGAGTCCAGCGTGGGCGGCGGGCTGTATCCCGGATCTACTAGCATGGCAGCGTACTCCGTGCCGAGATGAGTGGAGCTGCTCCACTTTGCGTTCGATTGAATTTTGGTGAATGGCTGGTTGGCGAGTGGCTGGACCCACCATTGCCCGCCGCGAGCATACAGAACGAGTTGTTGTCCGGCGCGCGCGCCCGTCACTCGTCCTTCGATCGTGCCCGCCGTATCCGGCCCTCCCTCGCTTGCCGGTGGAACCTTCGTGAATTCGATGGATGGTTCGGGCCGGGTTTGCCACTTCGTACATCCACACATTACGAGAGCGAGAATAATCACATTTCTGATCGGCGCGAAACCCATTGAGGCGGCGAATCGCTGCGGGCGCCCATCCCGCCGGTGGCAGGTCCGCGTATCAGTCTTCTTATACGAGTCATCAGTCATCGAGACTCCCCGCCAGCTCGAGGGCGGCAGCGGCCTTTGACGGATCAGACAGCGAGCCACGGGCGAAGTCCCTGGTTCCGCCACCTTTCCCAGCAAATTGCGTCAACACTTGTTTCAGCAAAGCATTCATGTCTTTGCCAACTTTGCCATGCTTTGCAAAAACGATGCTGCCGGTTTGTTTGTCGGCAAGAAACGCGACAACATTTTCCGAGCCGGACAAGGCCGTGGCCAGCTGCTGAAGATAGTCGGATTCGACGTTTTCAAGGAGCTGCGCAATCGCGCGAATGCCATTTGCATCAGCAGCGGTGGAATTGAGAAGTGCCGCCGCCTCTGCTTGCGCAACCTTGGGAATCAATACCTTGAGCCGCTTCGCCGAGGCGTCCCTTTCCCGAAGCAAGCGCTCGACAGCGGAACTTAAGTCCTGCGGGCCGCACTTCAATTGCCCGCTCATCTGCCCGATGAGTTCGGCGTCGCCGCGTGCAGCGGCATCCGCACGACCCCCGCAAACGAATTCCACCCGCCAGTCCTGGCGAATCTTGTTGCACCCTCGCAGCAGGATCATTCCCAGCTGTCCCGTGCGGCGCAGGTGGGTCCCGCCGCAAGGCTGCAAATCAATGCCGGCGATTTCAATGGCGCGGAGAATCCCCATACGGTCGACCTCCTTGCGAACGCCAAGCTCGGCAAACTGTTCCGCGGTACCGTAACGCACGGTGATTTCGCGGTCTTCAAAAACCACCGCGTTCGCCGCTCGCGCTGCGCCTTCCAGAATCAACGGCGAAGGCTGCGGGCCGCGCAAGTCGATAGTACTCACCGCTTCGCCTAAGTGAAACGAAACAGTCATCAATCCAAAGCGTTCCTGAAAAATGGCCGAAAGCAAATGCTGGCCGGTGTGCTGCTGCATGTGGTCGAACCGGCGCGGCCAGTGGATGCAACCGTCGACGCGGCCAACAGGAACGGGACGATCCACGACGTGAACGATGCGTTCCTCGCCGTCCAGCACATCCAAGACGTTTGCCTCGGCGAGCTTGCCGAGGTCGTTCGGTTGTCCGCCAGAACTCGGGTACAGCAGGGTCTGATCGAGCACCACACCCCAGCGCGGGCCGGACGGACTGTCCTCGGCTTCCTCCAGCACTTCGCAGCTCAGCACTTGCGCGCTGAAATTGTCCTGAAAAGAGTCGTCGTAATACAGCCTTCGGGTCGCCATGTCTGGGGCAGTTTAACACACCCGTTTTTGGCGGTATTTTCATGACACTTTCTAGAAGAATGAGGATTTGCACCATCCAGACACGGTAAAATGGAGACATGCCTGTCCGGCTCATTGCCCTCGATATTGACGGAACGCTGCTCGACAGCCGCTGGAAGCTTCCCGGCGCCAACCGCGAAGCCATTCAGGAAGCCACGCGTCGCGGCATTGAAGTGGCGCTGGTCACTGGAAGGCGTTACGATTTCGCGCGGCCTGTTGCGCAGGACCTGGGCTGCCCCATTACCATGATTGTGAACAACGGCGGGCTAATTCGTTCGAACGACGGCCAGACCCGCATGAAGCGCTTGCTCTCCATTGAAGTTGCGCGAACGGTACTGGAGCTTGCCCGCCCGTGGCGTGACGGTGCGGCCGTGATTTTCGACCGGCCACGGGAGAATCAGTTGATTTTGGAGCGTCTGGACCGTAACGACTCCATCCGCTACGCCTATTATTCGCGCAACCTCGATTTCATCGGCATCGTCTCGCCGATAGAAACGTGCCTCAGTGAAGCGCCGTTACAGGTGATGTTCTCGGGAACCGTTGCGGAGATGGACGCCATCGAGCAGTTGCTTACGAACTCGGATTTGGCTCCTGAACTGAAGCTCGCTTCAACCAAATATGCCTCCAAGGACTTTGCGATGCTTGACGTCCTTCCGCCGGGCTGCACCAAAGGCGCGGCACTCGCCGAATGGGCCGCGCTGCAAGGCTTTCAGCGCGAGGAAATTCTAGCGGTCGGCGATAATCACAACGATTTGGAAATGCTGGAGTTTGCCGGAATTCCCGTAGTGATGCAGAACAGCGTGCCGGAGCTTAAATCCTACGGCTGGCACGAGACCCATTCGAACGATGACAGTGGCGTCGCCGCAGCCATCGAGCGCTTTGCGCTCAGTGAGGCGGCATCGTGCGCGTGATCCGCTTGAGCACAGCCTTCCTGCTGCTGGCCGCGTGTTCGAACGCCGCGCGAGCGGATTATTTCGTGCTGCTCAGCGGCGCGCGGATGAATGTAGACGCTTACCAGTTATTGGGAGACCGTTACCGTGTGCAGATGAACGGTGGCACTGCGGAAATTGCCGTCAGCGACGTGGTGGCTATCGAGCCGGAAGAAATCTTTATCCCAGCTCCGCGCATGCCGGTGGCTGAGGCTCCTTACGGCCAATTGATTCAAAACGCCGCGCAAAAATATGGAGTGGACGCAGATCTGGTTTTCAGCGTTATTGCCGCTGAATCGAATTTCAATCCCAACGCGGTTTCGCGGCGCGGCGCCCGCGGTCTCATGCAGTTGCTTCCCTCAACTGCTGCACGCCTGGGAGTAAAGAATATTCTTGATCCCGGCCAAAACATCGACGCTGGCACGCGCTATCTTCGCGAGCTGTTGGCGATGTATCAAGGCGATCTGGTGCTGACCGTTGCGGCCTACAACGCTGGCCCCGGCGCTTTGCAAAAGTACGGCCGGGTACCGCCTTACCGCGAGACCCAATCCTACATTCGCGCCATTCGAAAGACCTACGCACAGCGGAAGGCCAAGGCCGATGCCAGGACCCAAGCAACGGGCCGCTAATCCAACTCTCCTTCAAGTTAAAACAGGGTTTTTCGCTAAAGCCCATGCGTCAGGGCTGTTGCGGCGGAGGCTGCGGAGTCGTCTCCGGCGGACTGGGCTGCGGATTCAAATTCGAACCAGGCCCATTGTTATTCAAGCCGGGATTCGCCGGAGTTCCCAACGGGCTGGCTTGCCCGGGTTGTCCGATCGGCGCACCAATCTGCTGGCCGGTTGTGCCTCCACCGACAGTGATCATGTCAACCGAGGGATCCCAGATAAACTCAAATTGTTTGTAATTCTTGGCTTTCTCGTAAACAGCGATCGAACTCTGATTGATCTTGCTTCCTATTCCGATGATGTTGCCGCCCATCACGACCGGCGGATCGGATTCGAGGAGGGCTTCGTTCGCCGCTTCACTGGTGGCCGCAGCTGCGGCGGGATCAGGCACAATCGCGGTGGAACTCGTGTTGTTCCCCAAACTTGTATTGGCGTTGGCCGTCGGATTGGTCGAAAACCCCGCATTCACGTTCCCGCCGGTGCCGCCGCCGATTGCACCGCCGAGCAGCGAATTGCCCTGTTGCCCCTGGCCCGGGCTTTGCCCGATGTTTAACCCGCCAATCTGCGCACCCGTAGCTCCAGGAGGCGCATTCAGCATGCCTTGCAGTCCCGACAACTGAATCGTCTGCTGCGGCTTGAGGCTTCCAATCAGCTGTCCGTTGGGCCCGACGTAGATCAGCCGCCACTCGCCATCCTTGGAGTTCATCGGATCTTTGTACGCCTGGCGCATGAACCGAACGTTGCCAATTTGCGGCTTGGTGAGGTCATCCAGCGACGTCGGGAATTTCCTGGTCTTGCGGTAATAAAGCTTGATCCCGCGAACGTACTGCTTGCCGCGCCAAATCATTTCGGTTTCGCGCTCGCGCCGGCCTTGCGTGAGAATATTCGGCGCGACGGCCATGGTCCCTATGAGCAGCACCGTGACAAAAAACAAGATAAGCAGGATGGCGTAGCCGCGTTCTTGACGGCGGCGGGAGCGAGGTGTTGGTTGCGCTGGTGAAGTCTGATTCAAATCGCTGTTCCTAGCCCGGCCCGATGCCTGGCGCTGACCCCGGTGCCGTTCCGGCTCCAAGCCCGTTCCCTGGTCCGAGGCCTGTCCCGGCATCTTCCAGAGTTGCCTTGCCCTGACGCCCGGAAGAGATCTCCTCAAAGTCCAGCGTAGCATTGCCGATCTTCAATATACGAAAGCGAGCAAGCAGCGTGTCGCCTTCCGCAACGACATAGACTTCGTCGCCGTCAGTCAAGAATGCGCGGCGTGCCGTTCCGTTGGGAACGGTGCCATACCCAAAGAACTTTACCGGCAATTCCAGCGGTGGAGGCGGTGGAGGAGTTGGTGCCACATAGTTCTTGTCGCCAGGCTGCGGAACCACTTGTGCAGGGGGCGGTGGCGCCACAAGACTAAATGGATCCCTCCCATTACCTTTATATTCAGTCTTCCGAACCACATCGATCCGCGGCAAATGGATCGTCAGGTTTTCTACGTTCATGGGTGAATAGCTCGAAGCAATAGAACTTGCACCTACGGCAATGGGACTCTGCCGGCTATTCCAATACCAGATTGCCGCCCCGACGATTATCAATACGACCAAAACTGCGATCTCTTTCTGCTGCTTCATGCGGCCGCCCTGTAATACGTTTTCATGTGCAGGCCAATGCGAAGGCCAGTTGCGTTCGTCTGACCTTCCTGCTGAAGGGAGAGCGACTCCACAATATAGTTGTTCTTCGAACGCTGCAGATTATTCATGAACTTCACAATGTTCGCGTAACTGCCGCTCACCGTGGTGTCAACGTCCACCTGCGTAAGACCACGCCCGAGAACTTCCTTGTGCCGAAACGTCAGGTTCTGTTTTTGCAGGCCGGACCTTCCCGCGAGATCGTCGAGTTCGGCGATCACCGTGGAATCGCCGGTACTCGCGGGCAAGAGCATCGCGTCAAACCGATCGCAATCGGCGACGGTGGCCGGCAAATTGTGCCGAATTGTTTCCGCGCGCTCGATGTCACCAGCCAGAATACCCAGTTTGCGCGAGTCCGCATTGAGTTGCGCCATCGGCGTGCGCAACGCGGTAGAAGCCTGCCAACTGTAAAACGCGAGGCCTAAGTCGGCAACCAACAGCAATCCGAGCCCGACCAGAATCGTCTGCCGCCGAAATGAAAACGAACGGTCCATCAGCTCCTCGCGTAAATCGCGTTTAATTCCACTGCCTGCTCGTTGCTGTTCTGCGCTCCATGCACGCTCAACAATTCCACGTTGGAAAACGCCGTGGAGTCTTCTATCGCCCGTAAGAATTTGAGCTTGGACTCATCGGAAGTTGCGCCGACGGTAATACGGACAAACATGTGCCCTTTTTGCAGTTGCGGCGAGATGCTGACCACGTGAACGCCGACCGGCATGATTTTTTCCAGGTCCATGAACATTTGCGTCCAATCGAAGCTGCGCTCGTCTATGATCCCGTTTACAAAAGCTGCGCGTTCCTTAAGCTTGGCGTTCTCCTGGCGTGCAAAAAAATCATCCAGTTCGACACGCCGGGTCTGTAACAGCGCCGCCCGGCGGTTATTGTCCTGCTCCTTGCGCCGCAGCGCTTCTTGCGCCCGCAGCGTAGAATAAACGTGCCAGCCCAGGGCCAGGAATAGGATTCCCCCGAGCAGCGCCAGCACCCCTGAGCCAGCCAGAAATCGCCGGTGCGATTCGAGCGGCTTGGTTGCAAGATTTAAACGAACATTCATCCAATCAGTCCTTTGGCACTCAATTCTTTTGCATCATCCAGCCGACCAATCCCTCGAGCTCCCGCTCGGCCAACGGCCGCGCGTCCGAGGAAACACGTCCTTCGGAAATCGCGGTATGCAGCAGCGAATGTACTTCGCAATGAAATTCTTTTTCGAGCGGCGGCACAAAATCCGGCAGCCGGGCGCCTAGGCCCGCCACGCGCACGGTCTGAATGCCCTCCTGCCAGGTATCCTGATAATAGGCCGCAACCGGATAAATTTCATCGAGCAGCATCTTTGGAGTAAGCTCGCTTACTTGGGCCGGCAACTCCGTGCAGCGATACCCGCACAACACGCCTTCGCGCACAATTGCGGTAGTCAGAGAATTTCCCGAAACCCGCGCAAGCAGCGCCGGGCGTTGATCCGCAAGCAACGCGACCGCCGCCAAAGATGCGCTTAAAACAACTCCGGGCTGCAAGCCGCACTGTTCCGCAGCGCCTTCGTACTCCCGAATAATTCGCAGCCGTGCCAGCGAGGTGACCACGTCCACTCCGCCTTCCCGTGGCGCCTGCCGCATATACGAAATCAGCGTTTCGTCGACTTCGAACGGCACACTCTTCTTCAGCTTCCAGCGCAGCATCGGTATCGCTTCCTTGGCACTGCGAGGGAACTGGTCAAAATGCTGCACAAAGACACGAACCACGGTGTCCGGCAAAAGCAACGCGGTGACTTCGTTCTTGGCACGCAGCCGCTCGCAAATTCCTTGCATTGCAGTACGCACCGCCCCTGCATTCACGATATTCGTTTCAACCGCGGAGGGCGCAAGAGCGCCCGGCGGCAGAGACTCAACAGCAAATCCGTCGAGTGACCCAGTGCGGGTAAAACGCGCGCCGGAAATTCGGTCTGATGCAATTTCAATGGCAATCGGCGGATGCGGCTGCGCGTCCAGCCACAGCGCAATCTTTCTCACCAGTTGGCTCTGGTAAATGCCCTGCCGGTATGTCGTCGCTTCACTCAACGAAGGTCACCTTATTGATTTCGCGCATTGTCGTCACGCCGAGTATGGCCTTCGCCAGGCCGCTCTCCCGCAACGTGATCATGCCTTCTTCGCGGGCTACCCGCTTGATCTCAGACGTCGGGCGCCTGTCAATAATCATCTCGCGAATCCGGTCGGAAAGGTCCAGTAATTCGCAGATCGCGGTGCGTCCGTGATACCCGGTGCCGGAGCACTCCAGGCAGCCAGCACCCTCGCTAAACTGTGCGCCCACTAACTTCTCCGGCTTGATCCCTGATTCAAGAGCATCGTCGGCCGTCATCTTCTTGGCGCGCTTGCAATTTGGGCAGATGATGCGCACCAGGCGCTGCGCCATGATGCAATTCAGTGCGGAAACAAAGTTATATGGCTCGACCCCCATGTTGATAAAGCGGCCGATAACGTCGGTCACGTTATTTGCGTGAACGGTGGTGAATACCAGGTGGCCTGTCAGCGCAGATTGAATCGCGATTTGCGCGGTTTCCTGGTCGCGGATTTCACCGACCATGATTTTGTCCGGATCGTGCCGCAAGATCGACCGCAATCCTCGCGCAAACGTTAGGCCCTTCTTCTCGTTCACAGGAATTTGCGTGATTCCACGCAGTTGGTATTCCACCGGATCTTCGATGGTGATGATTTTGTCTTCGTCGGACTTGATTTCATTGATCGCGGCGTACAGCGTGGTGGTTTTGCCGGAACCCGTGGGGCCCGTCACCAGCACCATTCCATACGGCTCCCGAATGTACCGCCGGAATCGCGTCATCTCTTCCAGCGAGAAGCCGACCACATCCAGGCTCAAACTCTGAAATTTCTCCGACAACGTTTCCTTGTCCAGCACGCGCAACACGGCATCTTCGCCGTGGCTCGCGGGCATAATCGAAACGCGCAAATCGATGAAGCGGCCTTTGTACTTCACTCGGAAGCGGCCGTCCTGCGGGATGCGGCGCTCAGCAATATCCAGATCGCTGAGCACCTTGATGCGCGAAATCACCGCGGAGTGCCAATCCTTCGATATCGGCTGCATGGCATGCTGCAACACACCGTCAATGCGGTATTTGACGGCTACTTCTGCGTCGCGAGCCTCAATGTGAATGTCGCTCGCTCTCCGCTCCAGCGCCGTAAAAATCACGGTCTCCACCAATTTAACCACCGGACTGCCGGTGGTGTCCCGCGTCAGACGGTCGCCGGAAATTGTTTCTTCGGTATCCTCGTCGGTCTTTGTGACTTGCAGGGTGAACGCTTCTGTGGCTTGCTCGAGCACGCGTTGCGACTGTTCGGTGCGCTTGAGGATGTCGCCAATCTGTTTGGCGGTGGCCACGCGAACCGCCAGTTTCTTGCCCAGAAGCAGTGACAGTTCGTCACTCAAGAGCACCATTCCCGGATCGGCGGCGGCAATCGATAACGTGCCGTTTTGTTGCTCGATCGGGACAAAGTTATAGCGGAACATCAAGTCCGCGGGGATCGTCCGGAAAAGTTCGGGATCGATGCGCTGCTCGCGCAAATCGACAAAGGGAACGCGATAGCGCTCGGCAAGACGCCGTGCAGTGTCCCGATCGTGTTGTTCTTCTGCGCTCGGGTTATGCGATGGAGTCGCCATAAATGTCCTAACGGCCCGTGGCTCCGGTAATGGAGAACGAAAAAATCGGCAAATACAACGAAATCAGAATAAACGCCACCAAAAGTCCCATAAAAACCAAAATTGCCGGCTCGATCAGCGAAACCATCGCCGACAGCCGGATATTCACTTCTTCTTCGTAAAACTCCGCGACGCTGGTGAGCATCGGTGCCAGCGCTCCGCTCGATTCGCCAACTTCAATCATGTCCAGTGCCAGCGGAGGCATAATCTGCGTGGATGCCAGCGCGGCATTCAGCGAATCCCCTTCGCGCACCATCTGCGTCGCGCGGCTAATCGAACCACGCAACAGCGCACTGTCCATGGCATCCGCCGCGGTTTGCAGCCCTGCAACCAACGGCGTGCCGCCGGTCAGCAGCGTCGCCAGTGTTCGGCAGAATTGCGCCACCTGAAACTTCAAACTGGTATCGCCAATCAACGGAAGTTTAAATTTCAGCCGGTCAAATGCCGCTCCGCCCTCTTCCGACTTCGACCAAAAAAAGATACCTATCGCGAGAATCACGGCACCAGCCATCGCGCCCAAGATGACGATTCGATAGTCCACCGTCAGCGCGATCAACAATTTGGTGGCCGTCGGCAACTCCACACCCATGTCCCTATACAATTGGCCAAACTTCGGGATCACGAACGCCACCAGATAGCTGACCACCAGCGTCGCCGCCGTAATCAGCAACACCGGATAAACCAAAGTCGCCAGAATCTTTTTACGAACGCCGGTGCTGACCTTTTGGTACGCGATGTAGTAATCCAAAACTCCGGAAAGATTGCCGCTCTTCTCTCCCGCCAGAATCGCCGTCGAATAAACTTTTGAGAATACTCCCGCTTCGTTCACCGCTTCCGAGAGCGACTTCCCTTCCCGTACCCGGTCGCGAATCTGTGCAACGATTGGGCGCAGCCGTGGGGTGGCGGCGCGGTCTGTTAAAAGATCCAGCGCGCGCAGAATCGGCAATCCGGCCTTAATCAAGGTGTTGAACTGCTGGTTGAGGATCAGAAAATCGGAGCCGCCTATCTGGCGGTTGCTGTTACGCTGCAGAATACCGCTCAGCAGGCTATTGCGGCCTTCCACTGAATACACATAGAGCCCGCGGTCCGCAAGCTTCTGACGTGCTTCCGCTTGGGTCCCCGCAGCCTCGACGTGCGAGTAGACTCGGCCGTTGGCATCAGCCACGCGGCAAACGAATTCCCCCATAGCCCACAGTGTACCTCATTTAAAAATATGCAGGATAGTGATGAAGGGTTGGCCGTTTCCAGTCATGTACCCGTAGGCGGAGTTTCATCCGCGATTCACAACCATGTGTTAGGGCCTAACGTGCCTGTTTTTGGTTACTTGCGTCGCCCGCTCCCGCTAGCTCTCCGTCCACGATGGCCACCCCTTTAGGCGCCTGAAAATGAAACTTCGCCTCTTCCACCGCCGGGCCAAATTCCCAGTTGGTAAAGCGGAATTCAACCTGTACCCCTCCTGGGTCGGCCACCAGGACACGCAGCAACTCTCCAGTTGCGGGATTTAGTTCGAATAAGGCGTAACTGGATTGAGAAGAACCTCGGGTAGGTACTGGGCGCACACTCTCTTCACTGCCTCGAAGGTTGCAGCGAAGCACCACTCCCCGCGGATCGTTCGCTCTGGACGTCGAATCGGCTTCGACGCTCTTGCAGATTCGCGAAACTTTCATCTCACCGGCCAGCAGCGCCAACGGTGTTCGCGCGTCGGAGCTCTCTTTGGCGCGCATTCGAGTTACCGTGTGGTCTGCTGGCACATAGAACCATGCCCACTTGCCATCTACGACGTATAGATTCACCTCTGGCGAAGAGTATTCCCAACGCATTTTCCCGGGCCTGGAAAAGTACGCGATCCCCGCCTCCGACCGCACTTCCTTCCCATTATCAAGGTATCGTTCGAGGAATGCCGCGCGCAGGGTCCGCGAGCCGCGGTAAGCGCTTTCAAAACGCCGCACCAGCGCGGTGACGTCAGCACGATTACTCTGCGGTTCAGCGAGAAGACAACCGAAGATCACCGAAATCGCTAGACTCGCTCTCATGAACCGAGTCTAGCACTTCGCAAGATCTATTGGAGTGCCGAGTCGGCCGAAGTCGCCGGCACGGTCGGATTGTATCGCGTCACGTTGCCGTCGCTGGAGTAAAAGCTGCGCTGACCGGTCAGGCCACGCGAATTAGGGTCCGCGTTAATCGTGTAATGTAGCG
>Ga0210402_10003734_pt1:0-5000 | contig 14129 bp, 6 predicted proteins | sample IncBWC7MmetaG_FD_161055 | JGI IMG/M metagenome (GOLD analysis project Ga0210402, IMG submission 161055) | Forest soil microbial communities from Barre Woods Harvard Forest LTER site, Petersham, Massachusetts, United States - Inc-BW-C-7-M | ecosystem: Environmental > Terrestrial > Soil >...
GGCGCGGCGCGCCTGCTGGCCGAGCCCACTGGTCCCCGGATCGCGGCACTGGCTTTCGAAGGCTGGGATACGCACGCCCAGGAGCTCGGGCGCCTGTCCCGGCTGCTCACGGGCCTGGACAATTCCTTTGCAGCGTTCGAGCGCGAGCTCGGGCCCGCCTGGAAGGATACCGTGATCATCGCGGTCACCGAGTTCGGGCGAACCGCCCGCATCAACGGTACCCAGGGCACCGATCACGGCACGGGCACGGCGATGTTCCTCGCCGGCGGAGCCGTGCGGGGCGGCCGCGTCATCGCCGATTGGCCAGGCCTCAAGCAAGGCCAGCTGCGTGACGGACGCGACCTCGCGGCGACCACCGATATGCGTGCCGTCATCAAAGGAGTTGCGGTCGACCTGCTCGGCGCCTCTCCCGCTCTTTTGGGTCGCGATGTCTTTCCGGGCTCCGAAACAGCGGTGCCAATGAAAGGCTTGGTCGTCTGATCGGGAAAGGTGCCGCTCGAACCGGCGCCACACCTCGGCCCCCTTGGGCATGCTCTTGCCAGGTTCGGAGAACGCTGAGTCCGTCATGCGCTCCGAAGCGGATATCGGCCAGGCGTCACTCTCGAATTCGTGGCTTGGAAGCCTTGGACCGTGACTCCCGACCCCCGATCGCCTTTGCGGAGCGCCTTGTCTTATTATTCTTTCCGCATCAGGGGAGTGAAAGTGAGGCCGACCAGCAATCCTTCGGGAGAGAGCAAGCGAGTGACAGTTTGGCCCCAAGGCTCTTTCTTGTTCCTGACAAGAATTCGATATCCCTGCGATTCAAGATCTGCCGTTGCGCTTTCCACGCTCTCGACATCGAACTCCAGCCACGCTTGTGGAACAGGAATGTCTTCTGGCCACGAGTCATTGCCAAAACAGGACTGCGCCGCTTGGGAAAGAGGCCACAAGGCGAAGGTTTTTGCCCCCTGAAGGGCTTCGGTATGAAGATACCCACCACTCTCCTCTTTGAAAGGAATGCCGAGGGCTTCGCCGTAGAGTTTGCGACTTGTGGCCATCTCGCGAACAATTGGACCAAAACCGGCGACGAACAGAACCTCGATCTTTCCCGCAATTGCCATGGCGCGTCCCTTCCTGCTGAGCGGTAGCGATCGTCATCTTGGATCTTCGGCAATGATCTTGAACTGGCTCGGTTTCTCTGTGCCGAGGCTTTTGGTTTGGCGAGGTGTTCCAAATTGGACAGACAAGCCGCCGCAATGAGCGCAGGGCGGCATCGGACCTAACGGAAATCAGGAGATCAACACTTCGAAGGGGATAGGCTCATGATCAAGCCCCTAATTGCCGTCATCGGCGCCGGGTTGTTGCTGGGCGCGTGCGACTCGCAACCCCCGGCCCTTGCCGCACCGTCGCCGCCACCGCCATCGATGGCTCAAGCCTTGGTGTTCTTCGACTGGGACAAGTCGAACCTGTCGCCCCTGGCGAAGGCCACGATCAGTCAGGCAGCTGCGGCCTACAAGTCCACTGGTGGTGCCCGTATCTCGAATGTCGGCAATACCGACACCTCGGGTTCGACAGATTACAATATGGCGCTGTCGATACGTCGCGCGGACGCGGTCAAGAGCGCTCTCATCCAGAACGGCGTACCGGCTGCGGCGATCGAGACCGCCGGCCGCGGTCAAACGAGCCTTCTCGTCCCGACGGCCGACGGCGTCCGTGAGCCGCAGAACCGGCGCGTCGAGCTTGCCGGCTTGCAGGCCCAAGCCAGCACGGACATCGTGACCGCCCAGGTAATCGACATCGTCAAGACCAAGATCGGCGCAGCCCACGGGGCCGCCCTCCGCGAGGGCCTGCGGAATGATTTCGATTGGCCATATATGGGGCGCTTGGCGTTGGGGACCCACTGGAACGAGGCTAGCGAGCAGCAGAGGGCACGCTTCCTTGCGGCACTCGAAACCACGGAGGTGCGCTCCTACAGCGAGCGGCTCGGCAAGCTCGCCGGATTCACTCTGACCATCGACAAGGTGGTCTCGCGGCCCAACGGCGTATGGATCGTCAACAGCGTCCTCAGCCACCCCAGCGGCCAGTCGATCAAGCTCGAGTGGGAAGTGCGCGACAATGGCCAGGGCCCGCGTATCGCCGACGTCAGAATCGCGGGGGTCAGCACGTCCCTGACAAAACGTTCGGAGTTCAATTCTTACATTATGAACAATGGTGGCACGGTCGAACCGCTGGTCGAAGAACTGGAAGCCCGCGCCGCCCGCCAGTGACTGCACGATGGGCGCCAGGCGACCCGGTCCTCGGGGATACCTAAGGAAGGCGCTCAGCAACAGGTGAGTTTGTAGGTGTAGCGTCCGCACATGGGCGAGACGCGGCATGTCGAGCCGCCGCCTTCAAGGTCTGCAGAGCGCTAGCGTCGCATCCGACGTTGCTAGCACTGCTGCGCGACAAGATTGGACTCGCGCGCCCAGCCCGGGCGGCAGTAGGACTCGCGACGGGGACGGGGATTCCAGCCGCGCTTCGATAGGGAGCACGGCCCATGAAAGCGAGCAGCGCGCACCGGTTGTTGCCGTTCAAGACATTCGGCGAGGCCGCGGCCTTCGACCTTGAGGTTGAGGTCTTCTGCCAATGCCGCCGCCGCGTCGTGATCGACGGCATGGCGCCAGCCTTTCGCGACCGGCGCATCATGGGCACGCGGTTCCGCTGCACCACCATCCTGCCCCATGGCGTGGCGTGCGCCGGCTCGCCCGCGATCTACATCCGCAAGCGCGGGCGTGGCCGCTGGGCCATGGCCGATCATTCGCACGCCATTCGGGCCCGGCAGGCGGCGGCGGCGATCGATGCCAGGCCCGGGGCCTTCGCCTCAATCGTGAAGCGCTGCGAGGTTGCGTTCCTCTATGATCGCGGTTGCGCGCCAGCCTACACGGTCGCCATGATCGAATTCGACGAACCGCCGTGGGATCGCTTTCTCGATAGGCCATGGGGCCGGTTCATTTGCCCAGGCTGCGGCCAGACGCTCGACATGCACGTTAGCCACGGACCCGGCATGCCAGGCACCGAGCGTTTCCAAGAGGCTGGCTGATTACTTTCCTGGACCTGCTGAAACGCCTTCGGATAGAGCCGCGCGACCTCGTCGATGCTTGAGACTCGATCACGACCTGCCGCAGCCCGGCGGATGCTGCTTCACCAACGCGGACGAGGCGGCGTAGAGCTTGGCGACGATGAGACGGTCGGGACCGGACTGATCGCCTGGGACTGAAGCGGCGGGTCACGCTGGCTGAACTGCAGAGCGGCGCCTGCCACCGTCACGACGGCCACAATCAGCAAAAGCCACCAACCACCCCGTTCTGAGTTCACGATTTTGAGCCAAAGACCTCCTACTGCCCGCGGGGGTGTAATTGCGCGGGTGAGGATAAGTACACGCCAGAAGTTGAACCGACCGCTTAGGTCCATGGGAGCTTACTTCCGGGCAGCCGCTCAGACCTTACCACTTAACTGTCGCAAGAGTCGCGGGGGTCGCCCAGCCGGAAATACGCTCGGCGCTGTCCCGCACCCTCCATACCGGTGGGAGCTTCTTGGCCGTCAATTGCTTCCTCGCAGAACTGAGCGTGTTGTGGCTCATCCCGTGTCGACACTCGCTCAAGAAGCTGAAACGGCATTTTCGGTCGCTATGGCGCCCGAAAATTAGATCGGCCGCCTTAAGTGTGATCAAGTAACACTTGACGGAAGGCAAAGTATAACTTAAATACACTGCAGTCCCCTCGTCGGGAGCATCGACCATGTCCGGTCCCGGACGCACAACCCTCTACACGCCCGAGCACGCCAGCCGTGCCCGCAGGCTCTGCGCGCGCGGCGCTTTACTGTCTCATCCATGGGGTGCACTCCAATGCACTCCAAATTCAGGGTAGGGCGGAAAGGGCGGAAAGGTCGGAAACCCATTTTTCGGACCCTATAGCGGTACGAAAGTATTTCTGGGACACGACCGACGTCCAGCTCGACAGCTCGTCGGCAGTTTGGCGGGCCAACGGGAATTGGCGGAAGTGGTTCTACGGTGCCCACTTACTCAGCGAGGCCGTGATGAAGCCCCGCGAGCAATCAAAAAATTCCCAATCTTTTCAATGCGGGAAAGCCGCAAACCCCCGGCAATGGTGCTTACTTATTCAGGCCTTCTGTGTCCCAAAGTTCTGATCGTGATGCGGAAGTCGGCATGTTCGAGAATGAAGTTTCCGCTCGAAGGCATGCGTGTTTCGGCGGTGCGGTCAGTCGCCCTTCGCGATCTGCGGCGCGGCCGGCTCTTTCGGCTTGGCCGGCTTGGCATCCGCCACGACCGGCGCGTTCTTCATCTGCGCAAGGTACTGCTTGGCCAGGCCCTGAAAGCGCGCGGCGTCCTTGCCGCCGACCGCGGCGCGCATGGCGAACTTCTGCGCCAATGGATTGACCGGCCTGCCGCCGCGAATGAACTCGTAGTGCAGGTGCGGACCAGTCGACAGGCCGGTCGAGCCGACGAAGCCGATGACCTGGCCCTGGCGCACGGCAACACCGGGCTTGATGCCCGGTCCGACCCTCGACATGTGCGCGTAGGCCGTGGCGACGTCGCTGGTGTGTTGCAACTTCACGTAGTTGCCGTAGCCGCCGTTGGGGCCGGCCATCACGACCTTGCCGGTCCCGGCCGCCAGGATCGGCGTGCCCGGCGGCGCCGCGAAGTCGACGCCGGTATGCAAAGCGCTGAAGCCCAGGATCGGATGCTCGCGCATGCCGAAGTGGGAAGTGATCTTGGACGCGTCCATGGGCGTGCGCAGGAAGGAACGCACGACGCTCTCGCCCTGCGGGCTGTAGAAGCCCTCGGCGCCACCCTGTGGCCGGAAGCGGATCACCGTCACCGTGCGCTTCAGCAGGCGCAGCTCTCCGGCGAGCAGGCGTCCGGGATGGGTGACGCGGCCGTCGCTGGTGACGAGCTGCTCGAGCAGCACGGTGAATTTCTGGCCTTGCTTCAAGTCGCGCTGGAAATCGACGTCGTAGGAGAG
>Ga0210402_10003734_pt1:10000-14129 | contig 14129 bp, 6 predicted proteins | sample IncBWC7MmetaG_FD_161055 | JGI IMG/M metagenome (GOLD analysis project Ga0210402, IMG submission 161055) | Forest soil microbial communities from Barre Woods Harvard Forest LTER site, Petersham, Massachusetts, United States - Inc-BW-C-7-M | ecosystem: Environmental > Terrestrial >...
CTGTTTAACAAAAACACAGGGCTCTGCTAAGCCGTGAGGCGAAGTATAGGGTCTGACGCCTGCCCGGTGCCGGAAGGTTAAGAGGAGAGGTTCACGCCTTGAATCGAAGCCCCGGTAAACGGCGGCCGTAACTATAACGGTCCTAAGGTAGCGAAATTCCTTGTCGGGTAAGTTCCGACCTGCACGAATGGCGTAACGACTTCCCCGCTGTCTCCAACACAGGCTCGGCGAAATTGAATTCCCCGTGAAGATGCGGGGTACCCGCAGTTAGACGGAAAGACCCCGTGCACCTTTACTACAACTTTGCAGTGGCATTAGAGAATGGATGTGTAGGATAGGCGGGAGCCTTTGAAACATTGGCGCTAGCTAGTGTGGAGGCAACCTTGAAATACCGCCCTTTTGTTCTTTGATGTCTAACCGCGGTCGGTTATCCCGATCCGGGACCCTGCATGGTGGGTAGTTTGACTGGGGCGGTCGCCTCCCAAAGAGTAACGGAGGCGCGCGATGGTGGGCTCATGCCGGTCGGAAATCGGCAGCTGAGTGCAATGGCACAAGCCCGCCTGACTGCGAGACTGACAAGTCGAGCAGGGACGAAAGTCGGTCATAGTGATCCGGTGGTTCCGCGTGAGTGGGCCATCGCTCAACGGATAAAAGGTACGCCGGGGATAACAGGCTGATACCACCCAAGCGTCCACAGCGACGGTGGTGTTTGGCACCTCGATGTCGACTCATCACATCCTGGGGCTGGAGCAGGTCCCAAGGGTTCGGCTGTTCGCCGATTAAAGTGGTACGTGAGTTGGGTTCAAAACGTCGTGAGACAGTTTGGTCCCTATCTGCTGTGGGTGTTCGAGACTTGAGAGGAGCCGTCCTTAGTACGAGAGGACCGGGATGGACGTACCTCTGGTGTACCGGTTGTGACGCCAGTCGCAGCGCCGGGTAGCTATGTACTGGAGGGATAAACGCTGAAAGCATCTAAGCGTGAAACCCGCCTCGAAACTAGGTCTCGCTGAGAGTCGTGGTAGACCACCACGTTGATAGGCCGCATGTGCAAGTGCAGTAATGCATTCAGCTTAGCGGTACTAATAGCTCGATCGGCTTGATTTCATTCGTTCCGTGCAGCGGTCGACATCCGCTGCCGGCCTTCGTGCCCTTCGATGGGCACAGCCCGGACCAGACCTCTTCTCCTTTGCGCTTCGACGACCTGGTGGCTTTAGCGAGGGGTGAACACCCGATCCCATTCCGAACTCGGCCGTGAAAACTTTCAGCGCCGATGGTACTGTGTCTCAAGGCACGGGAGAGTAGGTCGCTGCCAGGTCTTCCAAGCGCAAAGGTCCTCTTCCGATAGACCGATCAACGCAACGCATGGATTTGACGCGGGGTGGAGCAGCCCGGTAGCTCGTCAGGCTCATAACCTGAAGGTCGTAGGTTCAAATCCTGCCCCCGCAACCAATTCGCAAAAGGCCGTCCTCGCAAGAGGGCGGCTTTTTTGTTGCCCGATCCGCTGGCACCCGCCCTACCCTCCATGGCTTGCGGGCTCATCCCATGGACATGTTGCTTTCTGGTCACACTGAAACTGACCTTCGCAAGCTGTGAAGCAACACGTAGAGCCAATTCCTCTCGCACCGTGTAGAATCACAACGGGGGCTTGGGTCGAGGAGGTACGGAGATGAGAAAGGCTTTGTGCGTCGCGGGGGCCCTGGCGTTGTTGCCTTCGATCGGCCACGCGCAGGAGTTTGCACCGCTGCCGGGCTTCTATATCGGAGCGGGTGCCGGCGGTGCGTGGTACCTCCCCAGCTCGACGACCATCGGCGGAACGTTTTCCGGCACGACGGGCATGCTGGCCGACGTTGTGGCCGGCTACGATTTCGTCGGTCCGCGTGTCGAACTCGAAGTCGGCTTCGGCTTCATACCCTTCACCGCCAACCTTGCCGGAACAGCAGCGCAATCGAATTTCAGCGGCAGCGCCCATCAGCTCCAGGTCATGGGCAAGGCGCTCTACGACTTCATCCCGGCTTCGACGATCACGCCCTATATCGGTGCGGGCGCCGGCATAGCCTTCGTCGACAGCAACACCTTCCTGGGCAACACGACGTTCGCCTACGAGGGCATCGTCGGCGTAGGCTACAACATCGACAGCCAGTGGCGCGTCGCCCTCGAAGGCCGCTTCCTGGGCACGACGACCGCGAACGTCGTCGTCAACGGCGTGAACGTGGGCGTCAACAACGCCAACATCATCGCGATGCTGTACGGCCAATACAAGTTTGCCCCGCCGGTTGCCTCGGCGCCGCCGCCGCCGCCGCCCTCCACCGCCCCGCCATCCTTCATGGTGTTCTTCGACTGGGACAGCTCGAGACTGTCGGAGGCGTCGCTGAACGTGGTGAGGCAGGCGGCGAGCGCGTTCAAGAGCAAGGGCAGCGCCCGCATCAGGGCGACCGGCCACACGGATACGTCGGGGCCTGAATCCTACAACATGGCGCTGTCGCTGCGTCGCGCGAATGCGGTCAAGGATGCGCTGGTTCGCGAAGGCGTGCCGGCCGCTGCGATCACGGTCATCGGCCGCGGCGAGGCAGGCCTGCTGGTCCAGACCGCCGACGGCGTACGCGAGCCGCAGAACCGTCGCGTCGAGATCGTCATCGACTAAGCGGTCGTTCCGACGGCGCGACAGCCGTCTTTGGAAGATCGGGCGCCTCGGATGATCTCCCCGGGGCGCCTAACCTCTCACCTGGACGGCATCGGCGATGAACTGCAGCTCGCTGCTGGGTATCGGCGATGCCGACTCGCGACAGAATGCGGCGCCCAGGATCCAGTTGATCTGTCCATTGACCGCGGGCCCATTGCGTACGAACGCGATGCACTGTCGCTGGGCCTTCTGGAACGTCACGTAGTGATCGCCCGCCTGACTGCCGTTCAAGGCCCAGCCGCTTCCGCCGACGGTGACGTTCTTGAGGGCATCAGCGGTTCGTAGCCAATCGATGACGGTCGAGCTCGCAACGGCGCTCATCCCGCCGACTCCATGCGCCTCGACGAGCCGGTATAGGCCGATGGCAACTTCGCTTTTCGAATCGGTGTAGGTGAGCCGCCAGCTCTGTACGTTGCCCACCCGAAACGTCCGCACATTCGACGCCCAGCACTGGGTGAAGGGCACGCCATAAACGGGTGCGGTGGCGCAGGGAATTTCGTTGGCAAAATTCCACGAGTCCTGAGCGAGGGCTGCCCGGGAGGCGCCCCCCACAACCAGAAGTGCGAGAATTCCCGTCAGCGACTTGAGGGGATGGATAAGTCGGCAGCCAGGTTCTTTTCGCCGCAAGTCGACAGGCTCCCAACCGATTCACGCGTCAAAAACAATCCCATAGATTCTTGGCAAACTCAACGCGCAGGGGCCAAGCCATAAGGGCAGGAGCTCTCACCCGGAAACTCGATGCGCCGTCCCGACGTATCCTGGCACGAGACACCGCCGCTGGAATTCCTTGGATAGGTCGACGGATAGGAAGGCGTCGGCGCGGGCGACGCCGCGGCTCGCGCCCTCGCTGCCGCCTCTTCCTTGCGACGGGCCTCCTCGGCCTTCTTCTGATCGTCATCGTACTTCGCCAGTGCCGGAGCGGCTTCGCTGAGCAATGCCTGTTGTTGTGCAGCGATCAGGAAGCCGGTCGCCGGCTGGTTGCGGGCGCGCTGCCAGTCCGTGATCATCTCGCGCGAACGCGGCCCAAAAACACCGTCGGCGCCATGCGTATCGAAGCCGAGCGATGTCAACGCCACTTGAATGTGCTGACGGTCGGCTGTCGAGAGGCGCAACGCAGTTTCGGCAGCTTCCGCTGCCTTTTGGGCTGCGGCATCGGCCGCGGCTTTCTGCTGGGCTTCGGCGGCAGCCTTCTGCTGGGCCTCGGCAGCAGCCTTGGCCTCGGCTGCCTTTTGAGCTGCGGCCTCGGCGGCGGCTTTCTGCTGAGCTTCGGCGGCGGCTTTCTGCTGGGCCTCGGCGGCGGCTTTCTGCTGGGCTTCGGCGGCAGCCTTCTGCTCGGCCTCGGCGGCGGCTTTCTGCTGGGCTTCGGCGGCGGCTTTCTGCTGAGCCTCGGCGGCGGCTTTCTGCTGGGCTTCGGCGGCGGCTTTCTGTTGGGCCTCGGCGGCGGCTTTC
>Ga0210402_10003735_pt1 | contig 14127 bp, 13 predicted proteins | sample IncBWC7MmetaG_FD_161055 | JGI IMG/M metagenome (GOLD analysis project Ga0210402, IMG submission 161055) | Forest soil microbial communities from Barre Woods Harvard Forest LTER site, Petersham, Massachusetts, United States - Inc-BW-C-7-M | ecosystem: Environmental > Terrestrial > Soil >...
CCGTCCTGGGCGTGGGTATCGCCATCTCTCCAGCAGCAGCTCAAGACCAACCGCTGTCCCTCGCCGATTGCTACCACCTCGCGGAGCAGAATCAACCAGACCTCGCCACGTCGGAGGCCGAAGTCCATGTGGCCGAGGCTCATCTCAAAGAACGCCGCTCGCCCTACTTTCCTCATCTCAGCTTCGGAGCCACCCACAACCAGCAGACTTACAACTATGCGGGGCTGCCAGGCACTTCTCCCACAACCGCCGCCGGCTCGTTCAACGGCGAGCACTGGTCGAATTCTCCTTATTACTACACCGGATTGAATTTCAGTCAGAACATCTATGACTTCGGCCTGACCCGCGGCTCGGTCGAGCGGGGCAAGGCGGAACTCGCGCAGGCCCAGGAGAACCGCGACCGCGTCCGCCAGGAAACTCTGCTGAACGTACGCAACGGATATTTCAGCGTGCTGGCGGCGCAACAGTTGGTTCAAGTGCGGCAGACAACGGTTCAGGACCAGAGCAAGCATCTGGAGCAGATCAATGCGTTCTTCCAGGTGGGGCGCGTGCCGAAGATTGATGTGACTCGCCAGGAAGTGCAACTGGCCAACGCGCAACTTGATCTGGTGCAGGCACAGTCGGACCTGACGGTCGCGCATGCGGCCCTGGCCACTGCCATGGGCTTGCCCGTGAAGAATACATTCACCTTGGTCGATGTGCTGGAAGCATCCCAGGCGCTCGACCCGGTGGACAGTTACCTTACCGAGGCGCGGACATTGCGACCTGACGTGCAGGCTCTCCGCCAGGCCGTCAACGCGGCGCAGGGGGACATCGTGTCCGCGCGCTCGAACTTCAAGCCTCGTCTGAACTTTTCGAGCTTCGCCGATTTTCAGAACCTGAAGTTTCCCCTGATCTGGAATTTGGGATTCGGTGAGAGCCTTGTGCAACCACTTCTTTCCGGCGGCTTCAACCGCGCCTTTCTGAACGAGACCGAACAGGCCAAGAGCGCGGCCGAGTCCAATCTGAAATCGGCCACGCTGCAGGTCGATCGCGAAGTCTACACCGATTACGCCGTTACCACGGTATCGCTGCAGCAGATCGATCTGGCCACCAAGGCCGATCAGGAAGCGCGCGAGAACCTGGCGTTCGCCGAGGGCCGCTACTCGGCGGGAGTGGGGAACATTATTGAGCTGACTGACGCGGAATTGTTAGCCGCCACCGCGGGCGCGCAAGTGGTCACCGCGCGTTACAACTACCAACTCGCCTATGGCCGGCTTGAAGTCGCGGCCGGAAAAGATCCGAGCGACTAACGCGCATCCGAATCGTCTGCGCGAGAAAACTGTGACCGGAGATTTTCATTCCCGAAGGGAATGAAATCGGAGTGGAGGGATCTGTTTTTTTGGGGCCGTCACTTCTGCAGCATCATTCCTGCACGTCATCGAGCAGCGACCTCAGCTTGCCCGACCGCGAGGGGTGACGCAGTTTGCGCAGGGCTTTGGCTTCGATCTGGCGAATGCGTTCGCGGGTCACGTCGAACGACTGGCCGACTTCTTCCAGTGTGTGCTCGGAGCCGTCGTCCATGCCGAAGCGCATGCGGATGATTTTTTCTTCGCGCGGGCTGAGCGTGCGCAGCACGTGCGCGGTGCGTTCCTTCAGGTTCACGTTCAACACGGCCTCGGCGGGAGACATCTTGGTGCGGTCCTCAATCAAGTCGCCGAGATGAGAGTCGCCTTCTTCGCCGATGGGCGTCTCCAGCGAAATCGGCACGCGCATGATCTTCTTCACCTTGCGCACCATGGCTTCGGGGATGTCCATCTGCTTAGCGATCTCCGCCGACGTGGGTTCGTGTCCCGACGCCTGCACCAGTTGCCGCGAAGTGCGAATCAGCTTGTTCACGACTTCGATCATGTGCACGGGCAGGCGGATCGTACGCGCCTGGTCGGCGATCGCGCGGCTGATGGCCTGACGGATCCACCACGTCGCATACGTGGAAAATTTGTAGCCGCGCCGGTATTCGAACTTGTCCACCGCTTTCATCAGCCCGACGTTGCCTTCCTGGATCAGGTCCAGAAACTGCAGCCCGCGATTGCCGTACTTCTTGGCAATCGAAACCACCAGGCGCAGGTTGGCTTCAATGAGTTCGCGCTTGGCCTGCTCCGCGTTCATGTCGCCCTGAATCATTTTGCGCTGGGTGCGCTGCAGCTCCGGAAACGTCATCCCGGCTTCGTCTTCCAGTCGCTTGATCTCGGCGCGATGCGTGCGCTGGGCGGAACGGTAGGTCTTCTTGAGCTCTTCGCTGCGCGTTCCTGAAATCTTCGCTTCCAGATTGACGAACTCGCGATCCAGCGCGCGCATGAGTTCGATGGTCTTGTTCACGCGCTCGATCAGGCGCTTGCGCTCCGCGTGGTTCAATCCCAGATTCCGGATGATGAGCGATATCCGCACCATCTCCCGTCCCAGCTGCCCGCGGCAGCGCCGGTATTCCTTGGGCTTCTTTTTCGCCGGAATCGTCGCCAGCTTTTCGGACAGCCGGGCGGCGTTCTTATAATGCTTGCTCAGTTTGTCGATGCGGCCGGTAATGTCGTCGACGCGCTTCTGCAAAATCTCATCCGTGATCTCTTCCTCATCAAAAGCCACCAGATCTTTAATGGAACGCAGGCCGCGTTTCAGATCCTCGCCCAGGGCCAGCACCTGCTGGATCACGATGGGTGAGCGCGAAAGGGCTTTCAGCGCGGTGAGCTGTCCACGCTCGATGCGCTTGGCAATCTCCACTTCCTCTTCGCGGGTGAGCAGCGGCGAGGCGCCCATCTCGCGCAAGTAAACCCGCACCGGGTCGCTGGCCGAGTCGGGAGCGCCCGGAGTCAGGTCGAGCTCGACTTCCTCGCTGTCGTGCGCACTCCTGCGCTCCAGCGCGGAGTACGGCGAATGCGGTTCTTCCACGACATCCAGGCCTCGCGTCCCAATGGATCCCAGCAAATCGTCCACGTCCTGCGGGGACTGCGCGTCCTGGGGAAGCAGTTCGTTGGCCTCGTCTTCCGCTACATCCGTCTTTGTATTCATCAGCATTGATCGATTCTTCGCGTCATCTATCCCCAAGTGGAATGCCTCTTCGGTGCCGCCGTGTGGGCTGCCTCTGTACTGGAGAGAAGGGAGCTTGGCTAGTCTGCCGTGGCAAGTTCAACCGAAAGCGTGGAATTCAGCCCAACTTAGATGCTAGCACAGCTGCGGCAGCATTCCTATTCTCGAAAAGCGCCGGCAGCCGGTTTCCCAGTGATACGCTGTTGAGCGGACTCGGATCGAGCATGCCCATCGAAATCGGACAGGTAGAGGCGATCTTCCGCTATCCCGTGAAGTCCATGGCTGGCGAACGACTCGAAGTTGCCACGCTGGGCTGGCACGGCCTCGAGGGTGACCGGCGCCTGGCATTCCGGCGCATGCGGATCGATGACCGCAGCGGGATGCCGTGGCTGACCGCGACCAAACTTCCCGACCTGCTGCGGTTTGTTCCGCTCCGCCGCGAAAACGACGCTCGAGGAGACCCTACCCTCCCCACGCATATTCGCACCCCGGAGGGCGAAGAAATGCCAGTCTTCGGCGAGGCCCTGGCCAAGGAGGTCGGACGCAGGTATGGGGCTCCGGTCCAGATGATGCACTTGAGGAATGGCATCTTCGATGAAGCCAGCCTCTCCGTGATCGCCTCCGCCACCATGGCCGAGATCGGTAGGCTCGCCGGCCGGAGCCTGGACGTGCGACGATTTCGCCCGAATGTTGTGGTTCGCTCACTGCGCCCGGTTCCATTCCAGGAGGACGAGTGGGTGGGTGGTATGCTCGCATTCGGCAAAGGGGACGACGCCCCCGCCATCAGCGTCACCCTGCGCGACGAACGCTGCTCGATGGTCAACCTCGATCCCGACTCGGCAAGTCCTGCCCCGGAAGTGATGAAGGCGATCGTTCGTGTGAACCAGAACCACGCCGGAATCTACGGCGCGGTCACTCGCACCGGCCGACTGGAAGTCGGACAGACGATCTTCTTCTGTGCGGCGAGCGAGAACGGCGAACGCGGGTGACTGAAATCTGGTGATTGAAACATAACGTCCTCAACGCCCTCGCAGAAAACCAGATCGCGCGGCGGGTGGCCCAGCCTTTGATCTCTCTGGAAGCACAAATACAGTGGGTGCCCCGTCCTTCGCGCACTTTGCGAAGGGCGGGAGTTGGAAATGCCTGCGCGACGCGCGCCGATCACGCCGCCGAAGATCGAAACGAAAGCTTCCCCCAGCCCTCATTCACTCGCACCGGTCCGGCTTCTTCCAGCAGGTAGAAACGATAACTGCTCCAGCGCCATTCTTCGGCTGAGCTCACCAACCCCCGTTTCACCGGGTTGCGATGCATGTACCGAAGTTTTTCCACGCGCTTCTTAGTCGTCCACACATTGAAGTCGTAGAAACGCGCCTGCCAGAACGACCTGGACCGGGCCTCATCTCCAAACAGATTGCGTTGGTGCGGGTCGCTTCGCCGGCGCTTGGGCAGCAAGGCGTGCGCCGTGCGCTGCTTCAACGCCTGCATGACGTCGACGGAGTTCCTACCTCCGGCTCGGTGATGAGCAGGTGAACATGTTCCGGCATGACGACGTATCCCACTACCACAAAGCGATAACGCTGGCGCGTCTGTTCCAGAATCGAAAGGAAGCAGTCACGGCTGCGCGCGGTGCGCAGCAATGGCAATCGCCGGTAACACGAGCAAGTGATAAAGTGCAGATGATGAGCGCCGTAGCTACGATGCAACCCGCTAGGCATGACCAGTACATCGTACAGGCAGCATCGTACCCGCCCTTGCAAAGAACGCAAGGACGGGGCACCCAGAGTTCCGTATCGGGAAGGAAAAACATGGAAGCCCGGGCCACCCGCGAGAAAACCAGATCGTTACTCGCCCGCTCCCACAATCACGGCCTGGCCGCGCGGAGCTTCATGCGACCCAGTTGCCGGTTCCAGGGTAACGGCGAAGGTCTTCGCTTCCAGTCCCGGCGACAGGGGAGGATTCAGAACCGCGGCGCCACCGTGCGCGTCCGGCCGGAAGAGTCCGGCGGCGACTGGGCTGCCGCTCGTAGGAATCAGCCAGAGTTCATAAATCTTTTCCGGAGGCAGCGGCGGAAGATTCGAGGCAAGGAAAATCAAGCGGCCGGTAGATCGTAAATAAAACGCCTTGCCATGCGGCAGTGGAGGAGTCTTCGCGGCAACCAGCGTCACCTGCTGCGCCTCGGGTGCCGTCAAAGTCGCAACCACATCCCGCGCCTGCACCAGTTCCTGCTGCTGTTGGGACATGTCGCTCTGCAGGCTCGCCACTTGCCGCTTCAGAGTCGCATCCGCGCTCCACAGTATGCCCGCGACAATCGCCAGCGCGGCGGCCACTGCCCACGGAGCGAACGCCCACCATGAACGGGACTGGGACACGCTTTGGGGTGCTTCCATCCGGCGCGGCTCGCTGGCGATCGCATCCATCAGGCGGGTCCGGGAGCGAGCTGGCGGCGTGGCGCCCAGCGTCGACAACGACAGCAATCCCATGTCGCCGCGCAACTGTTCCAGCTCGCGGCGGCAAGCGTTGCAGGTTTCGAGATGTTTTTCGAGGGCCAGACGTTCCTCGTCTCCCGACAGCGAGCCCAAAGCGTAGAGGGCCAGATCTTCCGCGAATTGTTCGTGAAATGTCATTTCGCAAAAGCCGCGCGCAAAGTCGTCAGTGCGGTTCGAATCCGCGTCTTGATCGTACCAAGTGGGGCTCCAGTTTTCGCGGCGATCTCGGAATGAGTGAGCCCTTCAAAAAACGCCATCTCAAGCGCCGATCGCTGCAGTTCCGGCATCTCGCCCAGCTTGCGGCGAATTTGTTCGGCCGCTCGCTTCCGCTCCGCTCCGCCCGCGAGATCCGGTTCCACCGACACGATTACGTCTTCGAGATCGGTCTCGGGTTTGCGTTTGCGCAACGCATCAATCGCCCGATGGCGCGCAATCACCGCCAGCCACGCCGCCAGGCTGCCGCGCGCAGCGTCAAACGCTGCCGGCTTACGCCACAACTGCATGAAGACTTCCTGCAGAATGTCCTCGGCCGCGCCCGTCTCGCCCAGCACGCGCAGCGCCACCGAATAAATAAGAGACGAATAGCGATCGTACAACTCTCCCATCGCTTTTTGGTCGCCCAAACGCACCGCCAGTATCAGTCTCGCGTCGGAGGAGGTCTCTTTGACGTCTGCGAAAGACAAGCGCTTCTTTATTCCCCTAGAAGTACGGACTTACGACGGTGTTTGGATTGCGCGATCTGCTATCGGTAAGATGTTGAAATGGAAAGTGAACGTGGGAGACGGCGAAGCCGACGACGGGCCATTTTCCAGAACGAAGTTCGGCTTCCCGCAACTCGGGCCCTTCTGGTTCACTGCCATCGTGGTCCTGCTAATTCTGTCCGCGAGCGATAGTTTACTGTCTTTGCTGGCGGCAGGGAAGTCGGCAGTCTCCGGAAATTTTATCGGGTCCGGGATCGATGGGGTGACCGATTTCAAGGTAGGAGCCTCAGCCCCCTGCGCGGGGGCCTGCTACCATTTCGGCATGTTCAATTTTGGCAAACCAAAAACCGCGGGCGACTGGATCGTTCACATCGCAGGGGCCGTCGTCGCGCTACTACTAGTCTGGTGGATGCTGCGGATGTACGTACTGTGATCGCCTCAACCCGTCAGCAAGACAAATGCTCGACGGCTTGAGCCTTGTCGCAATTCAGCACGTCCCCGATCCGTGCTAGTCCTTCAAGGCCAAATCCAGCCTGGCTTGCAGGGCGTCGCGGTCGCGGGTCAAGCGCCGCTCGTCCTCGACGCTGGGAGCCTGACTCAGTTGATCGTTGTACCAATTGATCTCGTCGAGGTACGCCCGGAACAAGCGAACTTCTTCATCGGAGGCCGTGAGCTCGACTGTCGTCTTAAAGTATTCGGAGGTTACCCTGGCATACGTCCCCGCCATCTTCATTTCGGAACCGTCTGCCACGCCGCCTTTCGGGAGTTCATGATCCGTGATCCGGAAGTCATTCAACGAAACCGTCGGGAAGCCTGTCTGACCGGAGATCCCCGACAGCGGTGCAGTGTAGGGGTTGAAATCCGGCGTCGTCGTGGTCTCGACGGCGAAACGGAGTTCCGCAAACGCCTTCCCGCCCTCAGCCAGGATGAACAGCACCTGTGACTTGTTCTGGTTGATCTTCGCCAGCACGTCCGGTTCCAGGTTGGCGAGTTGCCGGCTGATCTCCGAACGGATCGCACTTTCCATGAACTTCCCGAGGAGCCACGAGAGAAACAAAGTGACGGCGATGGCCAAGAGGCTGCCAGCAACGGTCTTAATCCCGGGACCGAGCTTCCCATTGAATCTGAGCAGGCCTTTCGGGGTTGCCGGGGTAACCGCCGGGCTGACCGGAATCATCTCACCCCGTAGCCTCATGGCCAATGCCGACGGCTGCCCGTTCTTTTGGAGCACGCACATCTGATTGCCGCCGTGCTGGATCAGCGGTCCGACTACGGCGTCATACTGGTTCAGGTCGATCTTGTTGGCCGTAACAAAATCCGTAAAGAAGGCGTTGTAGTGCTCCGCCGAGGGCATCTGCCTTAGGAAATCACTTCGGCTCATTCCCCCCGCTGGCGACAGGGGTTGTTTCATGTAACTGGTCCAGCGTGGGTCCGCCGAGAGATTGAGAACCTTAATCGCATCGAAGTCCAGCCTGACTTGATAAAGTCGCTGGTCAGCCGGGTCAGGCGCACGTCGGGCGAACGGCGCCGCGCCGTCCAGCGTGTCGGCGAAATAGAGTCCGTCCGCGAAGTCGTGCGTCACCCCACCCGGCTTTGCCGGCGCGATGTTAACGCCTTCGCCCCGATACCAGGTCTGGCTTCCCATCCCCATCTCCTTGCAAGTGACGCCACAACGTGGGAGCGGCATAATCCCACTCCTACATGGTGATGGGGTAGCGGATTGCGTTTCACGTGTATGGTTTCGTCGGGGCGTTTTCAATAGGCTCGCCCGAGCAGGCCTTCTCGCAAACACCGTCTGCGAGACCGCGCTCAGGGCGCAGACCTTCTCTCGCTAACTTCCCACTTCTTTCCTACTTGCCTGAGAGCAAGCCAAAGACTCCGACTCCATTCGTCGTGCCGACGTAGACTTTTCCGTTGGCGATAGTAGGGGTGATGTATTTGTTACCGGCGCCGAATTGATCGCGGCCATTCGCGGCCTGGTTGGAGTTGTAGATCTCCAGCAATGTCTTTGCGTTGTAGGCGTGGAGCACGGCCGGATTGACATTTTCCGCGGCCCACACGATGCCGTTTTGGGCGGCGTTCGAAGAAATGCTGGGAGTGGCGCCGGGGTACGCAAAGGCGTTCGTAGTTTTCGCAACTGGACTGGCTTGCAATTTCGCGTTTTGAAAATGGAAGTCCAGGATGGGCGAACCCACCGGGCCGTAGTAAATGTTTCCATTAAATGCGGCGGGCATGGACCAGATTCCACCGGGGAGAACGCCGGAAAGTTCCTGATAGATGTTGTTGCTGTTGGAATTGAACTTGCCCATGTTGGTGCGGTTGACGACGTAGAGATTCCCGTCTTTGCCGGCGCCGACTGCGAGTTGCCAGGTCTTACCGTTGGAATCTTTCTGGTTGACCAGCAGCGCGCCCCCGGAACCGAGATCGACGTCGCCTCCGTTTTCCGAGGACTGGTTATACATTTCGAAGTAGTCGGCGACCGCGAGTCCGCCCTTGGTGGTGAGGTGAAGGAAGGCGTTGCCGTAGTCACCGTTGGCCGGGAAACCGGAGGAGTTGAGGCTGGTATCGAAGTCACCGTTGGCGTCGAGGAGGAAGATGTTGCCGGTGCCGTCGGCCGCCATGCCCGCGCCGGCTCCCCAGATCGCACCCTCGTTTCCGTTGGGAGTGACGTTGAGGACGGTAGTTTGCGCGAGCGTGGTGAGGTTATAGCCCATGATCCATCCCGTGTAGGGACGGATATCGCAGTGCGAAGCCCAGGCGAGATAGACAGTGTTGCCGAGGATCAGGAGACCGGCGCGTTCTTTATAGCTCGCGGGGTCGAAGATCACGTAGCCGCCAGAACTATTGTCGCCGGTGCCGGGATATTTGGCCGCGATGTCGATGGGGCCGTTGTTGAGTTCGCTGCCGGTGGTGGCATCGAGGGCGTGCAGGCGCTGGTGGTAGTTGCCGGAGCCTTTCGACATGGCCACAACGTAGATGACGGGGTTGCCGCCCTTGGGGCGGCTGATGACGGGAGTCGAGGTGATTCCGATTTCAGGAGTGACCTGGCCGCATCCTCGATCGTCAGAAGTGGTTTCGCCGGACTTGAGGGTGGTGACGTGCCAGAGGTTGGCACCAGTGTCGGCGTCATAGGCATAGACGGTGCCATGTTCGCTAGCGACGATCAGAAGATTGTGAGTGACGCCGGAAATGGAGACGCCGGAGACGTAGAGGGGCTGCGCGTCAACCAAACCATCCGCGGGAACGGTGAACAGCTTACCGAACGTGGCGGAATTAACGTTCGCGAGTGTGAGGGTGCGCTCTTTGAGGTCGGCTCCAGTGCGGGCGTTGTTGTTGTGGTAAGTGAGGACATCCTGAGAGTGGAGGCTGGACACACCGGCGAGAATCATGAGCAGCAGCAGTAGCGGTAACGTTCGAGGATGCGTAGCAACAGCAGGCACGCGGCAGAGCGACATGATCAACACCTCCGGAGTCTATAGGACGGTTACAGGTCAGGATGACGGATTACTGCGAAGTGGGTCGCGCCTTTTTAATCAGTCTTCCAGAATTCCAGGGAGGATCTCAAACTCAGTGGTACATCGGTATCGGGTGGAACAACTGGTGGGCGACGGAATGATCTGGGCAAGCAGCGGACTGGCGTGATTTGCTTGTTGCCGCTGGCTTCGCTGATTCTGCGGACGCACACAAGGATTGGAAACCCGTTTGATTCGTCACTTGAGTGTGATGGGGATGTTTCGCCAACCCACCGCATAACCGTTGTAAAATCTCTCGGTCGAGAGCGCAGATGGGCCTTAACCACTCTATCGCTGAGACACTGGGTGCCCTTTTTCTGATCGGAATTGCCACTTGGTGGGTCTTAGCGCCGAAGACCTATGTGGCATGCATCCGCAAAGTGCCTTGGCTCTGGATGAGTGCATATCCCATGAATGCCAAGCCGTGGTTCCCACGATACCTGCGACTATTGGGACTGTTCTTCTGGACGCTGATGCTCGTAGGCTTGTATTGCTATCGTTCCCGCGCTCACTGATGCGAATGTCGATGAGCGAAATCGAGATTTTTCAACAATTGCGCGAGTGAGCGTGAGAGGATTCCGGGGTTTATGCGCCTTATCTTGTGGATCGCCGCAGTCTTGCTGCTTGTGGGCTCGGCTTTGTGGTTGCGTGTGAGAATCTCTCCGCTTAGCCTCTCAGCACCGCATTCCACCTTGCGCATGGGTGAGACCGTACAACTGTCCGTCACCAAGAGGACGTGGCTAGGCCACAAACCGCTCGACCACCCGGAAACAACCCGCTTCCTAACTACCTTCGAGAGTATGGCCGTAGTTGAGCCTGACGGCAAAGTAACCGCCGTTGGCACTTGGGGCGAACCCAAGGAGAGTGCAATGGTGTCCGCGATTAACGGCCCGCTATGGGGCATGGTGAGCTTCTCCCTGCTTGCGGAAGGTCCAGGACCCACCCTCGATTTTGTTGTTGAAGCACCGTCGCTACAGGGAATGAGCACCGCCACATGCTGCTCTACACCTGCGCAGCTCATCGAAGGACAACAGGTCAAGTTCCGGTTGTTGCGCCGCAGTGCGGAGCACACCGACGTGACGCGCCGCAGCGCTGGTACGAAGTACACGCTATTCTTCGGCAGTGGCGTACCGAACGACCCCAATCCCGCACAAATCATTGGTTTCGGTCAGGGCATCAATCCCGCAACCTTTCAAGTTGACGATGAGCGCGGCCTGATCATCGCGCCAGCTTCGATTGGGCGGTTGAATCACTTCACAGTTCTCTTATTTGCACGCAACGGGACGGAGGTCGGCTGGAAGCAGCTACAGTTGGTGCACTCCGCTGGCGGAAACGCTCAATGACTGCTGATGACAAGCCATTTCGCTCAATGAGGGTCTTGAGCGTTGCAACAGTTGTCACCATTCGTCGCAGGTTGACAGCGTTCTTCCGCATCCATAAACTCCTTTTCCGTGCTGAGCATGGCCCACGCGGGAGCATGGCAGGGCGTCATTCATAGCCCCGCTGTATGGACTCTCGCAGCCGTACTTGTCATACGTTTTTCCGACCCCTTGACTGCCTTACAGCAACGTTCAAGCACTCAGGCACCTTCTCAGGTTCACTGGTTTCACAACAGGGAAGAAGGGAAGAGGAGAAGAGACGATGAGCAAGCTTTCTAGATTCCGTGCCGATGGCGTCCTGAGGATGACCGCGATATGCGCGTTGATCTTTCTGGCGTCGACCGCCTTGAAGGCACAATCAGGTTGGAAGACGGTGAAAGACAAGACCGGGTCGTGCCAGATCTCTGTCCCACAGAATTGGACCCCGCTCTCGACGCCCGGTTTCGTCAACTCTCCCCAAGGAAGGACATCGATAGTGACTTCGGGCCATCGCCAATATCGACCGTTTAATGCCGAGACGCTCAAGATGATGAATATCGATAAGGTCTTCGAGAACTCAGAAACCCGGGCGCTTTGGGTCAACAAGGCAGTTGGGAACTCTCCCAATGTCAGCTATCACGTAGAAACTCTGGGCAAGACCAATTCATGTATCGCCGAAATCTCACTTCCCTCCGGTACTCCCGAAGACGATGCGAAGAAAATCGCGCTCAGCTTATCGAAGACACCCTGACTGGCGTTCCCGATTTTCGATGCGACTGAGCGCCGATGGTCAAGCCTTCGGCTGCGGCCGAAAGTCCAACGTCTCCCCCGGTTCGGTGCCTCTCAGCCAGTGGCGGGGCACATCGTGAAATTGGATGGACCCATCCGGGAGCTTCCTCTCGATGCGCTCGCAGATGTCCCAGTCGAGCCAGGGACAACGCCTTACGTTTTCAGCGGGCGGAACAAGCTCTGTCGTAGTCAGCACATCAACGCCAAGAGCCCTCAGCCTGTCGACCACTTCCTCCTTGACTCCGCCCATGGAGCTATAAGCCAGCAAGTGGTGGTCCTCGCGCCAGCGCCGGGGTTTCGGCATCCAATCGAGGCGGAATTGATCCAGTCCGCCGGGATACTTGGCGTCGACCTCGCTCTTGCGAACCACGATCATGTTGAAGAGAAAGATGATGGCCATCGCCTTCGCCGACCTCGCTGGTGATCTTATATTAGATAGTCCCGAAAGCCATCTGTTCATGGGAGGCGAAAACGAGATTTTTGTGACCTCATGGGTTCAGCTACCTGCAGAGTTCGGGGCAGTGGGATTTTGGGCAGCTTGCCCCGTCACCGATGTGGACCGGTGTCCGTCAACGGGGTGAATGAGTGAGAGGGAGATTTTGCGTCAACCGGCCGAGGCGGCGATTTGTTTACCGTTCCTTCCGCACCTCTGCAGTGCACATGCCAGTCGATGTCTGAGCCACGAGCCTGAAAAACAACTGATGGCTTCGCCACAAATCGCGGGGCTGTGGGAAGGTCAGAGCGTCAAGGTTTAACGATCTGAGACAACGCCACTTCGGCTTGGCCTTTCATCCAGAAATCAGCGGCCCCGGAGGACTTCAGCTCAACCAGAGCGGCGTGGAGGCAATTGGTTTCGCGGACTCCGTCGCCCGCCTGGAAATCATAAAACGGATAGACCGGGTGCCATTCGTAGCGATCCTGGAACCACACCCGAACGGTGTCTTGACTAAAGTCCACCTGGAAATCGACCCGGTCAATGGAACCAAACGCAAAGTGGAAGTCTTCCACTTCATATTCCGATTGGTCAAAGAAGAAATGTCCTTCTCCTTTTGGTTTCTTGCCGGGCGGAAAAATCTCACGCTTGAGGCGGCGCCTGATCCCGGCATCCCGCGTTAGCCAGTCCTTGATGTTGTCGTCCTCGACAAAATCAGCCCCTTTGCCAGTGGTCAAGTACGCATCGAGGTGCTTCAGCGCGATGGGTTTGTCCGAAAACATTGCCTGTTTCGCAAGCCCTACCAGGCCCGCCGGGCTCGTGAGCGGGCAAGCCTTGTCGAGCATAAAGCCGAAAAAGCCCGGGGCATTATTGGGATTGGCCTGCACGTCCGCGTAGCGGCCCGAGGCTTTATGGGCGTGATTGACGCCGGGCACAAAGGTCGGGGGGGGCAAAAAACGTCTTGACCACAACGTCGATGAAAGCGGAGGCCCCGAAGCTGCTTGCAGTGATCCTGGTCCGTCCCAGGGTCTTCCCACTGAAGACTTTGAAGGTTTGCGGGTCGTCCACGACCAAAGCCCTGTCGGACGGAGGAACGGGGGCATCAGGTGCGATCTTGACAATCGAAGGATCCGCGACCACCACGTCCCCAAATGACGCCCCGATCACCGAGATGCTGCCAATGCTGTTCCTTCGCAATTCCAATACGACGCTTGGCGAGATGCTGGGGCTTGCAATGCCGCTCGGGCCTGGGACAACGCTGGGCCCGCTGGCAGCCGCAGATCCTACGGCGCCATCCAATCCCAAAAGTTGAGAGCTGACGAGAAAGGAGACAAGGGCAGTGCTTCGTGGCGGACGTACAACGGAAAACGATACGGGCTTGATCTCAATGGGGGCTCGCGGGAGTGCCTCCTGCTTGAGCATCTCCGCATCGAGACTCGCCATCGTCATTTTGCCGACGATGTTATCCGCCTGGGTCTCATAGCTCCGGTTAATGATGTTCCGTTCCTGTTTGTAAGCTAGGACGGAACTGGCGGTAGAGGGGCCATACGATCTCCGTTGCGTTTCATCGGGAGAAATGTCCGCTCCATCGATAACGATCAACGCCGCTTGAATCTTGTTGACGTATGGCCCCGAACAGCCAAGCGTGATGTGCGCAGAATCCGCTACGGCAGCGGCTTCAAGATTGGGGTCCCCGTGGAAGAGTTTTGACTGAAGGCTCATAACGAAATCCTTTCGCGGCTCCGTGGGGAAAGAACTACTCAAACCACAACTTCGTGGGATGAACCT
>Ga0210402_10003736_pt1 | contig 14123 bp, 14 predicted proteins | sample IncBWC7MmetaG_FD_161055 | JGI IMG/M metagenome (GOLD analysis project Ga0210402, IMG submission 161055) | Forest soil microbial communities from Barre Woods Harvard Forest LTER site, Petersham, Massachusetts, United States - Inc-BW-C-7-M | ecosystem: Environmental > Terrestrial > Soil >...
GCCGGTTGCTTTCGGACTCACCCCACTCCGACCGGAGCCATCCTTGTTCTTCCAGGCGGTGCAGAGCGGGATACAGAGCGTTTTGGTTGATTTTCAGAACGTCGTTAGAGACCTGCTTAATCCGCTTGCGCGGTGGCCCAGCCATGCATCGGCTCGGGCGCGATAGTTTTTAGGATCAGCAGGTCTACTGTGCCTTGCACGAGATCGGTTGGTCTGCTCATGGCACGTCTCCCCTCACTTATTGACAAGAGTGCATAACGCTTCCGTTGAATAGTCAACGCCCAGCGGCCCGGTATGCGGCACGTGCCGATCAAACGATGCGGGTCTCGGCCCAAACGGAGGAGTCCCGACAGACCACACAAGGCGATGGTCTGTCCCACCGTTCTCCACCATGTCGCAGCGCTCCTGCAGCAGCAGAAACGGCAAAAGCAGGCGAATCGCCAGTGTTGGCGATTCGCCTGCCCCATCCCACGCAAGAGTGCGTGGCCGATCCCTCCGAGCCTTACTTGAAGTTGGCTTGTACCTTGGTGTCTGCCGCGATGGTCACGCTGCAGGTTGGCGCCAGACCCGCGCAGGCGCCGCTCCAGCCGGTGAAGTTGGCGCCGGCCGCAGGCGTGGCCGTGAGGGTCACAGTTGTGCCCTGCTGGAATTTGGCGGAACAACTGCTGCCGCAGGTGATGAACGTCGAGAACTCGCCGTTCGGAGTTCCGGACACCACTCCATTGCCGCCGTGCCCGATCGACAGCGTGTTGACGGTGGTAAACTTCGCGGTGACATTGACTGCGCCGTTCACTGTGACCGTGCAGGTGGCCTGCGTGCCGCTGCAGGCTCCACCCCAACCGTTGAACACGGCGTTACCGGGAGCCGACGCTGTCAGGGTCACAGTGGATCCGGCGGCAACGGTGGCGGTGCACGTGGCGCCGCAATTCATTTTTGGGCTGGCGCTCGACACGGTACCGCTGCCAGTCTTGACCACAGTGATCGAGGGAACCTCCAGATTGACCGCCGCGTTTTGCGCGCCAATCATTTGACCTAACTCGTCGGCCTGGGGGGCAGCGCAAATGGTGTCGATGCACAGGGCCTCATGACTTAACGGGTCGTAGACTCCATTGTACTGGTAGTGCTCGTAGCGGCGCACCACGGCGTGGGAGCCGTTGCCGAGCAGCGCCTGGTTGATCAGAATGCCGCTGTTGCCCCTGGAGTTCGGATTGTATTGGAGCAGCTTCCAGGGGGTTTCCGGAGCAGCATTGTTGCCTTCCGGAACCACGGGATTGCCGCCCATCAGGTCGTTGAGATCGACTGCATTGGGCACTTCCAGTTTATAGACCTTCACCCATTGGGCGTCGCCGTATTGCGGTACCGCCCTGGGGGCCGGGGGAGGAGGCGGCGCCTGGATTTCAAACACGACCACCGGAGCCGCGCCGACTTGCGCGGGAGGATTCACATTGATGACCGGTTGCGGGATGGCCACTGGGATAGGCGGAGGCGCCGGAAACCCGGGCGGAGGGGCCGAGGTTCCCGTAAAATAGGTCAACTGGCCGAGGTTATTCGGATCGGGGACCAGCCAGCGGTAGACGACGTTGGTCGGGTTGATCGTCGTGCTGATTCCGAAATGCTCGCAGCCCGCGGCCGGGTAGCGCGCGGCCAGGCCCATGGTCCAGCAGCTTTCACCCGCGGTGACAGTCCCGTTCGATACCGGCGTCGACAGCGTGAACTGTTGCGCGGCCGGATCCCAGGGGCTCATCCAGCGGATGTAGACGCCGCCCGCGAAGGGCACGATGCTGCCCTGACAGTAGCGGATGACACAGGGTTGACCGGATACCCAGACCCCGCCGAAAACGCGGGTGACATCCGAGGCTTGGATACCATCGGCCTCGATTTCGAATCCGTTGATCGGGGCTCCGGTCGTATTGAACGCGTCGAAGTTTGCAGGAAATCCCACGGTCACTGGTGTCTGCGCCTGCATAACGCAAGGAACAGCCAGTAAAGCGAACAGGAGCGCGCCGCTCCCGAGGCTTTTGCCCGCATCCAGAAAATTGCTTGTCGTTAGTTTCATGTTCTCCTGTTATGTGTCCGGTGCCCGGCCACTTCTTAACCAATATGCGGCAGGGCGAAAACCAGGTTGTCAGGGCAATGTCAACAAGTTGTCAACGCCTGAAGATGGCCCGGCGCGGAGAAAACCGGGCAGACTGCCGGCTGCCGTGTTGACTGCAGGTGTCGAACAGGTAGATGTGGGTATCGACGATCGGCATGGAGCCGGGGGCTGTGCACCGGCAAGCGACACGCTTCCCGCCGCCACGCCCCGGAACTCAGTTTTCCGCTACCGACTTCTGCGCCAACTCGCCCAGCACCGGCAGCGCATAGGCCTCTTCGTGCGAGGCCTTCACCATCATGAAGATCGCCAGCGCCAGCAGCCCGGCTTCGATAATCGGGTGGATGTGCATGCCGGGAATCATACTGAAGAGCGGCCGCAGCACCCAGTCTTCCATCAGCCAGACTACGAACAGATAGAGCCCCTGAAAGGCGTGGAACCGGACTGTGCGGTCGTGACGGAACCGGTCCGACGCCAGGACGATGATGGATGCGATCCAGCCGATGCCGGGGACGTAGCAGAGAATCGAAGCGGTTCGCGGATTGATTCCGGACAGGGGGTCGGGGCCGCGTCCGGGCCGGGCTGCGCCCATCGGTTGACCGGCTGCGCCTGGCGGTTGACCTGCCACACCGGGCGGTTGACCGGCTGCGCCTGGCGGTTGCCGGACTCCGCAGCGGGAGCAAAACGAATCCGCCGCGTCCACCTGGTTCCCGCACTGGCTGCAAAAAGGCATCTGTTATCTTATACGTTATGCAGGCCCGGTCTGTTCCGGCAACCGCCGGCTTCCGGCCGTGGTAAGATCTTCGCCATGCGAAAGACCATCCTGGGCATCCTCCTCCTGGTGTGCGCGGCCGTGTTGCCGGCGGCCAAGAACCTTGAATTTTACTCCATCGACGTGGAGGGCGGCCAGGCTACCTTGTTCGTTTCCCCCTCGGGCGAATCCATGCTGGTCGATACCGGTTGGGCCGGGTTCAACCACCGCGACGCCGAACGCATCGCGGCCGCCGCCAAATCCGCGGGCGTGAAGAAGATCGATTATCTGGTGATTACCCACTACCATGCCGACCACGTGGGCGGGGTGCCGCAGCTTGCCGAAAAACTGCCGATCCGCAACTTCGTGGACCATGGACCCAGCGTGGAAACCGGCAAAGACGCCACGGTTCTGTTCAACGCCTACAGTGCCTTCCGAGACAAAGGCAACCACATACAGGTCAAGGCCGGCGACACCATTCCCATCAAGGGTATTGCGGTGCAGGTGCTTTCCGCCGCGGGGAATGCGATCGGGCAGCCGCTGCAGGGCGCGGGCCAGCCTAACCCGGAGTGCGACAGCTTTCAGATGCACGCGGTGGACCCGTCGGAGAACGCGCAATCGCTGGGCATCCTGGTCACCTATGGCGATTTCCGCATGATCGATTTGGGCGACCTTACATGGAACAAGGAGAAGGACCTGGTTTGCCCCACCAACAAGATCGGTCCGGTGGACCTCTACCTGGTGTCGCACCACGGAATGGATATGTCGGGCTCGCCGCAGTTTGTGCACGCGCTGCATCCGCGGGTGGCCCTGATGAACAATGGCGCCAAGAAAGGCGGCTCGCCGGAGATCTGGCAGACCATTCACGATTCGCCCGGGTTGCAGGATCTCTGGCAAGTGCATTTCGCCCTGGCCGGCGGCAAGGAGCACAATTCGGCCGACCCTGTAATCGCCAACGTGGATGAGATTTGCGAGGGCAAGTGGATCAAGGTGACGGCGCAGAAAAACGCCACATTCACCATGTACAACAGCCGCAACAAGTACGAAAAGACGTATACGAAGTAGATCTGGTGGTTGCTGATATAGACGCAGCAGTCGGGATGAAACATCTGCTGACGCCCGTCCCGCATCTCGCGTACCTTTAGCCGTCGCAGGCCAATTTGGCCCGAATATTTACTCAAACAAAGGAGTTAGGGCCAATTTTCCAGGCCAATTTGGCCGCTCGGGTATGCGAGCTTACTTCATTTTCATCAGTTCGCGGACTTTCACCTGGTCGGCGTCGGCGCCCTTCATGTCGCCGGCGGCGTGCCGGGCCATGCCGCGGTTTACGTAGGCGTTGGTGTAGATGGGGTTCAGCCTGATGGCCTGGTCGAAATCGGCCAGGGCTTCCTGGTACTGCTTCAATCGAAAATAAGCGTAGCCGCGGGCGTTGAAGGCTAGCGACAGGAAGGGGTCCAGCTTGACCGCCTGGGTGAGCGGTTCGATCGCTTCGGTATACTTTTCCTCCTGGATGAGTTTGCGGCCCCGGGTGTGGTATTCGGCAGCGCTGGTCACGGACGGGAGCGCCGGGACCGCTGGTGGCATAGACGCCGCCGGGGGAACGGGTTGGTCGGGCGCCGGTTTCGGCTGAGGCGGCGTCGCGGGCGCGCTTGCTGGAGCGGTGGCTGGAGCGGCGGGCGTAACCGGTTGCGCCACCGGTGGCGCGGCAGGTTGAGGCGCGGCAGGTTGAGGCGCGGCAGGTTGAGGAGCCGTCGCCGCGGCGTCACCGCCTGGTAATTCAACCTTGACGGTCTCGGGCGCCTTCTCTTTGGCCTTGGCAACGTCCACGATCTCGTCAACTTTCTTCTGGGCCATCTCCCGTAGGCGATGGGTTTCCTCGTTGTTTGGTTCCAGTCGTTCGGCCTGGGTCAAATCGGACAAGGCATCGTCCCAGCGGCCCATAATGAAATAAGCATTGCCGCGAGCCGCCCAGGCTAAGGCGTAGCCGGGGTTGAGCCCGATCGCGCGGGTGCGGTCGGCCAGACCTTTTTCGTGCTCTCCCAGCAGGTGGTAGGTGCCGCCGCGGGCCACATAAGCTTCCGCATTCTTGGGGTCTAACTGAACCGCCTGCTCGCGGTCCTGCAGCGACTCCCGTAGCTGATTGGTGCGCGCGTAGACCGCGCCCCGCGCCAGGTAGAGGCGCATGTCCTTGGGATCGCGTTTGATGGCTTCGGTGTAATCGGTCACAGCGCCATTGTCGTCATGCAGACGCTCGCGCACGGCTCCGCGGATGCGCCACGCCCGCAAATCGCCGGCATTCAGCTTGATGGCCAGGTCCAGATCGGCACGTGCCTCGGTGTACTCGCCGAGGCCGCTGAAGGCTAGCGCGCGCTCCACGAAGGCCTCCTCGTCGTCGGGCTTGCGGGCGATCGCGGACTCGAAATCCTCCACCGCGTCGCGGTATTGCCGGAGGGCGGCGTGGGCCATGCCGCGTCCTTTGTACGGTTCGGGATTGTCAAGCCGCAGTTTGATGGCGTGGGTGAAATCTTCGATGGCTTTCTCGTAGTTGGACGTGGCCAGGTAGGCCTGGCCGCGCGCGTTGTAGACTTCGGTGCGCTCCTGGTTGAGGTTGATGGCGAGATTTATGGCGGTGTCGAAATCGTGGATGGCACGCTCGGGCTGTTTGACGGCGGCGAAGTACGTACCGCGGGCGAAGTAAAAATCGGCGTTGCCGGGTTGGAGCTGGATGGCCTGCTCGAAATCGACCGCGGCTTTCTCGTTGGCGCCCACGGCCAGGTAATCCTTGCCCCGCGCGCGAAAAGCAGCGGCATTCGAGGCATCGGCTTGAATCGCCTCGGTGTAGGCGGCTACGGCCTCATCGCGCTTGCCGGCTTGATCGGCGCTGAGCCCGCGCTGGTAGGCGGCCTGCGACTTTTTCTTGTCGGGCTTGATGTCGGCGCCGAACGCCGGAACCAACAGGCCGGCCGCGCTGCAGGCAACGCTAAACGTTAGTAAAATCCGCGCCAGGCGGAAGCGTGAAGTCCGCATTGATTCCCTGAAAAATAGTGTACACTCGAATCGTAGTTGAAATTCCGCTGGTGTTCGGGAAGCTGGTGAGAATCCAGCACAGCCCCGCTACTGTAAGCGCGGAGAGCCGTTCGAACGAGCCACTGTTCCGGTGACGGAGCGGGAAGGCCGAATGGTTTGACGATGCGCAAGTCAGGAGACCGGCCAGCGCGGCCTACACATACGGCTCTCGAGGGAGGAGCCCAGAATGCGTATTGAGGTTAAAGTTCCGCCTGCTCCAAACGTTACCAGTCACGTAATGGGCCTCACGGCTGGTTTGCTTTTTTTCGCCTGCCTTTCGGCCGCCCAAGTCAGGGAAGTCAAGGGCAAGGTAACCGACCCATCCGGCGCCCCGGTTGCGGGCGCGCAGGTTTCGTTGATAAGCCGGGTAGGCGTTACCGCGCAAACCGTGTCGACGTCGAACGGGGCCTTTATACTGGAGGCCCCAGGCACGCTGGAGGGGCGCCTGGTCGAAAACAACCCGGGCGATCCGGACTTCCGGCTGGTGGTGACAGCCCCAGGTTTCAGCACCCGGACGCTGCCGTTGGACCGCACCGCCGCGGCGCAGCCTGCCATTTTGGTGCAGCTTGATATTGCCCCGCAGGTGGATTCGGTGAAGGTGTTGGGTTCCAGCATCGACGTGGCGGTCAGCCAGCAGGGCAGCAGCGTGAGCATCATCCCGCGCGAGCAGGTTCGGGAGCGCAACGAGCCTTATGCCATGGATCTGCTGCGCTATGTGCCCGGTGTTGTTTTCAACCAGACGGGCGCGGCCGGCGGCGTTTCCAGCCTGTTTCTGCGCGGCGGCAACTCCAACTTCAGCCTGGTGCAAATTGACGGCGTGCCCGTGAATGCGTTCGGCGGGCTCTTCGATTTTGCTCACATTCCGGCGGAGGCGGTGGAGAGCGTCGAGCTGATTCGCGGGCCGCAATCGGCCGTTTACGGATCGTACGCCAATAGCGGCGTGGTCAATTTCGTCACGCGGCAGCCGGGGGCATCGCCGCAGCTCGACCTGCTGGCGGAAGGCGGCTCTTACGACGAGCGGCGCTTCGGCATTACGGCGAGCGGGACGTTGGCAGGCTTTGGAATACTGGCTTCGGCGTCGCGCATCGACAGCAACGGCATGGTGCGGAATAACGATTACCGCAACGAAGACCTGCTCTTGCACGTGGGGCGCCGGTTCGGGAGGCAGAGCCTGGCGCTCCACGGCTACTTCGATTCGAACGACGTGGGTGAACCTGGGCCGTGGGGGTCCAATCCGAAAGGGATTTTCACCGGGATCGATACTGTCAGCCGTTCCAGGAACAATTTCGGCGAATACGGCGGACACTATGAGGCCGACCTTGGGGGGCGTGTGCGGCAGGAGGTGTTCGGGAGTTTCTTCCTGGACAACAGCGGCTTCCGCAGCCCGTTCGGGTTCAGCTTCAACAAAGATATGCGCGGCCAGGGCGAGACGCGGACTATTGTCAGCGTAACCCGGCATTACATTGTGGCAGTGGGCGCGGCGGCGGGGCGCGAGGAAGTCAAGAACACCTTCATCAGCGACGCCAGTTTCAGTGTGTTTCCCATCCGGCGGAATGACTTTGCGGTGTACCTGGAGAACCGCTACGAAGTGGCCGGACGGCTGTTTCTGAGCGCCGGCGTGCGCGCCGAATTCTTCCGGACGCCTGCCATACCGGGCGATGGTTTCTCGCGGCCCCTGTTCCCGGCGAGCGATGTTTCCAAGGCCAGTCCGAAATTGTCGGCGGCCTACGTGGCGGGCAATACGCGGCTGCATTCGTCATTTGGAATGGGCATCCGGCCGCCCTCGGGGTTCGAGTTGGCGTTCACCACTAACCCCGCGCTGAAGCCGGAGCGCACACGCAGCGTGGATGCCGGCGTGGCGCAAAAGCTGTGGAGCGGGAAGCTGCTGCTGGACGGCACCTACTTCTACAACCGGTACTACGATTTGATCGTGACGCTGGGCGGGTCGCTCACCACGCTGAGCCACTACACGTCGGACAACCTGGCCAATTCGCGGGCCCAGGGCGCCGAGTTCTCGGCCAGCCTGCGGCCGGCGCGGTGGGCATCCGTCACGGCGTCGTATACGCTGCTGCAGACGCGCATTCTCTCGTTGGATGGCACCAACCAGGCGCCGCTGCCGTTTACCGTGGGCCAGCAGTTGACGCGCCGGCCGGAGCATTCGGGGAATGTGGTAGCCACCTTCACTCGTGGCCGGGTGGCGGCGAATCTGACGGGCTACTTCCGCGGAAAGACGCTGTATGAGGAACCGTCTTTTGGCGCCAGCAGCGGGTTGTTCGAGAATCCGGGGTTTGCCAACGTGGGCGTCAATTTGAATTACGCGCTGGGGCGCGGGGTCACGGCCTATGGGAATCTGCGCAATGCGCTGGACCGGCATTATGAAGAGGTGTTCGGATTCCCGTCGCCGCGGGTGAATTTTGTGGCGGGTTTGAAGTGGACCCTGGCCGGAACGCAATGAGTCAAGCGGGGGTTGTGGGGCAGGTTGTTAACCGGTTGTTAACCTGCGGCGGATTATCAATCCGCCTGCCGCACGTGGCGGGCGAGGCTGCTAACACGGGCTGGCTCGCTACGCATCGCGCGGGCGGATTAACAATCCGCCGCAGATTAACAATCTGCCCCACAACCTGACGGAGCCCCGCCAGATATGAGGAAGATATGAGCAAGCAACCGTTCGAGCAACCTCGCCTGGCGATCAATCGTGTCTATACGCGCACCGGGGACCAGGGCGAGACGGGGTTGGCGGGCGGCCAGCGCGTTCCCAAAGACGGGGCGCGCATCGCAACTTACGGTACGGTGGATGAGCTGAACTCGTTCGTTGGTCTGGCGCGGGTTACGGCAACCGAAATTGCCGGCGAGGAACCACGCATGGCGGTGCTGGCGGCCATCATGCTGCGCGTGCAGCACGAACTCTTCAATCTGGGGTCGGTTCTGGCTACCATGCCGGAAGACGTGCATCCCAAACAGGCGCGAGTGACCGACGCCGAAGTGGCCCAGCTTGAGCTGGAGATGGACCGCATGAACGAAGACCTGCCGCCGCTGCGCTCGTTCGTCTTGCCGGGGGGCAGCCGGCTCAATGCGGAGCTGCACGTCTGCCGCACGGTCTGCCGCCGCGCCGAACGCCTTTGCGTGGCGCTGGGGCGGGTGGAGAGCGTTCCGCCCGAGGCCGTGCGGTATTTGAACCGCTTGAGCGACGGGTTGTTCGTCTGGAGCCGGTGGGCCAGCCACGTCACCGGCGCGCCCGAAACTTTGTGGCAGCCGAACCAGTCAACGTCGGGGTTGTCTGATGGATAATCTGATGGATAATCTGATGGATAATGGGTGAAAGGAGAAATCGGATGGAGAACAATAAGGCGCGGCCACTAGCCATCGGCTTAATGGTGCTGGGAGCATTGATTCGGGTCACGCAGCACTGGAATTTCGCCCCGGTTGGCGCGCTTAGCCTCTTCGGAGGCGCCCGTCTGCGGGGCTGGCAGGCGTACCTGCTGCCGCTGGTGCTGATGGCTGCGACGGACCCGCTGTTGGGCGGTTATTCCGTGGCCACACCGCTGGTTTATGCGAGTTTCCTGATCAACGTCTGGATCGGCAGCCGTCTAAGGCAAACGGAGAATCCGCTGGCGATCGGCGCGGCCGCGGTCGCGGGCAGCGTGCAGTTTTTCCTGATCACGAACTTCGCGGCGTGGCTCGGCTTCAACACATACCCGCACACGTGGAGCGGACTGGTGAGTTGTTACGTCGCCGGCATCCCATTCTTTGGGCGGACCCTGGCCTCGGACGTCTTCTATTCGGCGGTCCTGTTCGGCCTGCACGCGTGGCTCAGCCGCAGGGTTGTGCAAAACGAGCGGGTAATCGCCGCGCACGCGTAGGATCGTCGCTTCTGGTGATACCGCTTGCTGACGCGCGCGGCTCCGTTTTTGGGCGTGCTGCACGAGCCGACTTAAAAACCGTGACAGGAGGCGCTATCCTTGTACTCTGGAGAGAGAATCGGGAACCGCTCATGAACATCGAAATCCACGATACGGCCTTGGAGGCGCGAATCCAAAAACAGATTCAAGCGACCGGCGCCGCCAGCGCGGAGGAAGCGTTGCTCCGCCTTCTCGAAACGCAGGAAGAACAGGATCGCTGGCTGTTGGAAAACCAAAACGCGATCAACGCGAAGCTCAGACGCGGCATCGACCAGCTTGACGGAGGCGAGGGTATTCCCGAAGACCAACTGGACGCCTACCTTGCCCGCCTAAAAGCTCAGCCTGAATGAGGCGGCGCTACGTTCTTGCGCCGGAAGCGGCCCTCGATATGGTTGAAATCTGGCGTTACATTAAGAAAAACGGCAGTCTTGAGATGGCCGACCGGGTTGAATCCGTGATCCGCGAGAAGATTGTTTATCTTGCCGGAAGACCCGGCGGCGGCCATTGGCGCAAGGATTTGACGGAAGAGCCGGTGAAGTTTTTCCCAGTATACTCGTACCTGATCGTTTACCGGCCTGAGACGAGCCCCTTGCAGGTTGTCGCCATTCCATGGCCGCCGCGATGTGGCGGAGCTTCTCAAGGATCGCTTATGAACGGAATAGGATGCTTTCTAGCCACTCCGCCCATGTTGTTTCACAAAGAGTAGCATTAAGTGAACAAAGTCCTGCTGGCCTGGAGCTCGGGGAAGGATAGCGCCTGGGCATTGCACGTGCTGCGCCGGCAGAACGTGGAAGTGGCGGCCATCCTCACCACCCTCAACGAAGCGGCCGATCGCGTGGCCATGCACGGCGTGCGGCGCTCCCTGCTGGAGGCCCAGGCAGAGGCCGTGGGCGTTCCGGTCTGGAAAATTCCGCTGCCGTGGCCATGTACCAACGAAGATTACGAATGGCGTATGGCCGAAGCCTGCAGCCGCGCCGTGGATGAAGGCTTCGACGCCATCGCCTTCGGCGATCTTTTCCTGGAGGAGGTGCGCGCCTACCGCGAACGGCAGTTGGCGGGAAGCGGCCTGGCGCCCCTGTTTCCACTTTGGCAGCTCCCCACCGGCCAATTGGCGCGCGACATGATCGCGGCGGGGCTTCGCGCGCGGCTCTCGTGTGTGGATTCCAAGGCGCTGGACCCGGCGTTTGCGGGACGCGAGTTCGACCAGCGGCTGCTGGCGGACCTGCCGGAACATGCCGACCCATGCGGCGAGAAGGGCGAGTTTCACACCTTCGCTTACGATGGCCCGATGTTCCGCTGGCCGCTGCGCGTGGAGACGGGAGAGGTGCGGGACGTGGACGGGTTCGTCTATGCGGATCTGACGGAATGCCCAGAATCGTCTCTCTGATCAGCAGCGCCACCGAGATCGCCGGCGCGCTTGGACAACTCGATAACCTGGTGGGGCGGTCTCACGAATGCGACTATCCGGAGGGCGTGAAGGCGCTGCCGGTTTGCACGCGGCCCAGGATCGCAGTGGACGCCAGCAGCCAGGAGATTGACCGCGCGGTGAAGGAGCGGGCCCGCACCGCGGTATCGATTTACGACGTGTTCGAGGACGTGATCGAAAGGCTGGAACCGACTCACATCCTGACGCAGGTGCAGTGCGAAGTGTGCGCCGTCAGTTTGCGCGATGTGGAACTGGCGTTGGCGCGAGGCATGAAAGGGGAGCCGCGGATTGTGTCGCTGCAACCGGATTCGCTGGCCGCGATCTGGGACGACGTGCGGCGGGTGGCCGGGGCGCTGGGGATTGCGGAGCGCGGCGAAACGGTGGTCGGCGAACTCCAGGCGCGGATGTCCGTGCTGGCAGGGTTGGCAGGCCGTGGGCATGCCACACCCCGCGTGGCTTGCATCGAGTGGATGGAGCCCTTGATGGCCGCCGGGAACTGGACGCCGGAACTGATCGAGATGGCGGGTGGCATCAACCTGTTCGGAGAGGCTGGGAAGCATTCGCCGTGGATGACTTGGGACGCGCTGGTGGCGGCGGACCCGGATGTGATCGTGATCGCGCCTTGCGGGTTCGACCTGGCGCGAACCGAGCAGGAAATTTACTGGATGACGGAGCGGCCCGGATGGAACCATCTGCGCGCCGTTCAAACCGGGCGCGTCTACCTGGCCGATGGCAACCAGTACTTCAACCGTCCCGGGCCGCGCGTGGTGGAGACGCTGCAGATTCTGGTGGAGATGCTGCATGGTGCGGCGGCGACACTTTGGCCGGCGGCGACACGTTGGCCGGCGGCGACACTTTGGCCGGCGGCGCCTGGGGCCGGCACTCCGTGGCGCGCGTTATCATGAGCTTGTGCCATGGCGTTAATCGCGGTTTCGGGTCATCCGGGATGCCGTTTTGAAGAGGTGGCGCGTTTCAGCGCGCAGCGGCTGGGCTTTGAACAACTCACGCAATCGCGAATCGCCGGGCTGATCGAGGCGGAGTTCGGTACCGGCGCCAAGATTCCGGACAAGGCCTATCCGAGTTTGGTGACTTCGATTCTGGCGCGCCTGGCCACGGAGCATCACTTGGTTTACTGCGGGGTTGGAGGGGAAGTGCAGGCGCGCCATTTTCCAGGAACGCTGCGGGTGCACGTGGTGGCCCCGGAGACTGTGCGGATCGGCAACCTGATGCTGGATCGCCGCCTGGATCGCCCGGCCGCGCGCGCTCTGCTGCTGCAACTGGAGACCGCCGACCGGGCCGACCGCAAAGCCAAGTTCGGCAAGACCAGAGCCACGGCCGACCTTTTCGATCTGGTGCTCAACGCCGAATCGCTCAGCAGCGAGCAGATGGCGCAACTCATCGAAACCGCGGTAGCGTCGGCCGGGTTGAAAGAGCGCGGCTACCTTTCCCATGCGGCCGAGGCGCAACTGCAGTTTCAGATGCGGCTCAGGCTGGCGCGCTTCGGCATTGTTCCGCACGGCAACATTACGTTGCGGAACAAAATGTTCGCGCACCCCAGTGAGGAGATGTTCGCCAACCTGCTGGATTTCTACCGCATCCCGTGGGAGTATGAACCGCGCAGCTTTCCGGTCCATTTCGATGCCTCGGGCGGTGTGCTGGAAGCGTTCACACCGGATTTCTTTCTGCCCGAGTTCGATATGTACGTGGAACTGACTACCATGAAGCAGTCGCTCACCACCAGGAAGAATCGCAAGGTGAGGCTGCTGCGGGAATTGTATCCGCATCTCAACATCCAGGTTTTCTACCAGAAGGATTTTGAGAACTTGATTTTCAAGTACGGGTTGGCAGACCGGCCGGTGCAGGCATGAGTATGGGCTTGATACCCGGGATAGATCGCGTTCTCTTTACCGGGGAGCAGATTGAGCAGCGCATCCGCGAAGTGGCCGGCGAGATTTCGCGGCGCTACGAAGGCAAGCCGCTTAAGCTGATCGGTGTGCTGAAGGGGTCGGTGTTTTTCCTTACGGCGTTGTCGCGGCACATCGAGATTCCGCACAAGATCGACTTCCTGGCCATTTCCAGTTTCTCCAACAAGAGCGGATCTCCCGGCCTGGTGCGCATTGCCAAAGACCTGGATGACGGCATCGAGGGCGAAGACGTGCTGCTGGTGGAGGACATCGTGGATACCGGTTTTACGCTGCGCTACCTGCTGCTGACGCTGGCCGGGCGCGCGCCCAATTCGCTTTCGGTCTGCACGTTTCTGGACCGGAATTCGCGCCGCATCGTGCAGGTTCCGGTGGATTACCGGTGCTTCGAAATCCCCGACCGCTTCGTGGTTGGCTTCGGCCTGGATCACAACCAACTCTACCGGAATCTGGGCTATGTGGCGGTGATGAAGCAGGAGAAGGGCTGAGTGAGTTGAGTTTGAGCCGCGTCGGCGCAGTGACCGGGGAGAGGGTGCGTCCATGAATCCGCCGCGGCCGGGGAAGCCGCGAGTAGCGCTCTGTGCCCTTTCGCTGTTGGCCGTCAACATCGCCATCGCGGTGAAACTGTTCGGCGTGGAGTATTCGGCCTACAACATATCCATAGAAGGCACCTTCATCGCCATCGCCCGCATCATGGCCAAATATCCGGGCCAATGGAGTTGGTGGCCGTTTTGGAACGGGGGCCTGCCCTTTGAGGTTGCCTACCTGCCGTTCTCGCATTGGATTGTGGCCGCGTTCACGCTGTTGACTGGTCTGTTGGGATTTACCCTGTCAGCCGCCAGGTCCTACCACATCGTGTCGGCGGCCATCTACGTCGCCAGCGCCCTTTCCGTGTTCTGGATGGCGCTGGAACTCAGCCGGAGACTGATAGTGAGTTGGATGGCGGCGCTGGCCTACTCGTGTATCT
>Ga0210402_10003738_pt1 | contig 14120 bp, 20 predicted proteins | sample IncBWC7MmetaG_FD_161055 | JGI IMG/M metagenome (GOLD analysis project Ga0210402, IMG submission 161055) | Forest soil microbial communities from Barre Woods Harvard Forest LTER site, Petersham, Massachusetts, United States - Inc-BW-C-7-M | ecosystem: Environmental > Terrestrial > Soil >...
CGAGGGATACGACGTGATCGGGTTCGACATCGAACGACACGACTACGGAACGGGCGGGTATCCGGGTAAGCTGATTCTACAGGACGTGCGGACACTGGACGGTTCCCAATTCCGAAACGCCGCAGTGATCGTCGCTTCCCCACCCTGCCAGGCATACAGCTATCGTGAAATGCCGTGGCGCAAGCTGTGGCTTGAGAATGCCCGCATGGACGACGACGGAGGCCCAGCCGGGAACTACATTCCGCCTGACCCGATCCACAACGATCTCTTTCGAGCTTGCTTCCGAATCGCGGAAGAGGCCGGAGTCCCCATCGTGATCGAGAATGTGAAGGGTGCTCAGAAATTCATGGGGCGGGCGAAGTGGCACTACGGGAGTTTCTATCTGTGGGGAGATGTCCCGGCTCTGATGCCGCCCGTTTCGGCGTTGCGGAAGTCGCGGCATCAGAACCTTTGCGAAACCCCGCCAGGTGTCGGAGCTACCTCGTGGTTTCATGGCAACTCGAAGCACGAGGGGCGTTTCTACGGCGAGAATACCGGAGGACTCGCGCAAAAGCGCAACGGAGCTGGTCACACCCGGCATTTGACGAATCAGCGGGAGCACGAAGGATTGAAAGGACCCGGAGGCGATTGGTTCAAGGATGGCAGGCAAGGGCAGGATGCTTGCGCCGAAGGGCTGAAAGTTCCTGATATCAACTTCAGCGGATACGGGAAGCCGGGATATAAGGCAAAAGGGTTCAATGTCACCGCCGCCCAGCGCTACAGGCAAGAACAGGCCGGAATAAAACAGGAAGGGAGTTCCGCCACATGGTTCGATATCGGAATCGCCAAGATGTCAAGCCGATCCGACTCGCGCAAAGCCGCATCCGCACAGATAGCCAAAATCCCGCCGCCGCTCGCCAGGTGGATTGCCCGCGTCTTCAAACCCTACCCTGTCGAGCGCACAGATTAAACGCGAAGCGCAAAGCCGACCCGAGGCCAAAGAAAAAGAAACAAACCGCCTAGTACCCGGTGAGGCCAAACCATGAGAAGCACTAAGGTCTTTCTCTTTTTATTCGGCACTTTCGTACCATTCCCCATCCGCCAGAAAAAGCGCAAACTCGATTCATGCCCCAATCTCTTTTAGACAAACTCGAAACAGCGCGGGAAATCGACGATCTGCACGACCAGATCAAGAATCTGCGCTTGCAGTTGGACTTTCAGCTAATCCAGAACCGAACGCTCCGGGTCCGCGTGGCGCGGTACGAAGCGGTGATCGGGATTGAAACACAGGAGGCCGCATGAGCGCGCCTCGCGACAATTGCCAATGCGCGATCGTTCCAATCGGCCAGGGAGTAACAATCGAGTTCTGCCCCATGCACGATGCCGCGCCGGAGCTGCTGGAAGCACTGAAGGCGATGGAGAGAAGGGCCAGCATTAACGGACTGTCGAAATGCTTCTTTGATCCCCTCAATCCGTGCTGGGATAATCGCCCTTCCGATAAACCGGGTTGGCATTGGGGAACCACAGCCGACAACCCCGTTCGCGCTTGCCAACTCTGTTATGCCCGTGCGGTGATCGCGAAAGCAGAAAGTAGCCCTCCTGGTCGGGCGGACCAGATCCCAGATCCCACACAGCCGACGGAGGCCAAATCATGAGCAAGCACACCACCCCACCATTCGAAATAGTACTTCCAGAAGAACAAGACGGAAAAGGAAACCGCTTCTACCTGATCCGCGCAGAGGGCCGAACCATCGCGGCCGTCTACCCGTTCGACAGAACCGAAGACCGAGCCAACGCGCAGTTGTTCGCCGCCGCGCCGGAGCTCCTAGAGGCATTGAAGGCCGCATATGACCTACTCGAAGGGGAATGCGAATTTAACGAGGATGCCCCTATGCTCAGTATCATCGTCAACGCCATCGCCAAAGCGGAAGGCCGCAGTACCGCTCCTGGTCGGACGATCCAACCCGCCACGGAGCCGCCCAACCCCACGGAGGCCAAAGACTAAGCGTATGAACCCCCAACGCAAACCATCCGCCATCCTCAAGTTGGAACCCAACGTCCCTACCGAACTAGCCTTACAATACGCAAACGGCATGGACGTAACCGGCAACTACGGCCCGCAAGTGCTTTTCACCCTGAAAGGCAACCGCCGCCTGTACGTGCCGCTCGAAGTGGGTAAGGAAATCCGCTCCCTCTCCCTCGCCCCCGGCCAGCCGTTCATCGTAACCAAGGTTCAGAGAGAAGGCCAACGGTCGTTTAACTGGGTTGTCGAGCGCAAATACGAGCCCCAGAACGCGCCGCAAGCCCCCGGAGGCCCAGACACCACCGAGCCCGCCAAGAGTTTCACCCGCGTCGAATCCGCGCTAAAGACGGCCATCGCAGCCGCGTGTGCCGCTGAAAGGTTTGGAGTTGAAATCGGCTATCCGGTAAAGTTTTCCGCCGATTCAATCAAGTCGCTTGCGGTGACTGTGCTGATTGAGACGGGGAGGGCTGCGTAATGCGTATTTTAGCCTCATTGGGCATGTGGCTTACGCGTCGATTCGGGAGCGTTCGACCAGGAGAGGAAGTTTACGTTCCTCCGCACATCGCGAAGCAAAAGGAACCACCGTATTTTTGTGGCGTTGTTTTTTGCCCCGGTCATTCCACAAAGGCCGACGCCGCTAAGTTCTGGACTATAGAAGTCGAAACCCGTCCGCTCCCATTTTCCCAACATTCTCTCCTGGTCGGGCGCTCCGAATCCGACGGCTCACCCGATTCGACGGAGGCCAAACCATGAACGAAGTAGAGCCCGCTCGACAGTTGGACCTTTGTTCTCCGTGGCGCCATAGGCTGAGAATCAGGTTGGACCGTCTGCCGTTCGTTTTTCAATGCCGGGATTGCCTGCACTGCTGGAGTGGGATGGACCCCGACGGCCGGCCCGTGGGAGAACCCTACCCTGTCGATCCCACGGTGCCGATTCAAGACGCAGTGTCGAAGAAGGCCGAAACAAAATGAAAACCTACACCGAAGCCCTGGAAGCAACCCTGATGCGAACAGGAAACCCCGGCGATAAATCCGCAGTCATGACCGCGCTTGCAGGCACACAGGAGTTGTATTCCGCGACCGTTGAAGAAGTGCAGGAAGCCGAAGAGACTCAGGCCCTCGCTATTTGCTTAATCAGAATCGGCAAAGAGCAGGGGATGAGTCTCGCGGAACTGGTAGTGCTCGCCTTCTCGCACGGGGTTATGGTGGGAATTGAGATGGAGAAGCCGGAATGATCGTCGAACGTTTAGTTAAAGCGAAGGACTCAGGGAGATTCACGTACCCGGACTTTGAAAGATACGTCGGAGCAGATGGACAATTGAACGCTTATGGAACCGTCGTATGCGAGAAGATCAACACCGACTATCCGACAATCGTTTTAGAAACTTTGCCGGTAATCTGTATGCACGGCGGTTCCGCTTGGCTTTGTGGGTCATGTGCTCAAAGACTTCTCCTGGTCGGACGCAACACGCCGCACGAAGCCGGGAAGCCGACGGAGGCCAAAGAACAAACCCCTAATCCTTCGGCAACCCCTCTTTAAGCCGCGCGAGCTTCTCAACAACTACCGCCCGCTGATTTGACTCCAGCGCACCGATAGCTGGAATCACCCCTAAAATCGCTTCCAATACCGCGATCAGGTCCTTCAACCAGGTAGGCGTACCCGCTGCCGGAGCCGGAGTCGGAGGAGTGGGGGGATGCGGATGCTTCGCCGCCATCAATTTCGCCTGCTGTCTCTGCCACTGTGTTTTTGCCATTGTAGTTTCCTCACCCGCAAGAATATCACGCTCCGTTCGGAAGTGTCGCGGATACGGAACCGCGGGCGCCGGCCGGTTGAGAAACCCGCAGAGTTCCGGCCAGCCCGCCGTTTCCATATCCATCACCAGCAGATCGGAGGGCCGGTACTTGAAATAAGCGAGCACTTCGGCGTTGTGCCGACGGAAGCGATTCAGAAACAATTCTTCGTTGAACCCCTTTTGCCCGTAGAGGAGCTTGTGCGCTTTGTGCGTGAACGGGTCCTCGTCCCAGTGCGCTCGGTACGGGTTGAATTCCGCGCTCCAGTGCCGGCGAACACTGTCGATCCATTTCCCCTCATCCCGCGTGGTCAGAATAAACTTAGAGCCGGGGTAGGCGCGATCTAGTTCCCGAAACAGAAACGTAAACGGCAGGTCGGACATCGCGTAATGCCGCTCGATCGCATCGGATCGACCCGACGCGGAGAGTTCGCGCCAGACCCGTTTCGCCCAATGCGCGGAAGTCCAGTGAGCACTATCGAAGCCCAGCAGGCGCAGAGCAGCGGACAAGGAAGTAGTTGCCGTCTTGTGCATCCCGATGCCGAAGATCCGGGTCGGGAGGGGTTCGAGTTCAATCGGGTTATCGAAATCGAAGTTGCGGTACACCGTCCCACACCCGAAGTTCCCGAAGTTGGCAATGGTCGTTTCCGCGCCTTCGAGCAGCTCGAATTCGTCTTCGTAGTTGTTCACCTGGACGTGACGGTATTCTTTGAAGCGCATCTTGTCGTTGTGCATGATCGCATCGAGAAATACCGGATCTATCTTCCAAGGTTCGTACCCGAGCCGGCGAAGGCGCGCGGTGAAATCCTTATCGTCCGGACCCCAGGTGTCGTACTTTTCATCGTACCCGCCAACGTTCAGGAAGGCGTGTTTTGAAACCGCGATGCGCCCGCTGATTCCCTTGGGTAATCGCCCTTGCCCGTCCTTGATCATTTTCGCCCACAGGTACACGTCCGCTTCTTTGAACTGCTCAACGATGTAGTCTTCAAAACCGGGTCCAGTGAAGTTGTCGGCATCCAGGTTGACCAGAATGTCCGCGCCTTCGAGCATGCCGCAGCGGTGCGCCATGTTTTTCGCGTGCGCCATTCGGAACGGCCCGTCGCCGTTACGGTAGCTGTAGACGACGAGTTTTCCGGATTCGAGTTCTTTCCGGTCAGACGCCGCCAGGTAGCCTAAGAGGTGATCGGGACTGTTGTAGTCCACTACAACGAATTTCGAGTTGGGACCGGGGTTGTCGCGTAAGTTGGCGGGGAGGGTGCGCTCGATGTGTTGTACTCTTCCCTTGCAGGTTGTGCAGAAGGCGATCATTTGGTTTTGAAACCCTTTCTACCCCAAGCGGAGCGGAACGGTTGCCCTTCGTCGAAAGGGTTTCAATCAAACGACGCCGCCCCCTTGGGAGTTTTTATGATATCGGTTTTTGGGAGATGTCGTCTTCTTTTTGTTGGCCTCACCGCTATCGAGTGCTTCGCGCGAACTTGAGAGCGTTCGACATTCGGGGAGTCCACCAGCCCCGCCCTGTCGAGCGCACCAGCCCAAGACGAAACCACGCTGCCGCCCGAGGCCAAAACAAAAAGGCGCATAATAAAACGGAGAGGAAAACCACCCAATGTCATTTCAATCGATCGCCACCGAGTTGCACCCGAAAAGCTACCCGTGCAGCATTGCCCAAACCCTTCCGCTTTTCAAGGAATTCAACCGCATCAGCTACAAAGCCGCCACGGGAACCGATGCACCGGAGTACGACTCAACCCGCGACGTCAAGCTATGGCTGGACACCGCGGCAGGCAAGGGAAAACCCGCCAAGTACAAAACCTGGACCTTCACCGCCCAACCCGAGTACATCAAGTTATCGATTCCGGCGTGGTACGCGAAGACCGTAAACCTGCCGCCCGATCCGGTGAGTTATCCGGTTTGGAACCCGCCGCCGTCCGACGCGGTTGTGATGTCGGGAGGAGTCGCCGTTTCGCCGATCGATCCGTTTTATCTCGCGACTCAGGACCAGGCGGACCAGTTGTACAAAGAGCTGGGAGCAGTGGGAGGTGTGCAACTGTGGACGCCCGACCCCGGACCAGGAGATATTCACGTGCAGTATGGAGAGGACCCGCGCCGGGAATTCCAGTTTCTTTTCAAGTCCCAAATGCTAACCGTCGGTTTGCTCCTGAAGCAGATGTACGTCAACGGCGTCGGTGCGCCGGGCGCATGGGATCTGACGGGTTGCGCATGGGATCTGACGGGTTCCGAGCCGCGATGGATTCCCGCCCCGCCTCCGGTGTTGCCTCCGAACTACAAAGTAACTCCGATGCCGATGCGGCCCCTGTTCGACTTCGAGCAGTGGGACATCCTTCCCGCAGGCCCGCCGATGATTTCGCACAAGTAGTTATTGCCCGATCCGGACCCATTGACCGTTTTTGATCGTGTATCCAGGTCGTAGGCGTGAAGCAGCCGGGGGATTCGCTGGAATGAGCGGACCCCCGGTAACAAGGAAAGCCGGGTTCGGATCGTTGCACGCGGGACCGCATGGCGGCCGGCAACCAGCTACCGAGCAGGGGTTCACCGTCGCAGTGAAGGTGTCCAGCCCCGGCCCGCCGCCGATTGCCGCATTTGCCACCGTTAAACCGCCCGTCGGAGTATTGCTGACGAGCTGCCACGGAAGGTAGAGGCCCGCAGGACAGGCGACTTGCGGAGCCGGCCCACCTGGTCCGGGAATCGCCGACGGGCAGATAACGGCCGTGCCCGCCTGAAAGATCGGTGTTCCAGTTCCATCAACCGCAGTGAGAGGCATCCCCATAACCGTACTGCCGGGAACGCCGGGTACTCCTTGATCGCCCCGTGCGCCTTGTGGACCGTTTGCGCCAGGGACGCCTTGAAATCCTCTTGGACCGCGGTATCCTCTTGGACCTTGCGGACCTGGAGGCCCTGGAATTCCCACAGGTGGAGGGGTTTGAAACAGGAGAGCGAGAAGGGCGAGGGTAGTAGTTCGCATGGGGTTCATTTTATATGCTTTGGCCTTTTCGCGCATCCCGCTTCGCGCTTCCGTTGATCGGACGACATTCGAAGGCCGGTTTTCATGATAGGATCGAATCTGCATCCACGCGTCCGTCAGGGTGGCGGGAGACTCCGAACTCTAACCCGTTCTGGACTTCCGCCACTTCCCCACAGAACCCCTCCTGGTCGAACGCCCTACCCCACCCGCGAAGACGCAAGCCCGATGAGGCTAAAATAAAACCTATGCCGCTCATGCCACCCGTACAAATCGTTCAGACCATGCAGCAAGCAGGTTTCCCGCTCACTGTAGCCGTAACCATGACCGCCATAGCCCTGAGAGAATCTGGAGGCGATCCAGCCGCATTCAACGGCAACGCCTACACCGGAGATCGATCCTACGGGCTTTTGCAAATCAACATGCGAAGCCCTGAAGTCGCCGCCCTGATCCGGTCGAAGATTCCAGCAGTCGCGAAAAAAGAAGGTGCGCTACTCGACCCGCTCATCAACGCCCGCGCCGGGTTCCTGCTGTACGGCGGGGACGTGCGAAACCTCAATGTGGCGTGGTACATCGATAAGCCGATCTATCAGCAGCGGTACGAGGCACACTTGCCCATTGCGCAGGCCGCCGCGTTAGAAGTGCTTCTGATGGGTGCGACCTAAACTTTTGATTCAGTACTTTTCACGAAGCATACTTCGCGCGATTCGGGCGAACCCGTGATAAACTCCCTTTCGTGGGGCCGGTAAGTCCTTTTCATGTAGGTCCAGAGCGCTTTGAACTGGCAGGCCCCCGTTGAGTTCTTTTATGGAGAAACACGAGTTTAAAGCCGGTGGGTTCGGAATCGCGGATCGGCCGTGTGTCGAGTGTGGACTACCTGATCGAGACGACGTTCATAGGTTGGCCTCATCGAACAGCGAGACACCCGCCCCTGAAAGCGTTCGACAGTCGGATCAAATAGCACCGCCGCCCTCGACAGTGTTGGAGCAGTTACCCGTCAATACGGTTATCACCTTTCGTTCAACCATAATTCTCCCGGAAGCACAGGAAAATGCAGGGATCGGCACGGTGTTGTCTGGCGATGGCCCGTGGTGGATGTGCCAAATAGTTCCGCCCATCCGGATCTGTGACCATTGCAAATCAACCCGTGCGGAGGGATATTTCAAAGGTTCTAGTTTGCACCTGGAAGTCTCGTTAGCGATCGCCCTAACCCGATGGTGGCGTTACCATCAGGAATGTGCAGAACCCCTCCTGGTCGGGCGCGACACGCCGCACGGAGCCGCACAGCCGACGGAGGCCAAAACAAAACCGTGACCACCCTACGTATCACCAACGCAACCCGCAACAGCATCTTAGCCACACACGCCACTGTAGCCACATCCCCAGACGCCCGCCGCATCGGTCTTATCGGCACATCGCAACGCGAATTCGTTCCCGGAGTGGGGCTTTTCATGACCGAATGCAACGCGATCCACACGGTACAGATGGCGTTCCCGATTGACGTTCTTTTTATCGACATGATGCACAAGCAGGTTATCAAGATCGGAAAATACGTCCAGCCCGGTTGCCACTTCAACACCCTGATTCCCGCAGACCTATCCGCAGTGCTCGAAGTTCCAGCGGGGACCATCGAAGCAACGGGGACGCAGCCGGGGGACAAAATCGAGTTGCTCAGCTCCGCGCACGCGACCCAGGAAGATTTGAACCGGATCGGGGCGGGAAGATGGTGAGACTTGAGCGTTGGGTAGGCGCGATCTTTGAGGGGATGTGCTTCGCCGCCGCTGGAGTGATCTGTATACCCGTGGTGCTTCTGTCGTTTGGGATATGGGGCGCGGGCGTGGTGTATAGGCGTCTTTTGCTTTGGCCTCATCGGGGTTGAGGCTTCGCGGGTAGTTGAGAGCGTTCGACCAGGAGAGGTACTCCTCATCCTAGGTGGAGAAAAAGTAGGTGGCGTACCGTGGTTGGCATGTGCGCGAATTGGATCAGCGCTGATCCGAGGTTGCCCTGGTGCCGGGCTGGTCATCGAAAATACTTCTCCTGGTCGAACGCTTTCGATCCGAAGCGGAGACCGAAGCCCGATGAGGCCAACCCGAAAAAGACCTACCTAGAAACCAACCAAGCAACCAACCCCAACCCCAGAAGCCCCCCGACCATAACCGGATCCACCCCGGTCGGAACCAATGAACTAAAATCGAAAGCCGAACCAGAATCGGTACCGAACAAGGAAGGATCGAGCGCTGACGAATCCGCGATATCCGCGCCGAGCTGCGTTGTCGGATCGACCGCCACGCCGTTCTGATAGACGCCGAAGTGCAGATTCGGCCCCGAAGTCGTTCCCGTGTTCCCGGATAGCGCGATTTGATCCCCATCGTTCACGGGTTGCCCCACACCTACCCCGATTGACGAGAGATGGCCGTATAGCGTCGTGGTCCCATTGCCGTTGTCGATGACCACCGTGTTTCCGAAGCCGCTTTGTACCCCCGCGAATATCACGGTACCTTGACCAGCCGCAAGCACTGGCGTTCCGATCGGGACCGCGTAGTCGATGCCCTGATGGTTTGTGGAGGCCCCCGGCGCGGGTTGTGCCCGCGGACCGAATAACGAGGAAATCATAGGCGAGCCGCCGATGGGCGGGGTTAGTGCTCCGAAGCCGCGCTTTACGTACATGGTTTGGCCTCGTTCGGCATCCCGGCTTCGTCGGATTGCGTGCGCTCGACAGGGAGGGTTTGTGGCTTCGTGGGAGAAATCGCGTTTTGAAATCGCTCCTGAATCGAAAGGGTCCGCCCTCCAACCCAGTCGCTACGATCGTCCTGAACCGGCTTGCGATGGCTCACAAGAACCGCTCCTGGTCGAACGCTCTAAACTGCGCGCGAAGCTGGAAGCCCGATGAGGCCAACATACAAAACAAGGCTACCTCAAAACACCCGTACCCCGTAACTTACCCGATCCCCTCAACTGAGCAGTCGGAAGAACGCCAAACACATTGAACGTTCCAGAATTTGAAGGAACCATCACCAACCCAGCCGTAACCGTGGGCGCAACAAACTTTGAAATGAGCCCCAACGTACTACCGCTATTCCAAATCTCCGCACCCGTCGATGCGTTCAGAGCCCGGACAGTACCCTGAGGATTGCTAGTAAAGGAACTCGTTGCGCTGGTCACTTGCCACAGGATTTGATTCGCGCCACCGTTCGAACTGCCCGCCAACTGCCCGTTGTGACTCCCAAGCGTGGCCCCTGTCACGTACAGCGGTGTTGTGTTAAACGTGCCAGCCGAAAAAGCGAAGGCGTACAGCGGCCCCGTCGTCGTCGGAAGGTACAGCGTATTATTCATGAAAAGTCCGCCAAACGATCCCGTGAAAACAGCCGGCGAAGTTACCTGATTCGTCTTGAACGTTTGAACCTGCGTCATGCCGGTGGTGTCGATCACGTAGACGCTGAAATCCTTCCCCGCCCCGACTCCGAGCGTGGTACCCGGAATCAACAGAAATCGGTTAGACCCAAAGTCCGCATCGATCGATGTATCCGAGCCGCCGTTCGGGTTCACAAAGAATCCCAGGAGGGTCAACGTGGGACTCAGTTTCAACACACACTCCCCAAAACTGGTTACTCCGTCGAAATCTCCGTTCCCGGTCATCACGTAGACGTTTCCCGAACCATCGACCGACGGCCCACCGCGCGACATCCAGATACTTGATAGATTCCCGTTTGGCGTTGTGCAGAAAATCCCCGCCTGCGTCATTGTGGACGCGGTATTGTAGGCGAACAACCAGCCATGTTCACCCGGAGTTCCATTCTCCCAGGCGTTAAAGCCGATATAGACCTTCGAGGCGTCAGGCGACAGCACCAGCGCGATCCCTTGCTGATTGTCCACCGAACAGAACGTGAGGACCCCAGCCGCCGCGCAGTTGTCCGACGGCCCGCCCGCGCCGGCCACCGATCCGGCGATGGTGCGCGAGGCTTCGATATTCCCCGTCGTCAGATCGATGCGGTTGAGGATGTGCGAAGGCGTTGGGGTTGCGTTCACCACATAGAGCTTGAGCGCAATCGGATCAATTACCGGGGTTCCCAGAATGCCCATCGGGTTGCCGTAGAGCACGAGATTACCAGAGCAACACGTTCCGTAATTCGTCCACGTCGTTCCAAAGTTCTTAGTCCAGAGGATCGCGCAGGAATGAACGTCGATTGCGTACAGGTTGTTTGCCATCGTGGCGACGAAAGCCGTATCGTGTGCGGTTCCTGAGATGGTGACGGCCGGGAGATAGAGGGATTGGGCGTACACCGCTCCGGTGATTGAGGCCGAGCAGAGTTTCCCGAAGGTTCCAGTTGCCACGTTTGCGGTTGTCAGGCGGGTTTCTGATGTGTTGGCGCCGGATTGTTTTAGATCGTTGTGCGCTACGGTGACGGATTGGGCTATGAGAGTGTTTAGGAAGATGAGGGTAAGGGTCAGGGTTTTCATGGTTTGGCCTCGCTCTGCTTTTGGAAGCCGTCGGGTTGAGTCTTCTCGACAGCGACCGTTTTAGTACTTGATTCCGATGTTCGCACCGATCGCGAAGAGGGTTGAACCGTAGGAGTCGCCCGACGGCCGGTTTATGTCGATCCAGGCGAAGTTTCCAGCGCTACACCCGGTCACCGGAATCGAGAGATGCCAGCGCGCAATTCCTGATGTGGTCGTGAGCCCGACGGTTGCCGATGCCGCCGTCCAGGTTGGGGCTTGAGGGTTCGAACCGCTTGCAACACAGGCCGAATATCCGCGAAAGTTCGCCGTTCCCGCGTTGGCGTTCGGAAAGATGGCATCCAGATCGGCTAGGATAGCCGAGCCGTCCCAGGTTGAAGGTAGCTGGATGATCAGCAGCCCATCCCCGCCGCCGATCACGTAAGTGCCCCAGCTCGCAATATTCGGTGATGCACCCAACGGCAGAGTGAGGGAATTTCCGCAGGAATTTCCGCTGTTCGGGAAAAGCCCCGCCGAACTCATCGTTGCAGCGCAGTTGATCGGGTAGTACTGATAGTGCAGGCTTGGCCCGCCGCCGCCACCCCCCGTAACCCCATACTCGGCAATGATCTTGATAGCTGGTGCGATGACCACTGTCCCCGTCGTCACCACCTGAATTGCAAGAGCATCCCCGACTACGGGGGTAAAGGAGTGGGTGATGTCATTGCAGGTTGTCGCCACCGCGCCCGAAATTGTACAGGTTAGAGCGGTCGAAGATGCTGCATCGCGGTAGGTAAAAGCGATGGTGTTCCCGACCCCGGGCGCGGAACTGATGCTCACGTACATGTTCGAAATCGCCGCCGCCGCCGGAGCGTTCGCCGTCACGTTGGTTTCGGTCGTGGATGCGATCCCGCCGCCAACCGGAGGCAGGAAGGTTGTTCCGGCCGCAGGGAGGACAAGCGCCGTCGCCGAGTATCCCAGCACGCCACCTCCCGCCGTTCCGCCGCCTCCAGTGGTCCAGATCAGTTGATGGCACACTGCGGGAGATCCGGCCGGTAGCGTCGGGCAGGTCGTGACCCCGTTGTCCTCCAATACTTGCCCCGCCGTTCCGTTGGTCGATGGCCACACGTAGACGATTGCAGTTCCGGCAATATCGTTTACCGCCATCGTCACGTTGCCAGAGGTGAGGCCGTTCAATCCCAGGCTTCCGCTATCCGCTTCACTCGACACGAATCCGCCGCCCGTCACGAGGCCCGGAAGAATCGGATTAGTGGGAATGAAGATCGTGCAGGTTCCGGCCCCAGTGCATCCCGTTCCTGTTACCCCGATCTGGTTCCCCGTGCCCGCGATTGTGATAGCACTGCCCCCGGCCGCGCTTGCCGTCGTGCTACACCCCGGTGAGAGGCAGCCGTACAGCTTCCCGGTTATCGTCCCCGTTCCCGTCGCCGAAGTAAGCAGGACACGCATCCACGGGTAGTACCCCTGAAGCGTGGTGAACGCGCTGGTTGTCGCCGTGTTCGGGTTGACGCCCGAGGACCCCGGACAGTTCGTCGACGAGCACACGGTACCCGCAAAGGTCGACCAGGCCCCAGGAACCCCGCCCGCGTCTGGTGCGCTTTGAACGACTAAGGAAAGGGCGCCGAAGTTGAAGTTTGAGTAAACGACGGTCCAGACCACAATTCCCAGGGTGTTGTTTCCGCACGTGAGCGTGTTATCCGTGTGCTGTGCTGCTGCTGTGAAGGAGAAGGGGATTACGCAGTCTGGGACGATGCGGGTTTGTTGGGCGAAGAGTGGGAGGGTGAGTAGAGACAGGGCGAAGAGTAGAAGTGTTTTCTTCATGGGGTTCATTTTACATGATGTTTTGGCCTCACCGACCATCGATCTGCGCGTCAGGTTGAACTTGACGACATGGCTAATCTCTCGCGTCCAAGTAGTCTTGAAACTTCTGACGGTTCCCGCGCACCACCGAAAGCCAGCCAGACCCGAAACAAAGGATGCACTTTCCGTCCGGTACGCGGAACTGGACACAGGGGCATTCTTCGATCAAAACCCCGCAGTTCGAACAGAGTTGAAGTTTGCCGCGAATGATGAGCCGATGCCAGCAGAGCATTGAAATGTCGAACGATCCAGCCCACGGCGAAGCGTTCAAGCCCTAAGAGGCCAACAAAGAATCGCCATTTAAAACTCGTTCAAAGTATTCCAGATATCGGGGACCAAGAACATCAGGGTGAAATTGCCGTCCCAGAAACGCCGCCCCGTACTCGTAACGCCCCGGATCGCCGTACAGGTCTTCTATCAACTCCACCCAAAACATAATATCCGCAACGCCGATTTCCCCCTGGTACGATTCCGTGATGTGCGACGAAATCCCCATCGTGAACGTCGGCCCCATCTCAGGCAACCCCCCGCGATTACTAACAATCGACGGAATCCCATTTAACGCCGCCTCAGCCACGACCCGGCCCGCGGGTTCCTGCCAAAGCGAAGGCACCAGCAACACCTTCGTTTTCGCGTAAATCTCCTTCGGCTGTGCAACCGGGTCCATCCACCGCGCCCCCGGACAATCGAACCGCCCGCCGCGCCCCTCCACCAGCAGTAGGGGGATGCCCCGCTTGACCAGCTCCGGCCCGAGCCGCTCCACGAACCGCCGCCCCTTTTCGGGAGCACCCGCGTTGATGACGGTAAAATATTCCGGTTTCGGTGGATCGTCGGGAATTATGTCTTCCAGGTCGATCAACGGCGGAATAGGGGTACTTTGCACGCCAAGGGACGCGCTATAAACGTTCGAAAGGTACCTGGAAGGGGTAAGTATCCCGGAAAATGGGGAGAAGAAGCCTGCGCCGCCGTCCAGGTATCCGTGATTTCGGAGGGCGAAGACGATTTTGCAGCCTTGCATCCGCGCCCAGTGATAGCGC
>Ga0210402_10003740_pt1 | contig 14115 bp, 10 predicted proteins | sample IncBWC7MmetaG_FD_161055 | JGI IMG/M metagenome (GOLD analysis project Ga0210402, IMG submission 161055) | Forest soil microbial communities from Barre Woods Harvard Forest LTER site, Petersham, Massachusetts, United States - Inc-BW-C-7-M | ecosystem: Environmental > Terrestrial > Soil >...
TTTACTCGATGCGCGACATACCAAATGCCGGCGATCCCCGCGGCACCAAAGATAAAAATCACCACGAGGAATATCAGCAGAACTTTGACAAGCGTGCTGCCGGACTTGGAAGGGGCAGCAGCTTGAGGCGCAGCAGACACCGGGGGCATGGCCTGAGGAGTTGCCTGAGGTCGCGCGGCAGGCGCCGTGGCGGGAGGCGGCGCGGAGGGACGAACTGGCGGACCGGCTGCAGGAGTTCCGCAGCGAGCGCAAAATCCCTGCCCATCCTCCAGCGGACTGCCGCAGTTTCTGCAAAAACCTGGCATCGTTGCCTCCCTGAAGTTCTTGTCAGCTCGATATATTGTGTTGGCCCACCGCATCGTGCCAGAAACGTGCGTTCAGCCGCAAGAGCGGAGCGATTTTTGGCTGGTCAAAGTATGGATTGGAAGTTGTGCGCCGGGCACGAGCGCAGTTGGAGCGCAACAGGTAGAATATCCTAGCGCTGTATCGCTCACGCGGGGGGGGGGCTTGTATGTCTTCAGACTATTTATTGAAAACGGAACCTACCGTCTATTCGTTTGCCGATTTGCAAAAAGATGGAGTCACGGTTTGGGATGGCGTGTCTAATCCCACGGCGGTGAAAAACCTTCGCGAGATGGAGCCGGGCTCGAGGCTGGTGATCTACCACACCGGCGATCAGAAAAGCGCGGTGGGAACTGCAACCGTGGTTTCCGTCGATGCGTCGAATCCCAAAACTCCTGAGGTGAAGATCAAAGTGGGAAAGGCGATCGCGACGCCAGTGTCGCTCGAGAAAATCAAAGCGAACAAACTGTTCGCCGACTCGCCGCTGGTGCGCATTGGAAGGCTTTCGGTCGTTCCCCTCAGCAAAGCCCAATATGCGGCGTTAACCGGCAGTTGAACATACTGAGCGTGCGATGACCGCGTGCTGATTGCCCTGACGCATGATTGGTGCGCGGGACGCGGGGCGCGTATGATGCGGGCACAACGCAACGAGGTGATTCCAATGAAACGGGCCATTTTTCTCTTATTCCTTGTTTCAGTCTTTTTTGGGGCAAGGCCTCTTTTTGCACAGCAGCCGCCGGAAATTCGATATACCTCCGTTCCTGATTTTCTGAAAATGCCGCCCGATGTTTACTTGGGAGAAGCGGCGGGAGTGGCGGTGAATTCGAAAGGGCACGTCTTCGTTTTCTCGCGGGGTAATTCGATGGGTCCAGGGTATGGGGCTCGTGCGGCACAACTGCTGGAGTTTGATGCAGACGGAAAATTTGTGCGCGAGATCGGGCACAATCTTTACGCGTGGTCGTTTGCGCACGCGGTGCGCGTGGACAAGCAGGACAACATCTGGGTTGCGGACAAAGGATCGGACATGGTGATCAAGTTCAATCCCGAAGGCCGCGTCGCAATGGTGTTTGGCCGAAAGCAGGAAGCTTCCGATGAGGGCACAGGACCGCTGAAGCATGTAAAGCCGCCGCTGCCGCCAGTGGACGGGCTGTTCCGGCAAGTGACGGACGTGGCGTGGGACGCGGCGGGGAACACGTTCATCAGCGATGGGTACATTAATTCGCGCGTGGCGAAGGTCGACAAGGATGGCAATTGGGTGAAGTCCTGGGGCGAGCCTGGAGACCAGCCTGGGCAGTTCAACGTGCCGCACAGCATTGCTGTGGATGCAGCGGGAAATGTTTACGTGGCGGATCGCGGGAACCGGCGCATCCAAGTGTTTGATGGCGACGGAAAATTTTTGCGGCAGATGACGATCGATGTGCCAGCGCCCCCGGATGCGCACGCGGCCATCGGAAACAAGCCTACCGCGACGACAGGCACGATGGCGCCGGGCGCGCCGTGGACGGTTTGTATCACGCCGGGACCGAAGCAAGTGTTGTACACGTCGGATGCGTTTCCGGGACGGATTTACAAACTGAGCCTCGACGGAAAAGTGCTGGGAATGTTTGGCAAAGCAGGCAAACAGCCAGGACAGTTTGGATGGATACATGAAATTGCGTGTCCATCCGAGAATGAGTTATATGTGGCAGAGCTCCTGAACTGGCGCGTGCAGAAGTTAATTCTCGAACCGAGCCATTAATTTTGCGAACGGACCTATTGCGTTAATGAGCCGGCGGCTTGCCAGATTGACGCAGGTGCAATTCGAAAAAGTCGTCGACGCGATGCCAGGCGTCGAGCAGGACGTGCTCGCGCGTGAAGTAGTGAAACTCTCCCGGATAGATCATGAAGTCGACCAGGTCGCCCTTGTGCTTCTTCAGGGCTTCGTCCATCAGCCATACGGATTCGAGGAAGGGCACATTCACGTCAGCGGTGCCGTGGAGTACAAGCAAGGGCCGCTCGAGGCGGTCAATGTGCGAAAGCGGAGATGCGTTCGCATAGACCTGCGGGTTTTGCTCCGGGGTGCCGATGCGGCTGGCGGTCCAATCTCCGTGGTAGGGATCGGAGTAGTACATCACGTAGTCGGCGACGCCAGCGACGTCAACGCCCGCGCGGAAAAGCTTGGGCTGATCGGTCATAGCGATCAGCGTGAAAAAGCCGCCGTAGCTCAAGCCCCAGACGCCGATGCGATCGGCATCGATGTAGGGAAGAGTTTTTAGATAGTTCGCGCCCATCCAGGCGTCCTTGGCGTCTTTGCCGCCGACGTCCATGTAAACACCGGTGCGCCAATCGCGGCCGTAGCCAATGCTGCCGCGATAATCTGGCGCGAAAACGACGTAACCCTTCTGAAGAAAATACTGATGGATGCTGTAATAGACGGCGTAGTTTCGCTGGACGTGCCAGCCATCGTAATTTTGGTTTACGCCGTCGCCGTGGATCCACAGGATGGCGGGATGTTTTTTTGTTTTGTCGAAATTTTTCGGGACAAAAAGCCAGCCGGGAACTTGCTGGCCGTCGGGGCCGGGGTAGTGCACGAATTGCGGCTCGACAAACTGGGAGCGGTCCATGCCAGCGGGCATGGAGTCGGTGAGGCGAACGGGTTGCGCGCCGGGGTTGGTGCCGATGGTGAAAAGATCGGCGCTGTTGCGCGTATCCGTGTGCTGATAAACGAGTCGGCCATCGCCTTCCGACCAGTGCGGCTCGATATTGGTGCCGGAGGCTGCGGGAATGTAAGTAACTTCGGCGTGCGCGGGATCATCGCCGATTTTTGCGATGCCGAGGACGCGGTCGCCGGGCCGGCCCTCGAGGTTGGCGTCAAACGCGATGCGCGTGCTGTCGTGCGACCACGCGGGGCGCCAGGCTTCAAACTTGCCTTTACTAAGTTGGACGGCATCGCCGCCGGAAGTGGGCATAACGTAGAGATGATCCCAGCCGTCTTGATCGCTTAGGAATGCGATCCACTTGCCGTTCGGGGATGGCCAAGGTTGTGCGCCAGCTTCACCCCAGTCGGGGATGCTCCAGAATTTTTCTTCGTGGATTTCGTGAATCGTTTTTGTGGAGCCGGTGGCAGCGTCGGCGAGGTAGATGAAATAATTCTTGAAGTCGTTCGACTGGCCGTCGAAGACAAGATGAGTGGGGTCGACCCAGGCCAAGCCGCCATATTCGCCGGGCTTGGCGATGGCGACGGGTGTGCCGCCCGCGAGTTTAAGCGAGTAGATCTGGCCGGGAACAAATTCCGAGACGCGATAGATGAGCTTTTCGCCGGAATAAGAAGGGGATTCGTCGTGATGGATTATTTTGGAGCCGCCAATGTACGCGATGGAAGCACCGTCGGGGGACCACAAGATGTTACGGATGCTTATGTCGTGGTGTGCGGTGGTTGACTCCGTTCCGTCGGAGAGCCAGCGGATGATCAGATCGCTTGGATGCGGCGCGTCATCTGCCGAAGCGCGCTTGCTGCGAACAAAGGCAACACGCTTCCCATCGGGCGAAGGGACATAACCGCTGCCCGGATCCGGTTTGCTCCAGACCGGCTTCGGAGCGCCGCCGGAAGCGGCGACCTGCCATAGATCGCCGTCGTGTGGAAAGTATAAGAGTTCACTGTCTTCACTCCAGAATGCGCCGGCGACTTGGCCTTGAGAGAAGGAAGTGAGCGGCTTGGGTTCTCCGCGGCCGTCGGCATTGGCGACGTAGAAATTGGCCACGCCCGCGCGGTCCCAGACGAAGGCCACGAGTTTGCCATCGGGTGACCAGATGGGATCCGAAGGATGCTTGATATCGATCAACTGTTCGATGGTGAGCTTGGATTTGCGGCTGGAGGTTTGTGCCGGCGCGCTGCCCGCGCTGACAAGCAGGATGATTGCGACACCGACTACGTGTATCCGATTGCGCATTGCGCCCCCTCAAATGCGAAGACAAAGATTTGCATGCCAGAAACCAAAGCGGCGGGTGGGGCGAAAGTATCACCCAACCCGCCGAACAGGGAAGAACGATTTCAAATATAAACGTAACTGCTCGGTTTAGAACGTAAAGCGGAGACCGAAGCGAGTCACGAAGGGGTTGATGGCGAGCGACGGCTTCAAGTAGCTGCCGCCATTGGGAGCTCCAAGGGTAAATTGGGTCACTTCCGAAATCACGGTTTGAGAGTTTGTCAAATTGAAGAAGTCCACGCTGGGAATCAGGCGCCAGCGTTCATTGAAGACAAACTCGCGCGAGAGGCGCAGGTTGAGCTGGTTCACGCTGGGCAGGCGCTGGGTCCCAGCTGGTTGCAAGATGACGGTCTCCCCTCTGGGAACACCTAATCCGTCCTGAACGTTAAAGGTTGCGGTGGGCTGAATGGGGAAGCCCGTGTAGTGCTGGAAGTTGACGCTGGTGCCGATTCTCCAAGGCAGTTCGTAAGTGCTGTCCACCTTGAACACGTAAGTGGAGTCGAGGTTGAGGTAGTTATTGTTGCGGTTGATGTTGAAGTTAGGATCTGTGAAGTTGTCGCCGGTGGCTTCGTCGGAGAAGCCGCGCCCGAAGGTGCCCTTCTGGCGCTGAATGGTGAAGCCGCCGAGAACTTGCCATTTGTTGGAAAGGCGCTTGACGGCGGTGAACTCGACGGCATTGTAGGAGTTGTTGTCGAGTTGCGAGAAGTTGGTTACGAAGTTGCTGAACGCGCCGAAGAGCGCAGCATTGGACGGTTGGAAGCTGAACAGCGTTAGGGGCTGGTTGGTCAGCGGATTGATAAAAGGCGTGCCGCCTGGGTTGCTGGTGACAGGCACGTAGTCGGATGTCGAGACCGCAGCGTTCTCGCTGCCATAGAGGTTCTTCTTGGTGCGGTAATAGTAAGTCGCACCGACGCGAAGGTCGCGCCACAGCTGTTTCTCGTAGCCGGCGCTGATTTCTTGCGAATAGGGACGGCTCATATTGCGATTAATTGCACCGCCGCCGGAGGAAGCTATAGGCACAGCATTGGCAGGGAGCCATTCGCTGAGTTGAGGAATGAGATCGTTGTTCGCGTCACACTGGGTACAGCCTGCCTTGAAAGGCGCCCAAGGGAAAGTCAGGCTAATCAGGCCGTTAGGATTGACAGTTTCGGCCAGCCCCGTGCCCTGCATAATGTAGTAGATGCCGTAGCCGAAGCGGATGACGGAATCCCCCTTGCCGGTGGGATCCCAAGCCACGCCAATGCGTGGAGAAACGGTGTTCCAGTCAACCAGGTTGCCCGATGCCGGGAAGGTGTGGTCGGCCTGGAAGAGCTGAGGAAACGTAAGGTTCGTGGCCGTTGTTTGCTGGGGATAGTAGGTCGTGAAGCGGTCGTAACGCATCCCCAGGTTCAAGGTGATGTGATGCTTCAGGTTCCAGGTGTCCTGGAGATAGAAGCTGGTATCGCGAAAATAATTCTTTTGGGTGGTTGGCGAATTGTAAGCCACAACTTCGAACGGCGTGGTGAAGGACTGCGGGCCAGGACTTTGGAAGACGGCATTGATGCCCTGGCTGACGCTGTAGATGTAGGAGTTATAGCTCTTGCCCCACTCGAATCCGAACTGGAGATTGTGGGAGCCGCCCCAATTGGGCTTGTACCAGGAGCCACCTGCGGTCCACTTGAGCACCCACGCCGGATTGACAAACTGGTAGGGTGCAGCGCCCGATTCCGTGGAAGTTCCCTGGTCCTGTAAATTGAGGCCCGTCGAATTGGCCTGGTAGCCCAGCGGGAAAGTGATTTTGTTCCAGCCGACGCGAAAATCAAGAAGGAGGTTGTTGGTGACCTGGCTGGTCCACAGGCCCTCCAAAATATAGGCCGGCTCAATCTGCCTCCAACTGGCGTTTTCAGTGACGAACTGGAAGTTCCCGTCGCGACGGAAGAAGCGATTTTGTTGGTTGTACATCCAGATAAAACTGAACTTGTTCTTGGAATTGACCTGGTAATCGCTGCGCAGGTCCGTGTTGCTTTGGTGATTGATGTCCACAACAGGATTGCCCGCCTGGTCGGTCACCGCGAGAATGCGCTGCCGCAGGTCGTAGCGGCGATAATCTCCGTAGAGCCACCATTTGTCTTTTATGATGGGCCCGCCGAGACGAGCAGAAGTGTCGCGAGTCATGTCGAATGGTGCGCCGGTGCTTACAATGGCGTTGGCAGGCTGCTTGACGCCGGCCTGGAAGGCAGCGGTTAGGTAATAGATCGCCGCCAAGCCATGCAGCTGATTGGAGCCCGACTGAGTGACCTGATTCATGTAGATGCCGCCAATAGGAACCGAAGCCGGTGCGTTGTCGGAAACGACTTGGAATTCATCGAACGAGTCATGATTGGTGTAGAACTGTGTGTAGCCCCCGTTTGCGCCGGGCCAGTTCAGGTCGAGGCCGTTGTAGCTGTAGATTTGTTCCGCCTGCGTGCTGCCGTGCACTTGCATGGCAGACTGCTGATAGCTGTTGTTGCCCGCGACATCGAATGTGCTGGAGGTCACTCCAGGCATTTGGGCGACGGTGGACCAAGGATCGCGGCCGCTCGGAATCTCTTGGAGGAGCGACTGGTCAAAGGTCGTGGATGTCTGGACGCTCTGTAGGTCTACAACCGGTTCTCCTTCCACCTGCACAATCTGAGTAACTTCTCCAACTTGTAGTTTGGAATTTACGGTTGCGGTGAAGCCGGCCGTAATAACGATGCCGGTCTCGTTGACGGTCCGGAAGCCGCCCGCGGTAACCGTTACTTCATACGTGCCGGGTGCGAGCAAATCAAATAGGTAGGCCCCGTCTGGCCCCGTGGTCGCGGAGCGAGGGGTCATGAGCGCCGTGCTCTTGACAGTCACTGTCGCATTTGGAACGGCCGAACCAGAGGGGTCAGTTACAGCCCCTGTGATTTTTCCAGTAATGGCAACTTGCGCGGATGTAATTGCGGGAAAAATGCCAACTAAGACGAATAGAAATAAAATACGTCTTCTCATCACCCCTCCTAGAACTCATAGATCGAGCAGATTATCCTTGGAACCATCGTTCGGGAATAAACAGCCTTACCCCAAATCGAAGCTCCGTCAAGAAACGAGACGCCAAGAGTGGGGTTGGACGGATTGTATACAGTATCCCGGACAAGTCAAAGGGAGAATTCAGCTTTGCCCCTTCGATAGGATCACCCCCCCTTTATGACTTATAGACGGCCTGAGGGACGATTTGTTCGCTTCTCGCGCAAAAAATTGTTGTCCGCACCGAGCACTGGACAAATATCAAGTATCGAGGAGCGACGGATTGCGGATGGGAACCAAGCCTTTGAGCTAGAGCGTTACTGGCCTGCCGCAGATGCCGGAAGCAGAAGAGTGTTTTCAAGCGGCTGGACAGCCAAGTTCAGAAAGCGAGTCACTGCATGGGGGCCGCAGGCTCGGGCTGAAGAATTCTGCTCGCTAGTGCAATCGCCGAAGGTGAGCGTGCCAAGACTTACGGTTTTCCGAATCGCTCGACCGTCAACCGCCAAATCTTGAAACGCTGTTAGCCGAGAACTACTGCAGAGTTTTCTTGAAGAACGCCGTCATGCGCGCCCACGCGTCGGCGGCCGCCTGGGGGCGGTAGCCATCTTTGTTATTGGGATTTTCGAACGCGTGCCCTGCGCCATCATAAATTTTCACGTCGCACGGCTTGCCCGCGGATTTCATCGCCGTTTCGAAAGCTTGCACCGAGGCCGGCGTGATGCCACGGTCTTCCGCTCCAAAATTTCCGAGGACCGGCGCCTGGATCTTGGAGATACTCGCGGCTTCCGTTGGTAGCGGGCCATAGTTCACGGCGCATGCCGCCAGTTTCGGCTCACTCATCGCCAGTTTGATGGACCAGCCGCCGCCCATGCACCAGCCGACCGACGCAATCTTGTTTGCCCTCACATCAGGCCGCGCGGCGAGATACGCAAACGCCGCTTCGAGATCGCGAATTCCGCGGTCGTCGGGCACGCCGCGCATCAGCTCGTGCGCCTCGTCTGGAGTTGTCGCCACCTTTCCGCGATAGAGGTCGACAGCGAGCGCGACATATCCTTGCGCCGCGAGCTTTTGCGCGTCTTCCCTCACCTGGTCATTGAGTCCCCACCATTCGTGAATCACCACGATCGCAGGATGCTTGCCGCCGCCTTCCGGAAGCGCCAGAAATCCACTGACAGTTTCGTCGCCACTCTTATAACTCACGGTTTCTGTTTTAACCGGAGCGGCATAAAGCAGAATCGCGAAGGCCGCACAGAGCAAAGCTGTGAGTGCTGCAAACGTTTTGCGCTTCATCAAAATCCTCCGAAGAGTGGAAGTTACTTTTCCGCGGCGGCCTGCAAGTCTGTGAGCGCGGCAAGGACTTCTTCGCTATGCTGCTGCGGCTTTACGTCCAGAAAAATTTTGCGCACAACGCCGTTCTGATCAATCACGAACGTATGGCGCGCAGAGAGCTTGGCGACGCCAAAGTTCATCACCGAGTCATACAGCGTGGACACTTCCGTCTTGGTGTCCGCGAGCAACTTGAAGTTCAGCCCTTCCTTGGTGCAGAACTTTTGGTGAGAGTCTTCGTCCTGCACGCTGACGCCGAGGATTACGGCGCCCTTCTGTTCGTACTGTGTCAGGTCGCGCTGAAAATTGTGAGCTTCCACGGTGCATCCGCTGGTAAAGTCTTTCGGATAAAAATAGAGCACTACCCACTTGCCCTTGTAATCGTGCAGGCTTACCGGCTTGGCCTCCTGCGAATTGAGTGTAAAGTCCGGCGCAGGAGTGCCAACCGCGGGCGCCTTGCTATCCGCACGCATTCCGCGGATGCCCAAGACCAATCCCGTTAAGAGCAGCACTCCAACAGCAATTTTAGTGATTTTCATACTTTTCCCCCAAGCTTAGACCTATTTTAGTGCTGACTTATTCCAGGAAGGGCTGTGTTCCTGTGAAATACCATGGTTCCGTAGGCTAAACATGCTGCATCATACCGCTGCGGGAGAGTACGTGCTAGTTCGAACGTGTGAACCGGCCAAAGCCCAGCCGCAGTTGCAGCGTGTTAATCCCCGGATTCAGGTCGGCTAAACTGGCGTTGGAAATATGCATGAAGCGAAGCTCAGCGCTCCAGTTGTATTTGCTCCGCAGGAAATGCAGGCCAAGCGCGCCGCTTGACGTGAAGTTTATCTTCGAAGTGCCAGGTGGCACGTAGTCGTTTGTGAAAAGCGTGCCGCCCCCGAGCTCAAAGTAGGGAACAACTTTATGCGGCTTTGTAAAATTCCATTTTAGCGCGAAGGGATTCAGCCCGAAACCGTAAGCGGTGCCGGTTCGCTGAACCACGACGAACACAGGCACGACGTCCACCGCGTATTCGAATTGACCTCGCAAAAAGCCGGGTCCATGCGGCGCGGTCAGAATCCAGCCATAACGCGCGCCGACGTTCCAGACGCCGCTGTCCGCGGTACTACCGTTCAGTCCGTGGCCACCGCCAGTCCACAGCTGCAGATCATGCCCGCCTTGCTCCGGACCTGCCTGGCCCCGGGATGCTGGAGCGCACAAGAACACCAAAAATAGCAGGCTAGCGAAAAGTCGTGTCCGCCGTCGTGTCACCGCAGGACCTCCCTCGGTCTTGGATTCGTCTCCTGAAGAGTAGGGTGCAGGGAAGATACAGAAAAACAGACACAAACGCGACTTACTTTTCTTTACTTAAGATAGGTTCGGACGATTTGGATGACGTCGTCGGCGGCTTCTTCGGATGATTTCGAATTCCGAGGCATGTGGTTTCGGATGTGGTCTTCCATCAGCTCGCCCATAAGACTGTTGATGGCGCCCCGGGCAGCGGCCAGTCGCTGCAACGCTTCGGCGCAGGGTTCGTCTTCATTGAGAGCGCGAAGGACGCTTTCGAGCTGGCCGATGACTTTCTTGGTGCGGGTGACGAGGTCGAGTTTTTCGCGAGAAGTATGTGACATTTTGCTTGTATACCCTAGAGGGGTATGGTATCAACGATCGGGGCCAAGCTGCAATGGCCCTCTGCACAGTAGTGCAAAGCCACCGGACACTTCAACTGCTTCGGTGCGGCTGCTTTGCGTGCCCGGCGTTCATCAGTCCCTAATGAACGGCCATTTATTCTGCTGTGTTTTTTGTTCGAAGCGGGCCGCGACCCGGGAAGCCAGCGCCAAGGATAGAAATGCGACACTTCGCTACACGATGGACCGTTCTTGCTTGGAGCGGGCTGATCACTTTTATGTTTACCGCGCCGGTGGCGCGAGCACAGGACCCAGTTGTGTCGCAACAGGATACTCCAACCGACGACGAGCCTCCGACTGCTCCCGATCCTCTTCCGGTCATGTTCCCACATCAAGAATGGGATCGACTCTGGCTGTCAGGCCAGGTCAACATCGTCTCGCAATGGCATCCGGCGTTCCATTCTCCGTATCAAGGGCCTAATAGTCTGACCCCCGAGGCGCAGGATGCCAGCTCGCGCGTGCTGACCCTGTTCACCGGACTGCGCCTGACCGGCACCACCGAATTGCTTTGCGACGTGCAAGAATCCGGCGGACACGGAATTGGCGAAGCGCTCGGCCTCGCTGGGTTCACGAATCTGGATGTTGTGCGAAATCCCACGCTTAGCAAGGCGCCGTACATCGCGCGGCTGATGGTGCATCAGATCATCCCGCTTGGGCGGGCTAAGAAACCAGCAGACCGGACTCCCTATTCACTTTTTCGCGAACTCCCCGAGCGCCGCCTTGAGGTGCGCCTCGGCAAATTCAGTTTGGTCGATTTCTTCGACGCTAATACGTACGGAAGCGACTCCAATTTCCAGTTCCTGAACTGGACCGTAGATAATGCAGGCACTTATGACTATGCAGCGGACACGCGGGGATACACATTCGCGGCCATGCTCGAATATCACGATCGTTGGTGGGCGGTGCGTTTTGCGGAAGCGCTCATGCCCAAAGTGGCGAACGGGATTCATTTGGACGCGGACATGGCTCGTGCGCGCGCGGAGAATATCGAGTTCGAATTTCACAAGGAAACCATCCGGCATCAACAGGGAGTGCTTCGTCTTCTGACCTTCGTGAATCACGCGAATATGGGTGACTACCGGCAGGCCGTCGACAATTTTCTTGCGGGACTCACGCCGATACCTGAGATTACTGCCCACCCGCTTCAAACGACAATCAAGTACGGATTCAGCGCAAATTTCGAGCAGCCACTAAACGACTGGATGGGCGTCTTCGGACGTTGGGGATGGAACGAAGGGCAACATGAGTCGTACGCGTATACGGAAGTAGATCAAACGGACCAGATCGGCGTTGCGTTCAATGGAAAAGCCTGGCGCCGCAAATGGGACCGTACAGGCGCTGTTTTTGTATCCAACGGAATCTCGCGAGACCATCAGCAGTATCTGGCCCTCGGCGGCGACGGTTTCTTGCTAGGGGATGGGCGTTTGAATTACGGCCGGGAAAACATCTTCGAAACTTATTACACACTCCATGTCTGGCGCGGAATCTACCCCGCTTTTGGGCTTCAGCATATCAACGATCCCGGTTACAACCGCGACCGTGGCCCGGTACTTGTGCCTACGCTACGCTTGCATGTCGAGTTTTAGTCAGCCGCAAGCTTCTGCCCGTGCCGTCTCGGAGAGGTATGCAGCCAAAACGCCGGTTAGGAAAATCCGTGGCGATTAAGGCGAAGGGGTTCGCATCAAGCTCGCACGTTCTCCGCGCACATCGTCGCCGCGGAGTTCTCGCAAGGCGCAGGTCACGATTTCTCCGGTGACTTTTTTGCGCCAGCTCATGTCGAAGTCCGTATTGTCGAGCGGTTTGGCGATGCGCGCCGCCAGCGCCGCGGCTTCCGCAATCGAGTCTGGATTCAGGGCTCGGCCTACGAGGGATTTTGCGGCCTCCGCTGCGACCAGCGGGCGAGATGCGGCGGAGCCAATCACGATGCGGGCGTCCTCAACCACACCGCCCCCCGAAATACGCGCCGCGGCTGCAACCGACAACACCGGAAAATCGAACGAGCCGCGCCGCCGCAGTTTCCAATACGTGCTCTTCCAGCCGTGCATGGAATCCAGCAAAACTTCCGCTAGAATGTCGTTGGGCTTCCGCTTGATGTAGTCCATACCATCATTGTTGTAAAGATCCGCGAGCAGGACTTCGCGCTCTTCCGATCGCGAGACTAAACGGACTCGCGCGCCAAGCGCAATCAACGCCGGCGCGGTGTCTGTCGAAGATACCGCCACGCACTTCGGACTACCCGGAGCAACCCAGCACGTGTCGCCATCCTTTTTCAGGCAAAAATTAATCGCCTTCCTCCACTCGTAATTCTGATCGTAGTAGTTGCACCGCGTATCGAGGCAGAGATTGCCGCCGAGCGTCGCCATATTCCGGATCTGCGGCGTGGCCACGAGAGATGCCGCTTGAGCGAGTGCCGTCAAACCATTTCGAAAACGTGTATCCGCTGCGATGTCCGCAAGCGTCACGCAAGCGCCAAGCCGCGCCGTCGAATGGACCAATTCAATGTGCCTCAAGTCTTCGATATAACGCAGACTCATCAGGGTCCGTGGAACTTGTTGCCTGCGTTTCATGTTGGGAAGCAAGTCAGTGCCGCCAGCAATCGGCACGGTCTTTGATCCCTCGCCGTCCAGAATGCGCGCCGCTTCTTCGATCGTGCTTGGCGCGCGAAACTCGAAAAGTGGCAGCCGCATCATGAGCTGAGCACCTTCTTTTTTTCGTCGCGTCGCTTAGCCGGGCGCGGAACTTCATTCACCGCATGCCCATCTCCTCCCTCCCACGGTGGAGGAACGCGGAGCGCTTCGGGCCAATCCACGTGCGGAAAATGGCTCGGTCCAAAACGCGGCTCGCGCCCCGCCTTCTTTTCCGCCAGCGCTTTCATGATTTTCTCCGGCGTGATCGGCACTTCGTCGATCCTCACGCCGACGGCGTCGTACACAGCATTCGCGACAGCCGGCATAATCGGGAGGAGCGGTCCCTGCCCGGCCTCCTTCGCACCAAACGGGCCGCGCGGGTCCGGCTCTTCGATCAACTCCGTAAAAACCTCTGGCATGTCTAGCGACGTGGGACTCTTGTACTCCAGCATTGATGGATACTTGTGCACCAGCGCATGCGAAAGCCTTTTCGGAAGTCGCCGAAACTCTTGCTCCTCCATCAACGCTTCGCCCAGCCCCATGTAAACGCTGCCTTCCACCTGCCCGCGTACCAGCGTCGGATTCAGCGCGCGCCCGATGTCGTGCGCGATCCAAATCTTCGGCACAGTGATCCATCCAGTCGCCGGATTCACGATCACTTCGACCACAGCAGCGGTGTACGAGTAGGTCGGCGACGGTCCAACTCCTCCGCCCTTGTAAAGCGCGGGCGATTTCGGCGGAGTATATGAGCCCATCGTTCCAATCGTGCCGAACCGCGCCTCCGCCAAACACACGGCCTCGGCGAACGTGACGCGTTTCTCCGGCGCAGCAGAATCAAAAACGTGTTTCTCCGCGAACTGCAAACGCTCTTTCGGTACTTCTAGTTTCTCCGCCACCGCCTCCGCAATGATCGCTTTCCCTCGTTCCGCCGCTTGCAGAGCCGCGTTGCCAGCCATGATCGTCACTCTGCTCGAATACGAGCCCAGATCCACTGGCCCTAAATCGGTGTCACCCGTGAACAAACGAATGTCAAACGTGTCCAGCCCCAAAACTTCGGCGACGATTCCCGCGAGCACATCATCCGAGCCTTGTCCAATTTCCGTCGCGCCGCAGAAAACCGCCACGCCGCCGCCGCGGTCAAACTTGATGTGCACTCCCGAGTGCGGCATC
>Ga0210402_10003741_pt1 | contig 14114 bp, 9 predicted proteins | sample IncBWC7MmetaG_FD_161055 | JGI IMG/M metagenome (GOLD analysis project Ga0210402, IMG submission 161055) | Forest soil microbial communities from Barre Woods Harvard Forest LTER site, Petersham, Massachusetts, United States - Inc-BW-C-7-M | ecosystem: Environmental > Terrestrial > Soil >...
GCCGCCCTGCTTCACAAGCAACTTGCCTTCACGCCTTGTGACCAACTGCAATTCCTGTTTGTCTTCTTCTCCGACAGGCGCGATCAGCCGCCCGCCTTCCGCAAGTTGTTGCATTAGTGGTTCCGGAACCGAGGGCGCGGCAGCGGCAATCAGAATCGCATCGTACGGGCTGAAGCTAGGCCAACCGAGAGTGCCATCGGCGCAATGAACTTGCACGTTGGCATAGCCCAGACGATGGAGCCGCTCCGCCGCCGACTGCGCCAGTTGGGGCAGGAGTTCCACGGTGTGGACTTCTCTCGCGAGAAGTGAAACGACCGCGGCCTGATAACCGCAACCGGTTCCAATTTCCAGGACGTTTTCCGAGCCAGTGAATCCCAGCGAGGCCACCATGGCGGCCACGATGTATGGCTGCGAAATGGTCTGCCCGTAGCCGATGGGAAGCGGTTCGTCCGCATACGCCTGGTTGCTCCAGTATGCCGGTACAAATTCGTGGCGCGGCACGGTGGCCATCGCGAGGAGCACGCGCTCCACGGTTACGCCGCGTTTGCGGATCTGGCTCTCCACCATCAACCGGCGCTCTTCGGCAAATTTGGCGTTCGAGCCGTCGCCTTGGGGAAAAGTGGCCATTTAAACGCGCGCAGTCTTACAAATCGTCAGAGCCCAGCAGAGCACCCATTCCGCAGGCTCTACTCTGACATGGTTTCGTATTTTCGAGCGCTCCACTACCTGCACGGAGGGTCAGTGACGGAAGCAACAATTCTGGACTTTGGAGCAGGCGTCAGGGACAAAACGCTTCTTTAGACTTCTTGTAGCGGTAATGATTCCAGGCATTCGGGAAAGCCCTGGCAAAGATGTGGAGGCAGTCATGAAGGCGGTTCTGGCACTCATCGTGATTTACATCGGCACATTTCTTGTAGCCATCCAGGGTGGCTCCCTCGCGGAAGTCCAGGCGGCTCCACAAACTTCACCCGCAACACAAAGTGGCGAACTTGCGATTGGCGCGATTGATCCGGCAAAGGAAGCGGATATCCGCTCGCTGCTCGAATTGCTTGGCGCGCGCGACCTGGTGCAGGACTCCATGACCCGCGCAGCCGAGCAACACCGCGAAAAGCTGCTCGAAACGGTGCCCAACAACCAGCAGGGACAGACGTTTGTCAATGCGGTGATCAGCAATTACGAAAAGAAATTCGATGTGGATGCGGTGACGGCGCAACTGATTTCCGTCTACGACAAGCACTACACGGATGAGGAGATCAAAGGCTTGCTGCAATTTTATGGCTCACCGCTGGGCCAGAAAATGGCCGCCGAATCACCGAAGATCGGGCGCGAGATTCAGGAATCGATTCGCCTTTCAGCGGGAAAAGCAGCGAGGGAAGCCTTGCAGGAAGCCAAGCAGGAAAATCCTGGTGTCGGACAGAATGCCCGACTCGCCACACCGGGCAAGCGGTTTCAAGGCCGCCTTCCGCGGCAGCCGGATAGCGCTCAACAATCGGCGCAACAGCAGGATCCCCAGTAAAACCATTCGACGAATTTTCTCTGTGACGTTTGCTACTGAAAGCGTTTCTTGAACTTGATGTCCACGCCGAACGTGCCGTTCTGATCGCGTAATCCCACAATCGAAATATTGCGGTTCAAGTTGTACTCCACCTGGATGACCTGCTGCTGGGAGGAACTTACGTTGGAGACGTAGGTGACTGTCAGATCGCGGGTAACCTGCTGCTCGACGGTCACGCGCGCGCCGACGTTCGACGAGGAAGTTGTGCTGCCAAAGCCGGCGAGGCCGGGATCCACGCGGAACCGGGTGATCCCAAACAAACGCTCCGCGCGGCCGCCCAACTGGCTGGAAATCGCTTCCGTGAGCAACGCCGTGGCCCCGCTATTGCCGGCGGCGCCAGCCTGCCCGGTGACCCCGCCGTGCATGGCGGTCTCTGAACTCGTTTGTCCAAGGGCCAGGAGGGTGACGATGTCGTTTCCGGGTAATGGCGGATCGGAGCGATACGACAGACTCATCTTGCTGGCCTGCCCCGTGAAGTTGAGGGTGATTTGGTATTGCTGGATGTTGGTGGTGGCTTCGAAGTTGATCACCGGATCCATGCGGAAAGGGTTGGCGAAATTCAGATCGCCGCGCGTGACGTTGTAGCGGTTGTCATGGAAGTAGAGATCGCCCGAAAGGACGTGGATGTGTCCCAGGAGAATCGGATGCTCGGCGGTGCCGCGGGCCCGCAGGCTGGATTCGGCTTCGAGATGCGCGCCCGGCCATTCGAGGCGCGTGTCGGGGGTGGAGCTGCCTTCCACATCGAGTTGCAGGTTGCGCAGAAAATCCGAACTGCTGCTGCCATTGGCGGAGCTGGAGGTCAGGGAACCAACCGCTTCGATACCCGCATTCAGAGTTACCCGCTGAACCTGAACTTTTCCAGAGAGCAGTCCGCCATCCGGAGTGCCAGAGAGCCGCAGCGATCCGCCGACGAGCCAGCTCATGCCCTCCGGATAGCGGATGCGGATGCGATCGGTCTTCGCGGTGACGTCGTAGCGAAACGGCTTTTCGGAGTAGTTGGCTGAGCCGGAAAGTGAAATCTGGCCTCCGCCTGCCTCGCCGGTAACGTTATTGAAGAAAAGGCGGTTGGCGTCGAAGACCACGTCGCCCTTCACGTTGCTCAGGCCAGTGGGGAAATCCGCCGAGCGTACGGAAGCGTCGCTCAACTTTACACGGCCGATGATGCGGGGCCGGTCAAGAGTGCCTTCGAACGAGGTGTTGATGTCGGCGTGGCCGTTCACGTCCACATTTGTCATATAGCCACTGAGCAACCGCAGGTCCACGGAACCATTGAGTCTCATGGCCACGGTGCGTCGGCCCGTAAACTGAACGGAACCCGTCAACTCCGCATTCGTGTCAGTACCCTTGAGCGCGAGGCTAAGGATTTTCAAGCTGTCTTTTGTGGACGTGAGATGGATTGGCCCCTGGTTTTCGAGTTGCACGCTGCCGTAGTTGAACACCAGACGCGAAAAATTCCCATCAAGAGTCAAGGTTTCGGGACGCTGCAACTCACCCTGGAACGTGAGATCGCCATCCGCAACGCCGTGTCCCCCGAATTTACCCAAATGCAAGGCCGAAAGCAGAAAGGGGTCCAGGTTGATGTTGCGAATGGATATTTTCCCGTCAAGCGGCATCGGATCGACGAGACCCAGGGTGATACCTCCGGTGATTGCTCCCTCGCTCATGGCGGAGCTGAGTTTCAGTTGTGCCAGTTTCCCATCGGATTGCAGATCGCCACCAAAGCTGCCGATGACTTCCGAGCCCACTTGCAGGTTGACAACGCGAAAGGAACCGTCCGCAAGTGGGGCGCGGAGCGGGCCGCTGGACTTCAGGTGAAACGACATCTGGCCATCCAGGGGGAGGCCCGAGGCTTTGATCCTCCCGAAATTTGCCAGCGGCAGCGATGCCCCGACCAGATCTGTTGTCAGCGACTCATCGGCGTAGCGGTACGCAACCGAACCGGTGACGATTCCGGCGCCTCCGGACTTTTCCGCGGTGGGGCCGAAAAAGCGCAACTCGGCGTTCGAAAGGCGGACTTCGTCCGGCAGCACCGTCAGCTGGCCGCGGAGGCGGTTGAAAGGGACGGTGTAAACGGTCGCATCCGCCAAGTCCAACAAGCCCGTTAAGGAAGGTTCGGCGCGGGTTCCGCGACCGTGGAATTGTCCGGTGAGCAAACCCTGGACCGGATATTTCTTCCCGGCGAGCTGCTCCAACGATTCGAGAGGAACTTTTTCAAGATTCAGTTCGCTGACCCATTGATTTTCCGGACGAAACTCCCAATCGGTCAATTGCAATTGTCCGTCGACGCCGGCCTCCATCGTGCCACGGCGGGCGTGGGCCCGGGCGAGGACCAGTTCGCGGGGGGAGTAGGTCATGTCGCCGTCCAGGGAGTCGAGAGCGAAATTGTCGTAGCGCGCGTGCTCTCCGTGGAAGTGGCCCTGGAACGTCGGGCCATCCGACGGGCCGATAATTCGTCCGTTCCACTGCAGCGAACCGTCGATGAGGATTTTCGCGGCAGGCGTACCCGGCTTGTCGCCGGAAAGCGCGTGAATGAAATCGTCCCAGGGAGCGAGCGAGCCAACGTCCATCCGCACATCCAGGGACGTATTTTTCGGATGAAGAACTCCAGTGAAGCTTCCTCGCGAGGTGGGAGTTTCAAAATCGAATTGACTGAGCTCGAGAGAGTTTGGAGTGTAGCGATAGTGGAGAACTGCATCGCTGGTAACCGGAACATGGCCAGGTGCGGTTTCATCGGGTTCGTCCCAGCGCATGCGCGCGGAAATATCGAAGTCGCGGAAATTGTCGTGCCAGGTTTCCACGGTGTCCGCATAAATCACGGAATCCCAGTGAAGGCTGTCTATCGGAAAGCCTGTATGGTCTATCGCCGGAGTGACCGCGGCCAGACGAATGCCCTGGACCTTGGTTTCTCCCCGGAACTTGAGGCCGTCGAACTTCATGGTGACCCGGCCTTTGACGCTGCCTCCGAGGCCGTAAGCCGCGAAGTCTGGAAGAACAACTCCATCGGGATCGAGCAGGTAACTGGAGCGGCTTGTCAAATTAGCGGAATGAAAGTCCTCGAAGCCCAGAACCATGTTATCCGCCGCGAACTCGCCTTTGCCCTTGATCGTGCCGGAAGCAAGCGTTCCTTCACCGCGCAGATCAATTCGGCCCAGCGGCACCTCTGGAGTGCGAAAAGCCTCGCGGATATCCAGGAGGTCAAGCCAGGCACGATAGCGGTAGGTCCAGTCGGGAGACTCGAAATTCTTGGTTTCTGCCTGCAGGTCCACGTGCGAGCGCCCCACGTCCAGCACCGCTTGTTCCACCGAAAAGCCATCACGGCTCGCGGAAAACTTTGCGGACAGGTTTGCGGGCAACGGGACATCGCGCCTTCGTGCCAGTTGAATGGAATCCCAATCCAGGGCCCCGAGATAGAGCGGATGTTCAGGGGTTCCGCCGGCAGTGACATTCAGGCGGAAATCGCCGCCTTCCATCGCGACCAGCGACCGCATATTGTTGTAAAGAAACCAGCCATCCTTGATTTCAACGTGACGCACGTGCAAGTCCAGGAGCGTTTGTTGCAGGGGCTCTTTGGAACTGCTTTTCTTGAAAGCCGGAAGATTGTTGCGGCCATCCTTCTCCACCCGCAGGTGAACCCTGGGTTGCACCAGCACCAGATCGTTCAGGGAAACACGGCGCCCCCAGAAGGAATCGATGCGCAAGCCGATCCTGGCCTGCTCAGCGGTTAACAGCGGCTCCGTGCTTGGCGGCTCTTTGCCGTGAATCACCAGGCCGTTCACCGTAGCGTTCAGCGAAAACCATCCGACCGAAACCGTGCGCACTTCCACGCGGCTTCCGGTCAAATTCTGCAAGCGATTTACAATGAAGCGGCGCAAAAGGGGATTGGCAAGGCCGCTGCCGAGTGCGATGATCGCGAGGGCCACGGCGAGCAGGGTCCAGGTGCCGAGCACCCAGAAGAGATGCTCGAGCCACAGAATCTTCTTGTGGCGGGATTCCTTGGTCATTGGGGCTTCCCGTCCAACATAAGCTCAACCCGGACGCGCGTACGACTCTCCTTGAGCCAACGATCGGCCTGCTCATTAATGGCTTGCTGCACCAGCGCTTCCTGGACGAAGTCGCGCGCGTTCTCCAGCGTGGGCGGAGTCTGCCCGCGCGATTCCGCCCGAGGCACCACGCGGGACTTGTAAAAGTCTTCGATGGCTTTTTCGTCGATCTGGATTGCCGGACGGAAGCGGCTATCCAGGTAATTACTCAGATAGAGCTGCGCGCGGACGAACAGGCGAATTTCCTCGTCGGTGATGCCGCTGTTCTTTTGGCGTTCCTGGAATTCCTCGGGCGAGGAAAAAGAGCGCTTCAGGCGTTCGATGCTGCGGTTCACATCGTCATCCGAGGGCTGCGGATACCGGGCGACACTTGCTTCGCTGCGGACAATCCACTGGTCGATCAGGCGATTCAAAATGTCCGCGTCGCTTTGCGCTTTTCCATCCAGAAAAACCTGGTAGCGGTTCAGTTGCCGGACGTCGCTCAGCAGGATGATGTCTGTTTCGACCCTGGCCACAATCCGGTCAACCACCTCCTGAGCCCGGCCGCGGCACGGCATCGTGAGCAGGGCAACGAACATCGCCGCGGTTGTGATCTGTTTACGCATCAGAAGCTCGAGCCCAGGTTGAAAAATATCTGAAACTTCTGCAGGTGTGCCCCCTGCTGACAGAACACCCGGGTGTTCTGGCAAGGAATGACAAATTCAGCGGGATTGAGTTGGTAGCCCAGATCAATCCGGATGGGGCCGATGGGTGTGGCGTAGCGCAGCCCAAAGCCGACGGTGTGCGAGAGATAGTTTAGCTCATTCGTGCAGTTGGCCACGCAGCGCGTTGGGTTAAACGGCCCCGGCGGCTGACCCGGAATAGCAGCCACGAACACGGGCTTCGGCGGCGACCATCGCAAAGTTACGCGGCTGGCCCGGCTGTAGACGTTTCCGGCGTCATAGAATAACGCTCCGCCGAGCTTTGTGCCGACGATTGGCAGCTTCAAAGGGAAACGTATTTCCTGGTTGAGTATTACAAGCGCCTGGCCTCCCACCGGGAAACCCGTCAGGGCGTCGCGCGGACCCGCCTGGTTGAGCGCGAACCCTCGGATTGAGGTGCCGCCCCCCGCAAAGAGCCTTTCCGGGAGCGGGATTACCTGCGGCAGCGGAGCTATCGTGGGCGCCGGAAAGCTCAGGGAAACGGTGTTGCCAAAGGGCTGCAGAATGCCGATACGGAGAGCTCGAGCAAAATTCCAGTTTCGTGAGAGTGGCGTGTAGGTGGAATTCTGCACAGAATAGTGCAGGAAGCTGGCGCTCGAGCCGATGGTCGTGCCCGCCGCGCTGACATCCACCGTGTTGAAGGAGCCTTTCGTAGCGTCCGCTGGGTTATCGCGGTAATCGCGAACATACGTTGCGCCGAACAGAGAAACCAGCGTCGGCTGGTTGAAAAGCGGCACCTCTCCCGCTGGAATGTTCAGGTTGCTGACGGTGACTTTGCGGAAGGCGTAGCGGAACAACATGGACGAGCGGGATGTTACCTGGTAGGTGAGCTGCGTGTTCCCCTCGTAACGCGTTTGCCCGAAGGTGTTGATGTCCTGCGTTTTTTCGACGTAGGCATTCGCTTGCAAACTCAATTTCGAAATGTTGAATGTATTAGGCGCAGTATAAGCAAGCAGCGCGCGCCCCTGAATGGTGCTGCCGCGAAGTTTCAAGGCGAGAGAATCGGCGCGGCCGCTCACGTTCTGCTTGGAGATTTCGAAAATGCCGCGCGGCGCGGCCTGAATTTCTCCGCCGGTGGGATCCGTAGTGCTCGCCAAGCGCTGCACTTCGAATCCGCCGCCGTAGGCAATGGTGTATCGCTTTGCTTCCTCGACCAGAACCACGATGTCTTTTTCGGGATCGCTGCCGCTTGCGTTCTGAGGCTCGATGGTCACGCGATTGAAAACCCCGAGGTTGTACAGCTTCTGCTGGGACTCGACGACCTCCCCTTCGCGCAAAGGCGCCCCAGGCTTCACCTTGACTTCACGGCGAATGACTCGCTGGCGGGTGTGGTTATATCCGGTGAGAAAAATCCTTTTCACGGAAATTCGCGGGCCTTCCGCGATTTTATAGACCAGCTTTACGGGTTCCGCGCGTTCGATGGCGAACTTGCGAGCTTCGCCGGTCACCTCTTCTGCTTTCGCGTTTTCTTTGGCGGTGGAGGCTTGTGCTTCCGGAGAAGTGTCGGGCTCCGAGGTGTAGGAAAACGTTGCCTCCGGGAAGCCCTGGTTGTAATAGAGCGCCAGCACGTTGTCGCGATCGCTGGAAACGTTGATGTCCGAAAATGGCTGCCCCGGCAGCGCCCCTAAAACCTCGCGAATCTGCTCCTCGGTCACGGCGTGCATGCCTTCCACCTGTAGACTGGAGACCAGCGTCTGTTTTCCTTCTTCTATATTGAAGCGAACGATTAGATCTCCGCCCTTTTTCTTGTTTACTTCCTCCGCCTGCCCATCCACTCTTGCCGAAAGAAACCCGTTTGAGATGTACAGGTTTTTCATCGAGAGGGCGTCGGCTTCCATCAGACGGCGGCTGAAACGCGGCCGGGTGAACAGGCTTACGGTCGAAATCGCCAGCCGGCTCTTCAAGAGGTCCGTGCTGAAGTAGCGGTTTCCATTAATTTCGATGCGCGAAAGTTGATGCCGGGATCCTCGCAGCACGGTGTAGGTGATGATCTCTTCCGAACCTTTCTTTCCCGACTTTGCGCCCTCCACGTCGCGGGCTGCCACGGCGTAGTCCACCTTTGCGTCGAAGTATCCCTCTCGCTCCATCCGCTCCCGAAGATTCCGCCGGCCTTCTTCCAAAAGGTCCGTGTCAACGGAACCTTCCTGATATACAGGAACCAGTTTCTTCAGATCGCGACCCGATAATTTGGCCCCGATCAAGGCGACGCGCACCAGCGGCCCTTCCGATACCTCAAGCGTCAAAGGAATCGTGTTGGCTGCCGCATCCAGTTCGCCTCTGCGGACCGAAACGCGCGCGCTGAGGTGCCCCTTCTTTTCCAGGAATTTTCGGATGCGCCCGGTTCCCGATTGCACTTTCGCGATCGTCAGCGGGCTTCCGGGCCTCAGCTTGAACCTGGCCAGGAGATCGGCATCCCGGTATTCGGTGTTGTTGATCAAATCGATCTTCTTTGCCCGGACTCTCGGACCGGGATCCAGATTCACGATCACATCCAGCTGGTGCGTTTCGGGGAAAGGCCGCTCCTCGACGCTGATCTTTGCCCGATACAGGCCTTCTTCTCGCAGGGCGTCGCGCAATCGGTCTACTCCGTCCTTGACATCCCGCTCGTGGTAGGTTTGCCCCAGCGAAAGCTGCATGGCGGCGACGGCGGATGCCTGGGTGGGCGGGGGCGTGAGTCCGTTGATCAATATCTGATTGAAATAAAGATTTTCGCGAGCCACAAAATCTAGTCGAACACCGTCGCCCTCGGGGTAGACGACGGCGCGCAAATCCGCGTAATTTCCCGTTTGATAAAGAATTCGGATGCTGGCAGCGATCTGCTCGGGTCGCAAAGGCTCGCCAATGCGCACCGGCAGGCTTTGCAGTTGTGCCTGCAGAACCTTGCCGTCCTCCGTAACGACGCGCACGCTTGCCAATTTCGGTTCTGCTGGCTTACCGGCCGGGGATTCCGGATTGGTCTGGGCGTGCGCTCGTGCTCCTCCCAGCGTTACAGCCAGAAGGACAATCGCTCGCAACCCATTGCTCCAGCGGCGTTTCATGCGTTCTATAACACAGACGAACCTTAGCACAGGCGCGTTGCCTCCCCCGGTCGCTTTGGCGCTATGATGAAGAGGAAAAGAAACCTGCAGTGCTGGGATTCTATTTTACGTGACTCCTTCGCATAACGAGAAGTACTCCCGTCAGATGTTGTTCTCGGGCATTGGACCCGAAGGCCAGGCCCGCCTGCTCGGGTCGAGTGCGGTGATTGTGGGCTGCGGGGCCATCGGCGCCGCGGTGGCCAATCTGCTGGTCCGCGCGGGCGTGGGCCGCATTCGCATCCTGGACCGGGATTTCGTGGAGCCGTCCAACCTGCAGCGCCAGATTCTTTTCGATGAGGCCGATGCACGGGAAGCGTTGCCCAAAGCGGTCGCCGCGGAACGTAAACTTCGTGCGTTGAACTCGGACGTCCAGATTGACGGAGTTGTGGCGGATCTCAATTCCAGGAATGCGCAGGAACTCCTCTCCGGATTTCCGCTGATCCTCGACGGGACGGACAATTTTGAAACTCGTTTTTTGATCAACGATTTTGCCGTCCAATCTGGCACTCCCTGGGTCTACGCTGCTGCAGTTGCCAGCTATGGGTTGACCCTTACGATTCGGCCGCAGCAAACCGCGTGTCTTGCCTGCCTGCTCGAAACCGGCGGCGCGCCAGGCCTGGAAGAAACCTGCGACACCGTCGGCGTTCTTGGGCCGATCGTGAATCTGATCGCATCGCTCGAGGCGGCCGAGGCATTGAAGCTGCTGTCCGGCAACGAACGCTACCTGCACGGCCGATTGCTTTCGTGGGACGTCTGGACGGGCCGCTTCCAATCCGTCCGGCCCGAGCGAAATCCCCGCTGCCGTGCGTGCGCCCTCCGCGAATTTCCCTATCTGGAGGGCCAGGCCCAGCCGCATATAACCATGTGCGGGCGCGACTCCGTGCAAATTCACGAGCAGGGACGCAGTCTGGATCTTCCGGCCCTGCAGAAGCGGCTGGCTTCCAGCATTCCGGGCGTCCGCCAGAACGGTTTCCTTCTGCGATTCCAGGTGGCCCCGTATGAAATGACCATCTTCAGCGACGGCCGGGCAATTCTGAAGGGCACGAAAGACCCCGCGATCGCGCGATCGCTCTACTCCAAATACATCGGTTCATGAGGTGCATCAGCGGAAGCTGCCGCCGCGGCCGGCTGGGGTGCGCATGGAAGCCCGGTCCAGGTTCTCCCGGAGGTTCATCAGCGTCAGAAAGGTGCTCAAGACGCGGGCTTTCAGGTCATCCGTGAGGTGCAGGCCACTGGTTGCCACGCGGGCCAGGGATTCGCCGTTGGTAGTGATGAATTTCATGATATCCCGCTGTCTTTCCTGCGGGGCATTTCCCAGCGCGGTCTCCCGCCGCATCTCTGCGCAGCTTGCTTCCAGGGAAAGGGTGAAATGCAGGACACAGACCTTCAGCTCCGCCAGGGCGGCGGGGACGTCGTGTTTGCATCCCGAGATGTTGCAAGTGTCGCTCATCTTACCCAAAAGGGCTATTTTTGATAGGTAACATTCTTGGGGCGGAAAATCCAGCAGTCATCTTGGTCTTGCAGCGTATGAAGTAGCTGCCCTTTTTGGGGCCGACCTGCCCCCTGGACCAGTGCCTTGTCTTCCGTGACCCGCTGCCTGCGGCGAACCGCGGCGCTTTCGCGTTTCTCCGCGCCAGATTTTATCAAAAAAGTTTGACAGCATCGTCCTCGCGCCTGTATAAATATGCAGTAGGCTGTATATTTGCCATGAGCGCGACAAAAACATACCGGCACGGACAGATCCTGCGGCTCGTTTCGAGCGAGCGCATCGGCAATCAGGAGGATTTGCGCCGCCGCCTGGCGCAACAGAGGCTCCGTGTCACGCAAGCTACCCTTTCGCGCGACCTCCAGGAACTGAAGCTGATTAAGACCACGGAGGGCTACAAGACGGGATCGGCTTTGCCGGACGAATCCGCGAGCGTTGCTCCGCTGACTCGGGCGCTCCGCGAATTCCTGCTGGACATTCGCCCGGCGGAAAACCTGCTGGTGTTGAAGACGCCTCCGAGCGGGGCTCAGCCGCTGGCCGCGGCCGTGGATGCCGCGAAGTTTCCGGAAATCGCCGGCACCATCGCGGGGGACGACACGGTCCTGATCATTACCCCCAGCCGCAAGACGCGGGACTCCCTCCAGAAAAAGATCGAAGCGCACGTGAAATGAGAGATCCCCGCAACATCGCCGTCATCGGTGTCACCGGCTATACAGGATTCGAGTTGGCGACGCTGCTCCTGCGCCATCCGGGGATTGCCAAGCCAACCTTTTATGTGCGGGAGCCCAACGGGGCGCATTGCCTTTCCGAAATGTTTCCTCAGTTGCGCGGCTGGGGTGAGGCTTCCGTGAAGCCGCTGTCGCTGGAGACCATTGCCGGCAGCACCGCTGGAACCGCCTTTCTGGCCACGCCGCACGAAGTTTCCGCTGAACTGGCTCCGAAACTCCTGGATAACGGGCTACGCGTGATTGATTTGAGCGGCGCTTTCCGCTTCGGGTCCGCCGAAACCTATGCTTCCTGGTATAAACTGCCCACGCCGCATGCCTCGCGACTCAGCGAAGCGGTCTATGGCCTTCCTGAGCTTTACGCCGAGCGAATCAAAACCGCGAAGCTGATCGCTAATCCCGGTTGTTATGCAACCAGCGTAATTCTAGCCCTGCGGCCGTTGCAGGAGGCTGGACTTCTGGCCGCCGGGCATACGGTCGTTTGCGATTGCAAATCCGGCGCAAGCGGCGCGGGCAAAGAGCCCCGCCGCGACCTGCAATTCGTGGAAGTGGATGGAAACTTCCGCGCTTACAACCTGTTCACCCACCGGCACACGCCGGAAATCCTTGAACACACCGGTTTGCCGGAATCGCAGGTGGTGTTCTCCACGCACCTGCTGCCCATTCCCCGCGGCATCTTGTGCTCGATTTACCTGACGCTGGCGAAACACCAGACGCCGCAGGACATCGAGGCGCTCTTCCGAAAGTTCTATGCGGGCCGTTCGTTGCTCCGCATTCATCCAGCAGGGACGCTGCCGGAGGTGCAGCACATTATCAAAACCAATTTTTGCGATATCGGCTTCGCGCTCCACGCCGATGGGAAGCGGCTCATCGTCGTTTCCTGTCTCGATAATCTCGGCAAGGGCGCGGCAGGCCAGGCGGTTCAGAATCTGAATCTCACGCTGGGGCTCGATGAAAGGACGGGACTCGTATGAGGATCGTCATCAAATTCGCCGGCGCGTTGTTGGAGGATGCCGCGACCGTGCGTTTGCTTGCCCAGCAGATTGCCGCACTCGCCCGGCACAAGCATGAAATTCTGGTGGTCCACGGCGGAGGGCGCATTTTCACAGCCACACTTAAGCGCATGGGCATTGAAAGCAAGTTTGTTGGCGGCTTGCGGGTCACTGATAAGGAGACCCGCGATGCGGCGGTCATGGTGTTCGCCGGAGTGCTGAACAAGCAGCTTTCCGCAGCCATCACCGCGGAGGGGCAACCAGCATTGGGCATCTGCGCCGCCGATGCGGCGAGTTTCTCCGCGTCACCACTGGTGCACAACGATGTGGAAGGCGGCCTCGGCTATGTCGGGTATCTCACCAGCGTCAATGTTCGTTTTCTCGAATCCCTGTGGCGGGCGAAACTGCTGCCCGTCGCGGCGTGCCTGGGTCTCGGCGCGGACAACCAGCTTTACAACATCAACGCCGACCATATGGCCGCCGCTTGCGCGGAGTTCCTTGAAGCCGACCATTTGATCTATCTCACGGATGTTGCCGGCGTGCTGGACGGCGAAAAAGTCCTCTCGGCCATCTCCTGCGAAGAGATTGACCGTTTGATTCATTCGCGCGTGATTTCAGGCGGCATGATTCTGAAGCTGGAAGCGGCGAAGCGTGCTCTGCAGTCCGGAGTGCGCGAAGTGCACATCGTTGGCGGAAATTCTGCCACCGCGGCATTGGCTCCCAGCCGGTTTGTGCCGGCTCCCGCAAAAACCACCTCTCTCGAACTTCCCGGAACCCGGGTGTTCCGGGAGTTTTCTTCCGCTGGGCATTCAGCCAGCGCGGCAGTTTAGTCCCAGGGGAAAATCGGAGAAACACATGACTACAACGCTCACACTTCCTGTTGCCGTAACCAAGGACCTCCTCACGGGAGGCGAGTGGAGTCCCGCGGACGCCCGCGAGCTGTTGCAGCGCACGGCCGAGATCAAAGCACGCCCGGCGCGCTACGCTTCCACGCTTCGCGGCAAGCATATCGCACTGATTTTTGAGAAGCCCTCGCTGCGCACGCGCGTCACGTTTGAAGTCGGCATCCAAAGCATGGGCGGGTTTGTGGTGTTTCTCGACCACACGCAGGCGCGGCTCGGCGAGCGTGAGTCCATCCCCGACGTGGCGCGCAATCTGCAATGCTGGGTGCAGGGCATTGTCGCCCGCGTTTACGAGCAGCGCGTGCTCGAAGAAATGGCTGACAATATTTCCATCCCGGTGATCAATGCCCTTTCCGACAAATTCCACCCCTGCCAGGCGCTGGCGGATTTCTTCACATTGGAGGAGAAATTCGGCTCCCTGAAGGGGCTGAAGTTTGCGTACGTCGGCGACGGCAACAATGTTTGCAATTCGCTGATATTTCTTGCGGCGCGGCTGGGCGTAAACCTTCGCATCGCTACGCCCGCAAGCTATGCCCCGGCGCAGGATGTGCTCGCCGACGCTAAGCGCGTGGCGAAAGAGACCCGCGCGAAGATCGAGCTCTTCGCCAATCCCGTGGAAGCGGTGGAAGGCGCGCA
>Ga0210402_10003742_pt1 | contig 14113 bp, 13 predicted proteins | sample IncBWC7MmetaG_FD_161055 | JGI IMG/M metagenome (GOLD analysis project Ga0210402, IMG submission 161055) | Forest soil microbial communities from Barre Woods Harvard Forest LTER site, Petersham, Massachusetts, United States - Inc-BW-C-7-M | ecosystem: Environmental > Terrestrial > Soil >...
TGCGGGTACTGCGCACGATCCGTCCCAAATACGCCTGCCGCGGCTGCACCGACGGCGTGGTCCAGGCCAAGGTGCTGCCGCGCCTGATCGAGGGCGGCATGGCCTCGACGGCGCTGGTGACCCACGTGGTGGTGTCGAAGTTTGCCTGGTATCTGCCGCTGTACCGCCAGGTGCAGATCCTGGCCGGCCAGGGCCTTCATCTCGACCGCGCGACGCTCGCCGGTTGGGTGAAGCGTGCGGCATGGTGGCTCAAGAGCCTTTATGAGCTTCAGCTGCGGACGATCCAGGCCTCGCCGCGGCTGTTCTGCGACGAGACGCCGATGCCGGTGCTCGATCCCGGGCGACATCGCACCCGCATCTGCCAGTTCTGGGCGCATGCCATGGATGATCGCCCATGGGGCGGCCCATCGCCGCCGGCCGTCGCCTATGTGTTTGCCGATGGCCGCGGCACCGTGGAGATCGCCGGCCAATTGACCGGCTTCTCCGGTATTCTGCAGGTGGATGGCTATGCCGCCTACAAGGCGCTTGCCCGCGGTCATGGCGGCGCCATCCAGCTGGCTTTTTGTCTCGCCCATGCCCGACGCAAATTCGTCGAGGTCTACAAGACAATGCAGTCGCCGTTTGCCCGCGAGGTGATCGAGCGCCTGCAGGTGGTCTACGCCATCGAGGCCGAGGTCCGCGGCTCGAGTGCCGAACAGCGGCTCGCCGTCCGCCGCACCAGGACCGCACCGCTGATGGAGGAGCTGAAGCCGCGGCTGACCTCGATGCTCGACCAGCTGTTCTCCCAGTCGAAGCTGACGGAGGCCATCAACTATACGCTCAATCATTGGGACGGACTGACGCTGTTTCTTCGCGACGGCCGCGTCGAGGTCGATTCCAATAGCGTCGAGCGTTCGATGCGCCCGATTGCAATGGGAAGGCGGAACTCATTGTTCAGCGGCAGCGAGGGCGGCGCCGAGAGCTGGGCAATTCTTTCATCCTTAGTCAATACGGCAAAGCTCCACGAACTCGATCCGCAGACCTATCTGGTCGATGTGCTTGAGCGCATCGTCTCCGGTCAGACCAAGAGCCACCAGTTGCACGAACTTCTCGCCTGGAACTGGAAGGCGGCCCGCGAGCTCAGCGCCCGGGTGGCTGCATGAGCCGGCGGCGCCGTTCGTCATCGTCCTCATCACCATCGATGGTGGCAGCCGCGATGCCGCTCGACGAACTTGAGCCTTGGCTGCAGGCTCGCGCCGAGCAGCATCCAGTCGCCACGAGTCTTGCCTTGCTCGACGGCTATGTCGCTGCGATCGTGGCCGGACCGGTGTCTATGAGTCCACTCGACTGGATCTGTCCGCTGCTCGCCGTCGACGCTGACGCATTCAACCATGGCGAAACGCCGGAATTCGCCGCGATTTCGGCCGTCGCGCTGCGCCACAACGAGATCAGCAACACCTTGTCGACTACCCCCGACCGGTTCAAGCCAATGCATCGGCGCAAAGCTGGTGGCGATATCGATGCACGGCCCTGGTGCCAGGGCTTCTACGCCGCGATGCGGCTCAGGATATCAGCGTGGGCGCCGTTGCTGGACGCCAGCAATCCCCATCACGGTCGGTTGCAGCCCATTCTGATGCACTGTTGCGACGACCAGGGCCGTCCGCTGCTCGGACCGCAGCCGCTGAAAGATGGTGAGCCCGGTGACCTCTCCAATGCCCACCTCGGCATCCCAGCGGCTGTCGAGGCGCTGCGCCAGTACTGGATGCCGATCCGCTACAAACGCGCCCGCTGATCGCTTCCATGTGGAAGCTCATGCCGGTTACGTTTGATCGCTGCGTCTGCTCAGGGATGAACAGATGGCGCGCGCGGTGCAGCACAAGCCGTTCTGCCTCTCGGGAGGCTTGATGACACGAAGCGCATGTTGGCCACAAACGGCCGTCGCGTCAACCTCCTGCCGCTTCGCATAGGTCAGGCGATATCGACCTCCTTGTGACTCAGGCAGGAAGCGCGCGCGCCCAAATGGGGCGACGAAGCGCAAGCCTCTATGCAATGCAACCAAGCACGGTTGCACCTTCTGAAAGAACGCTACTACGTAGCGCCACCTCAATTTGCAGTGGATACAAGCCCGCTGGTGACATCAACTCCGTATACTTGGCAGACCGACTTGGCGATGCCGAGACCGATTGTCGTGATCGTCTGCAGTTTTTTCCTTCTCTCAATCCCGGGAGCATCATCAGCGACCACATCCGTGGCACTCGTGCCAGTGGAGGGCCGTCCTCTGCACTAGGCGCGGACATGTAAGCAGGCACGGTCCGGAGGCTCTATGGTCGTCATCGTCAACGTTCACGATACTTTCTGAGTTTCGAGCGCTCCAATGCTTGTAACGAATTCGACCGGCGACGATGGATGGAATACCCGTCCGTTTCTTGATCACTCGCGGGATGATCCATCGAGCAAGCGCTTCAATAGTTTCAAAACACTCCATTCCGCGTGCGGCGCCGACCTTGTCAGAAGACTTAACGCAAAACCCGGGAAGCTGAGTTTTGCAGCAAGATGTAGTCTTGTTCGATGGCATTGCGCGAACATTTCATGCGTACCGTCGACAACGAACTGGCCAAAGGAACGGAACGAAATTGCGGCTGCCTCTGGCGCGAAAGGGTCTAGCATTTGGCCGGACGCACGAGCGATAGTGCCACCGGCTGCCTCCTGACATACACGACGCGGCTCCCCCAGCCCCGCTTGACCACCCCGCAAAGTACCGTACTCGGCTTTTCTCGATCTTAATCATTGGTTCGCGATCTTGGCAGTTGCAAAAAAGGCCAATCTACGCATGGCCCGATCTCAACGTTTCGCGCTAACAGTTCCGCCGTCGGTCGGTCAAACAAACACGGGCGAAAAAGGAAACCCCGCTCAGTGGGTGCTCAGCGGGGTTCCCAGGCGCTCGCGTCTAGAATGGACCTTGACGCCTCCCTATCAAGCCTTACCGAGACGACACGCTCGTGACAGCTGTCGGAAAAATTCCTACTCCCCTTGTGCCAGTTGGCCGAGCCCCGCAGGGGCTCTCGGATAAAATCGGTGTCATCGGCGTTCTTGTACCTGGAAATATCGATCAGACCAGCCGCCTGGAACGTTCGAGGCGATACGCGGTTTTGGCTATGTCGAGAGAGAAAATCTCCAGCTTGAATTTCGTTCGGGTGACGGCGATCCAGTTCGTTGGCACGCCTCCAGGGGACACAGTCTTGCAGAGGCGACGATGGTTCAGTCAAGTCTGCCCTCACGCAGCTTTGCGTGCGCCTCGCGATCTGTCCGATAGCGGCCTTCGCGTCGAAGGATCGGACGCCACGACGCCGAAACCGGTTTGTCCATGAAATCCGGGACCGCTATGGCTCCCATAACTGATCACGAATGAATTGCCGTGGCTGCTCGCGTTCCACACTTCCATGTCCACGGAGCAACGAGGCGAGTAAATGCATAGCTTGCCAACGCGCTTGCAGAATTGAACGCTACAAAATTCGGCGCCCGAATGTGATCGGTCCACCTGAAGCTGCAACTAGTTTGAATACCAGTGCTCCGGTTAACTCGCCCGCTGTAAAGGGACGTGGCAGCCGGTGCGGAAATCGGCATTGGGGAGCTAACCTAGCCACGTCTTCAGTTGGTCTAATCGCACCGTAGCTGCTCCGCCACAGTCCGAGAGTAATTTCAGTCGCCGACCCGGCGTACAGCCAAATAAGCTTGAGTAGATCCCCGTCACGGACTACACTTTGGACCTTAGCTGGAGGCATCAACCGATGGAGAAGGATCGCTTCCCTTCTAACGATCGTATTCCTCTCTTTCTTTCCAATCTCGCCGAAGAGCCCGAGCAATCGGGGATCAGGAAAGTCATATCGTCGGACGTCTTTCGGAAAGCTGTTTTAGTTTTCGCAGCCGCAGCAGTCTTGTTCACGATCGTATCGGTTGGAAACGTAATCCTCTTTGCGAGCGTCACGGCTTCCGAAGTCAGCACGCCAGCGCCTGTGGACGGCAATGGCCATTCCACGCCGGCGATTCAATCAACCGCCAACGCTGATGCCTTGCCCGGGACCCCGCCACACGATGAACTCCTTGCCGCTTTTAAATCTGCACTTGAGAATAAGGCCGAGGATCAGCCAAGAGCCGAAGCGTTGCTCAGTCAATTTCAGGTTTGGGCCGTTGAGGAAGATGCGCAAACACCGGCCCGACCGCTCCAGCCCGTTCAAGATGTCGAAACACATACTGTACATACCCCCTTACCAAAGCGTCGCCCGATCCAGCTCGAGCAAACGGCTCGAGCACAAGAACCGTTGCCACAAAATGCTCAATCGCTCATGCGACGCTTCGGTTGGCGCAATTGAGTGACATGGGCGCCAGCCCTTTAGAGCAAGCCCCTCCGGCGTGTTCCTTGAACAACTCCGTGTCACTAATACAATTGCACAAGTATCCACCGACTTTTGCTGGCTAACGTCTATCATCCTAAAGATCGACGACGCCCCCCGCTGCGGATGTTAGAAAGCCGGCCCGCAGGTAGTGATCAGAAACGTACTTGCCTCGAACCCGGCGCGCTGGTGATGGCGCGTCGAAGTAGCAGCGCAATGTCGGCTTTCCGGGGCAACGCGGAAAGCAGATGCGCTTGCAGTCGGTTCCTCTAAGGTTGACCCGAAGCGGTCGTTGATTGACGCAAGCCTCTTCTCCACCTTTGCGCTCGCGGCCGGGCTTGGCTACTTACTTGCGCCCTGCGTTGACGCAACTGACCTGTTTCGGCGTCGCCGCGTCCAAACTTCCAGAGCACGTCTTCGTTGATGGCTTTGAATATTGAATCGAGGGCTGTCGACGCTCGGTCAGTCAAATTGCGTCAGGTTATAGCCGAAATTGTAGTACTCATCTGCCGCAGCGACGGCGCCGATCGTTGCGATCAAGGATCCTTCGCTCACGTCGGGATCCTGGCTGCAAATCGATTGCTTCAAAATCAACAGCTCGATACTACTCCGATGGCTGACCGGAACCTCACGAAAGACCGTTCGGTATAGGAACTCACAAGCTCCTCGGTTAGTCGAGTCGCCGTGCCAGGATGGCCAGCAGTGTCGAGGTCCCCCGTTAAGATGACCGACCGCGGCCGCCTCTAAGCGAAACCGGCGCAATCGTTGGCGCACGCACTGGTTTAGGCCGACGGGCTCGGCGGTACCCAAGCTACGCCGTTTCAAATTGACTATTGAGGCCCAGGCATTGAACCGTCGTTGCGGTTAACGAATTCGGGACAACGATCCTTGGTTCACCTCCAGAATGACTATGCAGGCTGCGACGAATACCCATGGTTTTTGGCCGCGCCAAGGCGTATCAATTGACTTTCGGCGAGCCCAGTGTGGCTTCGCGAGATTGATGTTCGTCGTTTTTCGGCGGGAGATTTTGACATGGGTGGACAGGCGACCTTTGGTCAGTTCTTGTTTGGCGGGTTCCTGCTCTTTGGCGTTGCCATGTCGGTCACTCCGTTGCGAGCCGGACCTGATGACGATGCCGTTGTCGCAACGAGTTTGGCGGACATGCTTCGTGCCGGACGTCAGGTGATTTCCAACAACCAAGGTCTAATCAATGATCCAACCCTCGGCGACAAACAGCTGAGCGGCCAAATAGTGCTGCAGCAGGCTGTCGAAATTTATAAGAAGGCGACCGGAATGGACCCGTCGAGCATTGACCCAGCCTCTCGTTTAGGCAGGCTTATGCATGCCCAGATGGATGCAATTGTCGAGACGATCGACTCGAACCAGGCAACTATCAATGCCAAAGGGGTTGGCTTTAAAGCATTCATTCCCGCCGTTTTTGCTCGGTTGGTCAATGAGTCGTTTGAGAGCCACGCCAAGAACGAAGCGCAAGTCAAAGTCACCGCGCCAGAACAACTCGTGAGGAACCGCAAGGCTCGGCCAGACGTGTGGGAAAGCGACGTGATCCGCAACAAATTGCTACAAGCGGATTGGCCGCGCGGGCAAGCCTATGCGGCTGAAGTCGATACAAAAGGACGATCGGCATATCGGATGATGATGCCCGAATATTATGCCAACTCGTGCCTAAGCTGTCACGGATCGCCGAAGGGACAAACGGATATCACTGGCTATCCGAAGGAAGGCGGCAAAGAAGGCGATCTCGGTGCGATCATCAGTGTCACGCTTTTTAATTAGCAACCGACACAAATGGCCCGACCTCCCCAAACATCATCAGCCGAGGGCCCTTCAAAAGGTAACCATGCCATCTCTATCGAACGGCTAGCGCCCTTTTTAATGTGTGTGCCGTGATGTCTCGTCTCACCATTCGAGCCAAACTCATTTTATTGTCGGGCGCTTTGCTCTGCATGTTGATTGCCACCAACCTATACCTGACACGCACACTTTCAAAGAATTCGGCGGCCGTTACCAAAGAGACCGAACTGAGCGCCGTCATTGAAACGGCAAATGGTGGGCGGATCGCATTCGGGGAGATGCGCTATTGGCTGACCGATTTGGCAGTCAGCCTGCTTACCCCCTCCGAGCGCAACGCTGCGGCGGCTCGCGCCCGGATGGACGGCTATCTTGACCAGCTCGCACTCCGCAAGCCTACGCTCGTCGCTGTCATCCGATCCGAGCGTGACGAGTTCGAAAAATCCGCGAACGACGCTGTCGACAAATATACGAACGACCAGCGCGTCCTCGGTAATTCGTTGCTGGCATCGGCCCGCAACCACAGCGTCAAGGTCGACGAACTATTGGATTCTCTCATCAACGAATTGCGAGCGGAGCTTACGGCCGAGCGGGATCACATCGTCAATGACGTAACGGCTGCAACGAACGGAACGTTAATAGTCGACCTCTTGATTGTTGCCCTCGGCGTATTGCTTACTTTTGTTGTTCTGCGATCGATCGCAGTCCCCCTTCATCGCCTCGTCGGTGCGATCGATGGTTTGAGCGCCGGGGACTTGTCAGTGCCGATTCCCTCAGCGGGACCTGACGAGATCGGCGCCATGGCCCGCACGCTTGCGTTATTTCGCGATAGTCTCAAGGAGCGTGACCGTTTTGCTGCCGAAGCCGAAGGGCAACGAAAGACCATCGCGGCCGCTATTGCCACGATCTCGGAAGGTTTCGTGCTGTACGACTCCGATGACCGAATCGTTTTATTCAACGAGCAGTTTCGCGCTATTTACCCTGGCCTTGCCGACATCATCAGACAAGGCACGGCTTTCGGAGAGGTACTTGAGGCAGTGATCTCGCGTTCTCTGGTCGACCTTGGCGGCCAGAACCCTCAGGAGTGGATCGCCGAGCGCAGGGCACGGCGTGAGCACTCAGGTGGATTTGCCGAATATCGGTACGGAGGCCGGTATGTCCGCATCAGCGAGCGCCGAATTCAGGGCGGTGGAACGGTCGCCGTCTATTCCGACATCACAGAACTTCGGAAGCACAATCTCGAACTAGAGCAGGCACGTGAGTTATCGGAAGTCGCTAATCGAACCAAGAGCCAGTTTTTGGCCAATATGAGTCACGAATTGCGCACGCCTCTTAACGCGATCATTGGCTATAGCGAGATCCTTCAGGAGGACGCGGCGGACGGCGGTCAAGAGCAACTTGTCCCCGACCTCAAGAAAATCGAAGGCGCCGGTCGGCACTTACTAGGGCTCATCAATGACATTCTCGATCTTTCGAAGGTTGAGGCGGGTAAGATGGAGGTATTTATCGAGGAAGTCGTTATCTCCTCGTTGCTCGGGGAGGTCGGAGCCATCATAAGACCTTTGGTTGCCAAAAACGGCAATAGGCTCGAGGTTCGTATTGCGCACGATATCGGCAGCATACGCACGGACCGCACCAAGTTGAAGCAATGCCTGCTCAATGTCCTCAGCAATGGCAGTAAATTCACCCAAGACGGTGAGCTGACGCTCGCCGTTGAGCGCGCGGATCGAGCCATGATCCAAATAGCGATCTCGGATACGGGAATCGGCATGAGCGAGGAACAGCTGGGGCGGCTATTTCAGGCCTTCAGCCAGGCCGACGCTTCCACTACCAAGAAATTTGGGGGAACAGGCCTTGGTCTCGCCATCACGAGACACTTTTGCCGGTTACTTGGCGGTGACATTTCCGTCACCAGCCGGGTTGGCGAGGGATCGACCTTCACGATCCTCATCCCTGATCAGACGGCGGAGTCCGAGCGATCCGAGGTTTCGATCGACCCTCAAGCACCGACACCTGAGGTGACTGAGGCGGGTAAGTCGTCCATCACCGTGCTTGTGGTCGACGACGATGCAGCTTCACGGGATTTGCTTACGTCGAACCTGAGACGCGAAGGGTACCAGACGGTCCAAGCCCGTGGCGGCGATGAAGCCCTCGAACTTGCCCTGAAGCTGAGACCCGATGCGATCACGCTCGACGTGTTGATGCCAAAAACCGACGGTTGGGCCGTTCTCGGTGCTCTCAAGGCCAATCCAGAACTCTGCGACATACCCGTTATCATGGTCACCGTTGCCCCGGACCGCGGTATTGGCCTTTCGCTCGGAGCCGCTGAAGTGATGACCAAGCCGGTTGATCGCGCAGAGCTAACCTCGCTTTTGCGCAGTCTTCTATCTCGAGACGGTCCTATTCTCTTGGTCGAGGATGATCCTGCAACCCGCGATACGGTACGGAATACAATCGAGAAGATGGGATTAACGGTTGCAGAGGTGACAAATGGGCGAATGGCACTGTCCTGGCTCGCCGAAAATCCGGCACCCGCCTTGATCTTGCTCGACTTGATGATGCCGGAGATGGATGGCTTCGAGTTCCTTGATACGTTCAACAGCCACGTTGACTGGCGTCACGTTCCCGTGGTCGTCATCACGGCGAAGCAATTGACTGCCGCAGAACGAGGTATGCTTTCGGTGCGAACCATTATCGAGAAGGGCGATTCGATCGATAGGGATATTGCCGCCGCGATCAGCAAAGCAGTAGGACGCCGTCCGGCACGCGTCGGCGCAGAGACGTAATCGTCCGCGATGATTTTGATGGTGAATTGATGGCCAAGATATTGTTAGTAGAAGACAATGAGATGAACCGCGACATGCTCTCGCGCCGGCTGATCCGAAAAGGATTTGACGTCGTAATGGCGGTCGATGGCGAACAGGCCATAGCCCTGGCTCAAAGCGAACTTCCCGATCTGATTTTGATGGATATGAGCTTACCGGTAATTGACGGGTGGGAGGCGACGCGACGCGTTAAATCCGCCGATGCGACCGCTAAAATTCCCATCATCGCGCTGACAGCACATGCCATGTCGGGCGATCGAGAAAAGACACTCAACGCCGGGTGCGACGATTACGATACCAAGCCGATCGAGATGCCACGCTTACTCGAAAAGATCGAAATTCTACTACGACGCCATTGAAAATGCTCTCCTGGATTTTCCAAAGTGACTGATCCAACCCAACGGGTAGAACGCGCACTCACCGCCTTTGTAAGGCAGGAATTCGGAGCGCCGATCGCTACCATCATGGGCCTAACCGAGATCTTAATTGAGGATGCCCGCAGCAGTCGGGACGAATCCCTAGTTTTGGATCTTGACCGCATCCACTCAGCTGGTCGGTTGCTCCAGGAACAACTCGACCGGTTAGTTAGTCTGGCGACAAGCGGCGGCTTGGCCGCCGGAGACGATTCTGCAGCCTTGAGGGCTACAATTCGACATGATTTACGCACGCCGTTGAACGCTGTCAAAGGGTACAGCGAATTGATCCTTGAAGAGTCGCGCGATAACGGCCGCGAAGAACTGCTCACCGATATCGCCAAGGTCGCTGCCGCCGCCGACCAGCTCCTGGGGCAAATTGATCGGCTGATCAGCTTGACGGAGGAGACCAAGCATTTTGATGCGTCTCACGCAGCAACTCCACCGCGCGATCTCGTCGGCGAGATTATGCGATCGATTCAACCGATCGTACCTAAACCAAAAACTGAACTTCTGTCGGGCCGGATATTGGTGGTTGACGACACCGACGCCAATCGGGACCTGCTTTCACGCAGGCTTCGTCGCCAGGGTCATGCAGTCGACACCGCCGATGGCGGCAGATCGGCCCTAGAGGCGATGGCCAAATCCGAGTTTGACCTAGTCCTGCTTGATCTCATGATGCCAGATATAAACGGACTACAGATATTAACATGGCTCAAGGCCAATCCGATGCTGCAGCACATTCCAGTAATCATGATCTCGGCATTAGACGAGATCGACAGCATCGTGCGTTGTATCGAGGCCGGAGCCGAAGACTATGTTCAAAAGCCCTTTGACCCAGTTCTCCTCGGCGCGCGCATAGAAGCATCCCTGGAACGGAAGCGTTTGCGCGACCGCGAGCGGGCATTCACCAATGAGTTGCGAGTGGAAAAAGGAAAGACAGAAGCTCTTTTGCTCAATATTCTGCCGAGCACAATTGTCAACCGTATCCGCAAAGGTGAGCTGGCGATCGCTGATCGTTTTCCCGATGCCACGATCCTATTTGCTGATTTGGTCGACTTTACAAATCTAGCCGGCCGACACTCACCCGGCCGGATCGTTGAATTACTCAACGGTCTGTTCTCAGATTTTGATAAGCTCGCCAAGCGCCTTAAGGTCGAAAAGATAAAGACAATCGGCGATGCCTATATGGCTGCCGGTGGCCTGCCAGAACAAAGCCCCGATCATGCTGTTTCGGTTGCACAGATGGCACTTGGCATGATCAACGCCGTGCACGAGGCTGGAAAGCGCTTTGACGTTGCGCTCGAGGTGCGGATAGGCATCCACTCCGGGGAGGTAGTAGCTGGGCTCATCGGTCAACATCGGTCGATCTACGACGTCTGGGGAGACACCGTCAACATCGCAAGTCGCCTGGAGTCCTCCGGACAACCTAACCGTATTCAAATATCGGAAAGCACCTATCAACATCTCAAAGATTGTTTCCATTGCGAATTGCGCGGGCTGGTCGAATTGAAGGGCAAGGGCGCGATGCTGACTTATTTTCTTTGCGAACGCGTCAAATAAGCCAAGCAGGCATAAGAGACAAAAATCATGGAGGCGCGGTCATCGGCTGGCTACGTCCAACCTCTGACTTCGATCTCGGGTTTCGAGGCGGATCAAATTTGCAAAGATAGACGGGCGTGCTGCGGACGTCACCAACCAGCCAGCATCGGTCCGGCCGCTGCATTCACGGCTCCATTGTTGGGTGTGATTTACACACAGCGGGGAAAGCAAAATCGAGAGCAAGTTTTTGATGCGTGAAACAAGAGGCAAGGCCTAGTAAATTCTTAACCAGGCCACTAGGAAGAGCATCACTCATTCTGACGATTTGGCCTGGACTTGTCCGTCAACCATGTTGCTTGACGATTTTTTCAAGATTTTATTCAAAGGTTACCCGGACATCTTTAGATCTCGGAGCAGAACATGCTCAAGGAACGCCTAAGTGCGACACAGCTCGCCGACATGATCGCTGAGAAGATCGGCGTGGTCGGATTGGAGGTGGCAGTTCGTCGGGACCATGCATTTGGTTGGCAGCCGACCATCGTCGCAGCGCCCAGCGACCCGATCGGCTTTCAACGACGGGCCGAGGAGATCGCCAACAAGTTGCGGGTTCGATTTGATCTCGGCGAAGGTCCAAGCCTTCGTTAGCAGGTACGGAGGCTTAATGTTGAGAAATTTGGCATCTCCCGTGCGGGAGAGACCCGTTGATCGATTCGCAAAGCGCGTCGAATTACATTGACCCGCACAAAAGAGTCGCCCGAGGGTAATTCCTCCGCGGTCGCCGATTGAACTCATATCAGACCAGCTCATCGCCGATCGATTTGCCCAATTTCCCTACCTTGCAAAAAGCGTAGTTCGAAAATAAGACGCTGGCAAACCCGACGGCACAATACGCGACCAGATATCCGTCGGAGCCCTGTTGCGTGAGCTTCGCCCCGGCTTTGCGCACCTTGCTGGATGGATGTGCATACTAACGTTGCGCAGAACCGAGCCAATTGCCGGATCCGGCGAGGATCAATACCGCCATCAGAATATTGGTCCCGCGAACGAATCGCCGCCCGTCCGCTTATTAACTTCCGTGCGAGGGTATCTTGGCGGCAGGCGATCGCAATAATATGGATTGATCCGGTGGCAGATGAATATATTTCCGCCCGGGATCGCATATTTATGGTGTCCTATCCATGCTTCACCAAGTTCGGCGTTCGTCGAACGGTAAAATTTGCGCGTTCGTTAACCGCGCTATGGGCTCCCGACCAAATCATTGCGGCGAGCTCGTGGGCGGCATTTGCGTCGACAATAATTCGTTCCCAATTCGCAAATCCGCCGGAGCATTTGAAAGGGCTCCGCATGGACGGCGGTCCGATCTTGTGGATGTACCTTTCACCAACGGCAGCAGGTTGCGGCACTTAACCTGCGAAGCCGGTATTAATCTAAACTAACAGGCTTAATCGCCAGATTGCATTGCGCGCCAACGCCGGACGACCGAGGCTTCGGCATCAAGCCTTTCAGAGCCATGAGGGGAGCAGTAGCCGTGGCACGGTCTACAATTGGGCGGGCCTTTGACAGACATGGAGTACGAAATTCACGAGGGGCCTCGAAGCCGACTTCCGATTGACGAACTACCCTCTACCCATGTCGATTCCCCGACGGAAGCTGCGCGGCCGCCATTGGCAGACCATGTCAAGCATCGCGACGGAGCGGCGGAGATTGGCAAACTCTCGGCTGAGGCCATCCACGAGAATGAGGTAACTGCGATAGACCCCGAATCGACAGGTGCAGAGCGCTTCGAGCACGTCGCACGGTGCGAAACCATCAGGCACGAGGCACTCGCGGTAACCGAGGCTCTCCGCGAGATCGCTGTGCGATGTCGCGAGAAAGCCGAGCTCGCACTTGACCATTTAGAGGATTGTTCTCTCGTTGTGGCGGAGGCTCGTAGGACCTGCAGCGAACTACGGGACACAATCGCGTTTTCTCATTCGACGGATAATTTTAACCAAACAGAAATGACCCGCAAGCTCCGTTCGGAGAGGAGGTCCTAGCTGGACCAGCTTTAGATTCACCTGGAGCTTCTGTTGAACGAATCTGTCGAAAACGTCAGAGCTGGGGCATGCGATTGCGCAACCTGACAGAACGCGGTGGCAACACTCCGCAGCACGTGAAAGCGCGCAGGACCGAGGCCAAAATCCTAGAGACCATGCCGGCCGGGACTTGGATGTCCTGCACGGCGGTTTCGCGGTTGATTGCAGAGGGCGACGACCGCAAGACGCGCGCTCGCCTCAATCGCCTGGTGCGGAACGGCAAGATCGAATGCAGGCAGGGACAGGGCACCCACGGCCTCGTCTATTTGTTTTGTAAGCCCTTTTGAGTTGTTTTGTAAGCCCTTTTGAGCCGCCAATTGCTGGCAAACTTTCTGGCGTGAGTTCGATTACACGATGAGAACCTACGGGGCGCGGCCGCGGCCTCCGGTAGGAGACCTGGACGGCCCGAGAGACCAATCCCGACGAATATCAGGCTGGGCAATGATGCTTCTCGGCTTCTTCGGCGTTGGCCTATGGCCTATCTCAAGAACCATGAGCCCTTGGCCTATCTCAAGAACCATGAGCCCTCGCCTAGTCACAGCCGTATCGAGCTACGCGGGCCACCTTGCGGCGCGTCCAAACGCATTTAACTGGAATTTTAATTTCGGCTGAGGCGAACAAATCCGATCCGTGTCCCGCCCTTTAGCTGGAATGAGAGCACCTAACCAACCGGGGACACATACCCATCGGTCTAATGCTAGGCTTGGGAATTTGGGAAGCAAAACGTACCCCCGACTCAGGAGAGACCGCCTTCGGGCGGTCTTTTGTTTTACTTCAATTTCGCACACTGCTTGCGTCCTGAATCAGCCCAGAATTCGCCTCACTCCATTCTTGTTTTTCGAAAACGGTAGAGGGATTGAGCAAATAGCGGTTTTTTGGACATGAGTAGAGAATCTCGAAAGCAGCCATTAAATTCCAGGGGTCTTCTACAGCTGATGTCCGAACTGATTTCGCTCAGAGAGAGAGTGGCCCAAGCCGAACTTCGGGCTGGAAGATCTACAGTTCGGCCACCGGCCAAGAAGCGCCGGACCCGAAAAGCCAAATCAACCAATTGACTCGAACCGGTTGAGTCCGCCTGC
>Ga0210402_10003744_pt1 | contig 14110 bp, 10 predicted proteins | sample IncBWC7MmetaG_FD_161055 | JGI IMG/M metagenome (GOLD analysis project Ga0210402, IMG submission 161055) | Forest soil microbial communities from Barre Woods Harvard Forest LTER site, Petersham, Massachusetts, United States - Inc-BW-C-7-M | ecosystem: Environmental > Terrestrial > Soil >...
CCAGCATCCTCAAAAACTCCGTCTCCGGCCGCGGGCCGCTCTGCACTTTGGTTCTCATCGCCTCTCCAACCGGCAGTATAGTACATCTCTGGAGTGCGGCGGCCGACGCCGCTTTTGCGACCTTCGCGGGCGATGAGTTTGTCATCCTGAGCGAAGCGAAGGATCTCAGCGCTTACTTCAAGCACTCAACCCAGCCCCCATTGACGCCCGTCCCCTCCAGTAGCATCATCTTTCCCCGCGGCTGCGGATTTTCCCGCCAGCCGCTCCACTGTTACAATTTCCCGCGGAGAATCCTCTCGTGCCCAAATCGAAACCCAACTCGCGCGCCGCAAAATCCAAATCGACCAAGGCCGGCCAGCTCACCGAGGCCCAAATCGCCGTCCACTGGAAAGAAGAGGAATTTTTCCATCCAACAAAAGAATTCAAGGCCCAAGCCAATCTAGTCGATCCCGCCTTTATCAAGAAATTCAGCGAAAAGAATTTCCCGCAATGTTTTGACGCCTACGCCAACCTCCTCGATTGGGACAAAAAGTGGAAGAAAACTCTCGACACCAGCAAGCCTCCCTTCTGGAAATGGTTCGTCGGCGGCAAACTCAACGCCTCCTACAACTGTGTGGACCGCCACCTCGCCGAGCACAAAAATAAAGCCGCCTTCATCTTCGTTCCCGAACCCGAACAAGAGTCCATGCAGGTCCTCACTTACCGCGAACTCTACATTCGCGTGAACGAAACCGCCGCCATGCTCCGCGATTTCGCCGGCCTCAAAGCGGGAGACCGCGTCACCATTCACATGCCGATGATTCCGGAGCTTCCCGTCACCATGCTCGCCTGCGCGCGCCTTGGCGTCGTCCACTCTGTCGTCTTCGGAGGTTTCAGTGGTGAAGCTTGCGGCCTCCGCGCAGCCGATTCCGGCAGCCGCGTTCTCATCTACGCCGACGGCTATTACCGCAATGGAAAATGGATCGACCACAAGGGCAATGCGGACATCGCCGTCGCCACCGCCAAAAAAGAGGGCCAGCACATTGACAAAGTCCTCGTCTGGCGCCGCTGTCCCGGCAAACAAATGTCGGACGCGCCGATGATCGCCGGCCGTGATTTCTTCGTTGAAGATGTTCTGAAGGACTACACAGGAAAAATCGTCGAGCCCGTTTCGCAAGACGCCGAAGCCCCGCTCTTCCTCATGTACACCAGCGGCACCACCGGCAAGCCAAAAGGCTGCCAGCATCGCACGGGCGGCTATCTTGCCTACGCAGCTGGCACTTCAAAGTATTATCAGGACATTCACACATCTGACGTTTATTGGTGCATGGCGGACATCGGCTGGATCACCGGCCACTCGTACATCGTTTATGGCCCGCTTGCTCTAGCCGCCACCAGCGTTCTCTATGAAGGTGTCCCACAATTCCCGGACGCCGCTCGCCCCTGGCGCATTGCCGAACGCCTCGGCGTCAACATCTTCCATACTTCGCCCACCGCCATTCGCATGCTTCGCAAAGCCGGCGGCGACGAACCGAAAAAATACAACTACTCCTTCAAACACATGACAACCGTCGGCGAACCCATCGAACCCGATGTCTGGCGCTGGTATTACGAAGTCGTCGGCAAAAACAAAGCCGCCATCGTGGACACCTGGTGGCAAACCGAAACCGGCGGCTTTCTCATCACCACAAAGCCTGCGCTCGATCGCATGAAGCCCGGCAGCGCAGGCCCCGCCGCTCTAGGAATTTTTCCAGTAATCTGGGACGAAAATAATAAAGAAGTGAAAGCAGGCCAGCACGCCGCGGGCAACATCTGCATCCGCAATCCCTGGCCCGGCATCATGCAAACAATCTGGGGCGATCCCGATCGCTTCGTGAAGCAGTATTACGAAAAATATTGCAAGAATCCCAAGAGCAAGAAATGGCAGGATTGGCCTTACTTCGCCGGCGACGGCGCTATGCTCTCCGCCGACGGCTACTACCGCATCCTCGGCCGCGTGGACGACGTCATCAACGTCGCCGGCCACCGCCTCGGCACAAAAGAAATCGAATCCGCCTGCCTCAGCGTTCCGGAAATCGCCGAAGCCGCTGTCGTCCCTGTCGTGGACGAAATCAAAGGCCGCGTTCCCGAAGTCTATATCTCCATCAAACCCGGCATGACACCGAACAAACAGATCATCGACAAAGTGACCGCCGTCATCGAAACCATGATCGGCAAAATCGCGCGCCCCAAACGCATCCACGTTGTGCCCGACATGCCCAAAACCCGCTCTGGCAAAATCATGCGCCGCGTCCTCGCCGCCATCTCCAATCGCATGCACACCGGCGACATCACTACCCTGGCCAACCCCGACATCGTCGAGCAAATCCGCGAACTCGTCCAGGGCCGCGAAGCCGTCGCCCTAAACGAAGGCCCTGAAGACATCAAACTCTTCGGTGAACAGAGCTAAGGCCCATTCGAACGGCCAAGCCGAGGCACTCATCGGTCTCGATGCATTAAAATACCAGTGGGACATGTCTTACTTTGGAGGCGTGGTGCTTAGCCGCGCGATTGCCTCCTGCGCGCGAACGGCGTCTCGGCCACCAGGTTCTTCAGTAAGGTACTGCTGGTACTCTTTCAGTGCTTCAGATGGTCTCTGCACACTTTCCAGCGCCAGTGCAGCCACGATATGCACACCGGCCAAACCTGCATGAGCCACACCATGCGCTGCGCGAGCATGCACGATCGCCTCATCGTATTTATGCATAATGAGTTCCACATTCGCGGCGGTAGCCAGAGCCCAGATGTTCAGTGGATCCGTCTCAAGCGACTTCGTAAGTTGCGCGTCCGTTTCTTCGTATTTCCGCTGCGCAAAAGAGATACGCGCAAGATTTCGATACGCCTCGGCAAAATCCGGATTTATTTCCACGGCCTTCGCAAATGACGCCCGTGCAGCTTCGACATCGCTCAGTTGTATTTGTACGACGCCCAAATAGTTGTAGGCCTGATCGAACTGCGGATACTCGCGAATGGCGATTTCAAATTGCTCACGGCTTTCTTTCCAGTGTTGCTCTCGCAGAGCTTTGGTGCCTTTCTCGTAGGCTTTGCGCGCGGGAGCAGGGACGTTCAGGCGAACTGCGGCAACGGATCCTCCCGGCAATCCGTTGCCGGCTTGCGCTGCGTTTTCCGCGCGGCGAACGCGAATGCGCTCCAAATGCGATGTTTCGTTGCGGGTGATTTCCAGTTCACCAGTGTATTCCTGAATATTTGGCCCTGTAATTCGGATCCGGTGCACACCGGATAGCGTTTGAAACGAGACCTGTCCGTCGTTATCTGTCAGTTTCCGCGCCATCGCACTGCCAGAGCCAACCGCGTCCATAAGCTCCACAGTTGCGAGCTCGGCCTTCTCTTGATCGCCATCAATGGTCACAATCAGGCGAAGGGAAACGGAAGTGGGAATGTTCATCGGTGTTTGCTGTCTTTGCGCGTTGCACACCTCCGCGCCAACTGCGGCGAGGATAACCGCGGCCATTACAAGCGCGATTTGAGAGAGGCGGAACATGAGAGTGGAACGGTCAAACTCAGACTGGGCGCGAAAAAAATATGAAATGTCAGACGAAGCATGAACGCGAGAGGAAAAAACAGAAAGCCGGCTTTTCAGCCGGCCTCTGTTGTGCATTAGGTGTTCATACTGCTTACAGTCTTAGAAGATGAAACGGGCAGTCAGCCGGAACTGACGCGCCTGCTGGAACACGGTTGGCAGGCCGTACCGGCTCGCAAGGGTCATGGGAGTACCTGTCTCAACCGGCGCAGCGAAAGTTCCGGAGTGATTTAGTGCATCCAGGTAGTTATAGGAGGTCATGATTTTATTCCAATCCACCTGCGGGTCTCCACTGAAACGTGATGCCCTGATCGGACTGATCAATTGGCTGGTTGACGCATTTGCGTTTTCGTTGAACGCAACTGCACTGTGCTGATTCAAGATGTTGTATGCGTAGGCTTCGAATCTCAAACGGAGATTCTCATGCGCCTTGCTTACCCCGAATTCGTGGGTGATCTGGAAATCGGTTTGAAGGTAAGCAGGCGTGCGCGCATCCTTCACAACGTGATCCAACACGAAGTCTCCGCAGGTTATGCAGAAGTTTGCTTTTGTACTGTCTGGCTGATAGGCGCCGGGTGTTCGCGTGAAAATAGCCTCGTTGCCTCGTCCTTCTCCCCACTGGCAAGCGGAGGACGTTCCAACGACGGGCAAGCACGTGTTGATCGGCGAACCTTGAAAAATGGATTGGACGACGCCAAAGTTAGTGGACATCCCGAACCACTTCAGCTGATAAAACCCATATGCTTTGGCGGTGTTCGGACGATCCGTGCTCAGCGGACCGTCATCGACCTTACCGTCCGGCAGGTAGGTCATATTTGGCAAGTCAAAAAGACGAGTATTGTTGGGATTGTGACGGCCACCGTTGCCATCGGTCGGATCGCTGTTTGTCAAGCCGGGGTAGTTACCGGTGAGCTTGCTATAGGTGTAGGAAACGGACCCATACCACTTGGTGCCGCGATGCGTCAAACGGAACTCCCCGCCATCGTAGCGGCGAATGGCTCGTATCACACCCGGGCACTCCGCACAGAACGGCCCACCATTTGCGCTCGTTAGGAGGTAGTTGTTGCCGCTCGCATCCGGAATGACCACGTTGCGATGCAGGACGTCGGCAAAGGAGCTACCCGGATTGCCGATGTAAAAGCCCAGATTGTCGGTGATGGACATATCTTCAATTGCGTTGTCGAGGCGCTTGCGCGAATACCGGGTCTCTAGGCTCCAACTTGGAGTGATTGCCCAGTCCACGCCCATCACGAATTCATGCTGCGACATGGGCTTCATGTGTGTATCAATGGCCGGATCGCGCGGATCCGCCTTGGTGGCTCGGAAGTCCACGTTTTCGATAAAGCGGCCAACCGACACGCCCGGTGCGGGGCCGCTGGCTGGACATCCGGCTCCGCTCGCGAGCGTGGGGGTAATGGTCGTGAAATCCGTGCTGTCCATCGCGTACACGCACTGATGCCAGTAGTCAGAGCCGAACGAGCCTCGTGCCAAATTCATCTTCATAATGTCGAAGAACTTGCCGTAGCTGGCGTAGAGCTTCACCTTGCCGTTATGGAAGACGTCATAGGCGGCTCCGATGCGCGGGGCGATCTTCTGCCCCCAATCAAAGTTGAGCGAGGGGAAACGAGCCGGATCGTAAGCAGGCAACGACTCCGTGTCAAAGCGGATACCCAGGTTGAGGGTCAAACCGTGGCCTACCGTCCAAGCGTCTTGCACATATATGGCTTGGGCGGTCTGTGTGGTACCCCCGGTGTTGGAAACAGTGTTACTTCCAACAAAGAAGTAGCCAAACTGACCACCGCAAAAACTCTTGCCGAAGTTTGCTTGATTCTGCGCGATGATCCCATCGCAGGCCGTCGTGCTGGTCAGCGGTGTGTACTGCTGGCCCCAGACAAGGTCGACCACGTTCGTGTTTGCCGTAACGTTCACTTGATTGGCCTGAGTCGACCAGAAGTACCCACCCTTGAGCGTGTGGTTGCCCAAGAAATGTCCGAGGAGGTACGACGCGTCTACGCTGAAGCTCTTTCGCTTGAAAGCGTCGAACAAGGTGGCGAAGTTATTGGGAATGTTGGCAAAGCCGGCCGTGTTAAAAGAGGAAGCCGGGAAAGGGGCGCCGGTAAGATCCGTACTGCTGGCATTGACCGTTGTATCGTAAACGTACCGAGTACCCTGTGGAACGCCACGGCTTTCGTTGTTGCTGAAGAAGTACCCATAGCGAGCACTGACGGACAACCTGGACGTCGGGGTCCAGTCCCCACCGAAGGAATAAACTGCGAGAGGATTCACTGAGCCGTTGTCAGAGCGGAGCGTGGATGGATCGGTTGAAGCGCCGGTATTGAGCTGGCCGTAGGCGCTGTCTGAGGAGCCGAGCTGACCAGTGGTTCGCGAGTAGGCGTAGTTCCAGCTGGCAAAAAGATTTAGCGAATTAACCGCGCGGAAGTCCATGCGGTTGTATGCATTGTGCTGGAGGAATGTGTTGGTCAGACGCCGCGCTCCAGGGTTTTTGCCAGTGAAGGTGGTCGTGCGGTTGGTGGTGTCGATAGTTGGAATGTAGCTGCTAAACACGAACAACCTATTCGGCAATATTGCTCCGCCAATTTCGTATCCAGGTTCGACGATCGTGCGATCATCTTTCTTGGGAATAAAATACTGGGGTGTGCCGTCTTGACGAGTGCCGGTGTTAAGGCTGGCCTGCGTGGGGTCGAGTCGCTGACCGCAAACCAGGCTGCCAGGCACGGTGGTCGTTCCCAGGCCGGAAGTAAAACCTCCGGCGCAAGGGTCGCTCGCATCCAGTTTGGACGTCTGATAGTAGATCTTAAGTTCCCCGTGCCAGGAGCTCGAGCCGCGTTTTCCGACCGCGTTGACTACGCCCCCAAGGGCGCCGCCGTACTCGGCCTCGAAGCTACTGGACTTTACCTGCACTTCTTGAATGAAATCCGATTGGAAATTCTTGCCCACGCCACCCGTATTCACGTTGGTGGTGTTGATACCGTCAATTAAATAGACGTTTTCTCCATCGCTGGCTCCATCAATTTGGAACCCATTGGTTCGGTTTCCCCTCCCGCTCTGCAGCGGTTCCTGGCGGGCCCCGGGAGCGAAGCTGATCACCGACTGGAACGAGCGCCCTATCGGGATGTCCGATAGCTCGTCTCGCGTAATGGTTACCGCCACCTTGCTTTGTGTCACATCCACCGCGGGCGATTCGGCATGGACTTCAACCACCTCGCTGGCGCTGCCTACCTCCAACTGAATATCAACGTTTGGCAAACGCCCCACTTCGAGGGACACATCGTTGAGCTTTACAACACGGAAGCCCGCTGCATTGACAGTGAGCGTATAAGTGCCGGGCGGGACGCTCGCGAACCGGTAGAAGCCGCTTGAATCCGTTTCAGTTTTCGTGACGCCGAGCAGCGTCGGACCAGTGATCTCTACGGCCGCCTTTGCAACAACAGCCCCAGAAGGATCCTTTACATAGCCTTGGATTCCCGCCGTCGTTTCTTGCGCTTTCCCTAGCGGCGCAATTACTAAACACAAAAGCAAAATACAAAAACACCCACGCCTGGACCACCATATGCGAGAATGCATAGCCCTTCCCTCCTGAGGGGAACTACACAACCACCCTATTGTTCAAAATGACCCGTATTAATGAACGACCCGGTCTTGCCTGATGCCAAACCGACCGCTTTGTGCGGAGGTTTATCACCGCTACAATCGCTTGTCAAATATAAATTGTAAGTAAATTGAATCTAACTGACTTCTATACCGCGGGTAGTTTAGGGGACAGAAAGAAGATTGATGAGAAATAGGCCGATCAGGCTAGCGTTTACAGAGTGCCTGGACAGCCGCTTGCACGTCGGGATCGAATTGCGCATCAGTAAAGCTGGCCGCGGAGCAAACTTGCGTCGCGGTCAGGCCCAGCGCTCCGTGAAAATCGCCGCCGTCCAGTTTCGTTCCATCCATCAGCGCATCTCGCAGGACGGCCCCAGTGAAAACAGCGCCGCGAAGATCCGCGCCGCGAAGATCAGTACCGAGAAAAATCGTTCCCTTGAGTTGCGCTCCGGTGAGCGTCGCCCCGCCCAGCTTGGCGCCTGAAAAATCGGCCAGCTCCAGATTGGAAAGGGAAAGCGTCGCGCCCTGCATCTGTGTGTCGCGCACGTCGGCCCGCGTCAAATCGGCCCGCAGCCATTTCGTTTTTTGCAAATTCGCGCCGTACAACGATGCGCTTTCGAGTTTTGCGTTTGCAAACGAAGCTTGCTCGAACACGGCGTACGTCAAATCCGCTCCGCGCAAATTCGCTCCGGTCAAATTCGCCAGTGTTCCGTCCGCCGAGATCATCACGGCCTTTTCCAGATTCGTGTGGTCAAACACGGCATCCCGCATTTTTGCTTCGCGCAAATTCGCGCCGTGTAAATCCGACTCCGTCAAATACGCTCCCACCAAATCGCCGCGCCACAATCTCGCGTCAGGCAACGAAGCCCGGTAAGCCCGCGCATATCGCAAGCTTCCTTCATTCAGTTTTGCGCCGTCTTCCGAAGCGGCCTCGCCTTTTTTTCGGGGCAAGATAAGCGATGACTCGATCAGATCCGCATACGGTCTGTATCCGACCAAACGAAATCCTTCCGCCGCCCACCGGCGCGGACTCGCGCTGAAGTATCGCTGCGAAGCTTCCGTTTCCGCCGGAACTCCCCAAATGACTCCCAGGGAAAGCAGCAACAGAACCAGCCCGGCAGCCGCCGGAATGCGCATCGTCATGAAGGCCAGTTTCAAAATGCTTCGCGAACTCGGGCGCCGAATTTCCCCCGGCCGCACCACGCGGCTGACGACGGCAGGCAATCCGGTAGCAACGCTCACGCTCAGCACAAAAAACAGTATATGCAACGCCGAACCACGCAAATCCTGCCGCACCAGATACCTCATCCAGATCAAAGCAATCGTCGTCGGCACAACCCAGTACGCCAAAATCGTAGCCGTCACATTTTCGAGCAAGGAAACCGGTGTCTTCGCTTCTCTCAGCCAGCGGAAATGCCGCCGCACCAACCCCATCAAATACCACGGCCCTTCGCGCTCAACCGTTTGCCCATCCTGGAAAACCGCGGGCAGCGCCGCCATGCTTCCCCACACCCGCAACAGCAAAAATTGAAATCGCACAAAAATCGTAAGCAGCGCAATCGGCGCAATCAAATAGAACGCGTTGATGGGCAAAAGATTTCCGAGCCGTCGAATGGGAATCGTGGACCCATCCAGAATCAATCGTGCGTCAGAAGTCGTTGCGACCACTAGGCAGCAGATCGCCGCAGCACTCAGCATCAGAAAATAAAACCACCGCGCACTTCTCGTCGCTTCCCAAACAGCATTGGATCCGTCAATTGAGGAAATCGATTCCGGCAACATCGCGTCGTAAAGATTCGCGCCGCCAAGTCTCCCAAGCCACAATCCTTCCGCGCCGTAGAGCGTCGCGCCCATCAAATTCGCGCCGCGCAATTCCGCCCCGAGCAAATTCGCGTTGCACAAGTCCGCCTGCATCAGCGAAGCGCCGCGCAAATTCGCCATGGAAAGATCGGCGTTACGCAAATTCGCGCGCTGCAAAATTGCGCCCTGTAAATTCACCCCCGTCAAATCCGCGTTTTCCAGATTCGCACCGGAAAGATCCGCCTTCGTGCCTTCATCGCCGCCGGATTCCACCCAGAGCCGGTGCTGATCCAGAATTGAAGCAAACTCCAGCAAATCAATTTGTGGCGTTTCGTTTTCGCTGGGAATTTCGGGTATCGGAACCGCCCGCATCGCCGCAGGTTGCGGCACTGGCTCAACGACATTACTCTCTGATTTCTGATTACTCGCCACTACCGTATTTTTCACGCTTTTTTTCATGCTTTCAATAATTTTAGGGCTGTCGCTTTTTCCCGTCGCGCCGGCAGTCCCGCTCGCTGGCAATTCCGGTTCCGCGCCGCTTTGCAGCAGCGCAACCAATTCTTCTTTCGTCGCCATCCGCTCCGTTCCCGGATCGAGCGAAAGCTTTTGAAGAAGATCAACGTTTGGGGCCGGCGTATCCGGCATGGGCGTACCCCTTTGGAGATTTCTGGAGACGCGCGTCTCCCGGTATTTCTGCTGGGAAAACCATCATGGGGGAAGGAGGCGGGAAAGTCGCCTGCCCTGAAGGACAGGCGATACCAGGAATACACGCCAAGCAAGACTGTGAGAGAATCCGTTCGAAACGTACTTTTTGCGGTGCGCATCAATTTGTTTCTGGCGAGATTCCCTGCTTCAAAGGAGCCCGTTTGGAACCGGAAAATGTCTGCGTCGAAGCCCCCGTTGCTCCCAATCAGGCCGTTGTTGGCGGCGAGCACCAGGCTAATCCCTCTGTTGCAGGCGTGTCGCATACCGTGATTGTTCTCGCGGTGATGGGAATTTGGATATACGCGGGGCTAGCGCGGACACGCTACCTTGTTGCGCATACCGAATTTGGGCGCATCTATCTTTACCTGCGACTGATCGCGGCGGAATGCGCGCTTACTGCGTTTGTAATCTGGGGAGTCCATAAATCCGGAAACAAGCTTGGCTCACTCTTGGGCGAGCGGTGGCGTTCAGCGAAGGATTTTTTTCGCGACGTGGGAATTGCCGCTGCGTTCTGGATCATCGCACTGATTCTTACGGGAATTGTGCGCATCTCTCTTCCAGCACCTCCGGTCAATGCGCCCGCGCAGTCCGCGTCATCCACGCCAGAGACTGGCGATATGCAGAAAAGCCCTTCTGTCCCTTCCACCGATTCCGGCGGTGCTGGCGATTTACCGAAGCCTGCGAGGAGTCCCAGAATTCCGCCGATTTTGCTCCGCATGGCTCCGCACGGAAGAACTGAGATTTTGGTTTGGTTGTTGCTGAGTTTAACTGCGGGCTTTTGTGAGGAGATTGTCTTCCGTGGATATTTACGGATGCAGTTTGCGGCATGGCTGGGAATGCCGTTTGGGATTTTGGGATCCTCCGTAATCTTTGGACTCGGGCATTTATATCAAGGAAGGAATGCGGCGATTGCGATTGGATTCTACGGAATACTTTTGGCGCTGCTGGCATTCAACAGGAAAAGTTTGTTGCCGGGCATAATGTCGCATTCTTGGCAGGACATACTCAGCGGATTGTTGATGGGATTCCTGCGGCGCTAAAAAAAGAACCGAAAAAAAGAGCCGGGGCGCTTCGCTGAGGGGCCAAGGCACCCCGGCTTATCCTGCCCGCCTCCGCAGTGAGCGAGTAGGAAGACCGTGGAACTACAAACTCAAACAAAACCGTTGCGCGCAAACTGAATACAAGCCGACGAAACAGAAGTTAGTTGTCTTCGTCGCCGCGCAGAAATTCGTAGCGCTCGATCGCGGCGACCACGCCCACAGAGGCATCGTCGCGCGGTTCGGTGCGCTGAACTCGTCCGAGGCAGCGGACGCGAACCGGTCCGGCCAGGGTGATCTCATTGGGAAGCGTCAGAAGGATTTCGACGGCGGAGCCTTCCTTGACGTCCTTGGCAAGGTAAAAGTACACCCCGCGGGAACTAACATCGCGAGATTCGGTGCTGGTTTCTCCAACGGCGGCCCCAGTAGTCCAACGAACGGTAAGGGGAAGCCGCATGGAGAAGCGCTGAGTTGTGCGGCGTTCAGAGCCGGTCAAGGGAAAACCTCCTCGAATTGAAGGGCCAGTGTAGCCGGGGTAGGTCTGGGGAACAATAGGCCAAGAGGTACAAAAAGAGAGTGGCAAAAAAAAGTACCGAGGTACTAGGAGGGAGCGGGAGTTGTGGCACTGCCGAGGGACGACAGCAGGGGAAGTGGAGTGCTTTCCAGATTGGCCGCTCGGAATGGCGAGTTGCGTAGGGATGTAGTTTGGGCACACCCCCAGGTGTTTCTGCAAAGAGTGCGCAATGGGTTGAAGGGAAAGGAGATGAGTTGCCGGACTCGGCTAAAGAGTGATGGAAAGAGCAAAAGAGAGCGGTTCCGAGAGTGTGAAGAGCATACCCCCACCCCCGGGGGTTTTGTATAGCTATCAAAGGAAAGGGGATGTGGGAAAAGGGTTTTGTAAGAGTATCAAAACAAACGGCATAAGAAACGGAGCTTGACGCCGAAGGCAGGGCTCTGAAGGGGGCAAACATGAAGCATGCTAGCACAAGGAAGTTACTTTGTCAATAGTAGTACTAGACGGTACATTCGAATGGATTGTGGAAAGCAGATCGGGTCGGAAGAAGTGGATGGGTCAGAGAAGAGTGGCCCACCCTTTGCAAAAACCGCAAAGGGCACCCAGGAAGGTATCGGCGATTTAAGTAGGCGCCACCCGCCCAAGTTAGCTGAAAACCCAGAACCGTAGAATGCCGAGGAAGCATAATACCCGCATTGCCCGACACAAATTCAGCAGGAATGTTAGTTTGCTGCGAGGGTACAGCTGCTTGAATTTGGTCCGAACGCTACTGTCCCACCAGACGTACGAAATTCGTTCGGCTTCGGGAACTTTCTCATTGAACTTGCCTACCATGGCTAGGGAAATCAAACTAGCAAACACCGAGAAAGATCCGAAGGCTAGACCTAGGAAGATTACCTTGGCATTAAAAAACTGATGCGCTAATTGCATGGGCGCCTAAGAATATATCCGACAAAGTCGGCTGGAACATAGCCGGTGAACTTACCAACGTTGAGCGGATTGGTCGTCATACTGGAACTTGCTCCGCCAACGCCCGCGGCTAGGGCGGGTGGCCCGGCCTTTGTTTCGTCAGTGTTTTCCACATCCATAAACAGTGAGAGGATACCACTTTCGCACGACTAGAGAAGGTAGAGTCATGCGGAGGGTGCCCCACCCTTGGTTTGTAAGGGTGGGTCTTTCCTTTGGTTTTGGGGTGCTCAGATTCCGAAGAACTTGAAGCGGTATTACGGAAAAGGGGATCTGCATTTTGTGACGTTCAGTTGTTACCGGAAATTGCCGTTTCTTGGGACGAAGCATGCGCGAAACGTGTTTGTGAAAGAGCTTGCGAGAGTGCGCGCGGAGTGGGGATTTCGTCTGGTCGGGTACGTGGTGATGCCGAATCATGTGCACTTGCTGATGAGTGAGCCGGCGAAGGGGACGCCTTCCAAGGTGATTCAAGTGTTGAAGCAGCGAGTTTCGCGGAAGATGCGGAAGCGGAAGAAAAGTGATGCGGTGGGGTAGATGGAATTCACCTTCGGAGAGAGCCTGGAAGAGTTACGTGCGTTTTGGCAGGCGAGGTTTTATGACTTTAATGTGTATAAGAGCGGGAAAGTGAAAGAGAAGCTGAATTACATGCATGCGAATCCGGTGCTTCGCGGATTAGTGGAACATCCGAAGGATTGGCCATGGAGCAGTTGGGGGTTTTGGGTGAAAGGTGAGGTAGGGCTTGTTGGAATTGATTCCTGGGAGAATTAGGAAGACAGAGAACGGAATTCAAAATCAAAACTAACGTCAAACCCAAGACCCACCCTTAGAAACCAAGGGTGGGGCACCCTCCGTGTTTTTGTGAGTTGTGTTAGTTAGAAAGATTGACTTGCGGTTGCGAGTGGTGGTCACCGAAAGAATGAAGAGGATTCGCCGTTCGGGTTCCTCGTTGACGTTCCTCGTTTACTGGGGGCTACTGTTTTTCGCCTTCGCCGACGGGTTCGGGGCCGGTGTGGAGGAGGACGTGGCCCGGGTATTGGTCGTTGATGGTGAGGCGGACGGGGCCTTCGTTGCGGAGCATGTCCACGATGCCGACGAGGGCGCTGCGTTTGAAGAAGATTTTGGCGCTGCTGAGGTCGGGCGGAAACATGGGCTGAGGGACGGGCAAGCCGTCGTCAATAAATTCGATTTGGGCGACTTTGCCTTCGTTGCCCCAGAGCTGGAGCTGGCCTGGTGCGCCGAGGCGCGCGTCAAAAGCGTAATTGTATTCCTTGATGTCGTGGACCTTGAAGGACATGGGTGTAGCCTCCCCGTCAGTCGTGAATTCTCGCGAGCCGTGGCGAGAGATTCGATAGTGCAATTTTAGAAGAGGAAGAGGGCGCTGGATAGTTGGCCCGAGGGACAGCTGTACGAACGGTGGTGGAAAAGCGGTTACAAGAAATTGGCGATGCCGAAGTAGGGATGCACGCCTTCTCCCCCGCCCAAGCCTACATAGGCGCGGAAGACGACTTTGCCTGCGAGGAAAAACGAGAGACCTCCGCCGAATCCTTGATGGAGATCAGAGAAATTGAGATCGCTGCGGGCGAAAGCAACTTTTCCAGCGTCATAGAAGGCCAGAATTCCTACGGGGCCGATGATGCGGCGGTCGTACTCGGTTTGGACAAGAAATGAATTGGGCGCGCGAAAACGGAAGTCGCGGAAGGAACGAAGCGTGGCTTGATTGTCTATGTCGCTGCCACCGATGGTTTCCTGCAAATAGAAAGGGATGGCGTTTGTGGCGCTGGCGTCGGACATGGCGATTCTGACGCGGGCAGTGAGAACGCTGTCGAGACGGCGATGACCGTTTTCCGATTCGGGATAGAGACTATGGCCAAAATCGGCGACCAAGCGGCGGAACGAGTAATGGCCGGTGTCGGTGTCGTG
>Ga0210402_10003746_pt1 | contig 14105 bp, 15 predicted proteins | sample IncBWC7MmetaG_FD_161055 | JGI IMG/M metagenome (GOLD analysis project Ga0210402, IMG submission 161055) | Forest soil microbial communities from Barre Woods Harvard Forest LTER site, Petersham, Massachusetts, United States - Inc-BW-C-7-M | ecosystem: Environmental > Terrestrial > Soil >...
TCATCTCGACAAACTCCCCCCCGCCGTCCAGGACTACTGGAAGACGAGCTTTGGCGCCGCGCCCGCTACAGGTGCCGAAAAGAAAGAAGGCGAAGAGAAGCACGACCACTAGGACGCCTCTCACAGTTTGGAGTTGGATCGGACGTTTCGAATTAATCTAATGATGGAAGAGGGTTCATCCATCATGTCTATACGATTCTGCGAGTGCCTGATGTCAAGAGTTACGCCTGCCCTCTGGCCTCTGGTTGTACTGTTTGGCTGCCTTTCCGCGTCGTGCACAACGGTGCTCGTCATCCTCACACCCGAAGGGATTGTGATGGCCGCGGATTCCAAAGTCGTGAGCAAGGATATTGGTTCTTATTCCGCTCCCCCCGAAGGGCCAGCTAACAAGATCTTCATCGTCCGAGATCGAATCGCCGTCGGAAATATTGGTTTCCTGAGTCAGCACATTGAGACGATGGATGACAGACCGTTGTTTAGTTACGACTCGGCCACGTGGTTTAAATCGATTGAACTGAAAACGCCTTCAGAAATATCGGTGAGTAAGTTTGTTGAAATTCTCGGACGTGAAGGTCGTTCTAAATTCTCCAAACTAAACTACCTGCTTCGGGATGATGCATTCGAACCTAGGGAGACGTATTGCAAAGGAAACGGAGTTCAGTATCTGGTGGCAGGGTTTGAATCCGGTATTGCGGTCGTCAAGGAAGTAAACTTCATCATTGATCGGAATAATTGCCAGCTAATGGGTCCGTTTGTCGAACCAATTTTCCCGTTCGATGGCACCCTTAGGTACGATTTCGGTTTTCATCCCGCCTCAAAGAGTTGCGAGGATGCTGCCATCGACGTTATCTACCGCAGAACTAAAAGTGACGGCTATCGATCGATCGAGTCCGAGTCGCCTACGGAGTTACGGTTGCTGCTGGCCAAGAGGGACCTGTCTCTGAGTCAAGCCTCAACCCTCCTCCACGCAATCCTCCGTGCACAAAGCAGATACACGCCTGCGTTGGTCGGACCTCCCTACACCGTAGTGTGGCTGCGCAAGGACGGACCGCTCAACCGGATCAGTTACGGTGATTGAATCGTTTTGGCTAGCGTGGGTCTCGGAATTTCAAAATTAAAATCCATACTCTCTTGATACCCGTCGGATAGTCGCCTATTTTCCGACCGCCCCGGACTCCCGTTATAATGTTCGTTTGCACCAAGCCCCTTGCGGCAATCCATGGGCCGCGTGGAAGGAACTCATGCCAACTGACATCATCATGCCCCAGATGGGCGAATCCATCGTCGAGGGCACTATTACCAAGTGGTTGAAGAAGCCCGGCGACAAAGTCCAGCGCGACGAGCCCCTCTTCGAAATCTCCACTGACAAAGTTGACGCCGAAATCCCCGCTCCCGCCTCGGGCGTCCTGCAGGAAATCAAAGTCGCCGAAGGCACCACGGTAAACGTGAACACGGTAGTGGGAACGATCGCCGTCGACGGCGAAACCGCCGCCAAGCCCGCCGCGTCAGCACCCACGCCAGAAAAGCCGGTAGCAGAAAAAAAGGAAGAGAAGAAAGTGGCTCCAGCCCCGCCGCCCACCGTCTCGCCGATTGCCGCCCCAGCGCCCGCCGCCCAAGAAGAAGACGAAGAGGCCCGCTCCTCCCCGCTAGTTCGCAAGATCGCTCGCGAGCACGGCATCAGCCTTTCGCAGATCTCCGGCACCGGACTCGGCGGCCGCATCACCAAGCAAGACATCATGCAATTCATCGAGACCCAGGGAACTCAAGCTTCCCCTGCGGGGACTGTCGCCTCGGCTGTCCCGCGAACCGAAGCGAGCGGCCCTGCGTCGCCTCAGCCGCCCGCCACCATTCCGGGCGATCTCGTTCCAATGTCGCGCATGCGGCAACTCATCGCCAAGCACATGATCGAGTCGCGCCGCACCAGCGCTCACGTCCACTGCATGTACGAAGTGGATTTCACCCGCATCGTGAACATTCGCGCGAAACACAAAGCCGGATTCGAACAACGTCACGGCGCTCGCCTCACCTTCATGCCGTTCTTCGTCCGCGCTGCCGTCATGGCCCTGCAACAGTGGCCGATCATCAACGCCAGTCTCGAAGGCGACAACATTCGTTACCACCGTCAGATCAACGTCGGCATCGCCGTCGCCCTCGACTGGGGACTCATCGTCCCCGTCCTCAAAAATTCCGGCGACCTCAATTTCCTCGGCCTGCAGCGCGGCATCACTGATCTCGGCGAACGCGCCCGCACCAAAAAACTAAAACCCGATGATGTCGAGGGTTCCACCTTCACCGTCACCAACCCCGGCCAGTTCGGCGCCGTCTTCGGCCTCCCCATCATCAACCAGCCCAACTCCGCCATCATGGGCGTCGGCGGCATCACCAAGCAACCCATAGTCATCACCGACAAAGACGGCACTGACTCGATCGCCATCCGCAGCGTAGTTCATCTCACGCTCGGCTACGACCACCGCTTGATCGACGGCGCAGTCGCCGACCAGTTCATGGCCCAGGTAAAAAAGAACCTCGAAACCTGGTCCGAAGAAGTCGGCTGAGCGGCAAATCAGATTGGATTTGTCATCCTGAGCGAAGCGAAGGACCTATGCAATTTGCCGGCAAACCCTAGCGTTTACTGAAAAACTGGCTCTTGGCCATAGTTCTGAAAGGGCGCGGCTTCCAGCCGTGGCGTAGGCCTACGGCTGAGGTTTCACACTCGCAGGTTGCGCCACAGCCTTTGCCCAAGCAGAGGCATTCATGCATTCCACCACGCCGTCGATGATGCGGGACACTCCCTCGCGAAACTGATCCGCATTCACGATTTCCCGCTGTGCAATCGCGTCTGACATCTGGAGCGCATTTTCCAGAAACGACATGGCGGCGTCCTTCTTTTCCGCCCCCGACTTGCTTCCGAATAGCCCCTCGATCCCATTGACCAAGGCCGGAACAAATGCAATCCCCCGCAAAAGCTGATTTAGAAAATCCATGTTTCCTCCCTTTCAAACTGAAATTGAACGCAATGCTCCGCCTTCCCGTTCCATCTCAACGGGAAGCGCTCGCCACACCTATGGTTGAATCTTGATTGCCGATAGATTTGCCGCGGGCCTGCCTACCTCCACCAATGCCCGCGCAACGCAACAGCTACGCTGATCAGCACGGCGATGCCGGCATTCAGGAATCTTTCAATCACCGTCCGCCGAACGTCGTTTCGCTCCAACTCCACAATCCGTCCTTCCGCCAGCGTCATTCGCCCCGGCTGTCCGTTGCCCACCAGCATTTCCATCTTGGCTTCCATCCGGCTTAGCTTTTTCAACACATCGTGCTGAAAGCTTCGGTCATCCATCCGTAACCCTGAGATCTCTTTCTCGCTCACGCCCCTACCTCCACACGATTTCAACCACCCGAATCTATTTTCGCGGCACCACATTCTTGACCGGGCTCGCACGCTCCTGAATCAGTGCCTTGATCTCGCCCTGACCATCGCGTAGTTCGCCGAGCTGGACTTCGGTGCGGATCCGGGCTTCCGTGTTCGTCGCCGCGATCTGCTCCAAACGCACCACCCTCGCCTTGGTTGCCTCAATCTCGCTGTCCTGTCTCGCAGTGTTGCGCGCTTCTTGAACCACAAAACCAGCCAGCGAGAGCGCAATCGCTCCCAGCGCGATCAAGGCACGACTGTCGAACTTCACCAGCCGCTGATCCCTCGCCGCCTCCAATTTGTCATTCCAGGACTCCTCCAAAGATGCAGACATACTTTGCATCTCAGAGAGCCTGTCCAGCACTTCGAGCTGAAAATCCTTTGCCGTGTACTGCACCGGTGCCGCCTTTTCCGATCCGCCACCATGCCGCTGCCTGCTCTGAAAAGTCTCCCCGCTCATAACGGATAGTCCACATGCAACGCAGCTGCGTACCGCGAATATCGCGGCGGAGAAGAACTGTCATACAGCCGCAAAAAATAATTCTGCGTGCGCGCCAAGCGTGGCAGGCTGAACGTCTGCGTGCTGAAGCGTCCCAGCAGATTCCTGTCATTCGAAACTCCCCAACTAAAATCGTGGATGCGTACCTCGATTCCAAAACCACTGCCAGGCGCTATTCCTGCCTCCACCTCCACCGTTGTTGAAGTCACCGCCGTGATCTGCGCGTCGGTCAAGTTCGCCAAATAGTACGCTCCAACCTGAGTCGTCGAAAGCCGCGCCGGCATATCCTGCAACGGGACGGTCGTTGCGCTCGATTCCTCCTGTAGCGCCAGCGGCGTCGCCAGGTCATTGGCAAAATCGATCCCATAAATTCCCCGATCATCCGCCGGATCGACAAACTCAATGCGCACCCTCCGTACAATCGCGCTAAAGGCCGCATCCTGCGATGGAACATTCACCGCCAAGCCATCCCCCGGAAAAATATCACCGGCCGCGCCTGGAAGAAAGTCGCTCCAGGTCTCATAAGTCCCAGACCAGGCGAGCCCTCCCGCGTCGTCAAGGATCGCCAACGCCGCATTCTCGCAGTCTGCCTGCGTTCGCGCGCTCGGTGTCTTCATCGTCTTCACCATTCCTCGCACCCCATCGTCAGCCCCGTTCTGCAGGCTTGCGATCCCCGCGCTGTTCGCCACTTCAGCCACTGCGCGGCCCGTGCCCCGGTAACTGGCAACAATCAGAGTATTCAGCGCCGGCACATACTGCGGATGAAAGTCCAGCGACGTCGAACTGGCAATCTCACACTCCCCGCCATTCGAAAGCGACTCGACCAGTTGCGTCACATAACTCGAACTCGGCAAAGCTGTTCGAATTTCCGCAAGCGAGATGTGCGTCGCGTAGGTATACGCGATGCTGCAATGTAGGCTGGCCGCGTTCACCAGAGCGTACGCGCAGAAGCCGGGCGCATTCGTTATCACGCCGTCAGATAACACAGTTGCGGGCGCGACCAGTGTCGCTGGATTCGCCGCCAGCGTGATCGGTCCCGTCATCGTGCCGCCCGCGCTCGGCAGGTAACTCCCCGCCCCCACATTCGACACCCACTGATCCACGTAACCCTTATTCGCAACTTCTCCCGTGTTGGTCGGCGCAGGAACCGTTGGGGGATTGTCGAAACTTTTGGTGCCGGTGATTGTCTCCGCGCCTGAGAGATGCACCACAGAGCTGTCATTCGCCTTCGTTGCCAGTTCGGAATTTATAACTTGCATCGATACCGGAGAGCCCGCCAGCCCCGAACCCGGCGTTGTTCGCACCGTCGCCAGGTTCGCCGGAGACGTCGTCGGCACCACCCAGTACTCAGTCTTCACCTGGCCTGGTCCAAGCTGGTACACCACCGTGTAATACACGCCCGCCGGCGTCGCTCCCGCATTCGGGATCAGCGCCACGCTCAGCGCGCCATTTGTTCCCAGCGTCACATTCGTCGTACCGCCAGCCACCGCTGTCCCGCTGGCAGTCAAGAACGCCGGCCAGGTGATGATCAGACTCCCTTGTGCCGTAGTTCCCTCGGCCAGGTACACGGTGTCTGCCACCGTTGTGCTCGCCGGTCCGCTCTGAGGAACCGGCGCGGCTCCGGAAGCCGAAAGCCGGATGCCGAAAACCGTAACCACCGCCAGCAACCAATAAAAATGCCGCCCAATAGGGCGGCGGCCCGCGTCAAACATCGTCTCCTCCATCCAATCCCGTGTGGAGCGGGCACTGCCCGCTGCCTTTCTCTTGGTTTACTCAGAACTTCTCGGCAAAATAAATGGGAGCCCATTCAGGCTCCCATCTCCCAACTCCGTGATTCATCCCGCCAACAAAATTCCCAACGCCCTAACCGGCAAACTTAGAAGATCCACCCTCCGCTTCGCGTTCCTCCAAAAACTTTTCCACGCTCTGCACATAAACGTCGGCAAAATCCGCCGCCGCACGCCGCCCCTCGATCAACTGCATGGCATCGTGTACGCTCCATCCCATCGACCCCAAAACCGCCAGCGCCATCATCGGGGCCCGGTGCACTCCCGCCGCGCAATGGATGAACACCTTCGCATCCGTTCCCTGCAGTGCCGCATCCGCAAAATCCACGCCGCGTCGAAACAGGCTCGCCGGCTTCGGCTCAAAATCGTCATCCGTCGGATTCCACAGCACTTCAATGTTGTGCGCCTTCCCCAACTCCGTGTCGTCGAACTCGATCTGCATGTCGATGATGTGAGTAATGCCCGCCCTCGCCACCTTCGCCATGTTCTCCGCGTTCCAAATCCCGCCTCCGACCGCAAGCCGGTCGGTCAGCCAAGTAATATCCATCCCGATCCTGTGCCGCTTCTCATTTGGAATCCGGGCGGCGACGTTCGACTTAGGCCCGACCCATACCGCCACCGCTTCTTCTCGTCGCACCGCTCCGCCTCATTCTACGGCATCGTTCCCAACAACACCGGACTTCAGATTCCCGGATTTTTGATTTTCAAGTCGTTACCGTGTCCTTGCCCTCTTCCCCAGCTTCTGACTCCGGGCCAGCATCCTTCTCCTCGTCCTCGCCCCCTGCCTTCGCCGCGGGCTCTTCGGAACTCGCCGCCTTCGGCGCGTCTTCTTCATCCCGTGCGATCGGTTCATCGGGCATGTTCAACCGGCGCATCAAAGTTTGCGCCAATGAGTCCTCGGACGTCGTAGAGTGACTACCGTCCGTCGACGGCGGATAAATCTGCGCCACCTCGAACAAGTACTTCACCGTGGCCAGTTGCCCCTTCTTTCCCTCGTCAATCACCGCCTGGGCCATTTTCGCGGCCTCCGAATCCACCATCTGCGCGATATCCTTCCGCACTTCCGCGGGATTCATTTCCTTCTTGCTTTTCCTCGACCCTACGTTCTTGCGTTTTCCTGTTGCCGTTTTGCTCTTCGCCTTTTTCTTGATCATCGCCCCATGCTCGGATCCCCTGGATTTGTCAAAAGTCGCCCCAAAACAGTGAGGGCGCGCCCGGAAGGCGCGCCCTCTACCAGAGAGTTTCTTCTTTCCAACTCTCTATATTCAGAATATCAAATTGCTAAGGGTAAAGTGGACATTTTTCAAACTTTATATTTCCCATCGTCACAAGCACTTGCGTCGATTGCATCGCTTTTACCCCCTTGACAAGAATTTCTCCGGATCGAGTTACGTGGCTCCGAACCGCATGCTTTGGGGACAAACTGGCCCAATCTCCGGTTTGTCACGTGCCCGCCCGTTAGACTAGCCATGGTTTCCTCAACTCTCCACCCAAAAACTGAAGGCGCGCCCTCAAGGCGCGCCTTCTATGAGAGATTCTTCGTTTCTCACTCTCTATATCCAGAATATCAAATTGCTAAGGGTAAAGTGGACATTTTTCAAACTTTATATTTCCCATCGTCACAATCACTTGCGTCGATTGGGTCGCTTTCCCCCTCTTGACAAGAATTTTCCCGAACCGAGATCGACCGCTCCATCAGCCCCGCCTCGAGCAGAATTTCGCTCAGCACATCCAAAACCACCGGAGTATACCGCCGCACTGTCTTCTCGTTGCAATGCAGCAGTTTGGCCGTCGCCCACCGGTCGTGCTCCTGAAGTATGTGCCGTGCAATCAGCTGCCGCGAGAATTCGTCCAGCCGGGCCAGGCACTTTTCCATGTCGTGCACGAAAATCACGCGGTCCTCGAACGTGACCACCGTATACGAAGTCACCTTCGCCCGAAAGAATTCGCGCCCCAGTAACGATGGCAACCGTCCGGTCTCGATCGAGTAACGCATATAGCGCCGCAACATCGCTACCGTTCGTCCCCGGTACGTTCGCCGCTCCCGCTCCCGATCCTCATCCACCACCTGCTGCTCCGGCATCGCCAAAGCCGGATCGCATACGTCCTGTGGAACTTCCGCTGCCTTCGCCGGAAACCGATGCGCCGGAAACTGGTGTGCTGAAAGTTCGCTCGCCGGCATCCGCTCCACCGCTGGTTTCTCGTCCAGGTGACGTGTCCGCCGCCGAAAACCACCACCCGGCTCGATTTCCGGCCGATCCGCGGCCGCCGCGATCTCAATCATGCTGCTCATGCCACCCCCCCCACCGCTTCAAAATCCGGGCAGTCCTCTTCGTCGACATCGAGTTCGTAGTCTTCGATTGCCGCACGCGGACGCACCGGAAGGATGAGCCGGCTGGATTTCATTTTCGGAGCGGGCAAGTCCGCCACTTTCGGCTGGCACTTGTCGCAATAAACCGTTCCCGCGCCGCGCGCTCTCACCCACAAGCTTCCGCAGTGTTCGCAATATTTCAATTCCACTCCGACTTCGTTCTTCTCTTCGCCTTTACGATCCCTGGTCATCACTTCCTCCAAATGTTTGGGACTAAGAGTTTCTGCCTTGCCCTCTCGCGTGCGCTCGTCTCCGCTCACGCGCCAGCCCGATGCTTCCGACTTCAAAGCGAGAAAGCCCTGCGCCAATCCCGGCACGATTGCAGGGACTGAACGCAGGGCTCGTTTTTCTTACGACGACCTGCTTAAGCTATTTAGTTGTAGGGAGTTCTGGGAAAGAATCCCTATCGCCGCGTGATCCTGTCTTCGCCGTCAACTCTGTCCGCTTCTACAATTTGTGCGTGCTCTCGTCGTCTCTACCCCGACCCTGCTTTTGGTGGAAGTAGCCCTCCTCGTAGCCCGACTTGAGAACGCGCCCGTTTTGCATCACCACGCTCACTCGTCCCGTGAAGCCCAGCGCCAACAGCAGGTGCTCCATGGACGCCGAGAGCACCTCGGCGGACTTTACTTTTCTGCGAAACTCGACGAAGGTCTTCTCTTCATTCGAGTTTTCCGGTTGACTCGTCATTAGCTTTCTACCGTAGAGCATAGTGGCCTCTAGGATGCCGCGATCCTATAGCTGTGAATTTTCTCAGTCAAGGTTGGATACACCTATGCGTGCTGTGGAAATCTTTCCGACTTAACGCCGGGCTATAAACCGGTGCTATACTCCGGGCCATGAAGTTCAAAATCCTGCAAGATAATCTTCGCAAAGTGCTCTGGGAGCGCATCGAAGCAGGAGAATTGACCGGGCTCCGGCTCGCCCAGCAAACCGGATTCAAGCAGGCCCACATCTCCAACTTCCTTAACCGCAAGCGCGGCCTCAGTCTGGAAGGCATGGACAAAGTACTCTCGGTGCAGCATCTTTCCGTGCTCGATCTGCTCGATCCCTCCGAAGTCAACAAGCGCGCCTCCATCCTGCCTCCCAGCGGCGACGAATTCGAAAACGTCCTGCTCACCGCCGCCAGCACCGCCGCCACCCAGCCCCTCATCACCAGCATGAACACCAAAGAGATTCTCAAGTTCAAGAAGAGCTTCCTGGCCAAGCTGAAAGCCGAAACCGAAGGCGATCGCTCCAGCTGGCAGCGCTTCGTGCTCATCAAGGCCGATGCCCGGGAAGCCATGAGCATGTATCCACGCCTCTTACCCGGGGCAACGCTCCTGCTAGACCGCCATTACAACTCACTCAAGCCGTATCGCAAAGGTGAATTCAATATGTACGCTGTTCTGAAAAGCGATACTTGCACGGTTCGATACGTCGAAGTGGCAGGGAATCATCTAATCTTGCGCCCCCACAATCAGTCCTCTCCCATCGAAGTCATCACCATGGAAGACGGCAAGACCGCCGCTGACTACCTGGTCGGCCGGGTTTGCTATGTAGGATTGGAAGCGTAAGGGAGTTCTGCGGGTTTACTTTTCTGCCGTGGCCGTTGCCTTCGACTGAGAAATCTGGGAATCGTAGGAGTAGATCACCTGCTCGGTGTAGAGCACTTCCGTCGACCACCAGCCTAGAATCGCGGCGGTCGTCAGAATCGCGGAGATCACCGAAAGCCGTGCCCAGTGCTCGATCTTCCAGGGGCATTCCTTTGCCGCTTCTTTTCCGGCGTCGGGTGCCGCTGCCTGAACCAGCTTTTCCTGAGACTGATGCGCCCGCGCGTGCTCCGGCGGAGCCGTGCGCCTCCAGAGTAACCATGCCCCAACCACCGCGAGCAGCAACAGAGTGAATTCCAGGTAGGGAGGATCGGAGGGTGCGCGTGGCGCAAAATGGTGAACCGAGGCGATCAGGGTCACAACGATGTAAGGGATCGGCGCCGGTAGCAGGGCCAGATGCAGCCAGGAGTGCGGCTTCTCCCGCCGCAGCTTCGCTCCCCAGGCGAATACGCACAGCGAGAACCCCATGAAGCCGTTGAAAGCTGCGCCCCGCAGCACCATGATCTGGTCGTGCAACTGGCGGAGTCGCAGTGTCGGGTCCTCGCCTTTGAGCAAGAGCGCGTTTTCCTGCAGACCGAAGAGGTCGCGCGCCGTTCCAATCAAATAGTCGTCCTTGTCCTCGTATTTGTGACGCTCCGACCAGCGCAGGGTTCGCTGGCAACCGTCGGCCGACGCCTGGGTTCGAAAGGTGGCGATTTTTTCCGCGATGGCAGGATTGTCCGTCTTCGCGGGCAGCAGATTGTCGTCGTGGGCCTGGCAATAGATGCGAGCAATGATGCGGTCTTCCGTCACACCCACGCGGAACAATTGCCAGCCCACCTGCACGCGAAGATCGTCGTCGTTGAAAAAATCGCGGGCCGTGCGCGAAACCGCGGAGCCTAGCGTATAGGTCATGGCGAACAAAAGAACGCCTGCGACGGCCTGCCGCCCAGGCGCCGTCACCCAGTCGAGAACACCTCCCAGGCGGTCCTCGCCTTCGAAAAAGAACAGGTGAATCACCAGCAGCACCCAGGGAAGCGCCAGCGCTCCCACGATGGTGATATCGAATGCGATGGTGAGTGCGCCGATGGAGTGCCTCCAATCTTAGGTGAACTGGCGCGTGAACCGACAACGCAGGTTCACGCGCATATCTGTTTCATTCAGGCAGCTTGATGGCAGCGAAGCGTACGACGCCATTGCCAGCGCCCAGAGAGCGGTCGAACACCGTGTAATAGTTGTTCATCAAGGGCAGGCCCAGGATGGATTGATTTACCGGGTCGCTTGAACCTGCGGGGGCGATCTGGAATTGTGCGATGCCGGGAGACGGAAAATCCTGCTGCCAGTAGGTTTGCGGCGAGCAGGTCAGCCCAACCGAACCCCCGTTCGCCCCGGTGACATTGAAAGTAATGGCTGGCCACTCCGCCAGATTCAGCAGGGAAGACGAGATGCCGTGCTGTGCGGCATGGCGAATGGTGCCGATGAACTTGGGATTCAGTTTTTCCAGCGCCGCCAGCACCGCCTCAAACACGTCGTTGGAGAGAACCAGCGCGCTGGTGCCGGAGTCCACAATGCAATTGGACGCGGCCCCGGCATACTGCGGCTGCAGCGGCTTGGCCTTGACTGCCGGAGTGCCCGCAACCTGAACGGAAATCAGATTCACGTTGTAGTAAACGTCGTGCAGAACGTCTACATCGAGGAAGTTGCCGGTGTAGAGTTCGCCTTGCTCTGAGCCGTCGTCGCCGCCGCCCAGGATGAAAATGCCCTGATTCCAGGGATCGGCGGTAATCGCCGATTTGTTGTTGCTGGCGCATCGCACCCAGGAGCGCAGCGTGTAGAAGGCGAACTTGTTGAGCACCAGTCCCTGACTTTCCAGTTCCGTGAAGTAGGGTTCAATCTCAATGGGTTGCATGGTCTTGGTCAGGTTGTTGAACCGAGTCGAGGCATTGGCGAAGTTGCCGGCCGGGAAGGGCCAGGGAAAGGTCACGGGCGGGTTGAGCTTCTGGCCGGTGAGGTAGGCCTTCAGATCGTAGGCCGTATTCAGGCTGTTGTAAGCCAGCCCCATGATGCCGTCAACGCCGGTAAAGTTATTCTGGGCTTGGGCGACGGTGATGGCGATCGGCACCGAGGGCAGGGTGACCTCGTTGCCCTGCGTATCGCCGAACGAAAGCGAGGTGTTGACGATGGGGCCGATCCACCCCCCGGTGCCGTAGAGCACCTCCTGCGCATAGGAGGTCGGCTCCATGTCAGTATCCTTGGCGGCCGCATACACCGACGGCACTACCGCCAGCGTGCTGCTGCCGGTATCGAGAATCACGTTGGCCGGAACGCCATTGCTGCCGATCCGGATGGCGGCGGAGTAATCGCTGCCGTCATACACGTTGGTGATGGGAATGCGAAACGTCTTGGGCGCGCCGTTGCCGGCGGCTGCGCCGTGAGCGGCCCGGACGCTGGGTTTCTTCGCTTTGTGCTCGGGTTTACCAGTCTTCGGAGTCATATTTCCCCTTTCACAATGAATCGGACGCTGATTTGTTTTGGGGCCCAATATTCGAAGAACGCCGGCGCAAGTTAAAAATTGCGCGTTACTTCAAGTCCGCCAGGTCGGCCTGCAGTTGCTGCAGGCTGAAGCCCTGCGGCGTAGTCTTCTTCCCGGTCAGGGCGTCCGTGCTGAGGATCGCGTAAGCTTCGTCGCAGTAGGTTTCCCAGAAGGACCACGTCATCAGTTGCAACGCTCCCCAGGTCACGACCGTAACGCCGCGTGCGTCGTAGGCAACCACCGGGACGGCGTGTCCACCCCAGGAGCCGGGCTGGCCGTTGCCCGTCGGGCCTCCCGGTGGCACGGACCATGGCTGGTGGTTCTGGGTCTGCGCCTGCGCGCTGATCGGCAACTGCACGCCGATGTAGCAGCCTTCGAAAATGTAGACGGAGTCCATGATGTGGGTGTGGTTGGAGGGTTCGGTCGCCATGTAGGCGCCGATCTTGTGTCCGGCGATGCCGGTCTGGCGCCAGTAATTCAGCACGTCCACTTCGTTGGCGCCGTTGTCATTGGCTCCGGTCACGGGATTGTAGCCAGTGATGGCCGAGTACGCGGCGACGATTTGTTTGTCGGTGGGTCTGGCCATCTTCTTGCCGGCGTTGGCGGTCCATTCCATGATCAGGTGCCCGGCGGCCGCGCAGGTGCAGTCGCCGATCTGGTCGTTGTCCATCATGCCCCACGACGAGCCGACTTTCGACGTGAGATCGAAACTGGCGGGCGGCGCGGGCAGCGCCGGCGTGAGGTAAGAGGCCAGCAGCAGCGCCCGCGGATCATGCCGGGCTACCGCTTTGCCCAGCTTGAGTTTCTTGGGATCGATCCGCGTGGGATCGGATTTCAGAGCGACGCTCTGTGGCGCGCTCGACTCAAGTTTCTTCACAGCCATGGTGAGTCTCCTTTGGCGAGAGATCGGGAACCCGGAGCACCGGAACGACTACGGAACGAAGTACCGGAACGAAATGCCGGAACTCCGAGTAATAGTGCAGCCGCCCGCCGCTTCGTGACAGAGGCGCGGCGTGTAAGCAGCAACGCAAATCGATTGAAAAGGGGCCGTCCGTCCGCGCAGGTCGTTGCGAACGGGAGTCGCAGAATCACGAATGGGGGAAGGGCCGCGCAGATATTAGCCCCGAATGCGGTAGGGATCAACAGCCTGGACAGAATTGTTACGAAAAACGAACAAAAAAAGGCGAACAAGAAAAAAGGCCAGCCTGTTTCGCTGGCCTTCCACCGATCATGCTCTGTTTTGGTTAGAAGTTGAACTTGATCGCCAGTTGTATCTGGCGTGGACCGTTGCCGGAGGTATTGAAGATCGTGCCAAAGTTACCATCGTCGACCGACGTGTCAGGAGTCCCGAAGACCGGGTGGTTAAACGCGTTCTGGGCCTCGAGGCGGAACTCAAGGTTCATCTCCTCGCGGATCGGGAACTGCTTCGATAATGACAGGTCGGTGGTGAACGACCAGGGCGAACGGATGCTTCCCAGCGCGCGCGGAGCGTCACCCAGCGTGAAATCGTCCGGACGCTGGAAAACACTGGCATCCGCAAAGTAGTTGTCCACCCAATCCTTGCCATGATTGCGCTTGGGCGTCCCCACGAGGTTGGGACGCTGGTTGCCATAGGTCGGAATGGGATTCCCGTCCGCCACGGTGAAGGTCAGCGGCCGTCCATCGGCGATGCGCCAGATGCCGTTTGTCTTCCAGCCTCCCACGATCGCCTCCGCCCATCGCGGCATGTTGCCCAGCATCATCCGGCCGTGCCCGAAGGGCAGGTCGTAGCTGTAGCTGAACTGAATCACATTCGGGATGTCGAATGTGGAGAGGCTGCGCTCCAGCCACGGCTTGTTGGGATCCTGCAGGCTGGAGAAGCTGCCCAGCCAGGTCACGTTGTCGTCGGCCTGGGAAGAGTCATCAATTGATTTCGACCAGACGTAGGTCACCAGG
>Ga0210402_10003748_pt1 | contig 14103 bp, 18 predicted proteins | sample IncBWC7MmetaG_FD_161055 | JGI IMG/M metagenome (GOLD analysis project Ga0210402, IMG submission 161055) | Forest soil microbial communities from Barre Woods Harvard Forest LTER site, Petersham, Massachusetts, United States - Inc-BW-C-7-M | ecosystem: Environmental > Terrestrial > Soil >...
AGGCTTGATTTAAGATTCCGGTAAATTTTTCTACATTATTAGGCGTTTTTGCTTTGTATTTTTTTAAACTAGGTGTTTGAAAAATAATTGGAAAAGCCATAGAATCGCCAATAACACTAATTTTATTGTTCTTATTAAGAATACCAATATCATAATGAGTTTGAGGAATAACTATATTAGAATTAGTGTTATCTCTTTGTGACCACATTCTAACAGTAGTATTTTCTTTATATTCTATCCCCAAAAATAATAAAGCTTCTTTAACGGTAGACAAATTATCCATAGAGGTTTGTAAAATGGTTTTGTGGCTCATAAAAATAGATATTCCTTCCATTCATTAGTAGCATTTTTTTGTAAAGTTAAATAAGGTGATGGTGCTCTAGGAATTTTTAATAAAGTTAAACCAGAATCTTGCAAAGGCTTATTTCCCTTTTTTGTATTACATTTTTGGCAGGCTGTTACTGTGTTTAACCAGGTGTTCTCGCCACCATAAGATTTTGGAATAATATGATCTACTGTGAGTTTGGAATTATGTTTACCACAATATTGGCAGACATAACGATCTCTCATTAAGACGTTCTTTTTAGTAAATTGCACTGGTTTTAGTTGAAATTTTACATAATTTATTAATTTAATAACACTGGGCACGTTAAATGTGGCAGTAATAGTTTTGATGATTCTGCCAGTAGTTTCAATAATTTCTGCTCTATTTTTTACTAATAATTTAATAGCGCGCCGCATATCTGTAATATGCAGCGGGGCGAAATTAGCATTTAAAACCAAAACTTTTTGCATTATATTTCTTTAATTTTTTGAAATGCCAGTTACTTTAGCAATTTTTTTACTAGTTTCTCTTTTTCTATTTAAACGTTCTATTTTATATGTTAATTTAAATGGTGATTGACAACCGGGACATTGAAAAGTTGGTTTGTCACTATCAGGAAATTCGTTAAATATAGTATTGCATAGAACACAAATTATTTCAACTTGAGCTTCTGCATAATTAAATTTAACGATATCTTGCATTATTTACTTTGTAACACCGTTTGAATGGCATCATTTTGCACTTTAATTTTTACTATACTAGAAATAGTATTACCATCTTCGGTTGTAGCGTCTTTATGCGCTGTCACAACGTGATACACATCTTGGGATAAATGATTTTCATTTACACCATCTAAATGAGGAATTAAATGCATATCTGTTTGCGGATTGTGCTCATTTATGGTTAATGTGGCATCTTCCATATGCGGAAGATTATTTTTAATATATTCTTTTGCTATATCTAAGGGCATCATTTTGTTTTCCAATCAAGGGCTAGAGCTATATTAGGAACTTCTTTTATTAATATTTGTTTCATTTCTTCTGCTAACTCGCGATGTTCTAATTGAGTTGCAGGGTCGGTACGTAAATTTATGTAATGGATGTAACTACGCAGGGTTCCTTGGATATACATATGTGTAGTGGCAGACATTGGCAATAAAAATGCGGCAGATTCTTTGGCTATTCCTTTTGATAATGCCGTTTGATAAGCGTCCATTGCAGTTTTTTCTACATTTAATTTAGTGTTTTGAAACCATTCTTTAATTTCTGGCGATAAATCATCGTGACTAGATTGTCTATTTTTTAAATCTTGGCTTCTAGGATTAACATCAACAAATCCCTCAACAGCAGCATATCTAGTTGAATTATGTACGATAATATTATTGGCTATATAATTATGTGATGGATGGTCTATTTCTAAATCATAGGTCATTTCTATTCCAGCATATTCTACGTCAGTAATTTCTACCCATTCAGCAAATTTACGTTTTCTTGCAGCTACTTTACCATCTTGGCTTACTAATGCTTTATCATTTAATAAAGTTAAACCAACAATATCTTCTAATGTTTGAAAACCTTGTGTTTCAGTTAAAAATTTGTGATTTTTTGTGCATTTAATAGTATTGCCATTAGCTAATGTTACTTTAAATAAAGGATGCTCTCCATTGCAAGTTATTGTTTTTACTGATACTTTAATAAATAAACCAGTAGCTTCATTATATGCTAAAACTTTTATATTTTTATAATTGTCCCACTCTTGTTTTGCATACATAGTTTTGATAGGGGTTGGTCTAGTTTCTCCTACAGTTTGATCAATTTTAGCTACCATAGTATCGCCAGATAAACAGAATTCCTGGAAAGTAAAACTTCTATGTCTTAAAATTTGTGGAGCAATACGTCTACTAGTGTTTATAGAGAAACATGCTGCAACCGTTTCGAATGGCGACCAATGGTTATTATCTAATAAATATTTAATCAATCCTGCATATGATGGATTTTTTTGATTTTTAGGATTAGAAACTCGCGCCATTTCGGCCACTAAAGCTTCTGCGTTCGGAGTTATCCACACTAATTCCACATTATTCATTTTATAATTAAATCTGGTAGTCCATAGCATAAAAATTCTAAGATAGTAGTTTTAGCTTCAGGGTCTAACATGCCTTGGGTGCGAATAGTATCTGCAATATAATCTTTTTTAGCATTTAAAAAAGCAGACCCAATAGATTCATGATTTAAAATTCTAGTAAGAAATTTAATGCCTAAAATATCGGCACAAGCACCAGGGGCATTGCTACTGCCATAAGCTACTCTACTGCTGCCTACGAATCCAACACATCCAGTACATAAATTAGCTAATGCAATGCTAGTAGTGCGATCACGACCCTCTAAATATGCGCCATAACATGCTTCGCTAAACACTAAGGTACCGTTAAACATTCCTGGTGTAGGTTGAATGGCTATAGGATATGACGACATAAATTGACCATAAAAATTACCTGGATTAAACATAGCTCCGTGTAAATTTATAAAAGCATATTTTTTGTTGGCATATTCAGTGTTGGGCAATGTAGCACTAGTGATAGGAGGAGAAATATTTTCGTTATTCATGTTAAATGTGGTATTTACATAAGTGCTGATGCCATTCCAAACTGATGCTACAATATTAAAAAATCCATTATTCGGAGTGGTATTTTGCATTAATTGCATTTGTGTATTTACCATAGATTGAATAAAATCAATTTTACCATTAATTTGTTCATCTGGTAAACGAGTTACAATTTTATCTGGAACCAATCCACTTAAATCTTGCGTACATGCATAACCATTGTCAGTAGCAATTGATGTATCAGGCCCTGCAGATGGGCATAACACAATTTGATGTGGAATAATATCGTTACCACCAAATAATAATATACTATCATTAATAGTATCACAATGTGCTTTTACAGAAGCATAATCGTTCGTAGGTAAAACATCTACATTGGGGCTAAGTTGTTTAACAATATCAATAACGCTAGGACCATATTTATCTATTAATTTTTGTGATGTGACTATGTGCATAAAATTTACCTTACCGGCGTGACATAATCAAATAAATTAGCCCATTGACTAAAATTATTTAAAAATCCCTGTAATTCATAGTGTTCAAAAAAAGCTTTTAGTTCTATCTCATTAATTATAATACAATCTACAGATTTTACAGGCATATTATCTGGTATTTTTATATCAGTTTTTATTTCTGCAAGAGTGTAAGCGTTTGCAATAATATCTAAGTTGGCCAATATTTTGTCTGAAATTTTATCTTTAGGGTTTTCAATACAATATGAAATTAAGTTTTTGATTGATCCATGTTTTGTGATTAATGATGTAGCAGTTTTAGGTCCTATACCATCTACACCAGTAATATTATCACTTTTTTCACCGGTTAAAGATTTTATACCAATTAATTGTTTAGGTGTACAATTAAATTCTCGGTAAATATACTCTTCGTCTACTAATCCTTTATTATCTTTTTTCTTAACAGTAAATGAATAGATTTTTAAATTAGGTCTACATAATTGATAGAAATCTTTATCTGAAGAAACAATAATGGCTTCATATCCAGCTTTAACTGCTTGTACAGCAATACTACCAGTTAAATCATCACCTTCGATATTTGGGGGTGCAATGATTTGTGGTATTTGTAAACGAGCAAAAGCATCTTGAACTATACTAAATTGACTTTTTAAATCAGAATTAATAGGTGGTCGTTGGGCTTTATATGTCGGGTCTTGAGTGTGCCGAAAATTTTTGCCACCACTATCCCACGATAAAATAACATAATCTGGTTTTAATTCTTGGATAGTAGTACGAAACGTTTTTAATGAACCAACAACTGCATTAGTAGCTTGGCCATCGCTAGTTGATAATGGAGGTACAGCAAAAAATGATCTAAAAATTAAATTAGTGGCATCAAAAATTGCTATGCGTTTCATAAGGTTCCGCCATTAGCAGATATTTTTAGTTCTGTCCAAAATTGTTTAGACGCATTACGAATATTTATTTTTGAATCTTTAGGAGTAAAAATATCATATAAATTATAAACTATAATATCTGGCGAATTTACATTTAATAAACGATCACTATTAGTAAATAATATTGAGGTTGTCATATTTGGTTTTTGATGGAATTTTGGTATTAATGATTTGCAGTATTCAAGTGTAGATGTATCTAGTTCTGATGGTAGTTCAATAATATATTCTTTAATTGTTTTACTGTAATCAACTGTAATATAACGATAAACACTTTCGGTTACAAAAACATCATTGATTTTATCTGGTACATCTTTCCAGTATGCATTTGTTAAAAATGGATGGTTGACAATAATAATATTTGGTTTAGTTTTACCTATAGTGAAATAATCATAAATAATTATGTCGTCAGATTCTTGTTTGTCTAAAAGATAAAGTTCGGTTTTTAATTTTGTTAATAATTGATCTAATTCTTGTAAATTGTTTATTTGATAACCTTGTTGGGTACGAAATTCACATAATACTAATTTTTTGGGCGTAGCTTCATAAACAGAGCGAAATTCATTGAGTGTCATGCTGCTACTTGAGTGCCATCATGGCCTTTGGTTAGATGAATGCGATTTTCAAATTCAGAATTAAGATTTTGTAAATGTGAAATCAATACTATGCGAGGAAAATAAGAACTTAATGATTTGATGGTAGTACAAAAAACTTCTAACCCAGGTCCATCTAAAGGAGATGCAGGTTCATCCAAGATTAATGTTTCTAATTCAATGCCAGCACGTCGAGCTAAAATACGCGATAATGCCAATCGAATAGATAAACTGACCCGGAATTTTTCACCACCAGAATATGATTCGAAACAACGCCATACATTGCCATCAAAAACATTTATATTTAATGTTTCTTTTTCTTCGCCATTTTTTAAAGTTTCTGTAGTAACAAATTGTATAGATAAATTGTCATCACTAATGCGACTTAAATATTCATTAGTAGTTTCTTCAATTTCTGGTAATACTGTAGCAATAATGATAGCTGGTATGCCTTTACGAGAAAATGCAATACATAATTTTTCTAACAATGCTAATGCAGCAATAGATTCATTTATTCGTGTTATTAATTGGGTTTTCCGCTCATTATTTTTTTTGCCATTATTAATGCGTTCTTCTAATGTTGCTATAGTTTTTAATGCTGTAGAATGATTAGTGCGTAATTCCATTAACTTAGTGCGTGGCACAGAGTCATCTTGCAATGTAGCAGTAATAGGTTGTATAGATTTTATTTGATTATTTAAATCTTTATTGCTGGTTTCTAGCGTGGCAATATTATCAATGAGATTTTTTTGACGTTCTTCATTGACTTTAAATTCTTGTTGATGATTTAATTTAGTTTTATAAATTTGTTCTGCTTTGTCAAGGTTGATTTGTAAAACTTGTTGCTCTGCGGTTTCATTAGATATCATTTTTGTGAGCGCTATTAATTCTTTATCAGTATAAGAATCATTGCGCAATTGTTTTTTTAATAGTTCTAGTTTTGTTTTTTCTTCTATATCTTTTTTTAATGTTGGTTCTAGTTTTGTTTTTTCTTCCGATAATTCTTGTAACATGGTGGTTTTTTCGGATTTATTTAATGTTCGTAAACACATAGGACAATTGGCATCTTTGATATTTTGTAGTTTGGTTATTTTATTATCAATATCTGATATAATATTTTGGTTTATGCCAATTGTGCTGTTTAATACTGATAATTTTTCATTTAATGCTTCAACTTTAGATGCCATTAAATTAACGTGTTGCCCAGTTAATTCTTTTATAACTATATTTTTTGCTTCAATATCAATCTTCAAGTCTTTAATGGCTTGTTCTGCGTTCTTTAATATAGAAGAAACATCTTTGAAGGAAGCTAAAAATTCTTGGCATGTTTTTAAGGTGGCACGTTGTTGTGTTAGAGTGATTTCATTTTTGGCAATTGATTTTGTTATATTGGTATTGTGTAATTCAATTTCTTTTACCAATTTAGCTTGCTCTAAATAAATCTGATTAGCTGCTGCAATTTCGGCTACTGTTTGTTCTTGTGCGGTTATTTGTTTGGTTAATTTATTGAGTGCCGTATTGATTGTTTTAATATCTGATTCCAGGCTTTCAATATTTTCTTCGTCTAAACCACTTAATAAATTTTGATCAGCTTTAATTTCAGCTTTAGTTTGTTGACGCATATCACGCGCTAATTTTTCTAGTTTTTCATAAACATTTAAATCTAGAATTTCAGCAATGATTTTTTTGCGTTGATCAGCATCTTGATTAACAAAATAATCAGCATCGTTTTGTTTTAAAATAACAGAAGAAATAAAAGCATCATAGGATAGATTGCCTAGTAATTTATTAATGCGAACTTGTGTTTCAGATAATAACTCGCTAACATCAGTTCCATCTATAATGAGTGATAGTTTTTGGCTTTTGCCACGTTTTTTAGACCTAGCAATTTCAATAGATTGTCCGTTTAATTCAAATTCAATGGTAACTGACATTTCTTGAGAATCTTGGCGTATAGCATCATCAATAGACGATAAACGTGTTTCGCCAAATAAAACATAGGTCAAAGCTTCACTAACAGCACTAGATTTTCCGGCACCATTTTCACCTGTTAATAAAACAGGTTCGTTCATATCGTTTAAATTTATAACAGTGTGAGTGTGACTAAAAAAATTATCGCAAGTAATAGTATTTATTTTCATTATTTAATGTCTACTAAGTTTTGTAGTTCTAATGCTAATTCTAGTAAAGCTTTGCGATCTTTGTCTTGTTCAAAATAAGTATTGATAGCATCTGGCATGTTCATTAAATTCGTATGAGTAGATTTTACTATTTTTACTTTTTGTTTTTCTTTAGTGATAATACATTTAAAAGCATGTATGAATTTATCGCGTAGATATTTATCATCGGTAGTTTCGTTGGTTTCATCTACAATACATCGTACTATACAGTCTTTGAATGATTCTGCATCAACATTTTTAATAGATTTTTTAATTTCGGTCATGGTGCCACGCAAGGTAAGCATTTTTAAACAGTCTACAGTTTGTCTAGTCACTTTAACTGGTTTAATACCGTCAATTTCTATTACATTGAAACCTGGTTCGTAATTTTCACAATTAAAATCTGTGCGAACTAACGATCCGGCATAGTAGGTTGGTGGATTATCGTTAAGTTTTTGGGCTAAATGTATGTGGCCAATGGCACAATACGAAACGTTGTGTGATGTTAATACAGATAAAGGAGTAAAATGTAAATCTTCTTTAAAACTACCGGGAAAATCTGCAAATTCTACTTGTGCATGCACTGTTAAAATGGATGGTCTTTTTTTATCTATCTTGGTAAATGCGTTATTTATTTTTGTAGTTAAAGTATCAACATCATTCCAATAATTAGGGGCAAATATCTGAATATAACCTAAATCCAATATTTCATCTTCGTGACCTTTGGTGATATAAATATGTGGTAATGATAATATTTGAGTTATATCTAAAGGATGACGTTGAGCACCTAATCTACTTAAATCATGATTACCATATAATAAGAAAAAATCAATACCGTTATCGCTAATGCGTTTAATTCTTTTGTAAATTTCATTGATAATAATTTGGCTAGTCGATTTCGAATTAAAAAAATCTCCACTGTGCAAAATTAACTTTACGTTATGTTTGATGGCGTAATTAATGACCTGATCGAAAGCTTGTAATCCATCTTCAGCCCTAGAATTTATACTTAGAGAATTATCTGTCCCATAAGTAGTTAGCCCGAAATGGCTATCACTCATATGAATGACTTTAAAAACACTCATTTATTTTGGTTTTTTGCACAAACAACGATATTTTTTGTGGCTTTTATAAGATGGAACATCAGCAAGTTGTTTGGCTTCCCAATCTTCAATAGAAATTAATCCCAGTACATTCCTCAATAAATTTAATTGTTCGGAAAAATGATTTATAAGAGTATGCGGCAAAGGAATATCGCGAATATCTAAATAAAAATTTTGTAGTTTATTTAAACTAGATTTAGATACAATAATGTTTTGTCCATAAGGAAACAACCCTAAATAAGCCCTAGTTTTATCATCTAAATCGGGATAAGGATCAGGTAATGCCGTTTTGCTTTTACTGACAATAGGGACCAAATTAAAAGTATGGTCTAGTAAAGGATTTAGTGCAGGTTTTTTTTCTTTTTTAATACGTTTAGCTGGCGGCTTGTCTAAAACTTTCATAGTGTTTTTATTCTTGGGTGCGCGCATTAACTTTTTTTCTTGCGTGATTTACGTTTCTTGGTTTTCGTAGGTTTAACACCAATTTCCAGTGCATCTTGTATTGTTTCTTGTGATTCTAATTCTTTTGCTCTAATTTCTATGCTTTTTTTATTTAAAGCCTTTTTAATATATCTAGAGGGTGTATATTTAACTGCATAATAAGATGGCAAAGTATACTTTTCTTTAGTTTGAAAATTGTATGCCATTCTACCTTTGCGTAACTGCATAGCAAATTTACCAATACCTAAAAGACATTCCTCATCATTTTCTACCCCAATAGCCATATATACCGCTAATTTACGTAGAATAGTTAATACCGTTTTATATTGAAATCCAGTATCATTACTAATAAGCGTAATTAATTCGTTCTGTGTCATTCTAAATAATTTTCCTTATAATATTCATGAATTGAGAAGTAATTTTATTGTATTCAAAATTTTGACTGGCTATTATGTTCTGTTGTTCTAAAATGTCAGTAATATCAGTTCTATCTAGGATTATAGAACAACACTCTAAAATTGTTTGCGGTTTATCTGGTTGATATAAGAAAATACCAATATCATTTTTACATAAATCATAAGCATGTGGTTGTGTTGGTGCTACGATAGGTTTGTGTGCCATAATAGCATCCATAATAACGCCGCTATACATTTTGTTCTTATTTTTATGTGGTGGTAATAAAATAAGATCGGCTACACGCAAATAATCTTGATAATTATAATCAGAATCTATAATGACGTTTATAATATCATTTAAGTGATAAAAATCTATTTGTTTATATAAATTATTGATAGTTGCGTCGTTTTGCTCATTAGTATATCTAGGGTGTGTACGTAACAATAATGTATAACTTAAATTAGGATAATATGTAACTAATTTTTCTATAGTTTCTAATAATGTGTTAAAATCTTTTTCTGGATTTAATAATGCTGGAGTTAAAATAAGTTTGCGTGGTTTTTTATTAATAGTTTTGTCTGGTAATTTTGCAGAGCCTAAAGTTACTAATTTTATTTTATCAGCATTAATTTTTAGAGTTTTAGTAAATACTTTTTGATAACAATCAGATGCCACAATAATTTTAGATATCATATTATTACTAAAATGTTCTGACATTGTTTTCTTATCGCTTAATTCAGTAGGGAAAACAATGATAGGTTTTTTGGCTATCTTTAAATATCTTTGCCAAAAATTTTCTGGTAATGTATTTAAATCATTAAAATTGTGAATAATTAAATCAGCATCTGATGACATATCTAATGCTTGTTCAAAACCAACAAATTTTATAGCTAATTGTTTTGGTTTTATAGACGCTAATATTGCCTCTATTTGTATAGTATTGCTAATATTAGCCCCATAAATATTTTTAGAAACAACGTTTAAAATTTTAGCCAAGATAATTTACAATTTCATTAAAGTTTTTGATTTTTATATATTTATCACGAAATTTTTCTGGAATATCTTCATGTGTTTCATTACGATGTTCTTTTTCCCAATCGACACTATCTAAGGCTGAAGATACTTTGAAAGCATGTAAACCAGCTTCTAAAGCAGGCAATATATCATTATAATAACTATCGCCAATCATAACAGTAGTAGCTTGATCTAATCCGTATTTTAAAACAATATCTAAATATGTTTCGGTATTTTTCATATTAACTATTTCTATATGGTCAAAATATGGGCGTAATCCCGTGTTATCAATTTTATAATTTTGAATATCTAGGTCGCCTCTAGTTACCATAATTTTAGGAATCGTTATAGCTTTCAAAGTATCTAATACACCATCAAATAAACAATATTCTTGTAAAAAGAATTTGCTGGCTGCATCAATTATTGCACCTTTAATTTTATGATTGGGTTCTTTATTGGATTGTGCGCATAATTCTTCATATACTTTTACATAACTTAAAGGAAAACATACTTTGGAAATATATCCGAGTTCTTTGATGTTGGCTAATTGAATGTCGGTAGCCATTTTAATGATAGTAGTTGGGTATGGTGCATTCCACATTAAATCAATACAAATTAATTTAGCTGCGTCTAATTGAGGTAAATAATATGTATGTGCATTGGGGATTAGGCAATCATCCAAATCTATGAGACAACTTTTAATTTCCATCTTTAAAAATCCTTGTAAAATCTTGAGTTTCCATACCTAATAATGTAATATCATTAAATTTAATTAATAGTGCCGGTATTGTAGTAGACCATGCATTACGAATAGTATTGAAATAATCACGTATTGCCGGTTCTGATAATTCTAAAGATTGTTTATCAGTTTCTATAAGATTTGATCGAAACAACTGCACAAATTCTTCTTCGGTAGATTGTGTTATATCAGAAAAATCATTTAGATTTATTAATATTATATGTAATGGACTAGTAGATTGATTTAATACTATTTCCATTAATGGCTTTTTATTGGAACCAAAAGCTTCTTGGGTAATTTTATTCCATGTTTTTAATGCTAGTCTATAAATGGATTTATTGGTAAATTTGTGTTCTGCTAACCATGTTTCAGTAATAACATCGCCTTTATGAAAATTAAAAGCACCTGAACCAGGCGTAGTGTTACCATGTAAATTTTTTGCTAAAGTTTTTTCTAATTTACGAGATGTTTTTTTCTGAGTAAATTTTTGTGCTATAGCAGCATCATATTTAAGATAAGCTATTTGATCGGCATTTAAATCTAGCCATTTTTTATTATCTTCATAAACTGGCATAGGTGTTATAGCTCCTACAATCATAGGTAAACCATTTTTACTGGTGGCTATAATATCTCCTATTTTTAAATTATCTTCAGTAATGCCAGCTATTTCGTTGGCTATCATTAAAACTGTTCGCATTAAATTTAAACCGAAGCTAATTCAGATTCTTCTTCTTCTGATGGTAATTCTATATCAACTGCATTAGCTTCTGATGCACGTAATTTTTCAAATGGATCATAGTTATTAGATACATTTACTTGCATTTTGTTTAATAAAGCAGCATATACTGCATCATATAGCGATTTATTACTTACTAAAGCATTGAGACAAGCATTTTTGCCATTAAATGATTGTTCTCCGAAAATATATGTTTTGTTATTTGGGTGTTCAATAATATTTTCTTTAAGAGCAATTTCAAATAATGATGAATAATTATCTAATATAGCGCCATAAGCTTTGAAAGTGGCTTCTGCTCCATCACGCCCAACTTTTAATTTATCTATTTTTAAATTATAATTATGACCAACTATTTCATCGTTTTCATCTTTAATAGTGTTTTTGGCACCAGTCATTTTACGCATACCAATCATAAATGAACTATAAAACTTTATAGCTTTACCGCCAGGAATGCTAATAGGATTACCAAACATACCAGCAGAAAGATTATCACGTAATTGATTAATAACGATAAATAAAGTATTGTTTTTAGCAATACGTCCTACGTTATTTCGGCACCATTGAGATACTTTACGAGCAAAAATACCCATAGCTTCTGTTTCAATATCAGCTACCGTACCTTTGTCATCACTAAATAATTCTTTTTTAACTGCTAAAGACACTAAAGAATCCAAAACAATAACATCGATACCTTCTACAATTAAGGTAGTCATATCATTAAAGGCTTCTTCTGCTGTTTCTGGTTCCAAAACAATGAGTTGATCTAAATCTACTCCGTGAGCTTTAGCCCATTTTGGATCAAAAGTACGTTCTCCATCCACAAATGCTGCACGACCACCGGCTTTTTGAGCTTGAGCAATAGTGCATAGGGTTACTGTAGACTTCCAGGACGATTCGGCACCATAAATCATACCTATTCTACCACGAGGTAAACCACCTACTCCTAAAGCATAATCTAGGGCTATTACGCCCGTAGGAATAACTTCGGGAGAACTTTTTTTACTGGCTAGCTCAACTTTATTATTGTTAACGGTTTTTTTTGCATTTAATTTAGCGGTAATTTGAGCCAAAGTCTTTTTAGGTTTTTGATCTTCGGGTACTGACTCAACATTAATTAATTTAGCTAATTTAGAGCTAGATTTTTCTTTAGGCATTATTTCCCTCATAATAGCGTTTACGGCTGGTGTTGACAATTTGGGTCATGGCTTCTTTACCTTCGAAGTATACTAATTCTAATTCAATAGCTTTTAATGCACGACTAGCCATTTCTTGGGCTGATTTAATGTTTTTTTGGGTTGATTCACAAATTTGGGTTAAACCTTCTTCTAAAGCAATTAAACGATTGATAGTTTCAGTGCATCCTCTGGCTTTGGCTTCCCGCATATCTGCCGATCCACCTTGCATTAAAGGAAGTAATCCATCTAAAATGGTTTGTCTAGTAGCTTTAAGTTTGGCTTGATTTTTTAAACTATTATTATAAATTTCGGTAATACGACCCAACATATGAGTAGAGGCCACGAAAATAGTTTGGCATTTAATAGGGTCAGCAATAGCGCCGAACTTTAATTTTTCCGGGTTAGAATATTCTGCTATAATTTCATCTTCTAATACGTCAATTTCATGTTCTCTGTTGCCGAAATCTTCTGATATTTTAGAATCATAAATACGGGCTTGATGCATAATTTTTGATAATAAAGCATCATCTTCAGGAGAACTTCCTCCTATTAGTGGTTTAGCCATTTTTGTTACCTCTTATAGATTATAGAACAAACCACTACAAAGCTGACATTATTGCGTAATTTATGAACATGTCAGCTTTAAAATTATTGGCCTTAGATGTTTCTTCGAAAATTATTGGTTGGTCTATATTAAATGATAAAGAAAAATTATTAGCTTTTGGATTTATTGATTTACAAAAATTTAAGAAGAAAAAATTCCCATTAGAATATATGTGTGTAGCATACAAAGGTATTACTGATATCATAGTTCAACACCAACCCACCATGTGTATTATTGAGGCTACTTTTTACAGAAATGCTATAACATTGAAAAGTTTAGCTAAAATGCGTGGTGTAGCTGAAATAGCGTGTTTACATAATGGTTTAACAGATATTGCAGAGGTACATGCTTCTACTGCTCGTAAATATTTATTTAAAAATGGCAAAATAGAAAAAGAAACTATTTATAATATTTTACGCAAAAAATATTCTGATGCTATTTATAATGAAGGCTATGATATTAGTGATAGTATAGTTGTGGGACTTTATGGTGTGAAAAATCATAAAATTAAATTATGACACATAATGTAATTTTAAACGACTCATTTTATACTGCAGACATTATTTATGCTACCACTTTACCAACCACTGCATTTACTCTTAAAAATATATTTAAATTAGGTTCTGTGGTTTCTTTTAATTATAATGGGGTAATCGGTAAAGGTGTAATTCAATCATTTAAATATTATGATAATCAAATATTGCCCAATGCTATGATAGCGCCTTTTACCGATAATAATTATAAGTCACAATTTATAGAAATTCCACTTACATATTTAAAATTAATGCGTTCAAAATATCATTAAAAAA
>Ga0210402_10003750_pt1 | contig 14101 bp, 9 predicted proteins | sample IncBWC7MmetaG_FD_161055 | JGI IMG/M metagenome (GOLD analysis project Ga0210402, IMG submission 161055) | Forest soil microbial communities from Barre Woods Harvard Forest LTER site, Petersham, Massachusetts, United States - Inc-BW-C-7-M | ecosystem: Environmental > Terrestrial > Soil >...
GTCGCAGATTGCGTTTGCGTTTACCGGGCTGGAACTGGTTTCGGCGATGAGCGAAGAGGTGCGCGATCCGCGGCGGACGTTGCCGCGAGCGGTGTTTGGCGCGGGCGCGATGATTGCGTTTATGTACGTCGTGGGGACGTTCGCGATTTTGACGCTGGCTCCTGCCGGGGATCTGGATCCGAAAAGCGGCGTGTTCCATGCGATTACGGTGGGGTCGGTGGTGCTGAAGATTGGTTTTCTGGGGATTCTTGCGGCGATTCTGGCGACAGTGGGGAATGCCGGGGGCGTCGGCAGCACGGTGGCGGGAATCGCGCGCGTGCCGTTTGTCGTGGGGATCGATCGCTATCTGCCTGCGGCGTTTGGGAAGATTCACCCGCGGTGGAAGACGCCGTATGTTTCGATTCTGGTGCAGGCGGGAGTTTCGGGCGCGATTCTGTTGCTCAGCCAGATTAATAATTCCACTCGCAGCGCGTATCAGATCCTGATTGATGCAGCGATCATTCTGTATTTCATTCCATTTCTTTATATGTTCGCCGCAGTTTTTAAACTGGCGGCGCGGAAGGATCGCGCGGAAAACACCCATGCCATCCTGATCCCAGGCGGGAAGGCCGGTTTGTGGCTTTCCGGCGGGTTGGGATTTCTGGTTGTCCTTGCCGGCATCGCGGTATCTCTTGTTCCGCCGGGAGATTCCACAAACAAGGTTCTATTTGAGATGGAATTGGTTGTGGGGACGGTGGGATCCATTTTTCTAGGACTGATTTTGTATTGGCGCGGGGCGAGGTCGAAGAGGAGCGCGTAGAGGTAATTTCCGAAACAGCGCCCGCCTCAGGAGGCGGCCGCTACAGGGCTCGATAGTTCGTCTAGAAGCCCTGGCTGACTAATTCCGTAACGGTCAGTTTGCTGGTGGATTTCGCAGGATTGCGGGCTTCGAGGTAGCGTTCGACGTATTTTCCGAGGACGTCGCCTTCTAGGTTTACGGCTTCGCCGATTTTTTTGTTGCGGATGTTGGTGTGTTCGTAGGTGAAGGGAATCACGGCGATTTCGGCGAGGCGGCCGTTCCAGCGGGCGACGGTAAGGCTGATGCCGTCAATCGTGATGGAGCCTTGGGGGACGATGTAGCGGGCGAAGTCTTCGGGAACTTCGACGCCGTACCACCAGTTTTCGCCTTCGGGGGCGAGGCGAACGACACGGCCAATGGTATCGACGTGGCCCTGGACAAAGTGGCCGCCGAATTCTTTTCCTGCCGTTAGAGGTTGCTCCAGGTTGACGCGGATTCCGGTTTTCCATTCGCCGAGGGAGGTTTTGCGGAGGGTTTCGCCGGAGAGGTCGGCGGAAAAATGATTGGCGTCCAGTTCTACGACCGTCAGGCAGCAGCCGTTCACCGCGATGCTTTTTGAGACTTCGAGATTCTTCGTCACAGTGGGCGCGTGAATTTTGAGGCGGCCGCCCTCGGCGTTGGCCTTCAATGAATCCACAGTTCCGAGGTGTTCGATGATTCCGGTGAACATGTTGGTTCTCGAGTGGCGCGGGTTGGCCACCTGAAGGTGGCCGCTACAGAATACCTTTTTTGGAGTAGGAAATCCTTGAGGGGGCCGGAAAGCGGCGGGTTTGGACGGTGAGAAAAGGCGCTAGTGCCGTAGAACCATCCGGGATGGGCGAAAGGCGCCCACCCCGTAATACCATTCGGGGTGCAAAAAGCGCACCTCGGAAGGCGGCCGCTACAAAGGCAAGAGGAAGGGCCTTTCGGACCGACTCAGGGCGAGCAAGCTCCTCCCCTACAAATTTAGTTGGTTGGGTTTCCTTGCGCCAAAGCAAGTTCACGTAGGCGACGGAGGTCTAGCTTTCCGGTTCCTAGATAGGGCAATTGCTCGACGTGGATGAATTGATCGGGGCGGGGCTTCCAGAGGGCGGGCAGATCACTCTTCGCAAGTTTTTCCACGCAATCTTTCAGTGCGTCTTCCTTCAGGGTGTGCACGACGACTAATCGCTCGCCCTTTTTCTCATCCGGGATCGCCGTGATGGCGAGGACCTGGCCGTCCGCTCCGAGCAGTTCGTGAAGTTTTTCTTCTACCTTGATGTGTGGAACCATTTCGCCGCCGATTTTGCTGAAGCGGCTCAGGCGGTCGGTTATGCGCAGAAAGCCGTCTTCGTCCTGGGTGGCGATGTCGCCGGTGTTGTACCAGCCGTCTTTCAAGACTTCGGCGGTTTTTTCCGGGCGGTTCAAATACCCGACCATGATGTTCGGGCCGCGCACCAGCAGAAGGCCCGGCTTGTCCACTGGGAGCGACTCGCCGGTGTCGGGATCGATGATGCGGATGCCGATGCCCGGGAGAGGATGGCCGATGGTGCCGCGCTTGGCTCCTACCTGGCGGAAATAGGCGGCGCGAAAATCGTTGGTGTTGACGGCGACGACCGGAGAGCACTCCGTGCAGCCGTAGCCTTCGAGCGGGCGAATGCCGAAATGATCTTCGAAGGCCTGGGCGACGCGCTCCGGCAATTTTTCGGCTCCGGCCATCACGATGCGAAGGCTGCCGAAGGATTCGGGCGGGCAGCGGCGGGTGTAGGAGTTCAAAAAGGTCGGGGTGGAGAGAAGCATGGTTACGGAATATTTGCTGATCAGGGCGCCGATGGCTTGCGCGTCGAGAGGGCTGGGATGAAAAACGGCGCCGATTCCGGCCATCGCGGGCAGGCAGAGCGTACCGGTGAAGCCGAAGGAGTGGAAGAAAGGAAGGATACCGAGGATGCTGTCGCCTTTGTGGAGATGGAAGACCTGTTCAATCTGCTCGACGTTGGAGGCGAGGTTGAAGTGGGAGAGCAAGACGCCCTTGGGTTCGCCGGTGGAACCGCTGGAAAAGATGATCGTGGCGGTGTCGTCGAGTGAGGGTTTGCGGGTGAAGCCGAGAGAGCGCTCGAGCAGGCGGGCGGGTAGCAGCTTGGCGGAAAGAAGCGCTGTAAGTTTTTCTGAGAGGCTGGGTTTGTCGGCGAGATCTTCGACGTAGATGATTTTGCCCGGCGGCTCGATGTGTACTTTTTCGAGGAAGAGTTTTGAGGTGACGACTGTTTGCAAATCGCACTGTTTCGCGCAGGAGGCAAGGGATTCGTTGGAACTGGTGTAGTTCAGGTTGATGGGAACTTTGCCTTGCAGCATGGCAGCCCAATTCACCAGCGCACCTGGGATGGAGGGCGGCAAGAGGACACCGACCATGGTTTGGCCTTCCCACAGGGGGCGGAGGCGGCGCGCGAGGAAAACTGTTTTGGTGAGGGCTTCGCCGAAGGTGACTTTTGGCGTGCGGCCGTCGGCCATGGCGAAGCGCCTGGAATGGCGCCGTGCCATCTTGATGAAGGAGCGGGTGAGCGGCTTCATGTAGCGTCGGCGGCGTTCGAATGCATCCACGCCCAACTGTTGCACGGCGTTGCGAAGGTCCGCTGTGCTGGCTGTGGAGGGCAAGGGCTTGCCGAACGAGACGCGGACTGGATAAGGAATGTGGCGGGGGCGCTTCCACAAAAAGCGGCCACCGGAAAAACTGAAGATCGAGCCCCAGAGGCCGTCGATGTTTACGGGGATGATGGGCACGTCGATGCCTTTTACGATGCGTTCGAAGCCGCGGCGGAAGGGGAGCATCAGGCCGATGCGGGTGATTTCGCCTTCCGGAAAAATGCAGACGACTTCGCCGTTGCGCAAGGCATCGGAAGCTTCGCGCAACGAGTGAATCATTTCGCGAGGGCCCTGGTCGGAAGCGATGGGGATTATTTTCAGGATTTTGGCGAATGGCTTGATGAAAGGAAGGTCGTATACGCCCTTGAACATGAGGAAGCGGATGGGGCGGTCGGTGGCGGAAAACAGGAGTACGGCGTCCACCCAAGAAGAATGATTCGGCGTGAGGAGGGCTCCACCGCGGACAGGGATGTTTTCCTGGCCCGTAAGATCGAGGCGGTAGATGGTGTGTGCCGCGATCCAGAGGAGCAGGCGCAGCAGGGAATCGGGCAGTAGCCAGAGTACATACGCGAGGGCGGCGAGCGTGAGGATCGAGGCCCAGAAGAAAATTGCCGCCGGGCCGAGCTGCAGGTAATGCTTCAGCAGATAAAAAGCGCCTGACGCTGCAAGGATGCCAATGAAGGAATAAAGATTCGCGGCGGCCAGAACGCCACCGCGGTGCTGCTCTTCCGGACGGTGCTGGATCAATGCGCTGATGGGCACAATGAAGAAGCCGCCAGAAAAACCGAGGGCGGCAAGGAGAAAGAGCACTGCGTTGAAAGAGAGGTCGGGAGCCGCGAGAAGAAAACCAAAAATCGTGATGCCTGCGGCGCCGAGGGGAATCAAGCCATATTCGATTTTGCCGCCGGAGAGGTAGCCCGCCGCAAGGCTGCCCAAGCCGATGCCGATGGCGATTGCGGCTTGCAGCAGGCTGCCGTGGGTGGCGGTGACGCGGAGGACATCGCGGGCGTAGAAGACGATGTCGAACTGGAGGAGCGCGCCGAGGAAGAAGAAGTAGGTGTTGCCGAGGACGGCGAGCCATAACACGCGGTCCTGGCCGATGAGCTTGCCTTGCGTCCAAAGATCGCCGAGGAAATTGATGCGGAATTGTTTCGCAGGATCGGCCGCGGGAACTTTCGAAATACCGAAACTGGTGGCGAGGCCGATGATCGAGCAGGCAAGGAAGAAGATTCCCGAATAGTATTCGCGGCCCACGAATACTTCGGAAAGCCTGGCGCCGACGACCGTGCCGGTGATGGCGGCTAGAAACGTGCCGAGTTCGATGACGCCGTTGCCCCAGGAAAGGCGCTTCTCCGGGAGAATTTCGGGCAGCAGACCATATTTTGACGGGCCGAAGAGAGCGCCCTGCGTGCTGGCGAGGAAGACGGCGGCCATGGACATGGCCATGCTGTGAACGGCGAAGCCCGCGATGGCGAAGAGCATTACGGCGATTTCGAAGACTTTGGTCCAGATGGTGACGGAGCGTTTGCTGAAGCGGTCGGCGAAATAGCCGCCGGTCATGGAGAAGAGAATGAACGGCAGGGCGAAGAGGGCACCGACGAGGAGGACTTTGGCTTCTTCTTCGTCGGAGGAAAGATTGGTGCCGATGATCAGGAAGATCACCAGGTATTTCAGGGCGTTGTCGTTGAAGGCGCCTTGAAATTGCGTGGCGATGAGGCTCCAGAAGCCGAGACGCCAGGAACGCGGTGGTTCGGACACGCGGGGGCCTCCGTCAGGCGATGGTGCAGGGTGGTTCGAGGGAAATGGTCGCAAAGTATGTGCGGAATGAGTAGTGAATTTTTGGATGGGTGTGCCGGCGAGTGGGCGGCCTGGTTGCGGCGAACGGACCAGCGAGAACGACAGATTTAGAGATGGTGCCTACGCCGCAAAAGCGGGAGCAGAGCTACCGCACTCCGAAGGGGAGCACTTCGATGGCTACGTCGGGGCCGAATTGGCGGATGGTGCTTACGCGCAAATGCGGCAGTGGGGTTGTGCCGGGGTAGACGAAAGGAACGCCGGCAGTGGCGGCGATTTTTGGGGCGTAGAAGAGGACGAGTTTGTTTACGAGGTTGGCGGACAGGGCGGCTGCGTTGAGGTGAGGGCCTGCTTCGAGGAGGACGCTGAGGATGTCGCGGCGGCCGAGATCCTTGAAGACAGCACCTAGATCGATGCCGCTGCGGCTGCGCTTTACTTCGATTAGTTCGACGCCGGCGTTTTGCAGTTTGCGGGCTTTCGGACTTTTGAGCAGGGCAGAGGTGTAGACGAGGAGATCGTCGTCGGAGGTTTGCACGATGCGCGATTTGGGGGAGAGGCGGAGGCGGGTGTCGAGGATTACGCGGAGCAAACGGCGGCGGCGCGGGAGGCCGCTGCGATCGGTCAGAATGGGATTGTCGGCGAGGATGGTGCCAATGCCGGTGAGCAGGGCGTCGGAGGCTTGGCGCATGTGGTGTACTTCGGCGCGCGATTCTTCGCTGGTGATCCAGTCGGGTTCTTTGGTTTTACGCGATTTTGGCAGGGCGAGTTGGCCGTCAAGCGTGAGTGCCGACTTTAATGTGACGAACGGCTTGCGTGTGGCGATCCAGTGGGAGAAGGCTTCGTTGAGTGACTGAGCTTCGGTTTCCAGCAGGCCGCTTGCTACTTCGATGCCAGCCGTGCGCAATCGCGCGAATCCTGTCCCGCGCGTTTTCGGATTCGAATCTTCTATCGTGGCAACGACGCGCGAAATTCCCGCGGTGATAATTGCTTCGGTGCAGGGGCCGGTGCGGCCGGTGTGATTGCACGGCTCGAGTGTCACGTAGAGTGTCGCGCCACGTGCGCGATCGCCGGCTTGCTTGAGGGCCACAATCTCCGCGTGGTCTTTCCAGTCGTACTGGTGAAAGCCTTCGCCGAGAATTGCGCCGTCTTTCACGATCAGGCAGCCTACTGTGGGATTTGGGCTGGCAAGACCGACGCCTTTGCGCGCCAGGTCCAACGCGTGCTCCATGAAATGAGTGTCGTGGGAATTCACGGTGTTAATTGAAAAGCGAATCGGCGTAGGTTTGCGCGTCGAAGGGGACCAGGTCGTTGATCTGCTCGCCGGTGCCGACGAAGCGGATGGGCAGGCCGAGTTCGCGCGAGATGGCCACGACGATGCCGCCCTTGGCGGTGCCATCGAGCTTGGTCAAGATAATTCCGGTTACGCCGACGGCGGAGGTGAACTCGCGGGCTTGGGCGAGGCCGTTTTGTCCGGTGGTGGCGTCCATCACCAGGAGGATGTCGTGGGGAGCGCCGGGAATTACTTTTGCGGCGGTGCGCTTCATTTTTTCAAGTTCGAGCATCAGGTTGGATTTGGTGTGCAGGCGGCCGGCGGTGTCCACGATCACGGCGTCCGCGCCACGGGCTTTTGCTGCGGCCATGGCGTCGAAGACTACCGCGGCGGGGTCGGAGCCGGATTTTTGCTTGATGACTTCGACGCTGTTGCGCTGGGCCCAGATTTCGAGTTGCTCGATGGCGGCGGCACGAAAGGTGTCGGCAGCGCAAAGGACGACGCTGCGGCCATCCTGGCGCAAGCGATTGGCCAGTTTGCCGATGCTGGTCGTTTTTCCGGCGCCGTTGACGCCGACGATGAAGATCACGCGCGGGTCGTTACCGTTGGCGGCTCCCGCTAATTTCGGAGAGTTTCCATAAACATTTAGCGCGCGAAAGACGTGGGCTTTGATTTCGCGTTTCAGTTGATCGCCGTTGTTCAGAGCGTTGCGGGAGAGCTGTTCTTTTACGGAGTCGAGGATTTCTTTGGTGGTTTTTACGCCGAGGTCGGCGGAAAGTAGGGCGTTTTCGACTTCTTTTAGAACGGAGGGATCAATCTGGCGGCCGCCCTGAGTGATGGTATCGAGGGTGTCAGCGAGGGCTTCTTTGGTTTTGCCGACGGATTCTTTCAGGCGCTCGAGGAGCGTGGGTTCGGGTTTTCCGAAGAGAGTGATCATAAGAGTGATTTGCGCCTGTCGAAAGGTGCGAAAGAAAAGTGTAACAGATTGGGTGGGTGGGAGGCCGAGGGGAGCGCGCGGGCAAGGTAAAGAAAGCCGGCGATTACGGATAGGAATTCTTGTCCGGGTGTAGAACTGCGCCCGCCTCGGACCCTTCGGCTTCGCTCAGGGCAGGCGGCGGCAGCTACAAGGGAGGGGGATTTGGGTGGTTGAGTTTAGAGCGTAAGAGCGGCGGCAGAGCCGCCGCACTCCAAATCAGACCTGGACTTCGACGGCGGTTAGGCGGAGTTTGCCGGCTTTTACGGCGGATTCGAGCGCGATCACGATGGCTTCGTCGAATTTCGAGCCAGCAAGCGCCTTGATGCGGCCCAGGGCGTAATCCAGATCCATCGCGGTTTGGTAGGGGCGATTGGTGGTCATGGCGTCGAGAGTGTCGGCCACGCCAATGATTCGCGCCATTTGGGGAATTTGCGGGCCGGTCAAGCCGTAGGGGTAGCCGCGCCCATCCATGTGCTCGTGGTGCAACTCGATGCCTGGCAGCATGTCTTTCAGTTGCGAGACCGGGCGCATGATGTTGGCGCCCTTGGTCGTGTGGGTCTTCATGATTTCGAACTCTTCGGGCGTCAGGGAGCCTGGCTTCTTGAGGACGCGGTCGTCCACGCCAATCTTTCCCACGTCGTGGAGAAGCGCGGCAATTTTCAGCTTGTCGAGAGCCTCGGGCGAAAGCTGCATTTCCTGGGCGATGATGGTGGAATACTTCGCCACGCGGCCGGAATGGCCTCGGGTGTATGGATCCTTTTCGTCGATCGCGGCCGCCAGCATGCGGATGGAGCCGATGAAAAGTTCGCGATTTTCCTCGGCGGCTTCCTTCAGCTTCTCGATGTACTCTTCGATGTCGCTGGCCATCAGGTTGAAGTTTTCGGCCAGTTCGCTGATTTCCGTCGCACCTCGAACAGGAGTGCGCTGGTGAAACTCACCGCGGCTGATGGCGCGTGTGGAAGCGGCAAGCGAGCGAATCGGTGTGCTGATGCCTACGGCGAAGAAATAACCGAAGAGAATGGCTACGAGAACGACGACGCTGACGAATGCCAGAGCCTGCTGGTTGAGTTCAGTGACACCGGCATCGGCGCGGGCTTCATCGACGCTGCGCTCAGAGATAACGGCCCAGTTGACTTCCGGGAAGGTGCTGTAGGTGCCAACCATTTCCACCTGGCGATTATTTTCCTTTTCGGTGAAATGCACGGTTTCGGTATTGCGCAACTCCTTCGGAAGGGCCTTGATTTGCGCGACCATGTGCGACTTGTCGCTCAAGTCTTCTCCCGGGACAAAATGCTTGGTGTCCGGATGGGCGACGATGTGACCGTAGTGGTCAACGATGAATACCGCTCTCCCACGGATGCTGGCATCCTGCAGGCGGTGAAGAATGGGATCGAGGGAAACGACGGCGGCGAGCATGCCGGTGAAATTGTCCTGCGAATCTTTCAGCGGCACCGCTATTACGAAGGCGGGGCGATTGTCGGGCGCCAGTGCCAGAGGATCGCTGCGGAATTTTACGGACTGGACGCAGCTTACAAAGGCGCGCTGCAGGGCCTTGGCTACGAAGGGATCCTGTTCCGCGCGGAAATTGCCCTGCGAAGCGGTGGTGCCTTTACCGTCGCGGCCAACAGCGGTCAGATAGATGAATGAGTTGCGGTTGGAATCGACGAAATTCTCGAGGAGCCGGGTGACTTTGGGCTCGGCGACCGGGTCGGTGACGTTATCGATCAGGCCGGTGAGGGTGAGAATCTGGCGCTGGCTGATCAACTGTTGCGTGAGGTTGGATTCGAAAAATTGAACTTCCTGCGCCAGAGAGCGGGTGAGTTCCGTTTGCTGTACGCGCTCGGTATCTACCAGCTTTTCCTGGCTGAGTTCCAGAACCTGGCGGTGATACAAACCGATGGGGAGCGCGCTCACAAGCAGGAGCGCACCGAGCACAAGCCATAAGATACGCACCCGGCCGGAACGGAGGCGCGTCAAGATCGATGAAATGCTGTCCGCCATCGCAACACATTGATTTTAGAAGGGGCGGGCGGGGGAAAGCGGCTGGCCTAAAGGACAGGCGACGCGGAAGTGCAACTAGGCCGGAGGTACTGGGGGATTGGTCCCAGGCCGTCTATTCGCGCTTCAGGGGCCTTTCCATGATGGCGCGGATGGCTTCGCGGGGGGAATTGCCGAGGCGGAGGAGGCTGTGGACTTGCTGGGTGATGGGGAGGTCGATGTGGTTTTCTTTGGCCAGCGCCAGGAGGGCGGCTGTGGTGCCCACGCCTTCGGCGACCATGGTCATGCCGGCGAGGATCTCGTTGAGCGAGCGGCCTTGACCCAGTTCGAAGCCTACCCGGCGGTTGCGGCTTTGCGTGCCGTAGCAGGTGAGGATGAGGTCGCCCATACCGGCTAGGCCGCTGAGCGTTTCGGGTTTTCCGCCAAGGGCAACGGCGAGGCGCGTCATTTCCGCCAGCCCGCGAGTGATGAGGGCGGCGAGAGAGTTTGCGCCGAGGCCTAGTCCTTGGCACGTGCCTGCGGCTATGGCCATCACGTTTTTCATGGCTCCGGCTATCTCCACGCCAAGGACGTCATCGTTGGTGTAGAGGCGAAAGGTGGGGCCTGAAAATTCTTCCTGCAAAAATGCGCTAAGGGCCGCATCTTTCGACGCGAGAACGACCGCCGTCGGATGGCCCTCGGCGGCCTCCGCTGCGAAGGACGGGCCGGAAAGTACGGCAACGCTGGGGATGAAACGCGCGTTGAGCACTTGCGAGATGACTTCGCTCATGCGGAGGTGCGTGGCCGGCTCCAGCCCTTTCGTGGCACTGAGGAAGGCCGCTTCGCGAGAGACGCGGGGAAGCGCGAGTGCGAAAATGCCGCGCGTGTGCGCGGAAGGGACCGCGCCGACCACGATTTGCGCTTCATGCAGGGCTTCCTCAAGTTTCGTGGTGGCTTTCACGCAGGTTGGAACGGAGATGCCGGGCAGGTATTTCTTGTTCTCGCGGTCGCGGTCGATGGACGCGGCGAGCGAAGAGTCTCGAATCCAGAGACGGATTTCATGTTTACGCCGGCTGGCCGCCAGCACGACAGAAAGACCCGTGCCCCAGCTGCCGCCGCCGAGAATGGCGATGCGGCTCACGCCGCGTCTCCTTCGGATTTGCCGAAGGAGAATTTGGGTTCGGTGCCGTCCATCAGGCGCTGGAGGTTGGCGTCGTGTTTGAAAATTACCAGGCCGGATGCGAACAGGGTGCCGAAATCGACCACGAATGGCGGCGCATGGCCGGGTGCCCACAGGAAGTACATCAGCAGCGGCATTGCCGCCGCCGCGGATACAGAGCCGAGCGAAACATAGCGCCACGCCACGGACACAACAATAAATACGAGGAGCGCACCGAGGGCCGCCCATGGCGCAAGCATCAAGAAAACTCCCAGTGCTGTGGCCACACCTTTTCCACCCTTGAATTTCAGCCATACGGGATAGCAGTGGCCGATCAAAGCGGTCGCGGCGGCGAGCGTCATGGCGGTGGAACTTTGATCAGTGAATCGCCCGGCGAGCCAGACGGCTGCGGCGCCTTTTGCGCCATCAAGGGCCAGCGTCAGGATTCCCGCGGCTGGGCCTGCCACCCGCGCGACGTTGGTGGCGCCGATGTTTCCGCTGCCGGATTTGCGGATGTCGCTGCCAGCAAACAGTTTTGCGAGAATCAGGCCAAACGGAATCGAGCCGAGAAAATACGCGGCGGCCAGAAGAAGGGTAGTGGTCGGCGTCAGGAACGACATGCAGTGCTAAGCCTCCGCGGCGAAACGGAATGATTGCACGGTAGTGTACTCCGCTCCGGCGGGTTTCAGCTTGCTTTCGATGAGATGGAATTGCGCCGTCTGGAGGGCGCCAAACGACTGCGCGATCTTTTCCTGAATCGCGTGCAGCAATTTTGGAGGGGCGCCGGGAGGCTGAAAGCGGGCCAGCGTGAGGTGTGGCGTGAACGGGCGTTCTTCCAAGGGGAAGCCGAGGCGGTGTACGGCGTGGTCGATGTCCGCGGCCAGCGTTTTCAGATTGGCGGACGTTTCCATTCCGGCCCAGAAGACGCGCGGGCGCATCTCATTCGGAAAAAAGCCGAGGGCGTGAAATTCGAGATTCACCGGTTCGGGGGAACGGACAGCAGAGAGCACGTTTTGCAATGGGCCCAATTTTGCGGATTCAGTCTCGCCAAGAAATTTCAGAGTGACGTGCAGATTCTCCAGGCGAACCCACTTCACCTGCGGGGCGACGGCCCGGAAATCCTTCAGGAGAGATGCGTAGGCGGCACGAACGGCCGGGGGAATTTCGATGGCGATGAAAAGTCGCACGGGGCGGCCTGGTTCAGCTTGCGGGATTGACGCGGCGCGGTTGGGGCTTGCCATCGAAGAGGTAGTGCACGCGGACCATGTCGAGCGCGAGTTGCGAAGCGTAGAAGCGGATCACTTCCCGATCGCCCGGGAGATGCACCAACCGCTCTTTTGTGCCGGTGGGCGTCGCAAGAGCGTTGTGCACCGTGCCCACGGGTTTTTCCTCGCTGCCGCCGCCCGGGCCAGCTATGCCGGTGATACCCACTCCGAATGTGCTGCCAACGCTGCGGCGAATGCCCTCGGCCAGGGCAACGGCAACTTCTGCGCTGACGGCTCCTTTCGAAGCGATGAGTTCGGCGGGCACCTCTGTCCAAGCAGTTTTCCGTTCGTTGCTGTAGGAAACCACGCCGCCCAGAAAATAAGTGGAGCTGCCCGGGATTCGGGTGAGGCGTTCGGCGAGGAGGCCACCGGTGCAGCTTTCGGCGGTGGCGATCGTGGCGCGGTTGGTCGTCAGGAGTTCCGCCACGACATCTTCGAGCGGCACGTCCTTGTGCGCGAAAATGCGGTCTCCGAGCGCCAGTTCGAAGCTGCGGACGATTTCATCCAGCGTGGTTTCGGCCTGGGCTGCGTCTTCCGTCCAGATGCGCAAGTGGATCTGGATTTCGCCCGGGGCGGCTAGGATGGTTGTGTTCACTTGGGGAAAGCGCATGTAAATCGGCCGGATGCGCTCTTCGACGTGCGATTCGCCGAGTCCGGTAACGCGAAGTTCCCGGTGGAACATGCGAACGCCGGAAACGCGGCGGCGCAGGCGCGGCAGCACCTGTTCGAGAAAAAGCGGCTTGAGTTCGCGGGGCGGGCCCGGCAGGAGCGCGATCATGCGGCCTTTGTCCTCTATCCATAAGCCGGGGGCGGTGCCGCGCGGATTTTCTAAGACCTCGGCGCCCTCCGGCACCATGGCCTGACGGAGATTCACGGCGGGCATGTCGCGCTTGAAGCTACGGAATCGCGCTTCGATGGCGCGCACGACTTCTTCATTTCGTTGCAGGCGGCGGCCGAGAAGTTCGGCGACTGTTTCGCGGGTCAGGTCGTCTTCGGTCGGGCCCAAGCCACCGCTCGCAATCACGACTGGAACCCGATTCAGCGCGTCGCGAAAAGCTTCGGCGAGCAACTCGCGATTGTCGCCGACGATCGTTTTTCGCAAAACCTCGATGCCCAGCTTGTTTAATTCTTCAGTGACGAAGAGCGAGTTGGTGTCCACACGGTCTGGAGTGAGGAGTTCCGATCCAACGGCGATGATTTCGGCTTTCATGGAGATTATTGTAGCTCAGTCGGCGAAAGGGCCGGGACGAGCGCGATGCGGAAAGCGCTGACTCGAACTCACCTCGTAGTAACGAGTCTGGAACGCGGGCAGAGTGCCCTCAGGGGCTAACGCCCGTCTTTTAGCGCTCGAAATGTCGGAGCCAAAGCTCCGACCCCCCGGAAAACCAGTTATGGGATGGCTGCTAACCGTGGAGCGGCAAGCCGCGAACGTTCCAGTCAATCGTGAAGAGGCAACTGTTTGCGGCGAGAATCCCACGGCCGCTCGGGAGCAGCGCCAGGCCCACGAGTGCGGAGCCGCTGAGAACGTGCTCGGCGTGGCCTTGCGGAGAGATGCGCACGACCCCGCGGCGGCCCCCAAACGAGGCCACGACGTAGAGATTTGTGTCCTGGTCGAATGCGAGGCCCTGCGGCCGGCCAAGCCCGCGATAGAACACGTGCACTTCACCGTTTTGGGTGATGCGATACACGCGGTCGTAGCTTGAGGTTGTGGGGCCGCTGACGTAGAGTTCACCGCTCGGGTGAAATGCAAGGTGATAGGCGGCGACGGAGGGCTCCAGCGTGGCGAACACGAAAATTTCGCGCTCGCGGCTGATTTTGAAAATAGTGCCGCTGCGATCGCCAACAAACAAATTGCCTTTCGAATCGAAGGCGAGACCCGTGGCGATGCCCATGCCCTCAATCCATTGTTCGCTGCGGCCGTCGGAGGTTACGCGATAGATGGTACCGTCATGGCGGCAAGAAACGAACAGGTCGCCTTTTGCATTGAGTGCCAGGCCAGTGGGATTTATCAGAGAAGTTACAAACGGCTTCACCGTGTAGCTTGTATTGATCTTGTAAAGCGAAACAGGAACACGCTGGCCGCGGGGCCCGCTGAACGTGACGTAGATATTTCCTTCGGGGTCCACCGCCGGACTGCTTACGGGATGCAGGTTGTCGGCGATCTGGAATCCGAGGGCCACAGGGAACGGCTGGCTTTCACTTTGCGCGTTCACGCTCTGGACGG
>Ga0210402_10003751_pt1 | contig 14095 bp, 16 predicted proteins | sample IncBWC7MmetaG_FD_161055 | JGI IMG/M metagenome (GOLD analysis project Ga0210402, IMG submission 161055) | Forest soil microbial communities from Barre Woods Harvard Forest LTER site, Petersham, Massachusetts, United States - Inc-BW-C-7-M | ecosystem: Environmental > Terrestrial > Soil >...
TGAACAAGCGCTCGCCCTGGTACGATCCGACCACCGAGACATCGCGGCTCTTAGCCGCCCTCGATGAAACGCGGCACTTCTGCTGCAATTCAGCGGAATTGCTGGCCTGTGCGAAGAAACAAGGCTGCTACGCTCTGCTTCAGGCAATCAAGGAAGCGATCGACGACTACGCCGAGCGCGAGATGGGGCATCGGGAATACTTCTGGGGCCGGCCGCACAGCGCGGGGCGCAAGCACACATGAGAATGATAATCATCTCTCCGTCATTTGGTGCGCGCATCCGCCGGCCCAAGCGCGGCAAGTATCGCCACCGCATCCCAGCACCGATCGGAAAGCCGGTGAAGGGCAAGCATCGCCGGCAGCGCAGATGAAATTCGTCGACACTCGCCCCTTCGCCGATCCAGAGGCCGCCGCACGCAAGCTCGTCGAGCTCGCCAACGCGGTTGAAGTCGCGCAGGACGGCCGGATCCACATCGAGAAGATCAACGGGCCGATGCTATATCAGCTGAAGGCCACGCCGGCCGAATACAAAGCCGGACTCGATCGTGCCATCGCCAACGGCTGGCTGGTGCTGCACGAGAGCGGCACTTTCGTACGCTTCACCCAGGCCGGTGCGGACCTGTTCGCATAAAATGCCGAACTCCAGATTCCGATAGCGCTTTCAGGATAGATTAAGCAGTTGTTTAAAGGTTTAGGTGCAAGGGTTGCAGCTTGGGCAATTACTATTGTTTGGATTGCCATGCTCATTTTCTCATCTGACCCGCCAATTTCAAAGCTAGCGGCCACGCGCCGCAACATTCGCGAAACGTTTTCTTGCTTCGCCGCCTTTCGGCTGGCATCGAGTTTGCTGCTGACAGCGGCGGGGCTTTGTCGATGACAGGGGAAAGTCGAAAATCGGATCGTGTGCGATTTGAACATTTCTGCGAGCCAGTAAACATAGTGGCCATCGATGGGACATGGCGACGACAATGTTTGCTGCGGGATGTTTCCACGACGGGAGCCCGACTCGAAATTGAGGGCACGACCGACGTCTTTCAAGCGAAGGAATTTTTCCTGGTCCTTTCTTCGATCGGGACTGCATTTCGCCGCTGTGAACTCGTCTGGATTAATGGCTTGACTGTGGGCGTGCGCTTTATTGTCGAGAATAGAAAAAAGAAGGCGACCGCAAAGCATTGAATGGACCGCGCTAGAACTCGGCGGGCTTTGCCTGACCAGATGATGAGGTCATTGTGCAAACAATCGAAACAAGCAACTTCCATGAAGCTACACGCTGTCGCTGTGCCCAATATAGCGGAAGGCCGGCGGAGCTGAGCGTGAACGGGTCAAGATTTTTCGGCATGGTCTGGTCCGTCCAGGAAGACCGATCCTGCAGCCCACAACGATGGATTGTCACGATCGTACCAACGGTAGAGAAGCCCGCTCTCGTTGGCTGGCGGTATAGTTCGCGCCTGCTCGACGGGCCGGCGGATGCCGCGCTTCGCGGACATCAGGGGCCGCAGGAACTGCCCATTTGCCGCCCAAAGGTCGCCTACAAAGGGTCGAGGACCGACTCTAAATTTTCCATCGTCCGGCTGGGGTGCATTTAAGGAGAGCAAAATTCAACCCGGAGGCTTTTGAAATTATCCTCGATGTCCTCACAATTTTTCTTCTGATTCAGTGCGCCAACATGATTTCGCGATTGATCGGACGTCACCGCCATGACGTGCTCTACTACGTTTCTAAGTCAGATCCTCACCGCTAGGGGCGGCTAGACTAGAACCGGCTTTTCGAAGCGCGCCGGCCCAATCCGACGCATGCCCAGCAAGCCGATAGAACTTCCGCCTGTCGAGCACGATCCGGAGGGCTTGGCGTTCGAGTATCCGGTTTCTGAATAGCTTCCGACGAAAAAGCCCCGCCGCGCCCTAGCTCGCGGCTTGCCTAAAAAATCGGCGCGACCACTCGCCAATCTTAAGCAACACTATGCTGCAGGCGCGGGGCGGACATGGTGGCTCCCAATGGCGAAGATTATCCAGATAGAAGCAACGTGCTCCCGCTGTGACACCACGATTTATGCGATCGAGCCGGTCTATGATACGCCGGAGTTTGGGACGGTGCCGTTGAGCGTCACGGTCTGTGCCTGCTGTGGCCATCTCATGATTGTCGAGCACGACCTCACACTCCGCGAACCGACAACGGACGAACTCCGCAATGCTGCCAAGCATCCGGACGTCGTCGCCGAGATACGAAGCGCGATCAATTGAATGAAAGCCCGTTTGCTCGCGCGCCGTGGCGTCGGCGGTGCGTTATGTCCGGCGGGCTGGTGTGGAGTGGCGGGGGCGGGAAACGTTCCACGCGACCGCAGCGCGGGGCCCGCAGGAGCGGCTTTCGCGCATTGATTTAACCTTTCCGTAACCGGCTAAAGGGCAGCCTCGCGTCGCTCTATTTCGGGAATAGATTTTATCTCCATTTGATGATCCAGCGCGGCCTATCTCGATATCAGAGCTTCATCGTTCATCCTTGGGCAACGGCAATTCCGTGGGGGCTCAAAGGAAGGTGAGGAATGTCTCGGCATGACCTCCAGGATGGAGACTTTATTGCAGATTACGTCGTGACAATTGGCGCGATAACCATTGTTGGTCTTACAGTTGTGTTGATTGTCGGTTTGCGGTGCTTATGAGGTACTGAGCGGTCGAGGCGCCGTTCCACAATTCGATAGTGCAGCGCCTTCGGGCAACCGGAGGCGCCGCACCCCACGACACGCGGTAGCTCGCCGCTGTTCTGCGCTACTAATTTGCCTTCACCACGAGGCTTACATCGAGAGCAGACAAGTCCTCCAATAAAGCCGGCTTCGCTTTTAGAAGTGCGCGCGCCAGCCTATATTGACCTGCCCCGAACGCCTGTCGAACTACCGCCTGCTGTCGCGCGCAGCTTTGCCAAGGATATGCGCGCATATCACGCGGACAAATGACAGCATCGCTCGCGACGAGATCGCAGCGCGCCAAGCGTGGCTGCTTGGCGAGCACCTTGGTCCGCGCGAGAAGAAGCTACGGCTGATCGACGTGAAAGAGATGTTTGTTCAGATGAAGGATCGGGTCTGAATTCTCATTCGAACGCTTTTTCTAACGCATTCAAAATCTCAAGATGATCCTTTGTGCGAATTGGAGCGGAGGTAAAAAATTCATTGGTCGAATACTCCTGTCCTACTCGTCGCTCAAAAGCGAAGTGAGGCGGTCGTGGGATTGGCGTAGCCATGGAATCGTAGTGCATCCGTAAGCCACTAATCCCGTAGTTCGCAACCGGCTGACCATATCCCTTAAGAAATTCTGCCAAGAGCTTGCCGACTTGGCTCAGTCGGGACAATTTTGACTCCATATCAATTTGCGAAATGACTTCAAGCTGACTGATGTACGCTCTTACTCCCGTCTCCTTTACTGGCAAATTGTGCTCTCGGGTTGCCCAAGCAAGAATCTCGCTCAGAAATTCGTCGGCCAAATCGGTGTCGTTGCTGGTCTCACACAACAGGCCGTTTTCGTAGACTTGGAATTTTTCTATAATTTTGCCGTGGTAGTATCCACTCAAAAACGTGACGCCGTTTTTGAAGTCCAGCTCCGCGACCGTAACGGGGACCTGCACAAAGCCGTACAGATCTTGAAGTCCTCTTATGAGAGGCACTGGTGAGCGAACGTCCATAACAGGGCTCGTATCAGCGAAGAAACGGATCGTTTGACTTGTCATAAAAGATTTAACTTGCATCTATTGCCCGCTGGTCAACTGCGCGCCGTAGCCAAACATTCTTTGTTGAGGTGCTTGCTTTGCCGCAGTTCCTAAAATTTGTGGTGCGGCCGTATTAGACGCAGGGCTAGTGGACGCAATTTTCATAAGCGGGGTATCTGGTTCTGACAGCCAAGATGGTCTGGTCGCATTGCGACGGGGCTTGTCGAGAGGAAAATCAATCTCCCACTTTGGGACGCCTCCAGAAATTGCGAAAAGCAGATCCGTGACAGTTACTATCGTCCAATTTGCGGGCCCTCCAAGCATCCGAGACACTTCGGGCAACGTCTTCCCCATCCGCCTTGCAAGCTCGGTCTTCGTGATGCCGGATTTTTTGAATTCGCGCATAACTAGATCATACGCCTTGCGCTTCGCGCGACCGCGCAAATACGCAAGCGTTTCCGGCCGGATTGTCTCACCGGGTATCGGTTTAGACAGAAGTGCAGTTCGAGAGGTAGTCATCGAGACGTCTTCCTTTGAAGGGCGTCGTGCATCCGAAGAGTTTTTGCCATTCATGTTTGCACCGCTCGACCTCTGCATCAAAATCGTTCCCAATCACATCGCGATATTGCCAAGTCAAGATGACGAACACGTCCCTCTCGGCAAATCCGCCGAAAGCTCGAATTGCAGGATACGGAGCGGTAATTCGGAAATCGAAAAATTCGTCCTCTATCGGCTTCACGCGAGCCATCAGCGCGTCGGACGATTTTGTGTCAGGATCTTCACCGACTGACATTTCGCCGCCCTCGAGAAATCCATCCAGCGTCTGGCGAAATTCAGCATGAAGGACTGAATCGTTTGAAACCGGGAACGTCACGGCATCGAGCACCTCTTGTGTGACAAATAGGCTTCGAGGTGTGCAAGCGCCGAAATCTTCAGATTCCAAGGGGAAGAGTTCCTTAGAACTCACCAACCGCACTATCTGGTCCCGTATTGACATATAAGTCAATATCCAAAATGATCAATAGTACGTGCGTCATCGTGAATCACTCAACCAAAGGTTAATGACTCGTATCACACTTGCCTACGGGCCCCGCATGGGGCTGCGGCGGCACCACCTGCCCTTGGCGGCTGCCGCCGCGGTCTCGCTGTTGGGGCCGCTTCTGCCTAAAGCCGATCCTGCTGGTGGTTGCCAATACCGCGTACTCGGCTTTCGATGGGCTGGGTTGCTGGCGTCACCTGGAATTCCCCAAAGAGTTCTAGCCTCGCGCCATCTGGCTGCAACCCCGTCGTCTCAGCCGGCGGGGGTTTGCATGTGGAGCCGCCTTCAACTCGACACGAATCGCCAGCGATCTGTCTACGGGGGTCCGATGCCCCCAAACCCACGAGTGCCCCGTCTCGTCAAACCGCTGAGCGAGACGGTGCATTTTTTCGGGATGGGAGATCACCTTGGTGAAAGAGCGATGCAGTGCCGAGCAGCACGCCCGCATGATCGCTGAGAAGATCAACGTCACTGGCGTGGACATCGCCGTTCGTAGAGATCACGCTTACGGCTGGGTGCCCACTGTTGTTTCGGCGCCCTCCGATCAGATCGGTTTTCAGAGGCGGGCTGACGAGATCGCTCATGTTCTTCGCACTCGTTTCGAATTAGGATGAGCACATTGCTCGTGGCGGCCGCCTGCGGATTCTCTCGGTAGACGAGCTGGCCGGACGGCGCGTTGGCATCACGATCGATCGCAATGCCGGACTTGCGATGAATCCGCTTCACCGGGCACGAACGATTGCGCTCAAGCGTGACGGCGAGTAGCCCAACAAAGCGCTTGGGGGATCATGGCGTGATGATTAGCGGGTTCGGTAGCCGCCGGCGCCGGGAGAGGAAAATTCGCCGAAAGGATTCGATGAGGGCCCATAGAGCGGACCATGGTCCTACTCCGTGACAAGGAGTCACTTCCCATATGCTTCCCAGAGCAAAAATTGGGAAGCATATTCTCCCACGACCCCCACTAACCGCTTGATTTTATTGGTCGGAGCGAGAGGATTTGAACCTCCGACCCCTAGTCTCCCAGACTCAATTTGGTGAGTTTCGGCGGACTACATGAGATCTGCTGAGACCAAGTTTCCTTTTACTTTCAAAGGTTCCATCGTCTCATAATGACCGGTGGATATCAGGCTATCGCGGCATTTCCTTCCCCCGGGGGAAGGCGATACAAGGGATTTAAGATCTCTCGTTCAGTGTTCCCGCGTCATGCCGAAGTTGACCGATAGCTCCATCAAAGCGGCAAAGTGCCCACCCGACAAGGATCGATTGGAGCTGTCGGACGCCGCCTGCCCAGGGCTCATTCTGCGTGTCACAAAGGCGGGTTCCAAGACGTTCTCCTTCAAATACTGGTCGCCGCTGGGCAAGACGGTGGCGCTCACACTGGGCTCCTATCCGGATCTCGAGCTGGCCGCCGCTAGATCTAAGGTGGCTGACCACCGCAAGACAATCGCGGCCGACGAGGACCCTCGCCGGCTCCAACGCGAAGTACGGAAGAAGGCCACTCGGGAGCAAGAGCTGTCTTTCGACAAGTTCGCTGACCGATACATCGGTGAATACGCCAAGCCGAATAAGAAATCCTGGAAGAACGACGTCGGCTATCTGAAGCGCCCGCGCGAAGAGTGGGGCCGGCTGCCGGCGGCCTCGATCACCGATGACGACGTAGCTGATCTGCTCGACACGATAGCCGAGAATGCGCCGGTATCGGCCAACAGGACGCAGTCGATCCTTCACAAGATGTTCAAATGGGGGATGCAGCCAGGCAGGAAATACGTCCCGTCGAACCCGCTGGCTGGACTGGAGCGCCGCGGAGGCAAAGAGAAGAAGCGCGATCGGGTGCTCAACGACGATGAAATCCGAACCCTGTGGTGCGGTCTCGATCGGGATGGCATGCCGGCCGAGCGACACGTCTGCGTGGCGATCAGGATGATCCTGACAACCATGGTTCGCCCCTATCAGGCTGCCGGCGCCCAGATCTGCGAGCTCGCCGATCTTGGGACAGCCAGCGCGCTCTACGACATGCCGCCAGGCCGCGTGAAGAAAGATCGCGCTGTCATTGTGCCGCTGTCCGACTTGGCCTGCACGATCATCGACGAGGCGATCCAGAACAAAGCGCAGAAGGTGCTGTTCCCGTCGAAATTCGACGAGACCGGCAGCACCTCGATCGCTCGTGCGTCGATTAGCCAGGCGCTGAACGGGAAAAAGAATGGCAAAAAAGTCAACGGCAAGACCGAGGATCGCATTGGGATCCGAGAGTTCCTGGGCATGGCCCACTTCACAGCCCATGATCTGCGCCGGACCGCGGCGACGATTGCTCGACGCGCCGGCGCTCCCCGGCCCGACGTCAAGGCGCTGCTCGACCATCTTCAGGGCGACGTAACGGATGTCTACGACAAATACGATATGCTGCCGGAAAAGCGGCGGGTCGTGGATATTCTAGCTGCCGAGCTTCGTCGGATCATTGGTTCCAGCCCTTAAGCTCCCGACTGACCTCGCGGCTGATCTCGTGCGTTTTCAGGTGTCCGGCAGCTCTTCCGGCCTGAACACACACGGCTCACCGGTACAGCTAAATTAAAGCTTCTCTACCAAGTGGACTTCGACCGGAAATCCCATCAATTGAATGCGGTCAGCGACGGCTCGAAGACTGACTTTGCTGAAGAACGGGATACTCATAATCCCGGATTTCTTGTACCGATGCCGCATGATGCCGAACACCACAGTGAATTCACTGGGCGTGGGCTTCGAGCGTCCGTCTGGCAAGATCACATCGAAACCCGTTTTCCTGAATTTTCCCTGCCGCTTCTTGACCTCCTTGCGCAAATCAATTCGGAATTTTTCATCGCGTATGAAGGATTCGGCTGACACGACGCCCTGATTCCATAGGTGACTAATCGGAGCGGAGGAGTGACCGTCCTTGAGATGAATGAATTGCTTGCCGGTTGAAAGAAAATCGCAGGGTTCAAGATTTGCGCCAGGCGCGCTTGCGGGCGACAGCTTCACCTGGTCAAGATTGAGCAGATTTTTGTGGCCATCGAGCTCGGCGATAAAATCTCGTTCGCTCTGGGTCTCTGTGGATACCACAAACGGCTTTTTTGCCACCAGCTTGAGAAAGTCATTTTCCACTGCCGCGTGAAAAGCCTTGTCCACTACGAACCAATCACCGGCGAATAGAACGTAGGTGTCGCCTTTGAGCGTCAACTCGTAGACGAGGCAGTCGTACAATTTGCGCTTTTGCTTCTTGTCTCCCTCGCCGTCGGTGATGACCCGCACTTCGTGGCTCGCACGCAGCTCGGCCATATTGGCAATGTCGGCGATCTGCCCGGCCTTAAGCTCCTCAACATAATCCTGGATTGCAATTTGCGTATAGGCCTGTTTGCGGCCCGATTTTAGGCCGATCCCAAAGTACCCAACCTCCACACTTTCTTCAGGGCTCAGGATGTCGGGCAACGTGATGTGGAGATCCGACGCTTTGCCCCTTACCAGCTCTTGCAGCTCGCCAAACGCAGCCGCATCCAGTCGCTCCAAAATGTCCTGCTGCCGGACCGGGGTCACGAAGTCGATAAAGCCGAAGTCCTTTTTGTAGTCGGCGGCACGATAGAGCCTCAACGCGGTCTTGCATTTTTCTATCACGTCGGTCGGCGAAGTTTTCGTATGCAATGTGAGAGCGTCTTTGCCCGCAAGCGACCTTGCGAAGGAATTGTCCTTCGGCGATCCGGCGGCCAACCTCAGAAGGTCTCGATCAACGTCAATGCCGAACCCTTGAAGATCGGCGTCACGACTTGCTTGAATGCGTTTCTGAAATGTCGTGGCGTCAAGCGTGGCAATGTCCAAGCTGCGCAGATTTGAGCGAGCGACCGCGTTCAGAACAATCTTTAGACCGAAGCTTCGTTCAAACGCGTCTGGATCGAGGGAGTGATGACCGGTTCCGAACGTTAGCGCCACGATCCGGCTCGCCGACCGCTTGTCGTCGGGCTTCACTTCCAGAAACAAGATCGCGGCACAGCTCCGATTTACCAAAGGCGGCAGCGGCCCCGCCGCAAACCCACCGACAAACGCGAACCAAGTCGGCGGTAACGCCGGCGCTTGACCGACAAACAGCCTCCCAACTTCAGAAGGTCGCTCTTCGAGCTCATGGTCTACTCGGAGGGAATCGTCGATCGTCCGCCCGTCTCGAAGGAGCCTCACAGAGAGGCTCATAGATTTATTTGCCTTCGCTCCCGAGTCAGCCATTCGCCATCCCAGCCATTAGTGCAAGAACGACCGCATTTCCTGCGCTAGTAGGTCATCGACAACCCCTGGTTGGCAAGCCCCGAGTTTTCTGCTTTAGAGGAAATCCGGCTATAAGACGGCTTCGTTAACGGGTTTTGCCTAGGGTGGCGGCCCAGCCTGACAAACACCGAGAACATTGGAGAGGTGAAGGGCTCATCTGGAGCGGGTGAAGGGAATCGAACCCTCGTATTCAGCTTGGAAGTCGCCAAATTCCGAAGCGCGCTCAATTGCCATTCCGACATTTTGCAGCCTTGCGAGTGATTGAGACCACTACCGAATTTCTCGTTGTCGGAATGGCGATGCGGCGACGCGCCGCGTAAAGGACGACCTCCACCTAGTCGTGCCGCAGCGATTCTTCGTCCACGGCCAGCACGCACAGGGCGATCGCCACCTCTACGCATCAAGGACCCGCTTCATTCCCGAAAAGCTGCTCGGTCTTTCGAGAGGACGACCTGGCCGCTTGCGGTGGCCGATACCACGACACCCGCCGCCGGCCAGGGGCCCAAGGTGGATATCGGCGCCCGCATGCGCGGCATGTGGCGATAGCGAAGAGATGCTGAGATAAGAATCTATAAATTTAGAGTGGTTGGCGCATGTCCGCTTTGGTGCGCATTCCGGACTCAAGTCGACATTACGGCACTTCCGAAAAGTGCCAAACTCGGACATGCGGGTGGTATTGGAAAGACCTGAGAGTGCCGCCAAGCTTCCAAGCCTTTGCCAAAGAGCGGGCAGGCTTGGGGTCGTGCACCTATTCACTCGGGCAATCCAGCCGCGATGAACGCTCCCCTCATTCTTTCTCGCAATTCAACTGACCGTGCGCCAACATGCTCTTCCACCGAGCCACGGCGCCAACCGGGGCGCAGCCGAAGGCAATCTGCCATCATTCGTCGCGCGTCCTCCAATCGCCCTGCTCCGACGTAAATTACAACCGCAGCGGCTATTCCCGGTGAATAATTGGGCGGCCCTGCGAGCAGGGATTTATCGGCCCATAAGGCTGCTTCTGCGTACCTACCGGCATTGTAGTGCCCCCACGCAAGTCCAAGCATCGTGTTAAAATTGAATGGGTCTCGCGGACTAAGGCGCATGGCTTGCTCAAAATCTGCAATCGCCGTGTCAGACTCCCCATCCCAAACCCGAACGAAACCCCGCCAACCATATGCCCGTGCATAGTTGGGGTTGGACTGAATGGCACGATCTACAAGTTCGGCGCCGGCATCGAAGTCGACGTTAGTGACGTAAAGAGCAAACCCGACGTTACCCAGGGTGAAGGCATCGTCTACATCCAATTCCTTAATTCGCGCAGCATAACGGAAGAGATGCGCTGCACTTTCTGCGTTGTCCCTAGGCCATTTCAAAGCTCGTCGATATGCAAAGCAGGCAGCCGCGCCGCCGTAGGCTTGAGGAAAGCTCGGGTCGATCGACATGGCGTTCTCGAAGTGTCGTAACGCGATGTCGTTCTTTTCGCTGCTGGTTGGCCAAAAGATGGCAGGTAGACCGCGATAGTACTCAGTCACCGCATCGACGTTTCCAGTTGCCCGTCGACTGGCACGGTCTATCTCGGCGCGATCGAGTTCGGGCGCCACGGCCCCAACCACTTGCAGGGTTACCTTTTCCTGAAGCTCGAAAAGGTCATCTAGAGCACCGTCAAACCTATCTGCCCAGAGGTGCGCCCCAGTCATGACATCGATGAGCTGCCCCGTAATCCTCAAGCGAGAGGCGGCCCTGCGCACGCTGCCCTCAAGAACGTATCGCACACCGAGTTCTCGTCCGATCTGCTTGATGTCAACAGCCTTACCTTTGTAGGTAAAAGACGAGTTGCGCGCGATAACAAACAGCGATCTAAAACGGGAAAGAGCGGTAATGATATCTTCGACAAGGCCATCTGCGAAGTATCCCTGCTCTGGGTCGGCGGACATATTGTCGAACGGAAGCACCGCTACGGATGGCTTGTCGGGCAGCGCGAGCGGTTTTGAGATATCGATCGACGTCTTGGCCTTAGCGGTTGAGGCTTCTGATGACGCGGCTGAGTGCGCCGCAAATAGCCGCACAGGTCGCTCGATATTCTTGAGCGATCTCTCGCCTAAATCGTCGAAGGCAAAACCCGGCTTTCCGCGCACCTGCTCGAAAGCATTGCCGGACAGATAGACTCCGCCCGGCTCGCACTCGTTCTCCACGCGCGCCGCCACATTTACGCCATCGCCGAAGATGTCGTCACCGTCAATGATGACGTCACCTACATTGATACCGATGCGGAATGCGATCTTCGGCGCGTGGCCGCTGTCGCGCTCGGCCATCTTATCCTGCACGGCCAGGGCGCAGGTCACAGCATCGACGGCGCTGGAGAACTCCACCAGCATGCCGTCGCCTGTAGTCTTGACGATGCGCCCCTTGTGCGCGGCGATGACGGGGTCTACGACCTCGCGGCGGATCGACTTCAAGGCCGACAAGGTACCAACCTCGTCGGCTCCCATTAGGCGCGAGTAGCCAGCGACATCAGCCGCCAGCACCGCCGCCAGTCGCCTTTCCACACGGCCGCCGGTCACAAGACCCCCCGCAACGGGGTCCATCAAAGCATAGGACTACGTTTTCTGCTAGTTCTGGGCTTGAGATCCGAGATGGGTCAATCGCTACCGAAATGGGCCTTCCGCGCCATGTCCGGTTTGTCCCCGAAAGCGACCGGACAGCGGACTTCGCAGCATTTCCGAAAAGTGCCAAGAACGGAAGTGGGCAGCCTACTCGATCACCTCATCGGCGCGGGCGACGAGCGTCGGCGGGAGGTTTATGCCGAGCGCCTTCGCGGTCCTGAGGTTGATAACCAGCTCGTATTTCGTGGGCGCCTGCACAGGTAGGTCTGCAGGCTTCTCGCCTTTAAGGATGCGGTCAACATAGCGGGCCGCGCGCCGATATTGGTCGACGAAATCTGGCCCGTAGGAAATCAGCCCACCGTCCAGCGCGGTAAAGCGTGAGACGTAAACCGCAGGAAGCTTGTGGCGGGCGGCCGTTGCAATGATGGTCTTGCGATGAACTGCGGCCAGCGGGCCGGACGTTACGATCATTCCGTCGTTCGGTGAACGGACAAACGATGCGACCGTCCGCTCGATATCCGCTTGGTCACGGAAATTGAGTGGCACGAGCTCGATACGTAAGGAAGGCGCTACCGCTTGCAGCGCAGCGAACTGAGCAATGGCGGCAGTAATACCCGGCTCCCGCAACACAGCCACGCGCGTGACATCTGGCGCGACTTCCTTGAGCAGTTCCAGCCATTTGGCGCTTAGGCCAAATTCGAATTGAACGAACCCGGTCGCATTGCCGCCCGGTCGAGCGAGACTATCGACAAAACCAGCACCCACTGGATCTGGAACAATAGTGAATACGATTGGTATGGTGCGGGTCACCTGCAGTAAAGGGACAAGCCCGGCGCTGCCGGTGGTCAAAATAACTTCGGGCGCAAGCACCACAAGTTCCTGAGCATATTGGCGAGCGAGTCCGGCGTCTCCGTCGGTGATGCGGCGGTCGATTTGCAGGTTGACGCCCTCTGCCCAACCCAATTGCCGCAGTTCCGTGATGAATGCTTCGTCGCGGGCGCGCCCTTCGGAGTCGCTTTCCGAGAGATTAGTAAGCATGCCGATCCGGCGCATGAGCTGGCCCTGCTGTCCCAGCGCTACCACCGGCCACGCTGCCGCCGCGCTACCGATCAGGGCAATAAATTTGCGTCGTCGCATCCACGTCCTCAAGGTCAGAGGCGGCATCGTATCAGCGACTTCCCCGATGCAGCAACATGAGAGGCAGGGGGATTGTCCGCCCAGGGGTCATCAACGGACCTCGTGCTGTTCAAACTGGACTTCCACTTTTGCCCCGTGAACAGACAACGTCAGTCAGTCGGACCACTTCCGAAAAGTGCCATCAAAAGCGGAAGTAGGCTCAATTTATTCAATCACCTCGTTGGCGAGCGCGAGAAGTGAAGCGGGCACGTTAATGCCCAGGGATTTTGCAGTCCGTAGATTGATCATCAACTCGAACTTCGCGGATTGCAGAACCGGAAGATCGGAGGGCTTGGCGCCCGCCAATACTTTTGCGACGTAAATACCGGTTTGATAGAAGCCATCGCGAAGGCTCGCACCATAGCTCATCAGGCCGCCAGCGATCACATATTCGCTCAATGGGTACATGGTTGGAATGGCGTAGCGCGCCGCCAAACTAATGATCTGGTCTCGACGGCTAATCAGGAACCCATCTGCGGTGACCAGCAGCGCATCGACCTTGCGACTTGCCAGTCCAGCAAAAGTTGACTCGATTTCATCAACGTCTTTCGCGTTAAGGATCACAATTTGCTGTTGGAGCGTTTGGGAGGCCGCCTGCAGATCTCTCAATTGCGGCCCCGCATTTGGATTGCTGGGGTTAGCAAGCGCGCCTATCACATCATGCTTCGGCACGAGTTGTCGCAACAGCTCGAGATTTTTCTGACCCAACCTCGTAAAGAGAAACGCGATGCCCGTGACATTTGCTTCGGGTCTCGCGATGCTAGACACAAGGCCCGACCCGACGGGATCACTTCCAGTCAGGAAAACAATTGGAACGGTCTTCGTCGCCGCTTTCGCCGCTAGACTGGCAGGTAACAATTCGGCCGCGATCACCGATACTTGGCGATTGACGAGGTCCGCAGCCAACCCCGGCAGTCGATTGTAGTCGCCGTCCGCCGGCCGATGTTCGATTTCGATATCAGGATTCGCGCCGCCTTCCTTTAGACCAGCCCGAAAAGCTGCAATCAACTGCTGCGTCGGAAGGTTTCCTTGGTGCAGAAACCCGATGCGGGGATGCGTTTGTTGCGCGAATGCCCCAAGTGGCCAAAGAGCAATGCTCGCAGAGCCAGAAATGAATTCCCGTCGTCTCATGAGCCATTCCTCATCGAGGAAGCCGATCACTGAGTAGCACGAGCGCGACCTATGCTAAAAGGGCCTCTTTCATGTCTGCTCGGGGTCAAACTCGGAAGAACTCAGTACGAGCATATGTTTTCCGCTTTGCCCTCAAACTCGGACATTGCTCGATACCTTCGGCACTTCTCAAAAAGGGCCGACAACTCTTAGACATGTCGCCCGCGCAG
>Ga0210402_10003752_pt1 | contig 14094 bp, 16 predicted proteins | sample IncBWC7MmetaG_FD_161055 | JGI IMG/M metagenome (GOLD analysis project Ga0210402, IMG submission 161055) | Forest soil microbial communities from Barre Woods Harvard Forest LTER site, Petersham, Massachusetts, United States - Inc-BW-C-7-M | ecosystem: Environmental > Terrestrial > Soil >...
CCGAAGGCGGTTCACTCACCGGTATCGCTGCCGGACCTTAGCATTGCTAAGGCTCCAAGGCTCTCGTTGGTGGTCCTGCCGTTTGCCAACCTCAGTGGCAATGGAAACGAGGACTACCTTGCCGAAGCCATCACCGAGGACCTGACTACAGACTTGTCCTACCTGCAGGGCGCCTTGGTCATAGCCCGCCATTCCGCCGCCACCTATAAGGGCAAGCCTGTCGATGTCAGGCGGATCGGCGAGGAACTCGGTGTACGCTACGTGGTCGAAGGTAGCGTGCGTAAGCTGGGTGAGATGCTGCGCGTGAACGTGCAGTTGATCTCCACCGAAACCAACGCGCACGTATGGGCAGGCCGCTTCGACCAGAATGTAAGGGAGCTCGGCATCGGCCAGGAGGAGATAGTCAGTCGGCTGAGGGCAGTGTTGGGCATCCAGGTGTTGGACGCTGAAAGCGCCCGCGGCGCGCGGGAGAGACCGGACAATCCGGACGCGTCCGACCTTCTGTTCCGCGGGTTGTCGGCGTGGCGCAAGGCAAGCACCCCCTCAGAGTGGGCGCAGGCGGCCGCGCTGTTCGAGCAGACGCTGCACCTGGATCCGTTTTCGGTTCGAGCTCTGTGTCATCTCGCCGGTAACTTGGTGGACCGCTTCGTAATCCCTGAATATAATACCCGAGGAAACGAGAACCTCATCGAACGAGCGGCCAAACTCGTTTCTGCGGCAGAGGCGATCGAGCCGGACAGCGAAAGGGTCTTGCCACTCCGAGGCGGTTTGCTGCGGGCACAAGGGAATCTGCCCGAGGCGATCGCAATCTACCAGCGAGTCATCGAGCTTTATCCGAACGTCCCCGACCCATATCGGATACTCGGCTTCCTTAAATTGGCCGTAGGACAGCCGGACGAGGCGATCCCATTGCTCCAGCGATCGATCCGTGTGGACCCCCTTTCGTCATATAACCGGCATTCATACCAGCGGATCGGCATTGCCCTGTTGCTGCTTGGTCGCGATGAGGCGTCGATAGAATGGTACCAACGCGCGCTCGCCACCGGCGGTATGGCGCCGCCGACCTGGCGCGCGCAATGCCATCTCTTCATGGCCAGCGCCTTTGCATTGATAGGCCGGCTCGACGACGCTCACCGCGCACTGGCCGAGGCCAATCGTCTTTGGCCGTTTGCGACCGTTCGAAGTCTGCCACCCACCATGACGCCACGCGGCCTGCCCGATCCCGCTTACCTGACGCAAATGCGTCACGTGCAAGAAGGGCTGCGGCTTGCCGGGCTGCGCGATCACGCGGACGAAGACGCCGATTTCGGTGTCGCGCCCGACAATGTGTTGCATACTGATCGCGTTGGACACACTCCGACCACTGTGCCCGTCGCGATGACTATCCGCACAGGCGAGCTTGTCAAGCTGCTGGCACGACTGAAGCCGATATTGATCGATGTCGCTCAGGACTCCTGGGGCCGGTCGGTACCGAATGCAATCGGCTTACAAGGGACGGGCCACGGAGCCGGTTTCTCCGAAACCGTGCAGAACCGCTTCCGCCGCAAGGTACAAAATCTCACCAGAGGTGACCTGTCGGCGCCTATTGTCGTCTACTGCGTGAATTCCGAGCGGTTCACCAGTTACAATCTGGCATTGCGTCTCGTGGCACGTGGTTGCACCCAGGTCTACTGGTATCGCGGCGGCGTTGAAGCATGGCAGGTGAACGGGCTGCCCGAGACCGACTTGGCATTGCAGGACTGGTAACTGGCTCCAACAAGACACCTCCGCTCGGCCTTCCACGAAACGTGGGTTTCGCCCGGTGCGATCCAGGCGTTTGCGGCAGTCTTGCCGTTCGGCGTGTCAACGACAACCCGCGTCAGTCGATAGGCCGGCCCTTCGTAGGCCGCCAGCCGTGCAAGGACGTGTCCCCGCACGGTTACGACGGCACCGCGAACGCTGCCGGTACGGTCGCGTCGCAAGGTCGGATAGCGCCCATCGCGCATTTTGACGCGTTTCCAGCCAAGCAGTGTCGCAGCAACAAGCCGCGCGCGAACAGCACTTGCGCCGCCACGCCTCGCCAGCGTGTCGGGGTCGAGTAGCGTGCCATATAGAAACAATCGCATCTACCGCGCGCTGTTTGCGCTCATCGATCGTCCACTGGAGGATTGGCCAGCACCGACGGACGGGCGTCGAATGCGGCGTGCCAGGCGGCAAGGCGCGGATGTCCATCGCGCCAGTTCAAATCCGCAAAACGGAAGTCCAGATACGCAAGTGCGACGCCGATGGCGATCTGGCCGATGGTGAAGCGGCTTGCTGCCAGCGCGTCGGCTTCCTGCTCCAGCGCGTCGACGCAACACCGCATCGTGGCCTGCCACAGCGTCATGTGCGGATGGCTCTGAATGTCCCGAGGTCGGAAGCGCTCGCCGAGCCAAGCCAGTGCGATATCCAGCATGCCGTCGCCCAGCGCCAGCCGGCGCAGTGCGGTCAATCGATCGGGCCAGTCGGGGAACAGCCTCGGTCCGTTGTGCAGCGTGTCGAGATACTCGCAGATTACCGGCGAGTCGTAGACAATCGTGCCGTCCGCCAGCACCAGCGTGGGAATCTTCCCGAGCGGATTCTCGTGCATCAGCTCGAGATGCGGCATCGTGCCTCCCACGACCGTGCGCATCGTCTGCAGCCTGCCTGCCAGTCCCAGCTCGTGAGCCGCGATCATCACCTTGCGTACGTAAGGCGAGCGCGGCGACCAATGCAGCTTCATCGTCTCGGCCATGGCATGTCCTCCATCGCAGCAGTGTGGCACTCTCGGCCGAAATCAGGCCAGCTACGAGATCACTTCGGTCGCATGGATTTCAAAATTTCACGTCAGTCCTCGACGGCCGCCAGTGCGAGGACTGCCAGGACCTCGCGGAACGCGAGGCGGCGGGGATCTCCTCCGTAATCGGTTTCATCAAGGCCAAAAGCGCTTGGGTCGCTTTGGCCAGCAAGAGTAGCGAGATGTAGACTGGCGGGATGATAAGAAATCCGCCAATGAGAGTCGTCTTGGCGAATTCGGTAAGGGACCTCATCAGGACCATTTTCCCGCCCGTTGGCATCAAGCGTCGGCCTTACCCCACCAGTTCGGACTAGCAGCCGTCGGGTGTCCTCCTCGGCAAGCCGTTATTGCGCCCGCGATCGCGCGTGTTGGGTTGCGCCATGTGCCGCCTTGCACAAGTCAACCGTCTAATATGGTGGCGGCGCGACGTAGCCAGGGGGATAGGTCGGTGGAGGAGCTACATAGGTAGGGGTTTGGGCCGCGGAAGTCGCGGCCGCACCGACAACTGCGCCAACCGCGACGCCCGCCGCGACGCCACCCCAGTTTGGTCCGCTGTCGTAGTTACCGTTGCAGCAGCCGCCGCCGCCGCTAACGTTCACATTCCGGTTGGCATTGACGTTCACATTCCGGTTCGCGCTGGCGTTCGCGCTGCGAGTATTCGACACGTTCGCGTTGCGACTGTTCGACACGTCACGATGGAAGTCGTTGCTGTTGAAATTGCCACCGCGGTTCCCACCGCCGGCAGATCGCTGAGCACCGCCGCCGGCGGAGCGCTGTCCACCACCGCCCGCAGCCCGCTGACCACCACCACCACCGCCACCACCACGTCCACGATTCTGCACCAGGACCAAACCGGACTCGTCGGGTTGGACAGTTGTATCGGGTTGGATACCTGTGCCGATCGCTCGCGAAACGCTGTCCGGCACGAATGGCGCAACCGGCGCTGCCAAGGCGCCGCCCGCAAACGCCACGGCGCTAGCGAACAACAGTATGGATCTCGTGCTCATGTCAGTGCACCGAATACTTGGCTTGGAGCGCCTTGAAGTCCGCTATCGCCTGTGGACAGGTCTTGCGGTCGAAGTCGTGCGCCGTCCCGTAGCCGAACGAGCCGCTGTAAATGAACGCGGCCTGCAGCCCGAAATGCAGGCTCACTTGAGTTGCCAGATCAAGAGCGCCCTGGCCGACCTGCGGTTGGTCCGCTTCGCTGGAACAGGCGTATGCCTCACCGGACATCACGCCGAGCTTGCGGATGCCTGTCATGAATGCCTCGTCGGCATCGCTCCCCTTCTTCGGAGCATTATCCGCAAAAGCGGGGACGGCAAACGTAGCCGCTACAAGGCAGGCCGCAAGCATGTTTCGCATTTAGACCTCCTAGATATGTTCGACCAGTGAGGAACACGATTGTTGTCATTGGATGTAGTTGTTGGGGTCTTCGAGGCTGCCCCGTGCAGGATGTAGGCGCAAGTAGGCACGTTGTCCCTCGATACTTAGGGACTTGGATCACGACGAACCGGTTTGTAGCTCGGCTTGCTGATCGCACCCCTCCAAGCTATGGAATGGCCTGCATACCGACCTCGTCATCCAAGATAACCAGAGCACATTCGCCTCGGTGTTCCACGAAAAGCATCAATCTAGATCAACAGCACTATCCACGCGATGCAAGGGGCGTTTGATCTGCACCGCCCTCGATACCGGTGACCATCGTCCGTCCGCGACGATGCCGGGGATCGCCTAATGCCGCCCCGTTCGCCCAATCGGCTTGCCAGCATCTTCGCGCCTTGCCGGCGATCGCCGGCACGCGCGAGCCAATGGCACTGCGATCCGTCCTACCGGGGATGACACACGCCGCGCCCCGGCGCATTCTTGCGGCATTCTGATTGAATGGGAGTGAACGCGAATGGCTGGAATGCTTGACGGCAAGGTCGCCGTGGTCACCGGAGCGGGCCGGGGAATCGGCCGTGCGACCGCGATCTGCCTCGCCGCGAACGGCGCCAAGGTGGTGGTATGCGATGTCGGCGCGGCGGTAACCGGCGAGGGCCACGACGTCGGCCCGGCGCAGCAGGTGGTAGCCGAGATCGCCCAGGCCAATGGCCAGGGCCGCGCGGTCGCGAATACGGACAGTGTCGCCGAATGGGAGAACGCGCAAAAGATCGTGCAGACGGCGATCGACAATTTCGGCCGCATCGACATGGTGGTGAACAATGCCGGCATCCTGCGCGACCGCATGTTCCACTACATGTCGCCCGAGGAATGGGACGCCGTCATCAAGGTGCACCTGTACGGCGCGTTCTATGTCAGCCGCGCCGCGGTGCCGCATTTCCGCAAGCAGGAGAGCGGCAGCTTCGTTCACATCACCTCCACCTCCGGCCTGATCGGCAGCGTCGGGCAGACCAACTACGGCGCGGCCAAGCTCGGCATCGCCGGACTTTCGCGCTGCATCGCGATGGACATGCAGCGCTACAAGATCCGTTCGAACTGCATCGGCCCGCACGCGTTCAGCCGCATGATCGAGACAGTGCCCGGACAGTCCGAGGAGCAGTTGAAGGCGCGTGCCGAGCGCACACGGCCGGATCACATCGCACAGTTGATCGCGTTCCTGGGGACCGATGCCGCGGAGGGCGTATCGGGCCAGATCCTTGGTGTGCGTGGCAACGAGATCTATCTGTACAATCAGCCGCGGCCGATCCGCATCATGGCGCGTCTGGACGGCTGGACGCCCGAGAAGCTTGCCGAACAGTGGCTGCCGGCGGTGAAGAACAATTTCACCCCGTTGGAGCGGACCCGCGACGTTTATCCGTGGGATCCGGTCTGAATCAGGCTTGCATGTCCCTCTCCGCCCTCGGGGGCGGAGAGGGCAGGGTGAGGTGGGGGACGTAGCGGGTGATGAAACATCGAGGGCCGGCAATTGATTCGCGAGTGGCGCGGCTGACGCAATGCCGGCAGCCCCACCTCTCCCCGACCCTCTCCGCCCCTCGGGGCGGAGAGGGAGTCACCGCGATCGTTCAAACAGCAAGACGCTGCATCAGCGGGGCCCAACGATCCAGGATCGGCAATATCTGGTCCGATTTCGCGGCCGGCAGGCTGATCACCACGCGCGCGATGCCGAGGTCGCGGTATTGGCCCAATCGGTCGGCGTCTTCCACGACGCGGAACAGCGTCACCGGCAGCGACGCGGGATCACGTCCAGCGTCCACCGCCATTTGGCGGAATCGCGGCAGCGTATCTCCGATGTCGCCATGTCGCGTCCGTCCGGCGCCGGGAATCCACCCGTCGCCGTAGCGGACCGCGCGGCGCGCGCCGTAGGGGAAGGCACCCCCGACGATCACCGGCATCGGCTGCTGCACCGGCTTCGGCCAGGTCTGCATCGGCGCAAAGTCGACGAAGTCGCCGTGGTATTCCGGTGTCTCCTGGGTCCAGATCAGCTTCATCGCCTCGACCCGTTCGCGCGACAGCTTGTGGCGTGTGGTGTACACCGTGCCGTGGTGTTCCATCTCCTCCTTGTCCCAGCCGTTGCCGACGCCGAACAGGAATCGGCCACGCGAAAGCTGGTCGATCGAGGCGACCATCTTCGCCGTCTGGATCGGATCGCGCTGATTGATCAGGCACACACCGGTCCCGACCTTCAGCGACTTCGTCGCCACCGCCGCCGCGGTCAGCACCAGGAACGGATCCATGATGTCGTAATACGGGCGGGGCAGTTCGGGGCCGCCGGGAAACGGCATCGTGCGCACCAGCGGTATGTGCGAATGCTCCGGCACCCATAGCGACTCGAAGCCGCGCTCCTCAAGTATTGGGCCGAGCTCTCCGGGCGTCATGGAGGCGTCGGTGAAGAACATCGCGGCGCCGAATTGCATGTCGGTTACCTCCGGTGTGTGCTGGCGATCGAGTGTGCCCGGCAGCTCCCGTCTCGACAAATGTCCAACTGATGGCTATAATTCGACCATGAGCACGCACAGTGTCGCCGAGGCGAAGAACCACCTGCCGGAGCTGATCGACCGCGCGTTGAAGGGCGAGTCGGTGGTGATCACCCGCCACGGCCATCCCGTGGTCGAACTCAAGGCAGTGCCGCCGCCGCCACGCCGGATAACCCAGGCCGATATCGACTGGCTGGATGCGCACCGGGTCGGCATCAAGCAGCCGGCAGAGGATGCTGGTGCGCTGGTGAGCAGGATGCGCGACGAAGACTGGCCGTGAGGGTCTATCCGGATGCCAGCGTCCTCGTTGCCCTGTTCACCTACGACCGCTTTACCGCTCGTGCGCGCGCCTACCTTACAACGGAGATCCCAACTCTGGTGGTCAGCGATTTTGCCGCGGCGGAATTCGCATCTGCGGTATCGCGTCGCGTGCGAACCAACGATCTGACCCCCGACGAAGGTCGCATTGCCTTCACGTCGTTCGATTCGTGGCTGGCACGCTCAACGCAGCACGTGGATACCACCACCCAAGACATTGCAGCCGCTGCCGCCGCTCTTCGCCGCCTCGACCTCAACCTCCGCACGCCAGACGCCATCAACATCGCCGTGGCTGACCGCCTCGGCGCCACGCTCGCCACCTTCGACGAGAAGATGGCAACCGCCGCGCGCGCACTCGGCGTGCAGGTTGCGCCAACCTGACGCTCACACGGCTTGCTGCACTGCCGGAAACACCTCCTCGGCCAGCAGCTGCATCTGCCCCAGCACCAGGCTCTTCGGCATGCCGACCCAGTGTACGCCCAGGATCAGTGTCGTCACGCCGAACCGCTGCCTGAGGTCGATGATCTGCTCCGTCACTTCCGCCACCGAGCCGATCAGGAACCGGTCGTCCACCAGTTCGTCGAAATCCAGATCGAAGTGATCGCCGGCTGGCATCACCTTGTCTTGGCCCCAATCCCGATACGCCTTGTACTTCACCTCCAGGTAAGGCCGCGCCAGGCGGATCGCCTCCTCGCGCGAGCGTGCGACGAACACCTCGCGCGCCATGGGAAACTCCGCAGGGAACGGCTTGCCGCACGCATCGAGTTCGCGCTTGTAGACCTCCATCTGTCGCGCAATCGTATCCAGCTTGTTGTGCGGATTGACGAACCAGGCGTCCGCCATGCGCGCCGCACGCCGGATGCCGACGTCGATGTTCGCGCCGATCCAAACTGGCGGCATCGGCTTCTGCACTGGCAAGACAGTGCAGTTCGCGCCGTCCAACACAAAATATGAAGCCTTCATCGTCACGAAGTCCTCGGTCCACAGCCGCTTCACGGCCGTCAGGCACTCCTCGAACCGCCTGCCCGCCTGCTTCAGCGTTGTGCCGAATGCATTGAACTCGACCTCGCGGTAGCCGATGCCGGCACCGAACACCAATTTGCCCCCGCACATGACATCGAGCGACGCAAGCTCCTCGGCGACATGCAGCGGACTGTGCAGCGGCAGCAGCACGACGCCCGGGATCAGCCGCAGCTTCGGCGCGACCATGGCAACCTGCGTCAGATACGGAATCTGCTGTATGTACTGGAACGGATGCGAGCTGTAGTGCGAGCCTTTGGCGACGCAGTCGTAGCCCAGCGCCTCCGCGCGTTTCGCCGCTTCCAGGTCCTCGGCGAGCCGCACCCGCATGTCGTCGCCTTGCGGATACTGTCCGCGAATGATCAGGCCGAATCGCATTGCCGTTTCCCTTCCCCTCTATTGCCCGAGGTTGCCGCCCGGCACCCACAGCACATCGCTGGCGCCATTGTCGTTCAAAGCGCGGGCGAGCACGAACAGATGGTCCGACAGCCGGTTGAGATAGCGAATCAGGGCCGGCGTCACCGGCTCCTCCCCCGCCAGCCGGACGACTTCGCGCTCGGCGCGCCGGGCAATCGTGCGCGCCATGTGCGCATAGACCGCGCCAGCACTACCACCCGGCAGGATGAAGCTGGTGAGCTTCGGCTGCGAGGCATTCATTGCATCGATCTCGACCTCCAGCCGGTCAACCGGCACATCGGTCAGACGCAGTCGGTTGCCCCCCTCTCCAGGCACCGACAGGTCGGCGCCGACATCGAACAGATCGTTCTGAACACGCGCGAGCATGGCATCCACATCCGGCGCGTCGCGCGTCGCCAGACGAAGCACGCCGATCGCGGCGTTGGTTTCGTCCACCGCGCCGATCGCCTCGATGCGCGCCGCATCCTTGCGCAGCCGTGCGCCGTCGCCGAGCGAGGTCTCGCCGGCATCGCCGCCGCGTGTAACCACCCTGTCGATCCGAACCATTGGGTCCTGTTACTCCAGTTGGAAAGTCACACGTATCGGCATGTCGAACGGGATCGGTTGGCCATCCTTTACAGCCGGACGGAAGTGCCAGGCAGCCACCGCGTCGTGCGCCGCCCGGTCGAGCGATGCATGGCCGGAACTCTCCAGCACATCGACACTGCTGGCCAGCCCCTCCGGCGAGACGTGGATCAGCAGGATCACTGCGCCATGTTCGGCGCGCCGCGCCGCCTCAGGCGGATAGACCGGCTCCCTGTTGCGGAACTTGGCATCGATGCTGGCCGGTATCACGTGATCGCCCATGGCTATGGCGTTGGTTTCGCTGTCGTTGCCGGGGAGCCTGATCTCCGGAGCCTGCATGGCCTCCTGCACCGGGGGCGCGGGGGTAGGAGGCGTTGGCGCGCTTGGCTGGGGCGGATCGGGCGACAGCGGCCCCGGTGGCTCCGGCGGCGAAGGCTGTGGCAGCGGCAATTGGTCGCCCGCCTCGGTGGACTCCAGCGGTTGCGGTGGCGGAGGCGACGCCGGCTCAGGCACAAGTTCTTCCAGAGGTTTCATTGCGGAACTTTCGGGCGCCGATTGCGGCGGCGCGGCCGGCGGACCCGCGCCCTGCGCTTCCACCATGACCAGTTCGACCGCGCCCTCCTTGTCGGGCGTATCGCTTGGCCGCGGGCCACGGCCGGACCAGATCAGCAGGCCGGCCAGCAGGGCAACATGCAGGCCGAGCGAGATTGCGGCGAATCGGCGCATCAGCCGGGTGGCAGCAGCCGCGGCTCCGGATCCGGCCCGAACTGCAGGCCAAATGCCGCAGCGGCGGCAGGGAGGGCATCGGCGGCAGGAAGATCGGCGGTCACGCGTCCTCCCGCCAGCACGACCACGCGATGCGCATAACGCAGCGCCAGGTCCAGCGCATGCAGCACCACGACGACGGTGCGACCGTCATCCGCCGTAGCACGCAGAAGGCGCATGATCGCGTGCGACGCGGCGGGGTCCAGATCGGCAGTCGGTTCGTCCAGCAGGAACACGTCTGGCTCCGTGGCAAACGCGCGGGCTAGCATGGCACGACGCGCCTCGCCGCCGGAGATGCGGTCCACCCGCGCCGCGCGCAATCCCACGATACCGCAGACCTCCAAAGCTTTGGTTATCGCTGCGTCCGCTCGATCGCGATGCGGAATGCGCCCTAGCGTCGCGACCTGCCCCACCGTCAACCCCCAGGCGGAGCGTGCGCCCTGCGGCAGCCAGGCGACACGGCGTGGGTCCTGCGGGACGGTGCCCGGCAGCAGGCCGGCCAGTGCACGCAGCAGGGTCGATTTCCCGGCGCCGTTCGGGCCACACAGCGCGACCAGCTCCCCGTCTCTGGCGGCAAAGCTCACATCGTGCAGCACGGTGCGTCCGCCGAGCGATACCGACTTGTGCGTGACTGCGATCACGGCGCCGCCCTGTGCGCGATGACCACGAGGAACGGCGCGCCGATCAGCGCGGTCAGAACCCCGATCGGCGGCGCGGCGGACAGCGGCAGTGCCAGCGGCGCCAGCCGCACTAGCATGTCGGCCACCAGCAGCAGCGCCGCACCCGCCAACGGCGCCGGCGGGAGCAGCGCGCCGGGGCGCTCGCCTAACCACGGGCGCAGCAGATGCGGCACCACCAGGCCGACAAAGCCGATGGAGCCGGCGACTGCCGCACCCGCGCCGACCGCCAGCGCGGTTCCCGCCGCGGCCAACTGCAAGGTCCGCGCGACCGGCACGCCGAGACTGAGCGCGGTGTCCTCGCCGAGGCTCAGCGCATCGATCCCAGTGCCGAGGCGCAACAGGATCGCGCACCCGAGCAAGATCGGCACTGCCACCATAGCGACCTGCCAGAGCGGGCGGTCGGCCAGCCCACCCATCAGCCAGAAGGTGATTTCCGTCAGTGCGAACGGATTGGGCGCAAGCGTTAGGGCCAGCGCCAGCAACGAAGCGGCAATTGCCGACACGGCGACGCCCGCGAGGATCAGCGATGGACCCGAGGGCGCGCGTCCGGCGAACCCGAGCAGGAAGGCAGCGCCAATCCCCGCACCCAGCAAGCCAGCGGCTGGGAGTGCGGGGGAAAAATGCTGCGAGACCCCCCAATAGAAGGCGATCACCGCCCCGAGCCCCGCCGTCCCTGTGATCCCGAGCAATCCTGGATCGGCGAGCGGGTTGCGCAACGCGCCCTGCAGCACAGCTCCCGACAGCCCGAGCCCGCCGCCCACCAGAGCCCCAAGCAGGGTCCGGGGGAGGCGTACCTGCCAAAGGATCAGAGCGTCCGGCATCGCGAGCGTGCCATCGCCAATGAACAGGGAGACCGCAAGCAATACGGCAAGAAGCAGCGCCAGCTGGCGGATCATCGCGCCAGAAGCGCCGCCGCCTGGGCGGTGAACGGGCCGGCACAGAGCGTGAGTGCAGGTGGGATGGCCCGGCGGCGGATGCCGGCCAGCGCCGGATGATCCAACAGTGCGGAGGCGAGCGAGGGGAACTCCGGCGCCGTCGGCACGACGAGGAGATCGGGCGGCTGCCGCAGCAGCGCCTCCAGTCCTACCCGGCGCCCATCCGATGCGTTGATAAGGCCGGCCGACCGCAGCACCGCGTCCATCAGCGAGCCTGGTCCCGCCGTCAAACCGCGCGGCTCCCAGACCAGGGCGCGCCGCCCTTGCGGCCGCTGTGGTAGATCGTCAAGGGCGGCGTCCATCGCCCCCAGCAGTGCCTCACCACGCTGCGGCACGCCGAGCACGCCCGCCAGCAGGCGCGTCTGCCTTCGGATGCCATCTAAATCCTGCGGCAGGTCCACCCGCAGCACTGGCGCCCCTTCCTGCTCCAGCAACCCGAGCGTGGTCTGCGCGCCGTAGGTGGCGGCGAGTACCAGATCGGGATGCAGGTGCAACACCGCCTCCGCGGATGCACGCACGATCGGCAGGTGGGCTGCGTCCTGCGCCACGAATGACAATGCCGGGTCGCGCGCCAGCGGCGACAGCGCGGCCACCTTTGCAGGCGCGAGCAGGACCAGCATCTGGTCGGTGCACAGGTTGAGCGACACTACATGGTCCGGAATTTGGGCGGCAAAGGAAGTTAAATTCACCGCAGAGGCGCAGAGGACGCAGAGGCTGACGAATTGCGCTGCGCGCGAAGCGCAAAAACCTGTTCCTCTGCGCCCTCTGCGCCTCTGCGGGGATTTCGCCTTGCTTGCTTCCTTCACAGCACCGGCACCCCATGCTGCTTCGCCTTCGCCTCCGGTTCGACATGGATCGTAATCATCAGCTGCTGCAGTTCCGCGCGCAGCGCTTCCTCGATGCGATCGCAGATGTCGTGCGACTCGGCCACCGTCATCGCGCCTGGCACGACCAGGTGGAACTCGAGAAATGTCAGCTTGCCGGCGTGGCGCATGCGCAGGTCATGCGCCTCAATTGCACCGACTGCGTTATCGGCAACCAGCTCGCGGATGCGGTGCACGACGGAGGGCTCCGGGGCGGCGTCCATCAGGCCGCCGACCGAGGAATGGATCATCGCCATGCCGGACCACAGCACATAGACGCCGGTGGCCGCGGCAATCAGCGGATCGAGCACCAGGTAGCCGGTCAGCACGACGAGCCCGACGCCGGCGGCAATGCCGACCGAGGTGACGACATCGGCCAGCAGATGCCACCCGTCGGCGGTCAACGCCGGCGAGCGCAGACGCGTTCCAGTGTGGATCAGCACCGCGGACCAGACCGCATTCAACACCGTGGCGAGTGCGTTCAGCGCGATGCCCTTCCCGGCCATCACGAGCGGTTGCGGATCCTGCCACGTCTCCCACGCGTGGCGGAAGATCGACAGCGCCGCGATGACAATCAGGACGCCTTCGATGACCGCGGCGAAGAACTCCGCCTTGTCGTGCCCGTAGGTGTGGTTTGCATCGGCCGGAATGGCGGCGAAGCGCAGCGCGACCAGGGCGATGACGCTGGCCGCGACATTCACGATGCTTTCCAGCGCATCGGAATAGAGCGCCGCGCTGCCCGTGATCCACCAGGCGGCACCCTTCATGGCCAGGACCAGACATCCGATCGCGATGCTGCCGGCTGCGATGCGCACTCCTCGAGCCAATGCCTGCCTCGTCCGCGGCCTCTGCCGATCGAACCGAGGTAGCAGACAAGGGCCGCCGCGTCAGCTGGCGCGCAGCCCGGAGGGTTCGACCATGCGGTGATGCCGGTCGCGGATCGGGCGGAGCACGAACAGGGCGAGCACGACCACCAGCACGTTCATCGCGGCCGCCACCAGGAACACCGTCCCCCAACCGCCGGTCGCCGTCTTCAGGACATTGGCCAACGGCACCAGGAACGCCGACGTGCCCTTGGCCGTGTAAAGCAGCATCGCATTGGCCGTGGCGAACTTGGTGCCGAACAGGTCGGTGCAGGTGGAGGGAAAGAGGGAAAAGATCTCGCCCCAGGTGAAGAAGATCAGCGCGGCGCAGAGCACGAACGTCCAGGGGCGGTCGCCGGCAACCGTGAGCAGCCAATAGCTCAGGGCACCGAGCGTGAACGCGATCGCCATCGTGTACTCGCGGCCAATGCGGTCCGACACGGCGCCGAAGAACGGCCGCGCCAGGCCGTTCATGACATTGTCCACCACAAGGGCGACGCTGAGCGTGGTGGCACCGAACAGGATCGCGACGTTGGAGATGCCGAAATCCTTGGCTATCGGCGCCAGCTGCGCGGTCGCCATCAGCCCGCTGGAGGACACCAGCACCAGCATGACGTACAGCAGCCAGAACGCCGGCGAGCGCAGCACCTCCCCACTCGTGTAGCTGCGCGAGGATTGCGGCACCTCCGCGCGGGTCGCAACGGGGAGGATCGTGCCGGGAGTGGGGCCGCGCATCACCTGCGCGACAACGAGCAGGATCGCGCCCTGGAGCAGGCCGAACCAGAAGAATGCGGACGCGTAGCCGTAGTTTTCGATGACCAGGCGAATCGGCACTACGGTCAGCGCCGCGCCGGCGCCAAATCCGCCCGCGGTGAGCCCCACGGCAAGGCCACGGCGGTCGGGAAACCACTTGACCGAGTTGCCGACGCAGGTGGCGTAGATTGCGCCGGCACCGACGCCG
>Ga0210402_10003755_pt1 | contig 14092 bp, 11 predicted proteins | sample IncBWC7MmetaG_FD_161055 | JGI IMG/M metagenome (GOLD analysis project Ga0210402, IMG submission 161055) | Forest soil microbial communities from Barre Woods Harvard Forest LTER site, Petersham, Massachusetts, United States - Inc-BW-C-7-M | ecosystem: Environmental > Terrestrial > Soil >...
CAACCGCACCATCGCCTGCCGCGGCTTCCCGTTCTATCCCTACCTGACGCGCGAGCGGCAGTTCGTCGGCATCGGCACCTACTGGGTGTTCGAGGATCGCTGCTGGATGATGTCGAACCTCGAGATCGTCGACCGCGCCTTCGTCGAGCAGTTCATCGCCACCTATGAGGCGCTGTTCGTGAAGGACAAGAGCGAGTTCACGACCTACGTCGATTTCTCCGCCTCGGCGCGGCGCGTCTATTCGCGTTGGAAGCGCGAGATCCCGCTGCTCGGCCGCAAAGGCGAACTCTTGATCGTCGAGCCTTCGACCGGTGCGATCCGTCCCGGCCGCAAGAAGGACTTCCCCAAGGTCGCGCCTTTCTCCTCGGAAAAGGAGTATCGTGCGGCCGTCAAGGAAGCCGGTGGCGAAGTCCCCAGGCAAGGACTGCGCGCCACCTGAGCTCCTCGCGTTCCAAGGGAGCCATTCATGCGCCGCTCTGTCCTGACCGTGCTGCTGTCATTGGTCGCCCTGCCGGCGATGGCCGAAGACATCGGCTCGGTCGGCTATCGCTTCAAGTGGCTGGGTCCCAACGACAAGATCGTCGTCGAGGCGTTCGACGATCCCGACGTGCCGGGCGTTACCTGCTACATGTCGCACGCGCGCACCGGCGGCATAAAGGGCGCCATCGGGCTGGCCGAGGATCCGGGCGAGGCCTCGATCGCCTGCCGCCAGGTGGGACCGATCGACGAGGCCAAGCTCGCGACCCTGAAAAGCCCGCACGAAGTGTTCAGCGAACGCGCCTCGCTGATTTTCAAGACAACCCAGGTGACACGGTTCTTGGACACCAAGCGCCGGGCCCTGATCTATCTCGTCTACACCGACCGCATCATCGAAGGCAGTCCGCGCAATTCGATCAGCGTCGTGCCGCTCGCGGTCAGATAGCCTCAACGGTAGAGGAACGTCCCCAGCAGCACCCAGCGCGCGGCGTCGGCGCGGCCAGGCCTGGCGGCAAGCGGCGTGGTGTAGTGCCAGAACGGCAGCCGGTAGGCTGTCACCGACGCGGGCTTGGCGACCGACACGATCTCGCTGAAATGGCCGGCGCGGCTATAGACCAGCCATTGATGCGCCACGCTTCGCGAGCACAGGCTGAGATGCAGGTCGACGTAGCCGCCACGCGCATCCTTGTTCTGGGGATGATGGTCGTTGTGCGGCCCGGCATAGTCGCCCGGCCCGTAGCGCAGCACCTGCAGCCCCCAGCCCGATGCAAGCCGGCGGCCGGCCAGCGCCTCGGCAAAGGCGCGGTACGACGCCGAGCGCATGAGCCGCACCAGCCCGATACGCTCCGCCGCTTTCACGCCGGGTTCGCGGCGGCTTTCAAAGTAGATCGTCTGCGCGCGGCTGGTCTTGGGCAGGCGCTCGCTGTAGTCGCGACGCATGCCCGAGATGCTCTCGGGCGGAATCGGCCGCTCCATGAGCTCGAGCTTGTCGACCAGCGAGGCTTCCAGCACCCACCGCACGCGTTCGGCCTTGGTGCGGTCCAAAAGATCGCCGCGCGCGAGAAAGCGCGTCCGGGGATGGGCGAGCGCGCCGCACAGCGCATGCGTGCCGGCCAGCACCCGCTTTCCCGCGGCGCTCAGCAGATCCTCGAATTCGGCCGGAATCGAAGGCGGGATCGCGTTTGATCTCATGCGTCGCCCACTCTAAAGGACAACCCCAGCATGCCCTACGCCTCGCTCCGGGATTTCATCGCCCGGCTGGAACAAAGTGGCCGGCTGGTGCGCGTGGCGGCGCCCGTCTCGCCGCATCTGGAGATGACCGAGATCCAGACCCGGCTGTTGGCCGAAAAGGGCCCGGCGGTGCTGTTCGAGAACGTCGTGCGGGCCGACGGCACGCGCTCTGACATCCCGGTGCTGGTCAATCTCTTCGGCACGGTCGAGCGCGTCGCCTGGGGCATGGACCGCGAGCCGGGCCAGTTGCGCCAAGTCGGCGAGACGCTGGCCTTCCTGCGTCAGCCCGAGCCTCCGGGCGGCTGGCGCGAGGCGCTCGACATGCTGCCCATGCTGCGCACCGTGATGGCGATGAAGCCGCGGACGGTGGGCGGCGCGGCCTGCCAGGAGATCGTGCTCACCGGCCCCGACATCGATCTCGGCCGGCTGCCGATACAGACCTGCTGGCCGGGCGAGCCCGCGCCACTTATCACCTGGCCGCTGATCGTGACCCTGGGACCCAATCCAAAAGGCGACCGGCAGGACAGCTTCAATCTCGGCATCTATCGCCTGCAGGTGACCGGCCGGAACACCACCCTGATGCGCTGGCTAAAACATCGCGGCGGCGCACAGCATCACCAGCGCTGGAAAGGCGCCGGCAAGCGCGAGCCGCTGCCGGCCGCCGCCGTGATCGGCGCCGATCCCGGCACCATCCTGGCCGCCGTCACGCCGGTGCCCGATACGCTGTCGGAATACCAGTTCGCGGGCCTGCTGCGCGGCAAGAAGGTCGAGCTGGTCGACTGCAGGACGGTGCCCCTCAAGGTGCCGGCGGAGGCCGAGATCGTGCTCGAAGGCCATGTCAGTCTCGATGACTACGGCGATGAAGGCCCCTACGGCGATCACACCGGCTACTACAACAGCGTCGAGAAGTTCCCGGTGTTCACGCTGAGCGCCATCACCATGCGGCGCAACCCGATCTATCTTTCGACCTTCACCGGGCGGCCGCCCGACGAGCCCTCGGTGCTGGGCGAGGCGTTGAACGAGGTGTTCATCCCGCTCTTCCAGCAGCAATTTCCCGAGATCGTCGACTTCTGGCTGCCGCCCGAAGGCTGCAGCTATCGCATCGCCGTGGTCTCAATGAAGAAGGCCTACGCCGGCCACGCCAAGCGCGTGATGATGGGCGTGTGGAGCTATCTGCGGCAGTTCATGTACACCAAGTGGGTGATCGTGGTGGACGCCGACATCGATGCGCGCAACTGGAAGGACGTGATGTGGGCAGTCGCCACGCGCATGGACCCGGCGCGCGACATCACCGTGATCGAGAACACGCCGATCGACTATCTCGACTTCGCGAGCCCGGTGTCGGGCCTCGGCTCCAAGATCGGCCTCGACGCCACCGACAAGTTGCCCGGCGAGACCAACCGTGAATGGGGGCGCCAGATCCGCATGGAGCAGGCCGTCATCGACAAGGTCGACGCGATGTGGAGCGAGCTTGGGTTGCCGGGGAGCGGCAAGAAAATCTGGCGCTAGCAAAGCTCCCCTCCCTGCGCGGAATCCGCGCAGGAAGGAAGCCGTTACGACCGCATAGCTGGCAGCACGTGCTCCATCACAAGCTGCCGCCCGACCGCCGTGTCCTCGACCGCAGCGCCTCGCGTCGCACCGCTGATCGCCACCTTGTCGAGGCCGAGCGCCGCCAGCGAGCGCAGCCGTTCGACGCAACGGTCGGGCGGGCCGACGATGGCGAAGCGGTCGATGAAGTCGTCGGTGAGTGTCGTCGCCTGCCGCGAATCACCCCTGGTATGCGCCTTCATGTCGTAGTTGCTGCGCAGCGCCTCGAGCACCCTCTGGTCGCCTGCCGAGGTCGGCACCGCGGTCTTGCCGTGCATCACCGAGAAGCGCGCGAAGGTCGTGAGACCGCCACGCACCAGGCTGCGCGCGGCCGCGATGTCGGTGTGGCAGCCGAGATTGACGTAGGCGCCGAAGGCGATGGCGTCGGGATCGAGGCCGGCGTCCTTGCGGGTCTTCTTCACAAGCGCGATGCCCCATTTCAGGCGCTCGATGTCGGCGCCGAGCGTGAACATCACGCGGTCGGCGTGCAGGGCCGACATGGCGATCACCTTGGGCCCGCTCGCCGCGACCTCGACCGGCACCTTGGCGCCGCCGGCGATCCAGGCGATGCGGCTCGCCGGCGGCGCGTCGTGCAGGTGCAGTCCCGCCAGGAGCGGCGCCACGTCGGGCGGGATGTCGATTTCCTCGAAGCTCACCGCCTCGCCCTTGAGGTACGTCTGGAGCTGCCTGAGGTAGCGCTCGAACTGAGCCAGCCGGGCCGGCGCGCGGCCGAGATGCGCCAGGGCGGAATCGCCGCGGCCGATGCCCAGCACAGCGCGGCCGTTCGAGACGCGGTTGACGCTGGTGATTGCGGTGGCGGTCGCCGCCGCGTGGCGGGTGACCGAGTTGGTCACGCCGGTGCCAAGGCCGATGCGCGTTGTGGCGGCGGCGGCCAAGGCGAGCGAGACATAGGGATCGCCGGAGAGATTCTGCGAATCGACCACCAGCATGCCGTCCCAGCCAGCGGCCTCGATTTCTTGCGCGGTGCGCGCCGCGCCGCGCGCCAAAGCGACGCCGGTGGTCCACAATTGCACGGTCTTCCTCCCCTTACAGCGTTTGTCGAACACGCCCGCGCTAATGTAAACTCCCTTAACATGAGTTGGAAACGCCGGGCCGAGCGCGAGGCGCTGATCCAGGCCGCGCGCGAGCTGATGAAGGAGAAAGGCCCGGCCGGCTTCGCCTTTGCTGACGCCGCGTCGAGGGGCAGCTAGACGTGATCGACCGTGATCACGGCCCAGCGTCGGGCTCGGCCGCGGTCTCGGCATCGGCCGTCGGCGGGATTCCCTGGGATTCGGTCGGGCCTCGCTGAGATTCTTTGGGATTCTCGATCATGGCGTTCTCCGGGGTCAGGTGAGGTCGGCGACGATGCCGCTGCCGGCCTCGTTGCGACTCTCGAGGGTGGCTTCGCCGACGATGTGGAACTTCTTGGCGTCGCCGGTCTGCGCCAGCGCTTCCTTCTTCCACTTGCGCAGCCACAGGATGCGCCACAGGGTGGGATCGATGACGGCGATCTCGCGGCCGCGCATGTAGCGGCTCGCCACCGCCGACAGCGTGCCGAAGTCCGACACGTAGCGATCGACGGCGCCGATGACGGTGGCCATCTTGCCCTTGGGCTCCTGGAACTGCGTGGCGATGCCGGTGAAGCCCGAGAAGTTCTGCTTCTGGGTCGAGCCCATCAGCAGGAGGTTGGGCTTGCCGCCGGCGTTCCAGGCCGACTTGATGACGATCTTGAGCAGCGCCTCGGTCGAGGCGCGCTGCGTGCCATCGGTCGGCGCCGTGGTGTTGCCGGCGGTGAAGCCGCCCGAGGCGCCGGACGCGCCGCGCGAGACGTTCGAGGCGATCCAGGACTCGAAGCCGCCCATCTTGCGGGGCGTGGCGCCGGACTGCGCGCCCGAGGCCTGGTTCTGGCAAGCGAAGGCTTCCAGATCCATCTTGATGCGACGGCCGGCCAGCGCGGTCTGGTAGCTGATCTCGCTGTCCCGCCCGGCCTTCTTCACGACCTCCTGGGTGGCCGAGATGGTGAACGGCTTCTTCAGGATTTGCGTGCGGTTGCCGACGCGGGCAGTCGGCGCGATCTTTCCGCGCCTCGGAGGTGGCGATAGCATCACCTGCCCTACCGGGCTTTGGCCGGGCGCTGCTACTGCTACAGTTGCTACTCTTGCTACACTTGACTTGGCATACGGCCTCTCGCGAGAGAGACGTGTGGGATCGGAAGCCCAAAGGCTGTGGCCAATCTGACACACACAAAAGAAGACGGGAGGCGGTGACGTGCGTCACAGCTTCAGCATCAGCACTGCGGTAGCAGACGGATAGCCACGGGCAGAAAAACGGCCCTAGCGGCGATGTTTGCCGTTCGAGGCGCTATCGAGCTTCTCAAGGCGCTGCAGCATTCGCTTAACACTGGCGTGGTGCCATTTGCCGCCCTGTGCGGTTGGTATCTCGCGCGCGTTCAACGCTCGCGCGATGGCGTTCGACGAGACGAGGCCTTTCGCCTGAAGTTTCCGAATTGTCGAAGCCAGTGCCTTGGCTCGCGCATCAGCTGCACGCTTGCTTTCCTGGCCATTGTTGATCCTGCCGTCCTTGCCGGATGTGAGCAGCCCCAGCCGCGTCAGCATTCTTAACACAGTGGTGTATTGCCATCTTCCGCCACGGGCAGTCGGTATTCTCCGTCGGTTCAACTCATCCGCCAGCGCTTGGCGCGAAACAAAGCCAGCCACCCGAAGCTTGCGAAGGGTTGAGGCCAGAGCACGAGCGCGAGCGTCTGCGGCCTGCTTGATGACTAGCGGTCCGCCGCGTATCCCGCGCCTGCGGGACGAAGTTTTCTTGAGTGCCACGAGGACATCATGGCCGGAACCCGATGTCTCCAGCTAGGCAGTGGCTCAGTGTTAAGATTGTGTCGAGGTTCGGAGCCGCTCGGGCAGCAGCAGCATAGGAAACCATTCGGCGGTTGCTAGCCGTCCCGACCTTGACCACGCCCACTGGTTGAGGCGGAGTCGCCATAGCAAGGGACTATCCAATGGCGGTGAAAACGACCAGTGTGATTCTCCGAGCGGGTGGCTTTCTCATCTCTACCGGATGTGCCTGTAGGAGCGGGTCATGCCGCGAGACCAGAGCCCACCAGCAGTCAGTGACGAAGCAACTTTTTGCCTTCAGTGCTGGCGCGTGACGTTCGAGTGATAAAACCGCGCGCCTCAATAGGGACACGCTGCCGCTCATATTCGGACAGCGTTTTAGCCGTAGCTTAAAGACGCGAGAAATGCTCAGCGGAGGTAGTTCAAGTTATGCATTACAAGAGAGCCGAGACAATCGGTACGGCGGCCCAACCACGTAGCTTCGACCCGATGTCAGTAGCCCAAGGCCTTCGCGGCGGACCCGCGGATGCACGTGACGTTGAGGCGTTCTGGCAGGCAATCTCGCTTCAAGCTGCGGCCAGGGCGGCTGCATTTGCGAAGGGCTCCGAAGCACCTCAGGGACGCGGCCAGCTCGATTTGGAGGAAGACGTTTCTCCTCGTCGCTCATCCAAATTAGTTCTGGCGTTGGCTATTGGCATCGCCGTCTTCGCCTGCGTTACGTACTTTATGCTTGGCCGGAACCTGCTGCCGGCGCTGTCATCATAGCTGCGGCGCACGTTGATCGACTGACTATCGCTCAGCCCGTTTTAGAGTCCGCCACTCTCACGGTGGCGGGCAGCGATGCGCGTGAACGCCGACGGCGCGCCCCGTCATCGTTCCGTCAACTCGGCCAGATAGTTACGCCGTCCGGGTTTGCCAGGGAAACAATAGGCAGCACCCTTTGCTACCTGCACTTGGTAGCCGACATTGTTGCCTGAGGAATTGGAAGCGCGCGGCGTGCGGACCTCTGCCGGCCGATCGACATGGGCGCCGGCGCAGGGGTCGGGGCTGTTGGGCGCTTAAGGGGTCTAGTGGCGCCACGGTTCCGGAGTGCCTGCGCGAAGCCGCAACCACACCGTCGGTATTGTCACAATTATCGCACGCTGTGCTCCCCGAGACCGTGGCTAAATTCAACGCCGCCTCGCGTCCCAATTGCGCGGGAGGCCGACGCCCGCGCGGCCGGCCCCGCGTTGGGCGCATCTCTCCCGGTTCCTGACGTGGGGCCACAGTCTGAGAATTCAATTGCGGGTCAACGCAGCGAGCCGCTCCAGTGTTGTGAGCTAGGTGAAGGGCATCAAGTGGCCAGGAGCATTGAGTGGTACTACGGGGACAGGGGCAAGATTGTAGGCCCAATGTCTTTTGAGGAAGTAGCCTTTAGGATCAACCGAGCGCCAAGCGAAAAGCACTTGGTCTGGACGGAGGGCATGGCTCGGTGGACCGAGGCAAAGACGGTGCCAGCGTTCACTGATTTGTTTCGAGCTGCACCACCACCGCCTCTACCGGCACTAGCCTTGTCGTCGCTCTCATCTGAGGACGAAATCGTCTGGACCAAGCTAGGGAGCCGGCCCTCGCCGCCCGTATTGCCCGTATTGAGAGCGCCGCCAGTTTTGCGGGATGAGCCTAGCGCAATTGCGCAACCGCTAGGTGACGCTTCGCAATCGCCAGCTGTGTTGCTCACCCTGCGACGGCGAGAAGTTAGGCATTTCGGATCAACCGTCGCCCTTCTTCTCGGCGCCCTGGCGTTCCTTGGGGCGGCCAGCCGGATCGGCAACGGTGACCCCTTAGCCGCGGGAGTGTTAGCCGCTGGTCTCGTCCTGATCCTCGGGGCGCTTGTTTATAGGTCGGGAAAGAGGCGGCGACTTGGCGAAGTAGCATCGACGCCAGCGCGCTGGGTCTTGGAAGGCATCGCGATTGTGCTGATGTTCCTGATCGTGCTGCTGCCATAGGACCCGGTCGAGGCTCATCGGCGCTGGCCCAGGTCTCCGGTTGCTCGGCTCGACGGGCTTGGCGATCTGCCGCCCAGGAGTTTCATCGGGCGAACAACCCATCCAGGACAGTCAGAAGCAGCAAGCCCGGGATTGCAGCGAACACGGCCGCGGCAAATGCGTTCCCAGATCGGGGCGGCGGTGGGTATTTGGAGCGTTCGCTACCGCAGGTGCTGATCATGGTGGCATCCCTTACCATTCGTAACGCCTGAGAAAACCAAGTGGCTCCGCGTCGGAGTGTATGGGGACAAGCCAACGCGGAGCCTGCCGCGGGGCTTCGTTCCCCTCCCACACACGGGGTGCGGCGCAATGGGAACGCATAAGCTGCGCGAGCGCTGCGTGTGAAAGTTGTGACGCAGTTTACCGTGCGTTCCCCCGAGGGCTGCCCATACACTGCGGACTTTGGCCCGATTAATGGTCGCCCTTCGGCAGTGCTTGTTGGTAGATGGTCATCTGAACCAGCGGCCGGTGGTCGCGCCTTTTAACTGGAGATGCCTCTCGCCGGTGGGCCAGCCGCGAGTCCTACTGCGGCCTAGGCTCGGTGCGCGAGTCCAATCTTGTCGCGCTACACCGCTGATTACTGTGGCAGCGGTGCAGGCACTTTGCAGGCTTTGAAGCCAAGGAAGTTGCTCATAGCTCCTCCTCGGCAAGGCCTTGCTCATGAAGATATAACGTCCGCGACCATGTTCGGTGACCCGCGATCGAAGCAAAGATTGCAGTGTCACAGCCGGGGAATAGACATCGCCCTGACGACGGCAGTGGGGATCCACCTTAGTCCAAAGATGTCGGAAGGGCCTTCCCACCCTCGAGCCGCCTCGCTTTGAAGGTTGTGAGAGCGCCACGGGCGTCGATTTGCAGCAGGTGCTGGCACACCGGAAAGTCGGGGCCATAAAGTTCCCTTAGAACGATAAGCCGATCGAGGACCGAGCTCTCGGCTTCCTCGAAGTCGTTGGCGGCGACAATGACGCGATAGTCGCCGCACATCAGCGCCAGCGCCAAACCGCTTCTGAACGCAACGAACTCGGCGCCGCAGTCGCTCTCATCAACCGTCATCGCTTGGCACCTCTGCAGGGCGCCGGCAATGGCCTCGCCTTGGGTTATTGCGCGGCCGATTCCCCAGTTGCCGTTGCGCGCTACCGTGAGGACGGTCCAGTTCGTCTCTTCAGCCGCTGCAGAGAGACCGGGAGCAGCAAGAAGCAATGCGAAGCACGCAGTCCGTAACCACCAGGACACACGTTGGCCCACGTAGCCAGGCCAGAACCACGATTGGAAGAGCATGGAACGCCCCTATCTCCCCCCGAGACGGTAGCAGCATGCTCCGAGCCATCTGTGCGTTTCCCCACGCACAGAAATGCAAAGCGATAAAGATCCGTGTGAGACCGCGGCCGCCAGAGTTAAAATCTGACTCACTGGAGCGTTTTGTTGGGCCGGGAGTCCGTGACCCAGCCGAGGGAAAACGGCCCTAGCGACGGTGTCTGACGTTCGAGGCGCGATCGAGCCTTTCCAAACGCTGCAGCAGTCGAGTAACGGTGGTTAGGTGCCATTTGCCGCCCCGTGGCGTTGGTATCCCTCGCTCGTTCAACTCTCGCGCGATGGCCTTGATAGAGACAAAGCCCGCTTTGCGAAGTCTACGAATTGTCGGGCCAAACGCCTCAGCTCGCACGTCCGCGACCCGCTTCTTGAGTCCATTGTTGATTCCGTCCTGCCCCGACGTGAGCAGATCCAGGCGCTGAAGCATCCTCAGTACAGTGTTGCGATGCCACCTACCGCCGCCGGCAGCTGGTACCCCCCTCCGGTTCAATTCATTCGCGAGCCCACGATGGGAAACGAAGCCTGCCGCTATGAGCATTCGAATGGTCGGGAGCAAAGCGAGGGCGCGAGAGTCTGCGGCCCGCTTATTGACTAACGCACCGTGGACGCTCCACCTGCGGGACGAAGTTCCGCCGCTTGCTTGCTCCATTGAGCCATCATGGCCGGGTCTTGATGTGCGCCGCTAGACGGCGGCTCGATGTTCAAAAGGGGTAAGCCGGAAGAGATTGCGATCGATGCGTTTCGCCGCTCCGGTCTGGAAACGCCTTTGCTGCGGCCGTGTTCGTCACAATCCCTGGTTCGCTGCTTTTGATGACCGGCCGCGGCGTCCGGACGCCCAGCAGGCCGTGACCGCTGGGCACCGGCCCAGGTATCGCGGTTGCTGGCGGCCTGATCGGCGCGGACTTTCCGTGCGGCTTTCCGCTATTTCGGAAAGGAGATGGCTCTAATGAAGCTTCGCCAAGCCCCGATCCCGGCGAGCCAGCCTCGCCAGCCCCTTCAGCATTGTCTCGCAATTCACTTCAAGCTGGCGGTCAGAAAGGGCGTCGCTGGGCAGTGCAGGCATAGTGAAGGGGCCCGCTCAATTTTAAGATATGCGCAACGAGGAGTTGAGGGAGCTTTATGCACCAACTAGAAAGTCTTTGGCATTCGAGCGCTCCGCGTAGGGGAACATGTCCATGGAGCAGTTGCCTCGCAAACCTTCGGCGGTCGCCTTGGTCGTGGAGAGCGACGTACTCCGGCGCCATGAAATGGCAGCCAGACTGCGGCGCGGTGGATTTGAGGTTTTTGAAGCTGCCGATGCGGCCGAGGCAATTACGGTGCTGAAAAGCACCGTGGTGGATGTCCTTATCTCCAACGTAGACCTGCGCGGCAGAATGGAGGGTATCGACTTAGCGCGGCGGGTCCGTCAATGCTATGTCGATACCAGCGTTGTCCTGACCTCCCACCAAGAAGCTCAACAGCCTCCGAGAAGAGGGCTGTTGCACTAGGCCAGTCTCGAACTAACGGCCCTCTTTTCGGCTGGCAGCCAGGCCCTTGAGCTCTTCCCCGCATGGTCACCGCCGCCTCCGCCCCCTCTCTTTTGAGGCCCAAAAAGGACACTCGGCTCGGCTTGAGTTTTGCCGTCTACACAAGACATGTGCAGCGGTCATGCCGCCTCATTCTCATGGGTACGGGAACCATGACAGCGCCACCGCAAGTCGTTGGGCTGCCGTGGTATCACCGCGACGACTATCCCGCCTTGTTATTGGTGTTCAGCGACCCGGACAAGCTGCCGAAAACCTTCGATGCGTGGCTGGAACACGCCGAAGGTCTTGAAAGGCAATTGCGGACCGCTGGCTTTGTCGTCGCCAGGGCTTGGATTCGTCCGGCTCCGTTTGCGGCATGGTGTAGGGAAAAAGACATATTACCAGATCAGCAAGCGCGATTGGAGTTTGCGAATGAAGCCGCGCGGCCGCACCACTCCCGATCGTAGCAGACCTCGAGTGGCCGGAAAGGAGCTCACTGCGGCGAGATGGGTACACGTGACCGCGCTGCGCCTGTACCCCGACAGCCGATATGCACACCGACGAAGCAGACATCCCTTGTCGAGAAGCGAGCCCGTGCGGTTTGCGCTGAGCAACCGAAACCGCAGTCTTCGACTCAAGGTAGAGGGCATATGAAAAAACTACTTTTGGGCGTCCTATTAGCGTTCGTTCCGTTAGTGGCTTCGGCTCAATCAGCTAGTCCCTCGACCACGGCGCCTCCAAGGCCCACTGGCCCTGTAACGCCCAAGCACATCGTCATAGTCGTAGAGGAGAACCATGACTTCAACCAGGTCGCGGGATCTATGCCCTATCTCAATTCTCTCGCGTCCCAGTACTCCCTCCTCACCAAAATGTACGCGAACACCCACCCCTCAATCGGCAACTACTTCGAACTTACGACTGGCAACATCGTCACCAACGACGACAACTTCACCCAGCCTCTGGTGATAGACAACATCGCCAAGCAAATGGAGAAGAAGGGTCTCAGGTGGAAGGTTTACGCAGAGGACTTGCCCTCGGTTGGTTACACGGGCGACGACGTAGAGAAGTACGTCAAGCATCACAACCCGTTTGCATACTTCTCCAACGTCAACCGAAATAACATCGTCCCGTTCTCGCAATTCGCCACTGACAATGCGAAGGGCACCCTGCCTAACTTCGCGTTCGTAGTCCCAAATAACGACCACAACAGCCACGACGGTTCACTCGCAACAGCAGACGCCTGGCTCAAAACCAATATCTCGCAACTCTTTGCTCAACCGCAGTTTAAGGCGGATGGACTACTTATCGTCACCTTTGACGAAGCAGACACCGACAAAACCAACGGAGGCGGAAAGATTTATACCGTTCTTGCGGGGCAGAACGTGAAGATGGGCTTTCAATCGAGCACGTTCTACCAGTCGGAAAATCTGCTTAAAACCATCAACGGCTTCCTGGGTCTTCCCAGCCAGGGAGATGCAGTAGGCGCGAGTGCGATTGCAGACGTGTTCAAATGAGAGGCTTTGCCACTGCGGACACCGTAGCGAGCGAGTGCCGGCTCTAGGCGCTCCTTACGATGCTCGTGCAGGCGCGCCAGCGTCCCGGTCCCGTCCCATGAGGCGGGACTAGCCGACAACGTCGGCGGCGACGATCGCCGCCAGTTTGTGCGGCTCACGGGCACGTGAAGTTCCTCGCTGATTTTGAGAAGATCGTAAAAGGCTTGCGGATGGCCGGCAATCTGGCGAAGGTAGATATGCGCAGCCGGCGACAGACGCCGCGTCGCCACTGGGCGATAGTTTCACGACTGTCAACAACAGCCGGCGCCACTGTCCTGCCGACCATGGCAAACGTTCCGAAAATTCACGCCCGCTCGGCCGGCTTTATCGTCGATGACCTACGCAGACGCCGGCTTGCCGTCGACAAGCTGCTGCAGGAAGTCGGCTTGGAGAAGGCCGGTCTCTCCGATCCCGAAAATCGTGTGCCCCAAACCCCGGTTTTTCACCTGATGGAGCGGGCAGCAAGTCTGACGGGGGATGCCAGCTACGGCCTGCGGCTCGGCGCTTCGGTAGATCCCGGGAACCGGGGCTTGCTTGGCTTTATTGCCCTCAATTCGCCGACCTTGATCGAAGCCATGGCCAACATACAGCGCTTCTACAAGGTCGGGCGTGAAGGACATGACTGTGAGATCGAGCGCTTCGGCCCGCAGGTGGCGTTTCGATTCCGGATCGCCGATCCCGCGCTGCGCGGGCTGAGGCACACCTCGGAGTACCTTGCGGCCACGGTCGTGCGCGGCTGTCGGGACCTGACCTGCCAGTCGATCTCACCGATTCGGGTCGAGTTCATCCACGACGAACCGGATGAGCGCGTCGAGTATTTCAAATTTCTCGGCTGCCCGGTGAAGTTCGGAGCCGAGTGGGACGCCGTGATCTACGCGGAAGAGACAACTCGTTTGCCGGTCAAGGGTGCGGATACCAAGCTCTTGGAAGTCCTGGAAGCCACCTGTCAGAGGCTTCTGGGGCCCACTCCCAAGGGGCGAGATCTCGTTCGCGAGGTCCGCCATCTCATCATCGAAAGGCTGCCAACGGGCTCGGCCAGCCTCAACCCAATTGCCAGACAGCTGGGTGTGAGCAGCAAGACCTTGGAGCGCCGGCTGGCGCAACACGGCGAAAGCTTCAGCACCCTGTTGGACCGGACACGGTTCAATGCAGTGACACACTACCTTGAAGACCCGGACATGAGCCTCACCCAGGTCGCGTACCTGGCCGGTTACACCGAACCGGCGACGCTCGTTCGGGCTTTCAAGCGCTGGACGGGGAAGACGCCGGCAAAATTCCGCGAGCGGCCGCGCTCCACGATGTAAACCACGTACCCTTCACACTGAGAAAACGATGCTGTGGTATTCGAAAGGCTCGGCCGACGCCTTTTGGCGGTAGTTGGCAGGCACACGGCCACGCGCGGGCTCAGCGGATCATCCTCCTCAGCCTCTCGACCCCTTCCCGGAACCGCCACTCCTCGGCCCAGTCGCGCTTGGCCACCGGATAGGCGAAGGTGAGCGCCAGCGCGTCGCCGTCGTCGGGCGAGGCGAGCCCGCGCCGGCGCATGTCGTCCT
>Ga0210402_10003756_pt1 | contig 14092 bp, 12 predicted proteins | sample IncBWC7MmetaG_FD_161055 | JGI IMG/M metagenome (GOLD analysis project Ga0210402, IMG submission 161055) | Forest soil microbial communities from Barre Woods Harvard Forest LTER site, Petersham, Massachusetts, United States - Inc-BW-C-7-M | ecosystem: Environmental > Terrestrial > Soil >...
AGCCCCTGATTGGCGGCCAGCCCCTTCGAGGCCTGGGCGATCTCGGGGGAGAGCCGGAAGGTGCGCATGCCGAAGGGCTTGGTCCAGAGAAACATCTCCAGGACCAGGAAGGCCAGATGGAGCACGGCCACGACGACGAGGGCTACGTCCGCAAGGATGTGCATGGGGAGAATTCTAGCTTGCAAAATCAAAAGCGTTTAACCACAGAGGCACACAGAAAAGAACAAGGATGAAGGATGAATGCGATGTTTGATTCATCCTTCATCTTTCCGCCTTCATCCTTATTCTTCTCTGTGTACTCTGTGCCTCTGTGGTTAGACGCCTTTCGAATGTCCGGTCACGCCCGGCGCTGCAGGAGCCCGTCGATCGAAAAGCGGTCGAGATCGCGTGGGATGAGCAGAACGAACAAGAGCAGCGCCAGGCGCGGAATGACATGCTCGTGAAGAGCATAGAGAGGCTGGTCGAGCAGATGTCCGAAGGTGACGATCACCAGGACGGCGCCAAGTCCCAGCAGCGCGTAGCGCGTTTTCAATCCGACGATGACCATGGCGCCGGCGATGAGCTCGATGAAGGGGATGGTGTATCCGACGGCCCAGAGCGACCATACCGGCAGGAAGGTGTGCTGGAACGGAAGGAAGAAGCGCTGCACATGTCCGGCAGGACCGAGGACGAAGACCTTCCAGAGGCCGGCCATGAAGAAGATCAGGCCGAGCACAAGCCTGGCAAACAGGACCGCCCACGACTTGGCCATGGCATCGCTCATCGGAACATGAAGAATACCGCGCCGACGAGACAAGTAGGGCCGGATTCACCAGACACGAAATATCAAGTCGATAGCATCGCTCGACTGGACAACGCGCTGATTCAATTGCCGCGAGCTCTGAACGAGCGGTCAACCGCCGGACGGCTTCGTTCCTGCACGATCACCCTGGCGGCTGAGTCGCCTTGAGTCCAGGTGGAGGAGGATCGGTGGGGACGACGTCATCGAGAATGTGGGCGATGAATTGTCTGATACGGGTAAAGAGGTCGTGAGGCGCGCTGCCACCATGTGGCGCTGCCATCGCCGGGACCGTCATCGACAGGGCCGCGACCAATAAAACACCCAAAACTGACTTCCGAACCTGCTTCTGCATAAACCCTCCCCTTTTCGGTAGTTAACCGGATCAAGAAGGGCGCCCTGCCCTTAAAGTGACGCGAGTTACGGAATCCTGAGTGTTTTTTATTGGATCTGCTGAAATTCTTCGTGCGGGCGATCGGGGAGGCGCTCCAGAAATCCGCGAACGTGGCGGACCTCTTCGGGCGTAACCCGCCCACCTGCAACAGCTTCCGCGAGATAGGCCAGTGCTTTTCTGGCACTCCGGGTCATTCCCTCCGATGAGAACGTCAAGGTAATGCCACGGCAGAGATCCGGGACCCGCTCGGGTTGATCGGCGGCCAGCAGCCCGGCCACGAGGTCAAGCGTGGCCAGTGCGGCGTCGTTTGCCATTCCGAGCTGGCTGAGCTGGAGGCGAGAGCGCTCCAAACCGGCCAGGCCCTCGTGGAAATCTCCCCGATCCAGCAGCAGCGCGGCCCTGGCCCAGTGCAGACGGGCACTTTCGGTCGGCATGTCGAGATCGTCGATGACGGCGATGGCGTCGGCGTAGTAGGCGGCCGCCTTCGTGAATTCGTGAAGACGGGTGTAGGAGTTCGCCGCGTTGGCCAGAGCGCGGGCCAGCGTTTCGGGCTCGTGGGCCGCCCGCGCGAACGTTGCCACGCGCTCCAGGATCACGACCGCTTCCCTGTCGCGATCGGCACTGTAGTAGCCGATGGCCTCCGCCTGCAGAGCGGAGAGGTATCTGCGCGTATCACCATAGACGTGAAACGTGGCGGCGGCGGAACGCGCGCAGACGATCGCGTCCTCGAAACGCTCCATCCTGCAATACACCGTTGACCGCACGTAGGCGACGATGGCCAGATCGAACGGCTCGACGTGATCATCGCTCTCGAACGCTTCCTCGGCGCGGTCGAGCGCTTCCTCGGCTTCCTTGAAGCGGCCAACGTACCGAAGGGCGTTTGCGCGCTCCTTCCAGGCTGTTCCGGCATACCAGGCCGCTCGCGCCTTCAACGGTTCCGGGAGCTTCCCAGCGATGCAGAGAGCCGTGTCGGCAAGGACGAGGCCGAATTGGGGCTGGCGCTCGTGCATGCCGTTTGCGACTTTACAGAGCAGCCGGATCACGGCCAGGGTGAAGAAGCGCGGGTCATCGTCGATGCACGCCTGGCGGAAGCGGATGGCGGAGTCGACAAGCGGCATCACCAGCTCGCGGGCACGGGCATCGGCGGAGGCGACGGCGCGGGCCTGATCGAGAAGCGCGGGGGGCGCGTTTCGGCGGGCCGGCACCGACTCGGCTACTTGCCACGGCAGGGGGTCGTGAAGGGCGGTGTCGAATGCTTCGATGATGTCGAGGGCATCCCTGCAGTCGCCGCAGTTGGATACGTGCTGCTCGACCGATTGACGGTCGGCGGTTGCCTCGGGACGCAATGCGTAGGCGGAGAGTTCGTCTTCGGTATAGTGGCTCATGATCCTGATCGTGTGATTGCGGTATAGATCTGCCGTGCGCGTTTCCGGCACGACGACAACAGTTGCCATACGTAAGCAGGGGACGTGTCAAGCTCCTGGGCGATCGATTCGGCGCTTTCGTCACGGAGGTAATAGCGGCGGAGGGTCTCGCTGCACTTGCCGCCGAGCCGGGCCAGGGTGGCGCCGAGGCTGAGGCGGAGCGCCCAGCGCTCCAGCTTGGCCGCTTCGTCATCGTTGGGCGTCAACTCATGGTGAGGCAGCAGCGGCTCCTCGTTCTGCCGCTTCCGCCAGTAGTGTTTGCAGGCGTTGTTGATCGAGCCGACCAGGAAGGCCTTCATGTCGTAGGCCTCGGGCTGGCGCTCGAGGAACGAGGTGAAGATGTCGTGGACGAGCGCCTCGGCATCACAGGGAGGAATGCGGTACCGGAACTGGGCGATCGAACGGAGCAATCCCTCGTGCTCGCGATAGAGCACTTCGAGGGGATGCGCGGTCGGAACCTCGGAATGGTCGTCTGTCACATTCGGCGTCACATTCGGCGTCACTTTCGCCCACCACAAGTACGCTCGCCTGGCGGATCTTCCAGAAAAATAAACTACCTGTGGCCGCGCCGCAGTCCTGCGGCGGCGGCAGTCCCCCCCCGATGCCGCGCCGGCGACCGGTTTCCATCCAACGATCCGGACGCCCTCAACAGCACGGTTAACGGCAGGGTTACCCATCACCAATCAACATCTCCTACCAGAGGAGTGACGGAAAGGCGGCGTTCCCTACCCTCTGATGCAAAAAAAGTTACGATTGGGCACTTTTAGGTGTCTTTTGGGGTCTTTTGGGGTCTTTTGCCTGCCGGGGCGAGGAGACGCCAGCGCTCGTCGTAGCCCCTCAGCGCTCGGCTGGGCCCGACTCACTCCGCCACCCGGCCAGAATCATCGGCAGGGGGTGAAGCTCCCGTCGCAGCGGATCGAGGGCCAGACCGAGGGCCTCGAGCGTGAAGGCGCCCAGAAGCTCGCTGTCACCCGGCTCTCCGAAGATCACATCCGCCCCGCCGACCCGATCCTTGTAACGAAAAATGGCAACGCCTTTCCGCCGCGAGATCGTGGAGCCGTCCGCCCGACGGAAGTCCTCGGTCTTCACAGGCTGCACGCCCAGCTCCTCGAGGATCGAGGCCGGAACGACGCTGTAGATCGCTCCCGAATCGATGAGAAACTCGATGGACGTCGTCACATCCGGCCTTGCCACGTTCGCGATGTCAACGTTCAATACCGTCAGTCCCATGCCGCGATTCTAGTCGAGATGGTAGAGGCGAATCGACTTGCCGATGCGGGTGTACGGCTTGCCGGCGATCAGACCGTCCAGCCAGCTCTTCATCCTGGGGCTGAGCGACTCGTCGATGGCGATCTCCATTTCATCCGTGGCAAACCAGCCATGAATCGTGTCCAGCTTCCTGACCGGCGTATGCGGCGGAAAGCCGAGGCGGTCGAGATCGGCCGAGGTGAAGACGAGCAGCGAGATCTCCGGAAGGCGCTCGCGCTGCGTGTAGCGCGCCAGCCGCAGGACGTCCTGCCCCCAGTCGAGGTTGCTGTCATTGAGCACCATCTCGGGATGCGGTGCGAAGGCGTTGAACCACGGCAGATAGTCGGGGTGCGCGGCTACGCCGCTGACGAAGAGCCACGCCACGAGCGCCGCCGACACGATGCGGAGGCGCGGCAGGGCCAGGATCGCGGCGGCGGCGGCAATGGCCAGCGGCGCGTAGATCGGCAGCAGGTGGCGGATGCCGATGTTGATGTCGCTCGTCATCGAGACGCCGAGGATCGCCGCGGCGGTGAGCGGCACCTCCGGACAGCGGCGAGCAAGCAGGGCACATCCGGTCAGAGCGAGCAGCAGAAAAGGGATCGGCGTCTTGAAAAAGAGCGCCACCGGGAAGTAGTACCACCAGCCGTCCCAGCTCATCTGCCCGAACAGGAAGTTGCGGTGGCCTGTGGCGTTGTGAGTGCGCAACTCGGCGAGCCCGCGGATCATCGGATCAACGCCGAAGCCGAATCCTGCCCAGATCAGCGCCGCGGCGATGATCAACGCCGCAATTGCCCAGATGATGAAGATTGGACGGATCGGTGACGTCTTTCTCCGGCGGATGATCCAGAGCACGACCAGGACGAATACCGAGGCTGGGAAGAAGACGACGAAGGAATACTTCGAAAGCACGCCCGCGGCGAGGGCGAGGCCGGTCATCGCCGCACGCCTCCAGGACGGGAGCTCGGCGAGCCGCGTGGCCTCATCGAGCGCGAACGGCATGATCGCCGCGACGGCCATGTCGGTTGTGGCCAATCCCCCGTGCGCCAGAACGGGAGGAAGCATGGCGAAGAGCGCGGCCGAAAGGAGTCCCGCCTCTGGCGACAGCAGATGCATCGCCCAACGCGCCACGAAGATGATGCCGAGCGCGAGGAAGAGTAGATTGCCGAGGCGCATCCGCGCGAGGTTGCTGGTGTATCGGCCGTTGAACAGGAGCTCGTTGCCGCGGACGCCGCGTTCCACCCCCACCGGCTCGGGCGCGTTTACGAACGGGAGCGCGAAGAAGACCCGTGCCAGCGGCGGATGCTGGCGGTCCGTGGTCCACGAGTGATGCTTGAGGATGTCGTAGCCGGCGATCAGATGGACCTGCTCGTCCATGGTCTGCGCAAACACGCGATGCGTCGCCGCGACGCGCACGACGGAGAGCACCACAATGATTGCGACCCCGATCCATGCGCGCCGCGGTGTCACGAAAGCCTCGTCATTGGGAGGCGATTCTAAACGCGGTGAAGCCGCCCCACGGAGAGCGGGCATCCTGCCTGCTCCCGGCGGGCGTCTCGCCCGACGGTGGGGACGTAATCATCACGAAAATGTAGGGCAGAATACGGCGACGCCCCAATCCGCGTTTTTTTACGTTCACCCTGCTGCTGCCGGGACCCACCGCCGGGCGAGACGCCCGTCGGGAGCAGGCAGGATGCCCGCTCTCCGCGCTGCTTACCTCGGCGGCGGCGAGGTTGTAGTGGTGGGTGGCGGCGGTTCGGTCGTGGTCGTGGTCGTAGTCGGCGTCAGCTGAGCCGGCGGCGGAGACGCGGTCTGGGTCCTGGAGAAGCCGCCGGTCAGGGTGGGCGGGGACGGTTCGGGGGTGATCGGGGGGAGTTGCTGCGTGCTGGTCACCGACTCTGGGACGACAGGCATACCGGCGGTGTCGAGGGCGATCGGATTGCCGAACTGATCGAGCGCGGGCGCCGGCGGCGCCTGCGGGCTGTGAATCGGACAGGGATTCATCGGCTGCGTCCCGGCCTTGAAGGCCTCGGTGACGACGACGTTCGGCGGGCAGGCCGGTACAGCCAGGCCACCGCTGGTCTCGTCGATCTGGGCGGTGACGATGCCGGCCGGTGACGCGAAGTCGACGTTCGGCTGGCCGCCGGTAACAGCCTGCATGTAACGCGTCCAGATCGGTACGGCGCCGGTACCGCCGGAGAGGCCGGTCGGGGCGTTGTCGTCGAACCCGATCCATGTCAGCGTCAGCGTCTTCGGCGTGAATCCGATGAACCAGGCGTCGCGCTTGTCGTTCGTCGTACCGGTCTTGCCGGCGGCGGTTAACCGGAAGCCCATAGCCCGCGCGCCGCCGGCCGTGCCCCGGTCGACGACGCCCTTCATCACGGTGAGGAGGATGTACATGTCGCGCGCCGGGAAGACCTGCACCGGCTTGATCTCGTCGCCGGCGGATAGGATGCGGTTGCGGTCGTCGGTCACGAATTTGACTGCATGCAGCGGTACGCGCGAGCCGACGCGGGCGATGGTGGAGTAGGCATCGGCCATCTCGACCGGTGACAGATCGTCAGCACCGAGGAGCATGGCCGGGTTCTTCGCGTCGATGTCGGAGACGACGCCGAGGGTGTGCGCGGTGCGGATGATGGGATCGAGACCACAGGCCAGACCGATGCGCACCGAGGCCGAATTGAGTGATAGTTCGAGCGCCTCGGCCACGGTGACGGTCTGGTGATAGACGTCCTCATAGTTCCGTGGCGACCAATCGTCGGAGAAGCGGCGCTTGAGGATGAACCGCGTGTCGCTGACCAGCGTGGCCGGCGTGATGTTCTGATTCGAGAGACTGGGCTCGAACGCCGTGGCGTAGACGAACGGCTTGACGAGCGATCCGATCTGCCGCTTGGCATTGAGGGCCCGGTTGAACTGATTGATGTCGTAGTTCCGCCCGCCGATCAGCGCGCGGATCTCGCCGGTCGGTACATCGACGTTGATGATCACGCCTTGCAAAGGCTGACCCGGACGCCGCAGCCGCCGGCTCCCCTTCTCCAACGCGGACAGCCCGGCTTCGATCGTCCGCGAGGCGGTGTCCTGGGCGTTGAGATCGATGGCGGTGTAGATCTGCAGTCCTCGGCCCTTGACGTCTTTGATGCCGTAGTCGCGGGCCATCTCCTGCAGCACGCGGTCGACGTAGTAGGGAATCGAGGCCAGGCCGCTGCGCTGGCGAAACGGCTGCTGCGGCAGCTTCGCGGCCATGGCCGCGTCGTACTCCTGGCGGGAGATCTTCTTCTGATTGAGCATCAGGCCGAGGACGGTGCTCCGGCGCTGGAGGGCGAGGTCGGGACGGGTGAAGGGAGAGTAGTTGTTCGGACTGCGGATCATTCCGGCCAGTAGCGCGGCCTCGGCGAGGTTGATCTCGGAGACGGGTTTGCCGAAATAGAAGCGGGCGGCCTCGCCGACGCCGAGGATGGAGATGGAACGGTTCCGCCCGAGGTAGATGTCGTTGAGGTAGGCCTCGAGGATCTCGCGCTTGGAGAACTTGGCGTCGAGGATCACCGCCATGAACGCTTCGGTCGCTTTTCGTTTGAAGGTCCGCTCGTTGGTGAGGTAGTAGTTCTTCACGAGCTGTTGCGTCAGCGTGGAGCCGCCCTCGGTGACGCCGCCGGCGCGGACGTTGCGGAAGACCGCGCGCAGAAGTCCGATCGGATCGATGCCGGGGTGATGCCAGAAGCGCACATCCTCGGTGGCGACGACGGCGTCCTGCAGCGCCTTCGGCACCTGATCGAGCGTGACGGGGCGCCGGTTCTCGAGCTGATCGCTGAGGATCGAGGCAAGCAGCTCGGGCTCGAGCGCGGCGTTGTCGACCAGCGATCCCTGACGCAGGGAGACGACCGTGGCGATGACGCCGCTGCGGAAGACGACGCGCACCGCCTGTGCCGGATACTGCCCGGTCGGGTGGGTGAAGGCCCGCGTGTAGAGGTCGATCTGGCCGGGGCCGGGAACGTAATCGCCGCTCTGCGAGACCGCGGCAACCCGACGGTATCCGAGGCGATTGAGCTTCTCGACGAGATCGTCGGGACCGAGCACGACGCCGCCGTGAAGCGGCGTGAAGTCGGTGAAGATGCGCGTCGGCAGCGAGAGACGCCGGATCTCGAACTTGCCGACGGACTGTTTGTAAACGTAGAGCGTCAGCAGCACGGTCGTGACGAGAATGACCGCGACGGAAATGGAGATCACCTGGAAGACGGTGCGGCGTCGGAGGAGACGTGCTCTGAAGGTGGTCCAGTTCAAGTTAGTGAGCCGCAACTGCAAGGTTGCGTCCACCTCGCTCGCGGCGGTAGGAGTGGAAGATCGAGCCGTCGCATCGCGTGCAGAGGAGGGAGTCGTGAATGTGTTGCGGCGCGACGCCGCGTTCGATGAGCAGGGCGGTTGTCAGGCCGGGTAGGTCGATGTGCGGTTTGGCGTTGCTCCGATCGACGAAGGCCTCGGCATTCGAATACGACGCGCGAAACTCATCGACGACCTCCTCCCCTACTTCGAAGCAACAGACGCGGATGGATGGTCCGAGCCAGGCTTGGGCATTGGGGCTGACCGTGCCGAGGACGCCGATCGCTTCCGCCACGATCTTCTGCACGGCGCCGCGCCAACCGGAGTGCACGTTGGCGATGACGCCGCGGTCCATGTCCGCGATCGAAACAGGAAGACAGTCGGCGACCTTGATGCCGAGGGCGGCACCGGATTCCGTCGAACAAAGAGCATCGCAGGAATCACATTCCCGCCATCGCGTATCGCTGGTTGCCCGCACCACGCTCTTACCATGCACCTGGACGCAGGTGGAAAGGGTGGCATCGATGCCGAAGCGATTGCGCACGATGTCCATGAGCCTTGCGGCGGCTTCCTGATCGAGGCGTCCGTCAAAATCGATCGTCGTGTAGAAGAGGGCGAAGCCATCCGGCAGCGACGGCGGGACGACGATACGGCCGATGCCGGTTTGTTCGATGGGCCAGGACAAGCGCGCGGATTGTACGCAAAGCCTCAGTGCTTTGGACTTCGGACCGGCCTCATCGTGATCGGCATTAGTACAAATAAGCCAGGTACAAACTTTGAATAATTAACCTGCAGGAGCGTACAACACGCTCCTCTCGTGAATTTCGGAGGAATCATGGATCGCAAACGAAGTCGTCTGTTCCTCGCACTGGTAGCTTGCGGAGCGCTCTCCCTCGGCCTGATCGGTTGCGGGTCGGGTGGCGGCTACAGCAAGCCGAACAACCCAAACCCGATGCCGACGCCCTATACCCCGCCAGGAGGCGGCTCGGGAGCGGCCAGCTCATCACTCCGCACGCCGGTGAACAATCCGGGTGTTCCGGGAGTCAGCACCGTCGCTAGCGCGCCGCAGGCCGGTCGTTGAGCCCCGGGCAAAACCGGGAGGGCTGACGTCAGCCCTCCCACATACCGGCCTTACCCGATCCATTCGGCATTCGGCCGTGCGTCGCTCGCAGTGGCATCGGTGCCGATGAAGCAGCCCTCGATGGAGAACGTCCACTGCACGCGGAAATCGGTCGGCTCAACCGCCTCGGTGTCGGTGTCTTGAACCGATCGATCAGCAAACAGGATCCACGTCGCGTGGCTGCCGGGCAGCACCGGCTGTGACGGCGAAAAGGGTCCTTGCGGTCACGGATGCACCACCAGCGCCGCACTCAACTCCGACGTGTCGATCATCGGCCCGTCCGGAAACTCGAAGAAACCCGTCTGCCCCACGATCGGCCGGCCGCGCAGATCGCCGGTCTCGGACATCGTGAATGGCAGGTCACCGGCCGGTGGTAAGAAATTCGTCTGATAATCGAGGGCAACGTAACCATGTGCAGTCACCTCGAACAGGCGCACGACGTATAGAGAGCTCACGCGGCGTCCCCCGTCCGGCAGAACACCATGAACAATGGTCTTGTTTTGAACGGGGTCGTAGGAGGCGTCGATCAGAGCCGGAGCAGGCGGCATGCGCCCCGCGGGATCGACATACGTGGGACCGTCCAGTCCCCAGTCGAGGTCGAGAACGCCGTTTGCGAAAAGCCCCTCGGGCGAGGTGTTTACATGGTACGCGTCCCGGCCGACCGCGACCCCGAAGTCATGGTTATACGCGATTTGACCGCCTACGAAAGCAGTCCCGCCGTTTACGAACACGCCGCTGGCGCCGTTACCGAGCGGCCGCAGGCCGCGTCCCAGGCCGATACGGCAGCCGTAGATGTTGGCGCCGTATGCGAACCAGATGGCGATCCCGCTGCGTTGGTTGCCGCTGATCGTGCTATTGGTCACAAGGACAACCGCGTCCGGCGATTCGATGGAAATCCCGCGCAACCCGTTGGGGTGCGCTTCCAGAGCCTTCGTGTCGGTGCCGATGAAGCAACCTTCGACCGTCAAGTACTGCTGCCCGGATCGATGCGGCGTTGGTGCCGCCAGAACCACACCGTTCGCGCCGAATCCGTTGATGGTCAGTCCGTACAGCGTCACACCGCACACGGAACGTACCTCGAGACCGTTTACGAAGCCTGCCTTCGAACCGTCGATCTCGACGGGCCGCTCCAGATCGAGCGAGGCACCCGTGGCCACTCCTCCGTCGATGGTGAGGCCGCAGGCGGAAATCGCCGGAAGTGATGAGCGGGGCTCGATTCTCATCGGCCCGGCGAACACCATCTTGCAGGAGATATTGCCATCGCACGATTCGTTCGCGCGTGCCATCGTGTCGCGCAACGAGCCGGCACCGAAGTCGTCCGCATTGGTGACGGTGAAGACATGGTTGACGTTCACCAGAACATCGGCGTTGTTGTTCGAAGGGGTGTCGTCGGGCACGGTCGTGGTCAGGGTGGCCTTGCCAACGTATCTCAATCCATCAGTCGATGACGGCACGTTGAAGTCGACGAAGATTGGAGGAGCGGACGACGGAGAAGACGACGTCGCGGCCAGATGCGTCCGGCAGGTGACAGTCGTCCCTGCCACGTCGCAGTTCCAGGCGCCTCCGAACGGACCCGGCGCCGTGATGTTCGTCGAGCCGGCCGGCAGGGGAATGGTCACGACCGCATCCGTCGGATCGTTCGTCCGGCAACAGGGGGAGTTGACGGAAACAGTCTCGCGCATCGGCGCACCGGGGTCGACGACGAACGCTGATGGCGTGACCGAAAGGTAGTAGTCGACCGAGGCCGTGGCGGGAAGGGCGATCAGCAGGACGACGAAAAGGAGAGGAAGGCGAGCTCGCGCAGAGGTCATCAGCTGGTTATCCAATCACAAATAATCATACTCAGTTCCCCCTCCCTGCCGCTGAATCCATGGTTGGCATCTCTGATTACGGCGATCTCCGCACGATCGTTGATGTGCCGCGCCAGGATGGCTACGCAGCGCGGGACGTCGCCGAAGGAGAACTCGTCCCGGTCGCCGTAGACGTAGAGCGACGGTTTGCGGATGGCCTGGATGTACCGGAACGGACGGCGAGACAGCTTCGTCCCGCTCATGATTTCGAAGAACGGGAAGACGTTGTAGTCGCCGTTCGGGTTGGCGACGTCGTAGAGTGCGCGCCAACTCATCATCGATCCGGCGACAGTCGGCGCGAGGTCGTTGCCGCGGTGCATCGCTTTGGCCTTCGCCAGCAGGGTGCGGAAGCGGCGGGCGCCGAGTTGTTTGTACAGCAGCCCGGTGTCGTCGCCGCCTGCGATGAGGACGTAGCGTCTGGCACGGTTGCGCGGCTTGTAGTGATCGTAGACGGCGATCTTGTTGGCGCCGGTGGAGTGGCCGGCCAGGGTGATGTCACGGTAGCCGCGGCGCCACAGCTCGCGGATGGCGCCGTCGATGTCGGCGACGCAATCGCTGATCCGCTCGAAGGCTGCTCCGCCGAGGTCGTCGCCGGCACGGCGCACGATGCCGGAGCCGCGATTGTTGAAGGGGAAGAATGCCATGCCGTTCCCCACGAACACCTCGGCCAGAAGATTCGTGCGCCGCGATTCGAATACCGAGCCGCCCATGCCGTGCAACCAGATCACGACGCGCTTCGATCCACGCTCGGGCTCATACAGCAGGCCGGCCAGTGCCACGCCGCCGGCCGCTTCGAACCTTACGAGGCGGCAGGCTGGCTCGGCACGATCTGCCGCAGTGCGGCGTCCCATCGCCACATCCTTTCACGCGTCAGGTGCGCGCCGCCGAGCCAGAAGCCGGCGTTGTTAATCTCAATGAAGTCGACGGTGCCATCGATCACGTTCCGGCCCGCGGGCGTGATGGTGAAGAGTGCTTTGGGCGGATTGGCTTTTTCTTCGCCGATGATGGTGATGACCGGCACCGCGGCGCTGGAGAGATGTTTCAGATGGCGCAGGAACTCACCGTCGCCGAAGCCGAAGCGCGGTGGTTTCGAATCGAAGCGGCTGAAGAGCGAGATGAAGTCGCTGGCGCCGGCATCGATGGCCTCGACCGCGCGGCGCTCCACTTCGCCGAGGCCGTTGCGCGTCGATGGGAAACGCGAGGCGTGCAGAAGGAGACCGTCGCGAAGGAAGGGGAAGTCGGCGACGTCCGCGCCGAGGAAACGATTCAATGACGTGGGATCGTCGGAAGTGAATGCGCGCCACGCCAGCGCCGCGGCGGTGGCCATGGCCGGGATGACCGCCGCTCGTGATTGGAAGAGGTTGAAGAGATCCTCCTCCGACTGCGTGCCGAGCGGTTGCGGCGACCAGATCAGCGTGATCCGCCGCGCCTTCGACAGCCGCGAGAACAAATACAGCAGGTGAACGAGGCAGAAGAGGTCGTGCTCGAACCAGAGGACGATCTCTTCTTCCTCGCGTGCCTTGTCGAGGTTGAGCTCCTGTTCGAGCAGCTCGTTGCGGATGCGCAGCAGCTTCTCGCCATAGTGCTCGGAGAGGAAGAGCGCGCGCTCCTCGACCCATTCATGCATCGGAAGGCTCGGCCGCACCGGCCCGCCGACCAGCGATTCGCGAAAGGGGACATGGCGACCGGGAACGCCTGCGCGCCGAGCGAGCGATGCAGCGACGTCGCCGTTGTGGAAGTGAATCATGGGGTCGGATGATAGCGCGGGTCCCTGGATCGAAAACCTGCCAAGCTCCGGCACAGACAAGAGTGTCTGTGCCACATCGGTCCTGCTCATTTTCGGCTTTTTGCCTGAGGCGCGAGCTTGGCGCGGACACACACACAAGCCCGCGGCAAAGCAGGAAAAATGTGGCACCGACACTCTTGTCTGTGCCGGAGCTTGGCAGGCTATTCATCGCCAGTCGAAAGTTCCTACGGCTTCCACCGCACCCCCACCCACCCCCGCGTCTTTCGCGTGAGACGTACCTGTGCAATGCCCGCGGTGAACTGCAGCGCCGGCGTCTTGACCAGCGGCATCGGGGGGGCGGAGATGTTGCTTTCGATGCCGATGAGGTCAACGTCGCTGCCGAGGTGGTGGCGTTGCCAGAAGAGGGTGAGGCCGGAGGCTCCGATGGATAGGCGTTCCCCACGGTAGGTCGCGGCGGTGAGTGAGCCGCGTTCGAGCGCGGGATCGAGGATGCGGCCGATGAGCAGCGCGTCGGGCTCGATGGTCGAGGCGACGCCGCCGAGCGTGAGGTGGCGGCCTTCGGTGAACGACGCACCGAAGGTCAGGCCCCCTGCGCGGAGCGCGCCGCGGGCTGTCGCCTGAATGTGATTCGCGGAGTCGGCGGTGATGTCGATCCGTTCGGAGGCGGTCCGGCGCTGCCACGTGATCGCGTGGGCATCGAGGAAGGCGCGGTCGCGGTGTTGCTCGAGGAGACCGCCACCGCTGATGGAGAGCCGGGCCAGAGGGAACGCGGCATCGCGCGTGGCGCGCAGCTCCAGGCCGCGTGCGTCACGCGTGTCGAAGAGATGGGCGCCGAGCATGATCGGGAGGCCGCGCCAGACCGAGGCGATGGCGGCACCGCGCGGCATCTGGCGGCTGCCGATCGCGCCGAGGACGATGGTGTCGAGCCGGCCAACGACGTCGCCGAGGCGGAGACCGAATTCGGTGGTGCTGCCGAACGGCGTGTATTGGCCCCCGAACATCGTTTCGGCTTCCTGCCGGCCGAGGCCGTAAGGGCGCGGCGTCACCGGCTCGTCGCGCAGCACGATTGGGGTGGCTGGGGCGGGAGGGAGGGCGGGGATGAGGGAGCGGTCGAAGGCCAGCGTTCGCGGCGGAACTGCCGAGGTATCGGCCAGACGACGCACATGGTAGCCGTCGGGATCGAGTGAAATGAAATAGAGCGAACCGTCTGGCGACGGCGC
>Ga0210402_10003758_pt1 | contig 14089 bp, 11 predicted proteins | sample IncBWC7MmetaG_FD_161055 | JGI IMG/M metagenome (GOLD analysis project Ga0210402, IMG submission 161055) | Forest soil microbial communities from Barre Woods Harvard Forest LTER site, Petersham, Massachusetts, United States - Inc-BW-C-7-M | ecosystem: Environmental > Terrestrial > Soil >...
TCTCAATCCCGCAAAAAACCTCTATCGCCTGGAAACTCTGAACGTCGGCGTACACGCGCCCATCATGCGCACCCTTCAGCACGCAAATTACACGTTCGCAAAAAAAATCTCTCACACCGCCGACTCACAAGACCAGCGCCACCGCATGGTCCCCGGCTCGCGTCCGCTTCTAACTCTCGCCGACACACGCGCCCCGGACTACGTCACGCCACAACTCTTGAGAGAAAATTCCCGCGCCCTTGAAGTTTATGAACGCGCCATGCGCGACGCGTGGTCCGCCAAAAATCAACTCCTCGACCGTGGTGTCCTGCCCGAAATCGCTCTCTATCTTTTGCCCAATGCAAAATGCATTCGCCTCGTCGAAACCGGTTCGCTACTTCATCTCCTTCACAAATGGACTATGCGCACCTGCTTCAATGCCCAGGAAGAGATCTACGCTGCCTCCATGGACGAAGTCGCCGAGCTTCGTCGCGTCCACCCTGAACTCTCCAAATACGTCGGCCCGCCCTGCCATCTTCGTGCCGGAATCACCACGCCCATCTGCACCGAAGGCTCACACTTTTGCGGCATCAAAGTCTGGCTTGATTTTCCCAACGTAATCCGCCGCATTTGATTCTCAATTCTCATTGCTTTCGACACATTCCTCACTCAGAATCCCGCCGGCTCCATTCATGACAACTTCCAAAACTTCCCATCTTAGTTTTCGCCCCTTTCTTGCCCCTGTCCTTCTCATCGCCATCGCCTGCCTCATTAATTATGTGGACCGCGGCAACCTTTCCATTGCAGCACCAACGTTGAAAAACGAGCTTCACCTCAATCCCGCGCAGCTCGGCATCCTCTTTTCCGCATTTTTCTACACTTACACGGCCTTCATCTTCTTCAGCGGCTGGCTCGTGGGACGCTTTGATGCCATTTGGGTTTTTGCCATCGGCTTCGCCATCTGGTCTCTTGCTACCGCTGCCACTGGACTGGTTCATGGGTTCGCCATGCTCCTGACCATGCGCCTCCTCCTCGGTGCCGGAGAGTCCGTCATCTTTCCATGTTCCTGTCAGGCTCTTGCCCGCTTCGTGCCCGAACAATTTCGTGGCATTGCCAACGGCATCATGACCTCGGGGATGAAAAGTGGTCCGGCCGTCGGGACGCTCGGCGCTGGCCTCCTTATGGCCAAGTACGGGTGGCGGCCCGTATTCATCGGAATCGGCTTGGTAAGCCTGCTGTGGCTCCCGGCATGGATCCGTGTCATGCAGCGAAGACAACCCCTTCCGCACAATTCCCCTTCACTGCCCCCGAAGATTCTCGCGATTTTGCAAAACCGCTCCTTCTGGTCCGCCACCGCGGGCCATTTCTGCTCCAACTACGTCATGTATTTTATGGTGACCTGGTTGCCCTATTATCTCGTGCAGGAACGCGGGCTATCCCTGAAGGCCATGCCTCTGATCGCGTCCGCCTACTATGCTTGCGACGCGCTTGCGGCGCTCTCGACAGGCTGGATCACCGATACCCTGGTCCGGCACGACCGTTCTGCCACTCGCGTCCGCAAATTCTCCATGGCCTTGGGAGGCGTCCTGGCCGCGTTCCTGCTCGTCGGTTGTGCCTTCGCCGGCCCCCACACTTACCTCTTCTGGCTCCTGCCGCTTGGGATCGCATCCGGTATCAGCGGATGGGGCCCTCTCTCCTTCTCACAAACCCTTGCGGGTCCGTTAGCCGCCGGCAAATGGGCGGGGCTGCAAAATGGTTTTGCAAATTTTTCAGGTATTTTCAGCCCGATGATTACAGGGTTTCTTGTCCAGTGGACCGGCCGCTTCACTGCCTCTCTCGGCCTCGCCGCCGGTGTCGCGCTTCTTGGCGCCCTCGCTTGGATTTCCATCGTCGGTCCTGCGCCACAAACGGATGAGCCGTTCACCACTGCCAACCTAGGAGAAACCGCGCTACCATCTCCGCAGTCTAACTCAATAGGGTAAGCCACGATGCACACACCAACCCGCTCTTGTCTCGCGCTCTTGGCCGTATTTCTCTTCGCCGCTGCTCCCGGCTCTGCTTTCGAGTTTCCTTTGTCAGACTCCGCATCGCGCGCCGCCTATTTCCTCGGCCAACGCCGCGATCTTTCCATGGGCGAGTTTCTCGCGCGTTATTCGAAACACCTTCCGGCCCCAAAGTCGGGCCCCTACGTTTCCGATGTCCTCTTCCTGACACCTTTTGCCCAATTGGTTCAATATTCCAGCCGGCAGGGCATTTACAGTGCTCAGCAGGCCGAGCTCGATGGCCGCACGAAAATCACCACGGTGGAAGTCACCGTTTACATTTACTTCACAGAAACCTATGGGGCGTACATCGTTGAAGCTGCAAATTCCCGTTCAAGCACTCCAGGAGTGCGTCTGCGATCTCCAGATTTTTGGCGCGACTTTACTTACAAGGTGCTTGGCGGCGACGAGCTTCTGGAACCGGCCGAACTATACGGCGAACCCCAATACCGCTGCGTGGACGAAGGAGGCTGTCTGCTCATCGGTGCGGAAATTCACTTGAGCGTGCCTGCCGAACTTTTTACTTCCGATTCCGCATTCGTGGAAGTTTCCACCCCGGACGATCAACTGGTCACGGCTGAATTCAATCTCGCCAGCCTCCGCTGATTTGTGTTCTAGACTGGTATCCAGTCATGCGCGACACCCTTAAACTCAAATCCATCTCCGCATCATTCGCCGCCACTCTTCTTCTCGCTCAGGCCAGCCCCGCTTTTGAAACTCCGCTCTCGGACAAAACCGTTCGCGAAGCCTATTTCCTCGGCCAGCGCCACGACGCATCCACGGAATCCGCGCTAAAACCATATCTGCATTCGCTCCCGCCCCCACAAAGAGGCGCTTACATTTCCGATATCCGCCTTCTAACTCCCTTTGCTCAAGTACTCGATATTTCCAATTCCCGCCCGGGCGGCTACAGCGCACAGCAGGCCGCAGCCGACTACCAGGCTCGCGGCGAGATCATCGTTGTTCGCTTCGAAATCCGATTCACGCCGACGTACGGCTACATCAAATCCAGCCAGGACCGTTCGGATCCGTCCGGGAAACCAGGCATCAGCGTTCGTTCTGAGGATTTCTGGCGAGATTTCAAAGCTGGTCTTTCGCAACATGACGACTGGATCGAGCCGATATCTGTGGAGGGCGAACCCATCTATGTGGAAAACCTGGAAGGCGGCAGGGTGATGGATGGCGCGTACATCTGGGTTACCTACGACGCCCAGAGCGTTATATCGGATCCCGCCACCGCTGAGATCTTTACTCCGGACGGCCAGCACGTCACATCCGATTTCGACCTCGCAACCCTTCGCTGAATGCCCCACATCATTCCGGCAACTTGGTCAAACTCACCGTCTTTCCCGTTTCTGCTGCCTTCCGCGCCGCATCCAGAATCTGCACCACAACCATATTTGTCTCCAGTGAGGACGCATCTCCGTCTGGCCTGATCTCTCCGCGCAAAACTCCAGCCAGATAGTCCAAGGAATTCGATTCTACCGTTGGAACTGACGGAGCCGCCATCATCGACTCTGCTTTCTCTCCCGCGAATCTCACCCGCAACCGATCCGCGCCAACCGTAATCGCGTATCCCGTCACCCCATACACTTCCATATCCTTCCGCGAAAACGGCCAGTTCCACGAAGGCATGAGGACGGCCTGCGCCTTCGGATAGCGCAAAATCACCGTCGCCTCGTCATCCACTTTCGGATAAATATCCGGTTTCTCCGTCTGCGTCACAGCGCTCACACTAAGCGGTGCTTGTCCGCGCATCAACACCGTCGCCAAATCCGCTCCATAACATCCGAAATCAAACAGCGCACCAGCCCCGTTCTTAGCAGGATCCGTCAGCCATTCCAGAAATTCCGGCTCCACTCCAATCTCCTTTGGTCCTTCGTGCCCGTCGTGCACGACGATCCTTCGCACATCTCCCAACTGTCCTTTCGCGACTTCGTTATAGACTTCGCGGTTGCTCGCGTACCATGTCGTTTCGTAGTTCACGAGCACGTGCACGTGATACTTCCTCGCAGCTTCGCGAATCGCGAGCGCATCCTCCAACGTGGTCGAAAGCGGCTTCTCCACCATGGAGTTCACTCCGTGTCTCGCCGCCGCTTCGATGACGGTTCTATGATCTCCAATCGCGGTATAGACGAGCACAGCGTCAGGATGCTGCTCGTTCAACATTTTCTCCAAGTCCGTGTAGAACAGATTTGTGTCCAACTGAAATTTCGTCGCGTACTGGCGGGCTATGTCGGTGCGCGGCTCCACAATGGCCACCAGCCTCGCGCTTTTGCTTTGCGGAAGCGCGCGTAAAAACCCGCCCGCGTGCCCGTGCACCAGCCCCACAAGCGCTACGCGAATCGGCAGCTTCTCCTGCGCTGATATTCCAACGCACGAAGACATTGCCGCAATACAAAAAATGGCCAACGCTCTGAGCAGTTTCATCCGCATGGTCCGCCTCCCGAATTCCCCCAAATCTTATCCAACTTGTGGTGCCCCATGTAAACTCTCCCCATGACAAAAAATTGGAAAACAAAACTCATCCATCCCGACGCCCACGCTCCCGAAGGTTTTCAATCTCTAGCTCCGGCGACCCATCGCGGCTCGACCGTGCTTTTTCCCAACGCTGCAGCCGTTCAAGACACCTGGGACCAGCATGCTGTCGGCTACACCTACGGCCTCTATGGCACACCGACGACGCTCGAACTCGCGGCGCGAATTTGCGAACTCGAAAACGGCTACCGCACGTTCATCACGCCAGGCGGACAAGCCGCAATTTCTCTGATCAATTTTGCATTTCTCAAATCCGGCGATCACATCCTGGTTCCGGAGAGCATTTACTATCCGAATCGCAAATTTTCAGTCGAAGTGCTCGGGCGATTCGGTATTGAAGTTACTTTTTATCCGCCAACTATCGGCGCGGAAATCAGTTCGCTGTTTCGGACAAACACGCGGCTCGTCTGGTGCGAAAGCCCTGGTTCGATTTCGATGGAGGTGCAGGACGTTCCGGCCATCGCTGCAGCTACCCACAAGATCGGCGCGCTCGCGGTGCTCGACAATACTTGGGCCGCCGGAGTCTATTTCGACGCATTCGCTCACGGCGTGGACGTGACCATGCAGGCGCTCACAAAATATGTGGGAGGCCACAGTGATTTCCTGCTCGGCTCCATTACGGTTCGTGACGATGCCACCTATCAACAACTCGGCCTCACCCATCAACTCTTCGGGTGCGCCGCTTCGCCCGACGATTGCACGCTCGCTCTCCGCGGCCTGAAGACTCTCGCGGTTCGCCTCGCCGCCATTGAAAAATCTGCCCTCGCGCTCGCGCGCTGGCTGTCGGCGCGTCCCGAAATCGAACTCTTGCTTCATCCAGCACTTCCGTCCTGCCCTGGGCATGAATTCTTCAAACGCGATTTCACCGGCTCGACGGGAGTTTTCTCAATCGTTTTCCGAAAGAACTTCACGAAAGAGCAGGTTCACGCTTTCGTGAACAATCTCGAGCTTTTCAAAATCGGTTATAGCTGGGCAGGCGTGACCAGTCTTGCCGTGGCGTACGATTTCGGATCGCGCCCCGGGCGGCCAGACTATGGGCACCGGATTGTGCGACTCAATATCGGGCTGGAAGACACAGCCGACTTGCAGGCGGATCTGGAACAATCGTTGGCAAAAATGAAATGAGCTGTGAACCCCGCTAAGACTTCCAGTGCAACGTAACCGGCCCGTCCATGGGATGCGGCTTTGGCTGCCCCGTCCGGCGCTCTTCGATCAAGTTCGCCTTCAACGCGAAATACCATTTCGCAGGACGGTCTGCATCGTCGATCAGCATTAGCTTCGGATTTTGCTTCAAACCCTCGGACTGTTGAATCATCGTCTCCTGATCCTGCCGCAAGAAGGTCTTGGCAAAGCTGCGGAAAATGAGAACCGGCAGCGGGACGTTCCACGCGGCAATGAAATCGATCCGGCAGAGATCCCGTCGCACAGGCGTGATGGTCGTCAGACTCGAAAACCAGAGTTTCCCCGTTTGAATAATTTCCGTCCGCATGTTCGGCAGGACAAAATCAATCGTCGTCGTCACCGGAGCGCCGGTCATCTTCTTCAGCAACTGGTACGGCGCGCTGTTTGTGCTCGGCGAGTGCGGGCTCATCCGAAAACCCTTCGGGATCGGCTCAAATTTCTTTTCTTTCTCGTGAATGCTCCCCCGGTTTCTCCAGAACCACGATTGATGCACAAACGGCCCGTGCGCCGGGTCCATTAGCCCGATAATTCCGTGATCCACGTGTGACGGTAGGTCGCAAAACAAATGCGTCTTCTTGTAACGAGTCCCGAATTTCGCCAGCTCCGGCACGGTAGGAATTTTCTCCGCCGGAAGTGCACCCGGGGCGGTCATATACACCCAAACGTAGCCATCACGCTCTTCGCACGGATAGTGTCCCGCAAAGATTCTTTCCACTTTCAATTTGTCCTGGCTGGTTAGCGAAGGAATTTCCACGCATTGCCCCGAGCATCCATCAAACCGCCATCCGTGGTAACTGCATTCCACTGTCGTCCCGTCAAATCGCCCATAGGAAAGCGGTATTCCCCGGTGCGGGCACGCATCTCGCATCGCGAACGCCCGCCCATCGCTCGTGCGCCCAATCACCAACGGCACTTCCAGGAGCATCGCCGTCGCCAGTCTCTTGCCCCGAATCTCCTCACTCCGCAGCGCCGGATACCAGAAATCCCACAAAAATCCCAAATCTGCCGCAGCATTCCCCTGCTGCAACGCTTCACTCTCTGCCAAATTCGGAATCCTCACCGCTTCGCTCATTGTTTGTGCATCGTAGTACACGGCGTGCCGTTGCAGCAACCGAGGTTCGAGCAACAATTGCCCGATGAGCGATTTAGCGTTATTCTAGGTGGGCAATGTACGCTACATTTTATTAGCGCTCCCGCCTTAAGCCTGCAACCGCAGGTTCTGCTCTACCTCTCTACTCACTATCCACCACTCACTGCTCCGTGCCAAAGCGTGGCTGGATTCTCAAAGAAAGGGATTCAGAAATGTCCGCACTCTCGCTAACAGAAAAACTCGACCAGCTCGACGCCCGCTACGAGGAAATGACGCAGCAGCTCTCCTCGGCCGAAGTCGTCAACGATTCCGCGCGCCTGCAGAAACTTGCCAAGCAGCACTCTGAGCTCGAAGAGATCGTTCACAAGCACCGCGAATACAAACAAATTGAGAAAGATCTCGCTGGCGCACACGAAATGGTCGTCGAATCCGAAGATGCCGACATGCGGCACATGGCACAAGACGAAGAAAAACAGCTCATTGAGCGCAAGGAAAATGTCGAGCGAGAATTAAAACTCCTCCTGCTTCCACAAGACCCCAACGACGACAAGAGCGTCATCGTGGAAATTCGCGGCGGCACCGGCGGCGACGAAGCCGCGCTCTTCGCAGGCGAGCTCTTCCGCATGTACTCGCGCTATGCGGAAACGCAGGGCTGGAAAGTGGAAATCCTCGAAAGCTCGCCTTCTTCTCTCGGCGGTCTCAAGGAAGTCGTCGCCGCAATTCAAGGCAAGAAAGTCTATTCAAAACTGAAATACGAAAGCGGCGTCCATCGTGTCCAGCGCGTCCCCGCGACGGAAACCCAAGGCCGCATCCACACCTCGGCTGCCACCGTCGCGGTTCTTCCCGAGGCCGACGAAATCGACATCAAAATCGAAGCAAAAGATTTGCGCATCGATACCTTCTGCTCCTCCGGTCCTGGCGGCCAGTCTGTGAACACAACCTATTCCGCCGTCCGCATCACGCACTTGCCTTCCGGCCTCGTCGTCTCCCAACAGGACGAAAAGTCCCAAATCAAAAATCGAGCCAAGGCCATGCGCGTCCTCCGCGCGCGCCTCTATGAAATGGAACTCGAAAAGCAACAAGCCGCGCTTGGAGCGGAACGCCGTGGCCAAATCAAAACAGGCGACCGCAGCGAAAAGATTCGCACCTACAATTTCCCGCAAAATCGCGTCACCGATCACCGCATCGGCTTAACATTGCACCAGCTCACCGAAGTCATGGAAGGCAAACTCGCTGCCATCGTGGACGGCCTTACTTCCCATTACGAGTCCGAACGTTTGAACCAGGAACTGTCCGCGGGCTGATTTTCGGTTCGCATTTCATTGACGATGGATTTTCGCACCGCACTCAAACAAGGAATCGCGCAACTACGCGCGGCGCACGTTGCGTCCGATACGCTGGCGGCAGAGCTGTTGCTTCTGCATGCCACCCAGCGCGAACGCACCTATCTCTACTCACATCCTGAAACCGAACTCACTTCCGACGAAGAACGCGCCTATCAAGCACTTCTCGATCGGCGTATTTCCGGCGTTCCCGTTCAACACCTCACCGGAAAGCAAGAATTCTGGGGACTCTCGTTTGAAGTCACTCCGGATGTTCTGATTCCCCGCCCCGAGACCGAACATCTGATCGAAGTCGCTCTGGACCGCCTCGCCTTGCGCGAACTTCGCGCGGGCCGCCCCAACAAAAACGACGGCCTGGGCGTTTTCATTGCCGACATCGGCACCGGCTCCGGCTGCATCGCCATCTCCCTCGCCAAAGAATTGCCTCAAGCTCAGATTTTCGCTTCGGATATTTCTGCCGAAGCGCTGGAAGTGGCGCGACGCAATGCCGAAAAACATTCCGTTTCCGCGCGCGCCCATTTCATCGAGTCGAATCTCTTCGACCGGCTTTCACTCTTGGGATTGCGATATGTCGCGCCTCCTGAGGGCGAAGCATCTACGTTTCGGGTTCCAGAAGAACCGACGCGTTTCGATCTCATCGTTTCGAACCCACCATACATCGGCCGCCGCGAAGCACCATCCCTCGCACGCGAAGTCCGCGACCACGAACCTGAGCTCGCCTTGTACGGTGGCGAAGAAGGCTACGAGTTCTACGCAGACCTAATCGCTCAGTCCGCCGCTCACCTCAAACCCGGCGGCCTCCTCGTCCTCGAACTCGGCCACGACTCCCTCTCCGCAGTTCAGCCGCTCCTCGACGCTCCCCTCTGGACAAACATCGGCGTTACAAACGACCTCGCAGGCATCCCCCGCGTCATCGCCGCTGAACGTGCCGCCATTGAAGACCGCCTGCACGAAGCGTAGGCTGAGCTCATGCCCGACCTGGCTAGATTTCGCGCGCTCCACGCTGACGCCGAAGACCTTTCGAAACCGCTCGTCGCAAACATCCTCCACGTGGACATGGACGCCTTTTTTGTCTCCGTCGAGCTGCTCGACCGCCCGGACCTCCGCGGCAAGCCTGTCGTAGTCGGTGGCCGTCCCGACCAGCGCGGCGTCGTCTCTGCCGCAAGCTATGAAGCCCGCAAGTTCGGCATCCACTCCGCCATGCCGCTGCGCACCGCGGGCAAGCTTTGCCCTCATGCGGTTTTTCTCGATGGCAATCACGCAAAATACAGCGAATGGAGCGATCGCATCGCCACAATTCTTTCCAGATTTTCTCCTGTCGTGGAAATGGTTTCGGTGGATGAGGCTTATCTCGACCTCGCTGGCACCGAGCGCATGCACGGCCCTCCCCTTGCCGCTACCGACAAGCTTCTTCGCACCATCACGCGCGAAACCAATCTTCCCTGCTCCGGCGGCCTGGCCGCCACACGCCTCACCGCAAAAGTAGCCAGCGAACAGGGCAAACCGCGAGGGCTGGTATGGGTCACGCCTGGTCAGGAAGCAAATTTTCTCGCGCCGCTGCCCGTCCGGAAAATTCCCGGAATCGGCGAAGTTACGGAACGCGCCCTGCGAGCGCTCGGAATCGAAACCGTTGCTCAGCTCGGGGATATTTCTGCGGAAAAACTCGAAAACATCTTTGGCCAGTGGGGTACGGCCCTCTATCGCAAGGCCCGAGGCGGCGACTCCTACGAATTCGTCCTTGATGCCGAACCCAAATCCATCTCCCACAACCACACCTTCGGCGAAGACACCGACGATCTCCCCGCGCTTCATTCCATGCTCAGCCATCTCTCGCAAAAAACCTGCAAACGCCTGCGCGAAGCAGGCCTTGCCGCCCGAACGCTGACTCTCACCATTCGCTACGCCGGTTTCGACACCTACACCCGCTCGCGCACCATGCCCAAGCCCGTTCACCTGGACGCGGACATCCAGCGCGTCTTCCTCACCCTCTTCGAAGAGCATCGCAACAAAAAACGCAAAATCCGCCTCCTCGGCACCGCCCTCAGCAATCTCACCCATGGCGGCGAACAACTCGATCTTCTCGACGCCACCCGCCGCGAAAAACTCGAAAAGCTAACCCGCGCCGCCGACGGCCTCCGCGACCGCTTCGGTTTCGGCAAAATCCAGTTCGGCGGCTCGCTGAAACGCGACGAATGACCTTTTCGACGCAACCCGAATTCCCTGCCGGATGTCCTATACTTCTTCCATGCCACTTCGCGAATCATCTTCTGAATCCACGTCCTCGCCGCCCAAGGACAACCTCTGGCATCGCATAAGCGAGGGTCAGCGTCTCGACACACTTTGGTCGCAATTTACCGCGGACACACGCGCTAGCTACGGTTTCTACGCCAAAGACATTGATTGGGATGTAATCAATAAGCTGCCTCGCTGGCATCGGCCATTGCATATCACGCGCGCCTTGTTCACGGCAATGCTCTATAAGTTGAGCGCCGTACGACGGGTGCTGCTCATCATCGCGCTTATTATGCTGGTATCTTCGGGGTTCAAATTTGATTTTGCAGATCACTCTAGTGTTGAAGTTAGGTTTCAACTGTTCGCCGCGTTCATTTTCTTGTTTCTGCTTTCGTTGGAGCTCGCGGACAAAGTGACCATGAAGCGCGATCTCGAAATCGCGCGCGAAATCCAGTCCTGGCTCGTCCCTTCCGTCCCGCCAGCCGTTCCGAATGCTGACGTCGCCTTCGCCACGCGCCCACAAAATTCCGTCGCGGGCGATTATTACGACGCTTTTTATCCGCTGGGAAACCCCGATGCGAATGAAAAACTGTTTCTGGTCATTGCAGACGTCGCCGGAAAAAGCATCCCCGCCGCACTTCTCATGGCTACTTTTCAGGCCAGCCTCCGCACCATCACCGGTGAAGGCGTTTCGCTCGATGTCCTGGTTACGCGGCTCAATCGTTACGCCACTGCGCACAGCCTCGACGGCCGCCGCTTCACCACGGCCCTTCTCGCGGAATACGATCCCGCGACGCGCCATCTCGAATACATCAACGCCGGCCACAACAATCCCATCCTCCGTCGCAAGGATGGCTCCATCGAGCGCCTTGAAACCGGCGGCGTTCCCCTCGGCATCGATTCCACTTCTAAATTCGAAATCGGCTCCGTGGATCTCGCTTCAGGGGACCTGCTCCTTCTTTTCACGGACGGCATGGTGGACGCATTCAACCACACTGGTGAAGAGTTCGGCGACCCGCGCCTCGTTTCCTACATGAAGTCGCTGCAAGGCCAAACCGCGCAGCAATCTATGCAGTTTCTGATGCACCAAGTGGATACGTTCGTCGGCGCAACCCGCCAGTTCGATGACATCACCTGTCTCGTTCTACGCTGCCAATAAACTCCGCGTTTGGAATTTCCCAAAATCAAATCCTCCTCAATCCCATTCCCCGCAGTGCATAATCAGCTTGTGAACGCACGAGAGTTTGCCAATTCGATCTGTGACGCCCTGATTCGCAATGGCTTCGAGGCTTTGCTGGCCGGCGGCTGCGTGCGCGATCTTCTCCTCGGCCGAACTCCTGCCGACTACGACGTCACGACTAACGCAACGCCGGAACAAGTCACGCAACTTTTTCCAGACAGCGTAGCTGTCGGCGCCCAATTTGGCGTAATCCTTGTCCCCCGCGATACAAACAAGGTCGAAGTGGCCACGTTTCGCTCCGATGTCGGCTATTCCAATGGCAGGCATCCCGACAAAATTGTTTACGCCAAGTCCGCGGAAGACGACGTCCAGCGCCGCGATTTCACCATCAACGGCCTCCTCATGCGGCACAACACCGGAGAAATTCTCGATTTCGTAGGCGGCCGCGCCGATCTGCAAGCGGGAATCATTCGCGCGATTGGCGAACCAGATCGACGCTTCGAAGAAGATAAGCTCCGCATGTTACGCGCCGTGCGCTTCGCCGCAAGATTCGGTTTCGAAATTGAAGCTGAAACCTTTCGCGCCATCCGCCGCCATGTGGGAAACATTCACCAAGTTTCTGCGGAACGCGTCCGCGACGAACTCACAAAACTCATCACCGAAGGCGCCGCAGGCAACGGATTCAGACTGCTGGATCAAACTTGGATTCTGCAAAAGGCTTTACCGGAAATTGCGGCGATGAAGGGCGTCGAGCAGCCTCCGCAATATCACCCTGAGGGCGACGTCTGGGTTCACACCTGTCTCATGCTGGATGGCCTTTCCGCCGGATGCGCAGCAACCTTAGCGTGGGGAGTGCTCCTGCACGACGTGGGTAAACCCCCCACCTTTCGCCCCATTTCCGAAACGGGAGATCGCATCCGCTTCGATGGCCACGTGGAAGTAGGCGTCCGCATCGGCCAGGAAATTTGCCGCCGCCTTCGCATGTCCAACGGCGACACGGAACAAATTCTCGAGCTGATCGCGAACCATATGAAGTTCAAAGACGTCCAGCGCATGCGTCAAGCAACTCTTAAACGATTCGTGCGGTTGCCAAAGTTCGAACAGCACATGGAACTCCACCGCCTCGATTGCCTCTCCAGCCGTCGCCACCTGGAGTCCTACGACTTCGTCCGCGATTTCCTCGCGCAAACTCCTCCGGAACAAGTCCGGCCCCCGCGGCTTCTAACAGGTGACGACTTGCTCTATTTAGGCTATCGTCCCGGACCAAGGTTCAGCGAGATACTGCGCACCATCGAAGATGCCCAGTTAGAAGGCCTTGTCGGAACAAGAGAGGAGGCTTTGCAATACCTGGCAAAGATGTATTCCGTTTCTGCCCAATAGCTCAACTCTGGATGGGCTGAGGTCGATAACTCCAAGGTAGAATCGGTCTCGATTTTTGATATGATATTGATAAATAATGACTTATTCCTGAGTTTGAACCAAATCTGCAGGATGTGCTACAATCTGAGCGTTGTTAACTAAGATTTTGTGCCTATTGGAAACTTAGCTGCGTACCATTTCTCAATCAAGCGCATCTAACGTTTCGCGACCTTCAGGTATTCCTTCCTGTTGGCCGCACTGAGGACCCATGGCTGACAAACGAAATGTAGTGCCAGAGACCTTGCCGATTCTTCCCGTGCGGGACACCGTTCTGTTCCCGGGAGCGATCCTGCCCCTGACTGTTGGGCGAGAGAGTTCGCTGGCTCTGGTTAGTTCCCTGGTCGAAGAAGACAAATATCTTGGCGTGGTTGCCCAGCTCGATCCCCGCATTGAGGATCCCGCTGCCGCCGACCTCCACAAGGTGGGAACGTTCGCGAAAGTCCACAAGACCGTAAAAATGCCCAACGGCAACGTAGTCATTTTCTTGGAAGGCATTCAGCGCATTCAGGTTGTGGACCTGATTGGCCTGCGGCCATTCCTGCAGGCGCAGGTCGAAGCGCTTCCCGATGTTCAAGGAGAACTGGACAATGAACTGGAAGCCCTTCAGCGCAACGCACAGGAACTCTTCCGCGAGGTTGTTAGCCGCTCGCCCCAGCTTTCCGACGACTTGCAAACGGCTGCGGCAAACATTGATGACGCAGGACGCCTGACCGATTTTGTCTCCGGCAACCTCCCGTCACTTTCCACGCTCGTGCGCCAAGAGCTACTCGAAACCTCCAACGTGCGCAAGCGTCTCGAAACTCTCATCCGCGAGCTCTCGAAAGAACTCGAAGTTCTCGAACTGCGCTCCAAAATTCATGAGCAGGTTCAGGAGCAAGTGAGCCAGAACCAGCGTGAATATTTGCTGCGCGAACAGATGAAAGCCATCCAAAAGGAACTCGGCGAAGTGGACGACTCCCAGCAGGAAATCGACGAACTGCGCAAAAAAGTCGAAGAAGCGGGTATGACCGCGGAAGCAAAGAAGGAATCCGACCGCGAGCTAAAGCGTCTGGCCAAAATGACTCCGGCTTCTGCGGAATACATG
>Ga0210402_10003760_pt1 | contig 14087 bp, 16 predicted proteins | sample IncBWC7MmetaG_FD_161055 | JGI IMG/M metagenome (GOLD analysis project Ga0210402, IMG submission 161055) | Forest soil microbial communities from Barre Woods Harvard Forest LTER site, Petersham, Massachusetts, United States - Inc-BW-C-7-M | ecosystem: Environmental > Terrestrial > Soil >...
ATATCAGTCTTGCCGGAATGGAAGGGCCAAAACACAAAATTGATGGCACAAAGACCTCTGGAGGATCTATATAAACAACTTCCTCACTAGGTGTTAGACCATTGGTGCAATGTGGCAAGCAGGAGCAAGTATTGAGGTAGAGTGAGGGTGGGACCAAACAAATGCCAAACAAAGTCAAAAACCTATGTCTTGGCTTTTGTACTCTCTCCATCTAAAATAAGTCATAATTTTGGCACACAGGTTACTAGATTATTCATTTAGAACATATTCAAACTGCAAAGTGTGAGCTGTTCAATGTACAATTGCCCACAGCAAGCAAACGACAGCTGGGTCACTCAGTTTGACCCAATTTAGAAATAACTATTAAGTAAGCATCACACGCTACTATAGGAAATTGCCCAACCCCATTAATATTTAAATAAGATCCAACTTGAACTTATCCAAACATGACTCAGCTCAGCTGTAAGCGCCTATTCCGTACCTTTCAACCTGCATTCATTGTACATTCCTTTTCGAACATAGACGACGAGAAGCCTCCCTTCATTTATTGAATTTCTGCATGAATATACGAACGCTGTGTTGACATGGATCAGTTCGTCACCATTTTAAAACCATCTTCCCTCCGTGTCGCGAACGCTGAGAAAGACAAGCAACGCGCAACGCTGAAATACAACCCGTACGGCAATTCCAAGGTGGCCGAGAGGAAAATTACTGCGCGGGGGGAGAGGAGGCGGACGGACAAGTAAGAAAATGCGTGTATGCCACTAACTACTTACATCCTGACGTGTCATTCAAGTAGTCTTTTAGGTCAACTACCAAAAGATTCCACAATCTCATCATCTGCTATCACCAAGTACCTCCTCAGCACGCTTTCTGACGAATCAAACCCCATCACACATGCTGATATTGGCGACCGTGCAGGCGAGTACATCTCGTGCAGAATTTCCTCCTGAATGCCAATGCGGTCCTTTAGAACATGTTACCTCAACTTCAACTGGTCATCAAGTTTCTGAAAATCGTGGGCATCGAAGTGCATACTTGGAAAATCGTGCGCAGAAACTCACCAATCAGACCGTGGAAGACCCTATGAATGAGGAGCCCAAAGTTTTACGCCGAGTTCGCGTATATATCAATGGCTTTTTGAGTGATACCACGGATATTGAGATGAAGAGAATTGTGTCTCGAGCTGGCGGTCAGATCGTGTAAGTCCCTCATGCCACTTGTTTGCACGCTTTATTAATGGACAGATGAAGGGGTAGTGCCTCTGGCGCCACTCATATCATTACGTCGCAACAATTGAGCGGTTCAAAGACGCACAAGATCCTTACTACCAAATCACGAAACCTGGTACATGTTGTCACACCAGAATGGGTAACCGACAGTATCAAAGCTGGAAAGAGGCAGCCAGAGAGAGAATATTCAGTCATCAAGAATACGAACACCAAGAACCTGTTTGATATGTTTCAAAAGTGATAACGCTGACCATGCTTGTAATTGGTAGTCGAGTTACATCCTATCATTATTATTACTACCTACCGACTTGAAACTGGAATGCATTCATAAATTTTCGAAACAGGTCGTAATTCTCGACCACTATCGTGGTCATTTATGATCAAACTAAATTATGGGTCTGCCATATGATGCAAGTTTTACTCCGTCGACTCATTGTGGAACGTAATTAATATTGTGAAACAGGGGGACTGAGCGGAGGAGAATTCATCCCTGGAAAATCAGGAATTCAATGTGTGGGCCAAGCAAGGTGCGGCCTTCCAAGAACTTTTGAGGAACCCAAACTTGATGGCAAGCAAAAATCTCGGAACAAGATTGGCAGGGTACCGTTCCGTCCCCTCAGACTGTGTATGCATGGATCGAAGACGTGGGTGTAAGCAACTAAACTTCCTTCTTACAGTGACATCTACAGGCCACAGGAATCATGGGATCCATCATTATTGGCGTGATTGCCAACCCCGGATTCGACATTGGTACTAACTTTAAAGGTCGTATAAATTGTCACGACGTGCGGTCGGCGGACGGGGTACGCGGGATAAACCCAACCTCCTGGAAACAATTGTAGCTAAAGCCTATGGTGAGAGTTCGATTCAGTAAGAGCCAACAACGAACAAGGAATTTGAAAGGAAGCATCAGGGCGCCCAAGCGTAAAAAGGGAGCCAGGCAGTTTATCGTCGTTGCACAGGTGCACTCCGTCTGGTGCACAGCAAAAAAAATCATCACAAGGAGAAGGGAAAGGTGGGCAAAAATGGGCGAGGATCTCACCTTGATGTAAAAAAAGTTCAGAGACTCGGAGGTTGACTCGGAGGTGACGGTAGGTTTATATATACGTTTATTGATTTTCCCACGGTGGGGCAGGCTATCAGTGATCGCACGATGGCACGGGCGGGTTAAGCTTCGTCTTCATGAATGTCTGGCCGCTGGCGTCTGAGTCTATAGCCGCTAATTCTGTGCTTTCACCCCAGCACCACGCTCCTTAGCTGTTTAGCCTGTTCTGATCCTACCAACCGATGAATCTTCTATTTACACCCTATCACGTGAAACTCCTCAATTCATGTTACCCACCAGCTTCAGCTCTGTTGACGGCGGGTCCCGACTATACACCTAATTCGCAGGAGTTAAGTCGTCTGACATACTATGCGTTAGTCCCTTTCCTATCACAAGCGCAATCTTGATCGGTAACTGGTTTTCCAGCAACAACCACACAGGCAAGCTGAACAAGCTGGGCGATGAGCTCGAAAAGAGGCTGAGAAAAGAGTGTTGGAAAGCACAGGCAGGAAATATACGCACAAGGGCGTAAGCTGGGCGCCCTTGATATTTATATTCTTCCGACTAATATACTTTCTGAAGTTCACTCTTGATCACTCTTTCCATATTTCGTTCCCTGGCAACAGAATGTCGGCGCGACATAGCTCTCCTTTCTCCGACCCTCGTTGCCTCCGTTAATGCCATTCTTACTGCCGTTCCTTCAGACCTGGAGGTAGTTGCAAGAGCTGCCAGCGTGGTGCGCGCCCATATATTGCCATCCCACGTGTCGAACTCATCTCTGTCCCTCCTAGTTCACTGCATGGACAACGTATACGGACGGTCACTTAATTGGTGCAGACAGTAATATGACCCGGGACTATCTTGCAGCTCTACGCCGATTTGCTATGTTGAGCTGCGCCGAATCAAACGATCACGAGACTAGAAACCGGTAAACTTTATGTCCTTGATTCTCCATTGAATTCATTCTCAACATTACTTAGCACTCGATTAATAGGCTTTGCTGCTCTTACAGGGGCTTTAAACTCCGAAGCTTTATACAATGATTCTGTCCAATTCAAAGCGCAAGTTTCTACAATCATGCGTCCCATCTTGGTGACATTGCTACAAACCAACTTGTCGGTTTTAAATGAACAGTGAGATTATTGCTACTCTATCAAAGAGCATAACTGAATATCAGCAGAGCTGCAACGGTCAAAGAAGTTCCAATATCGCCGTATCTCGCGGAATTTCGAACACGGCCTGCCATTGAGAGACGAGCCGCTTCTATTCATGTCCACGTGGATGGAGACAAAGGTCCCTCTATGGAAGATGTCTCAAATGCATGTTTACATGGACTTTTTTCTTTACTGGAACACGCAAACGGTTCTCAACTGGGATACATCATGCGGTCTTCTTTTGATAACCTGGACGAGTTGAGGGGTTGGATAAAACTTGATCACTGCTGTTGGTTTGCGCAGAAGACCGCTGAATGGTCGCAATACCAGTACCGATACGCTGTACCAACTTGGTTGGTAGAACGGCTTCTTGAAAAACAGGAAGCACCCACGATTACATCCTTGCACAGCGCTCTGGTGGCTATGGTAACGACAGTATTCAACTCATCCACCCACCTTGTCAATCTGTCTACGTCCGACATCATTTCAAACCTCATTACTCTGCTCATGCGCCGGACTACCATCGACCCAGGGGATGCGCTCTTACCGGCGTTGGTGGAATGTATTGCCTCCTTGGGTCGTCACATTTATTACTCTGACCAAATTCAAGATCTTGCGGTGAGCCATTTCAACCCATTACAGCTTTTTTAAATATTTAATTCGTCACAGGGCGAGTTAATCAGTCGGATAGCAGTGGTTGAAGTCCAAGGTGTCCTGGGTCACGGGAAACCAGGCTTTACGCAGAGCAAATCCCAAACTATTCGATGTCTTCTGGCGGGCTTGCTTGGACTCATACGTACCGCTGACAAAAGCGAGAACGTTAAAAATCAAGATGAACAGCACAAAAAACCAGGACTTATGACCGCCATAACTTCTTCTCCCTTGACCCAAACCCCTCACAAAGACGCGGGAGTTCGGGGGCGAGTTTCTCGAAGGACCAGGGTCCCCCCGGATATCTGGCACGATACCGTGAGTCTTTTGTGTGAGGCGGATTATGCCATACGGGCAGATTATTCGGAGGCGCTGGTGTTCTATCTCACCAAAGAGATCCCAAAAAAGAGTGACTCCGCCGATGCGGATGGCGTAAAGCGATGGCTTGCCGAGGGACCACCCCAACAGGCCGCCAACATGAACGTTCTACTTCACGCAGGAGATTTTGGCACCAAGTTCCTCAATGCTATCCACGCATACATTTACATACTTGCTACAACCAGCTCTTTAGGGCTAAGCTCAAGCTCTTCTCCATCCCCGGCACATTCGTCAAACGAAGACGCTGTAGAAATGAACGTTCTTCCTGCTACACCATTGTTTGAGAGGAATCCGGATACCGAGACTTCGGAGATACCAGATTCGCTTGTACAAGCCCAAGGCAATGGCCGGCGCTCCTTGAATTTGGCACAACCACCTCGTTCGCGAAAAATTTCGGTCGTCCAGCGTTTATTAGAGCGAGCACCGTCACATTTGTCTGCGTCTGCCTCGGCCTACCTGTCGGATTATACACATATACTCGACGTGCTCACTGCTGTACACGAGCAACTCCCAGTTCGAGGATTACTGACGGGTATCCCGATGTTGTTAGCGCTAGACGGAACTACCAGAGCCCATGATGTGGATGATTCCGTCACTTTGCAGCGTATCCACACTGTCAAAGAGGTGATAGCCAAGGTGTGGTTAGTGGTCGGGAAAGTGTGGGATTCTTCTGAACTAGTGGAAATTGCCGAAAAGGTATGTCAAAAAATATTGGATCGAAGGCTTCAAATCCTCATTTCCTCTTGCAAGGCCATATCTTCGATGCCTGGTCCTGAGAATTTACCTATTATTGTCCCGTCGGAAATCGGGATTTATCATCCACCCCGAGAAGCTATATCTTTTCCCTTGGTGGAAACAGCCACGACAGATGTATCTTGGTCAGGGGTAAATGCTGAAACAGCACTTATGGCAATCGTTTCAAACGCAAACGTACAGAAAGCCACTGTTTTGGATAGGCAGGGACTCCTTCGTCGATTCTCCAAGAAGTGGACTGCAGATTTGGCGCTTATGGATTGTACGCTTCTTCCCTCTGATGCTACGTTAATTTATTGATTAATGAGGAATTCAGCTGTCGAACGACCAGCGGCATTTGACACTAGTGTTCGTGGAGACGGTATATCACCCCTCCTGAAAATATCGCCTGCCTTGATGCACATTGAGAATATTTCCCTGCAAAGTTTGGCCCGCTCAACAAGGGGTGTTGGTGTTACTGAACTCAGGGAGGCACTCGAGGGACGTAGCAGCATGTCAAACCCCGCTTTGGCAAGACGACCCTCTATTTCTACGCTTGACCACACCCCGTCGACCATGGGAGGTGAATCACTGGCCAGCAGACTTACACAGACAAGGTCAAGGTCAAGAACTAAAAAGCGGACCATACCCTCAGGATCAGGTGAAGTTCGAGATGTGCTGAATAGGTTAGGTATTGGCAAACAAAATGGAAGCCTTCTGAAAGCGTCCTTCCCTGCCTTGCAGAAGCCTGACCAGCGGTAAGTCACGCAATCAACAGGAATTTCACGACTCACGTTAACACCGCATTAGTGCCCCACCATACAAGCCGTAACACAGGTCTTTCGTTCATGGTCTTAAATGGGTTTCGATTCACATCGCGCACTATTTAAATCGGATACGTATCCTTGCGGACTCAAGGACTGCCCAACACATTAAATTCATAGTCCATATATTCATTGTCGTCGTAATTTCGCTTGATTGACAGAGACTATCTTTCTTCTTGTTTCCTCTTCCAAGTTCGCCCAATATGCAACTTCTTGTTGTGATTTTGGGTGAGCCGCGAGGTGCGTTCCCTTCTAAACACATAGAAAGTCCAAATTTTCAGATGGCCTACAAAGCAACCATTGGATATTGAAGACTTACACTCAGACCTTGAAGCAAGCCTTCATAAATTGTAGATTGTGCAGTTGCTCTCGCTATAGAATCGGTGATTTGACCGGTATGTCGCGGGATCAATTTAGCCAGTTCTTGTCGCAAACGGAGCAAGCTACAAAATGACTTGAGTATCAGTGATGGCATAAATGTCAAGCATACTCACTTCGAAAAAATCATTGTTTCTTCTTCCTGTTCTGTCAAAGTGAGGAAAGAGTTGAACAGCACAATGTACCGTTTGCATATCTATGACCAAGGTAAGCATAAAATGGAAACGAGGATCCCGCGCTCACGTTTGAAACTGTGCCATCCGTGGTGTTTGAAGTCCTGCTAAAATAGCCAGAACTTGCGCCTTCCGCAAGTTTTTTCAGCGAATTGATGTGCTCTGCCATGGCCTTTTGAAAGACGGGCCACATCTGTAATCGAAGGGCAAATACAAACGATTCCAGGGGCGGACAATTACGTTTCTGTACCTCGGCAACAACATCCTCGGTGAGGCGGATCATAGTGAGGAGAGGGATGACTGGAGGAATAGGATCAAGAGCAGACCGAACAAACACCTGATCATTCAAATTGTTGAGATTAATTAAAAGTACCCATGCCGCAGAGCCCACCTGGCAATACTCAAGTACGGGGTCCAGAACCTGCTTCCAGATCGTATCGGAACTAGCCCGCTCCTCATTCGCCACGGCGAGGGAAAGGCCGTTTGTGCTGGGTACACTGTTGGCCCTTTCCCGCTGGCCGCCAAATTCGGACCCAGCGTTGGATCGTCGTTCAGTAAAAACACCTCTCTCCGGAGATAGAAGTGCCGTAGGAGAAAATAAAGGATTGTCGGTTTCTCGGGAAGGTAGGGCAGATTCAGAGGTAAAGAAAGTCGAAATGAAAGTGTATTCAGCAGTAGCATTATCCATCAAAACGAGTAAAAGAGAGCGCAGTAGACCCTCTACTGGTGCTTTCTAATCCTTGGATTAGATTTTGAGGGGGTGGAAATAGTAAGGTGAGGCTTACATGAGCCTTGTTGTCGGCCATATAAGCCAATGTGACACCGGGTCCCTGTATCTTGGCGTGCGCCAACCGGTCAAGATCGATGTTCACATCATTCTCCCTCTCGTTTGTTACGATTGGCTCAAGTTTCTCTATGGACCGAGCCTATGACAATTCAATCAAATTTGAAATGTCTGGGTAGAGTGTGAATACCTTGATCCGTCCGAGACTCCGAGCGTACCTACGAAACCCAGTTTCGTAGTACGTACGCGCAGCGCCAACATACGACCTTTGCACCTCGTGCGCTACCATTGGGGCCTGGCGTTGTAGGAAAGCGAACAGCGGTCTGTATTTTAGCAGCACGGATGTCTGAATTACTTGCATATTGGTCGTTACGCTGCTTCGGATGGGCTGGAAAAGCGCGAGGAAAAATCCTCGAAGTTTGGTTGCTGCCTGAAAAACCTGGCGATTACGACTCACAGACAGAAATAATAAAAAAGAATATAACCGACCACTATTCTCAGTCCTTCAGCAATTTCTCCAAGATCCCTGGCTGCCTTTACGCGTGAACGCGCCTTTGACGTCTCAAGTCGCCTCTCGAAGTCTTCTACGGGCGTTATCCAAGGTTCACCGACATCTGAATCTAGAATAAGCGTTGCAAGAGATGGGGGAATGGTGATATCAGAGATAAGGTTTGAGAGCGGTTTCTCTATTTTCTGAAAGGATTTCAAGGAGTCAATGTTGTGACAAGGCCGACAGCAGACAGACGAACCCTTCGGCTTTTAAGCCTATTATCGATATCCTTGCTGCGGTCTTGAAGTTCCGATATCTGTCCAGACACGGCAGATAGGTCTTTTTGGAATGTAGAAAGGAAGGACTCTAGGGAGTCAAGCAGGTTCACGCTCGTCTGTAGAATTGTTCATGAGGTGAGTCGACGAAAGAACTAGGAACCTCACCTACCTGAACCTGGTCGTGAAGCTCGACAAATTCTTTCGCCCGCTCACGGTCTTGAACAAGAATGAGCGACACAGATCAAGAATATGTGTTTCAAGAAACGTACAGAAGTGCCTGTCACTACGTGGTGCTAATTCATTGACAAGTGTCTGTTCTGGAGGTCATCTTTGAGGAATTTTCATATCCCATGGACGGTTTAAGCGTACCACTCGTTTCTGAAGCCATCCAATACTGCCTCAGCCTTCAGCGCTACCGCTAGTGGTGTGCCAGTGTTCAAGAAATGACTGCCTTATATGGAAAGAAATGGAGAGCCAGTTGAAGTTATAGCTATGAATCTTGCGAACTGAAAAAAAGCGCTTGTGATAGCGAAATTAAACTAAGGCGTAATTCAACGATGAATTGCTATTAGGGTAATGTTGCTGTGGGTTCTGTGAGTCCAAGTCTTGCGTCGTATGGTGGTCATCATCCGAATCTTCACTCTCCTCGCCAAGAGCATGAAACTGGTTCCAGTCGAATCCCGGTGGATCAACAACAATCTTCTTCAACACGTCTGTTAAATCCGGATGTGTAGCCTGGGCTGCGTTTATCCATCGTCGACTGATCATCCAGCTCGCAACACCCTTTGGTGGGATGTGGAACCCATCCTTGGGCGGCCCAGTGCAGCGCTCTTTCTTCCCCACCCCTCGCTTCGGCTTCATACTCCTGTCCGCCTTCTCCTCGTCATCGAGGGTGCTGTAGAATCTCTGCAGGCGTGAACTCCGCCAAGAATATCCGCGAGTGCGTAATATGCCAGATGGGCGTGACGAGCCTGGGGTATCATCTTCGAAGTCGGACTCCTCTGAGGACATACATTCAACTTGGAGTGCACCGTCAAAGGTGACATGGTCGAATTCATCGATCTTCAGCCGCGAGTCAGCGCGATTGGTCAGTTTCTAACGTAAATGTGTCAATATTAACAAGAGGAGAAAATATTCCGAAAACATACAATTTTCCTCCGAGATATTCTTCTCGCCTTCAGCGTCTTGGCATCCTCACGCTTCTTGTACGTCATAGCAGCCAGTTCATCCCTCTGTGCCTTGAACTTGTGCCTGAATGTAGTAAACGACTGATCAAAGGCAGCATCTAAGGTCTTCTTGCCAAAGTCTTTATCAGGCACATGTTTGTACAACCGGCGTTTGGACTTCAGATCGGCGAGCACTCGTGCCTTCATACGAGCATTGTGGACAGACTGCTTTATTGTTTTGTCCCACACGAAACGCACAGGGTCCTGGGGCTCTAGAAGCACGCTTTCGCTGTGACTGTCTGGCAACTTCTTGTCGTGCTCAACCTCCATGAGCGATAAGATGTGTGCGCGCATCGCATGCTAAATATCCAAAACAGGTTTAACGAAAAAAAACACAACAGAGATGGATTCTTACGTGTATGGTGAGACAGCGCTTGTCATGGTGACTAGCACGTTTCAAAGGTCGCTCTGGGCGCGACGCAGAGCTTTCTGAATCACTACTCTCGCCGCGTTCGTCATCGGAGAGTTCCGAGGTCTGTCTCTTCCTCGCATTTACGGGAGGCGCCGATGTCTCGGGTTGTAACAGAGAAGGTTCAACAAAGGCAGGTTGAGGAGATGGTGACGGAGTCACAGAATGCTGAGGTGGCTCTACAACCGTTATTTCTGGCTGCTGCTGCGGTTGAATGTCATTAGAAGGCTCGCTATAATATGGCTGCTGATTTGAGAATGAAGAATTCGAGGGGCCGTGAACGAATGCATGTTGGGAGTGGGACGACGGCTGGGAGACAGGAGATATGGGGGAAGCGGGCTGTAAATGTCCCTGTAATGGGATTCCAGGCGACCCGTTAAACTGTGGGATGAACAGCCCGGATGGCATGGAGGGGTTGACACTTCCGACAGATCGGAGAGAAGAAATCTCCTGACGCATCTCGAACATCTGCCTCTCCATTTCTGCCTGTCGTTGAGTATACTTCGCCTCCTGTTCCTGCTCCCATGCCAGCCTCCGTTTCCGTTCGATCTCTTGTGCCTCTCTCGTTGCAGACACAACACGGAGAAGTTCTTGGACGGCATGGATACCCTCTGCGGAAGGCTGCACTCGTGTTCTGACATAGTTTTGTTGTTTACTAATTCAGCAGGATGACGGTCAGAGCTGGGCTCACCGTGGCGGCGGCGGCGGTTCGGATATTGCAAGCTCTAGCTCGCTACGATGCGGAATATACTGTTGAGGTGGCTGGACGACAGGCTGGAGGTGGCCAGAGTAGGCAGTGGTGGACGTCCTTGATCTTGTCTGGACAACACATGGATTAAGGGCATCCGACAGCTCACTAGTGGGCATCCCTACAATCAGAGACCGTATGTGGATGTCTCAGAGTCCATCACGATCATGTTCGCATTCTTTATTTGCTTTCGGGGTATTAGCCATATAGGACCAAACACAATGTCAACAAGACCAGTGGGAGACGCGTAAGTGCGTTCGTTCAAACTCATTGACAATATGGACCCAGAATTTGAACGTATGATGGCTCAGGCGCAGGCGCGTCAGGCGGCTCAGCAGCCCCGCGGTGATGGAACTACCCCAGATAAGTAAGTCATCATTCGTTCTGGTTTCGAACTCGCTTTAATCCGCCTTTCTTTAGTGGTGAAGTTATTCACATATCATCCCTTGCTCTTCTCAAGGTTAGTAATCTATCGTTTGGTGCACGACATCACGCTATATTTATTTTTATCATTTTCAGATGCTTAAACATGGCCGTGCGGGAGTACCAATGGAAGTAATGGGTCTCATGCTGGGCGAGTTCGTCGACGAGTATACCGTGCAAGTCATCGACGTGTTCGCCATGCCGCAATCAGGGACAACTGTTACCGTTGAATCCGTCGATCACGTCTTCCAGACCAAGATGGTGGATATGCTGAAACAAACGGGAAGGTCAGTGCCGCTTATGCCCATTCATCTTGTCTCCGCTGACAATTGCGTTTGATAACAGACCTGAGATGGTTGTAGGGTGGTATCACTCACATCCTGGCTTCGGCTGTTGGCTTTCCAGTGTCGATATCAACACACAGCAGGTGAACATCAGTGTCCATACCAGTCAAGACACCCTTTTCTAATTGTCATTCTGACAACCTCCCACAGTCCTTTGAATCTCTCAACTCCCGTTCAGTGGCAGTCGTTATTGACCCCATCCAATCCGTGAAAGGCAAAGTCGTCATCGATGCTTTCCGTCTCATTAATCCGCACACCGTCATCTCTGGCCGGGAGCCCCGTCAAACCACATCCAATATCGGACATATCAACAAGCCCTCAATACAGGCACTCATTCACGGTTTGAATCGGCACTATTACTCCATCGCGGTGAATTACCGCAAGACGGAACTTGAGCAGTCCATGCTGATGAACTTGCATAAGCGGAACTGGACAGAGGGGCTTAAACTGCGTGATTTCAATGTCCACAAAGAAGACAATGAAAAGGCAATCAAAGTGAGTCACCTCAAATTCGGCACTCCGTCAGACGCCGCGGAAGAGGCTCATTGTTTTTGCAGTCCATGCTCACTCTTTCCGAGGCATACAACAAGTCGGTGCAAGAAGAATCAACACTCACCGCAGACCAGCTAAAGACACGACATGTGGGCAAGCAGGATCCAAAACGGCACCTGGAGGAAGCCGTGGAGAAAGCAATGGGTGATCAAGTCGTACAGAACCTGGGCACTATGCTACTTGCGGAGCTATAGAGTTCGGCTTCTATATGATTGTTAGAGTTGTATAATGAAGCCTTTCCTTTGTGTCTCCTTCTAATCAACCCTCCCACACTCAACTTGGTATCTGGCTAAAGATCTAAGAACACAATTGGCCACAGGGGTTCTCCATCAATATCGAGCATCACACGACCAAGAACGTGGTCAATTGTCACGATCCCAGTTCACAAGGGCCGCGGTCACTACCTCAAGGATTAGCTTCAACTAATCTGGTTTTGGAGTAGCAAACTCACAGGAAAGTGATCATGGCAGGTAATACACGTGAAGTTCGCTGCCATTTCGCTTGAATCGATTATTAATGCACACTAAATTTACAAAACACGCTGATGTCAAAACCCTGAACGAATGCTGAATATTGAAATATTCCCACTTTGCTCACCACTTCCAGATTCAAACCCCGGCCCGAAGGGGTGAATGATTATCCACGTCGTATTCAGGCCTTCAAGCTAATAACGTATTGTATATTCATTTTAAACTCCATCAATGCTGGTCAAAAATAGGAGGTTCCTTCTTGTGCGAGACCCTGGTCACCTCGTCTTGTCGAGGTTGTTTCTCACAAACGTCGTGCCTGCTCAAGAGCGGTGGTGTGCGAGGAAGTGGAAGATCCAGTGATCGGGTGATCGGGGACGTTAAAAGCCGAATCTAACTGGGCCACAAGGAATACTGGCAGTCCAGAACCAAGGTTCTGATATGAATTTTGAGTTTACATGTTTGGATGGGCGGGAACGAGGGTGACTTCAAAAGTTGATGCCCAAAAGGAAACACGCAGACAATGTACCGTCGGGTACCCATGTCAAACAGTCCACAACGCAGAAACACGTATCAACACTCAAAAGAAAATGCGTTTCATCTTCGTTTCGGTAACCATGTGCGTAAATGAGAACTGGGTTTGCTGAGAATTGGAATGACACCCATCATCTTCGCTCTCCGAATTGCTTTGCCCACCCTTCTTTGGCTTTTGGATGTGAGGCCCGTCATATTGCGGCCATAGATTTTGCCTATCTCGGACATGAATCCTGCAAGGAGAGCAGGATTTAAGGCTTGGCCGAGTGGATCGATGCCAAACTGATGGAAGACGTCCTGATATCGTGCTTCTGCAGAACCTGGGCCGACGGCTGGTCTCTTCAAGGGGATTCGGGGAGCTTTGAAGCGTGCTTTGTAAGTGAGTTCATGTGGTCTCACAAACTGCAGTACGGTTAAGTAACATTGTACAGACAGCTGGAAAAGATGCATACGTAGCCTGGCATGAACGGTTTCCAGACGAGATTGGTATCGCGACGATGTGACACTGGGGGGATAAATCGAAATGATGAGGAACAGGTTTAGTTCGCTGAGATGCATGAATACCATTCGGGGCAGCAAAGGATGCCCTTTTTTTTGGTGTTGGTTGTCTTTCCGCTTCTTCATTCAACAGGTCTGCGAGGGCGGCGAAGCTCTCCGGGTTCTTTGACTTAGAGAGGGGGTATGTTGTAGACAACGCTCGAGGTAATAGGCAAGGTTGGCGAGCAGTCTTGTGAAAAATGCTCAACATGATCCGGCACGAGAGCGTGACGGTGCGTGTGATTTTAAATGGCGAACCTGGAGAGGGAGATCAGAAGGGGTGGAGTTGCTGAACGGAGCACGTACCTAGGAGGAGCACGTGTACATGGGACGGAGGATGAGCCTATGTAAAACAGTCTTTTTTCGGCAGTCAGGGTTCCGTTCAATTTCACACGCGGAGATGACCGAGGTCCAGATGTCTGTGGCTTCGGGACCCAGAATACCCCGTGACAACCTGTGACTAACTTGTGACCCAAATACTATTTCTTCAGCAGTTGTCTTGGAGAGCTGGTGCAATCGCAAGTGACCATGGAAGCGCAAAGAAATGCTACCAACAGCAGTGAGGGAAATCGTCAAGGGTGTAGACGCCAAGTAGGCTTGCACGCGATACTGTCGCTCGAAATCTGAGACCCTGAGGAACCTTTAGGAAGGTTCGCAACTAATTCATAAGCAGTTTTGGCCGCCCTTGGCACTTGCCCCAGTATCATCTGTGCTCTCTCCCATCCTGT
>Ga0210402_10003761_pt1 | contig 14083 bp, 10 predicted proteins | sample IncBWC7MmetaG_FD_161055 | JGI IMG/M metagenome (GOLD analysis project Ga0210402, IMG submission 161055) | Forest soil microbial communities from Barre Woods Harvard Forest LTER site, Petersham, Massachusetts, United States - Inc-BW-C-7-M | ecosystem: Environmental > Terrestrial > Soil >...
TCCGAAGTCAGCGGCGTGGATATAACGACGTAGTCGCAGCGCGAAAGCATCTCGATGCGGTGCTCGGGAGTAAAGATTTGTTGCACCATCGGGTCCGCGCTGGGTCCCGGGGCGTGCCTCTTCATCGCCAGCACGGTCATTCCCATCGCCGTCACTCGTGCCGCCACCGCGCGGCCGATGTCTCCGTATCCGACGATGCCAACCGTTTGGCTCGCTATGGGTAACACGTCGAACGGCTTCCATACGCCCGCGTTTTGATTGCGGATCAGGCGGCGAAAGTCTTTGGCGAAATATAAGATAGCGGCAAGCACAAATTCGCCCAGCGATGGACTAAACACACCGATTCCGTTGGTCAGCGGCACTCGGCTGTCGAGCAGTTCCGGGAACAGCGTGCGCTCCAGGCCGACCGAGCGCGAGTGCACCCAGCGCAGATTGGGGCACATGGCGAAAACCTGCCTGAACAGCGCAAGGGCGCCGGACCAGTTGAAGAGCACGCTCGCGCGAGCGGCTGTCGGTTTAAATATTTCAGCAGAATTTCCCGCGATCGTTTCGACGCCAGGCAGCGCCCGTCGCAGCATGGCAAGCTGCGAAGCACCCACGTCGCCGAGCACCAGGATCGTGTCATTTTTCGCCGATTGTGGATCACTAGCGTGAGTCATTTCACCGTTCCGAGAACAGGATGTGCGCGGAAGGGCGATTTAGAGAAACCAAACCAGCCTTCTGGCGCTTAGAATTTGACACAGTTGTGCGAACGACTTCAAACTTCTACGCGTTTGGAAATCGCATGCGCTGAGTCCGTGCCTTGTGGAAGGAATTCTATGCCATCAAAAGACCCCAAGTCGTTGAGGAGTTATCGCTGGTACGGTCCGGACGATCTCCGCTCCTTCGGGCACCGTTCCCGGGCTGCCTCGATGGGCTGTACGCAGGCGGATTACGCGGGCAAACCCGTGATCGCCATCATCAACACTTGGAGTGACATCAATCCCTGTCATAGCCATCTTCGCCAGCGCGCGGAAGACGTTAAGAAGGGCATTTGGCAGGCCGGCGGATTCCCGGTGGAGATGCCTGCATTCACTCTCGGAGAAACTTTTCAGAAGCCGACCACCATGATGTATCGCAACCTCCTCGCGATGGAGACCGAGGAGTTGTTGCGTTCCTATCCGGCGGACGGCTGCGTGCTCCTGGGTGGTTGCGACAAGACGACGCCGGCACTCTTGATGGGCGCAATCAGCATGAATCTCCCCGCGATCTACGTTCCCGCCGGCCCGATGCTTCGCGGTAACTGGCGAGGTGAGATCCTGGGCAGCGGATCCGACGTCATGAAATATTGGGCGGAACGCCGCGCCGGCAACATCGATCAACAAGCATGGACGCAAATCGAAGACGGCATCGCCCGATCGGCCGGAACGTGCATGACCATGGGCACCGCCTCCACCATGACGAGTCTGACCGAAGTGTTGGGATTCACTCTGCCCGGCGCGAGTTCCATACCCGCCGTTGATTCCAACCATTCCAAAATGGGCAATTGTTCCGGGCGGCGCATCGTGGAAATGGTTTGGGAAGACCTCAAGCCACGCGACATTTTGTCGGACGCATCCTTTAATAATGCGATTGCTGCGGTCTTCGCGCTCGGCGGTTCGACGAATGCCGTGATTCACCTCGTGGCATTGGCAGGACGCGCGGGAATCAACCTCGCGCTCGACCGCTTTGACCAATTTTCCAGAAAGACGCCGATGTTGGCGAATGTTCGACCGAGTGGAAAGTACCTGATGGAAGATTTTTACTACGCTGGCGGGTTGCCCGCGCTATTGAAAGCGATGGCTCCGCACCTGGATCTGAGTTGCTCGACCATCACAGGCAAGACCCTCGGAGAAAACATCGCCAACGCCGAAATATTCAACAAGGACGTTATCCGCGGCACCGATAATCCGGTGCTGCAATCCGGAGGATTAGCGATTCTCTACGGCAACTTGGCTCCTCGAGGTGCCGTGATCAAGGCTTCGGCCGCTGAAACCAGGCTTCTCAAGCACGCGGGTCGCGCCATTGTCTTCGAAAGCTACAATGAAATGGATGCGCGTATCGATGATCCGGCCCTCGATGTAGACGCGGACAGTGTGCTGGTCTTGCGGAACGCTGGTCCAAAGGGCGCGCCGGGAATGCCGGAATGGGGAAATCTTCCTATCCCGCAAAAGTTGCTCAAAGAAGGTGTCCGGGACATGGTCCGCGTCTCGGATGCGAGAATGAGCGGAACAAATTATGGTGCTTGTGTCCTGCATGTCTCGCCAGAGTCCTTCGTCGGAGGCCCGCTCGCGTTGCTGAAAGAGGGAGATGTTGTCGAACTCGATGTCGCCGCGCGTCAGCTCAACATGCGCGTGAATGACGATGAGCTCGCGGCTCGTCGCGCCGCCTGGCGTCCGAAAGACGGTATTTATCCAAGAGGATATGGAAAATTATTTATGGAGCACATCAAGCAGGCCGACGAAGGATGCGATTTCGATTTCCTGGAAGGCACCGCGCCTATCCCTGAACCTGAGATTCACTGAACTTCAACGGAGAAACGCGCCGGCGTCCCACTCCGACGGCCAGCATCAGAATGCCCGAAAGGCACAGGCTTCCCACCAGGTAGAGCAGTCCGGCGCGGAAAGAATGCGTCCGATGGACGAGGTAACCCATCACTAAGGGACCCACAAAGCCGCCGAGATTTCCCAGCGAATTAATTAATCCGATAGACGCCGCGGCAGCCGACTCCGTGAGGAAAGCCGTCGGAACCGCCCAGAAGCATGGATGAAACGAGAAATAGCAGCCTCCCACTACGGTGAACAAAATCACCGCGGCGGTCATGTTCGACGATCCGAAAACGACCGCGAGAAGCAGACTTATTCCGCAAAGAAAAATCGCGAGCCCAGCGTGCCAGCGCCGCTCTTGTTCCCGGTCCGAATGCCATCCGTTTACCTGTTGCAATACGAAGCCCGCCAGATACGGAAGGGCCGCAAACAAGCTGACGCGAATATCGCTTTGCCCGGAAAGCCGCTTCAGAATCGTCGGAAGCCAAAACGCGATTCCGTACCCTCCAGTGGTCGCGCAGAAGTAGCAGCACGTCAGCAGGATGACGTCGCGCTGCACGAGCGCTTGCCAAATCGTGTACGAACGAATCTTCTGCTTTGCTTGTTTTTCCTGGTCGAGGACGTCACTGATCCAGTTTCGCTCATCGTCTGGCAGCCATTTGGCTTGGCGCGGCCAGTCCGTCAGGTAAAAAAGCGTGACAACGCCAAATACGACTGCGGGAATTCCCTCCAATATAAATAGCCATCGCCACCCTCGCAGACCCCACCACGAAATCCCCAGCAGCAAACCAGCGAGTGGGGACCCGATGACATACGAAAGTGGGCTCGCGGCATAAAAACTCGCCACCGACTTCGCGCGATCCGCGGCTCTGAACCAGTGAGAGATATAGACGATAACCGCTGGGAAGAAGCCAGCCTCCGCGGCGCCCACAAGAAAACGAACCACGTAGAAATCGCGGGACGTGCGAATGAAGGCCATCAGCACCGTCAGGATTCCCCAGGAAATCATGATCCGTGCGATCCACCGCCGTGCGCTCCAACGCTCGGCAATCAATGCGCCCGGAATTTCGAGGACCAGGTATCCGATGAAGAACATTCCGGCCCCGAGACCCACCACTCGGTCGTCGAAGCCCAGATCCGCCGGCATCTGCAATGCTGCGGCGCCCACGTTCATGCGATCCAGAAATGCGATGATGTAAAGCAGGAAGAGAAAGGGAAGAATGCGCCACGCAATTCGTTTTCGCGCGCGCTGAGCAACCGCCCGATCGACCGCCATAACGGCCATCTTCCCTCGATTCGCCAACGAACTGAGAGACTAGCAGAGTTATCGCGCCACTATTTGTTTTTCTGTCGAGGAGGAATTCGCTGCGAGGGACGATTCCATCTGGCCCCTGTCAAATCAGGACTCATAAACGATCGCTTTAGGAGATCTCAAAACTTCGAACCCTTTCGTCTATCCGTTATAGGGCCGTTATAGGGGCGCAGCATGCTGAACAAATCAAAACAATGAACGCCGAAAACGCAAACGACAGCGCGCCTACATAGCGGGTCATGCTTCGCGGGTTAGATTTGCTTGAGGCTGCGAGGGACACAGACCCTTCGAAGCTCAGGGTAAACAAGAGTGTCCGTGTTACCTCAGTTCTGGTGCGTCCCAGCTTGCCAAGGTCGTCAGTCGAACGGTATTCCGGTCTTCTTGGAGACTTCGCGCAAATCGTTCACAACGGGCAAAATCAGCGGCACGCCGTTCTTACGCCGGATAGCTTCCGCTTCGCGCTCAGGGTCCCCAGGGATTAACGGACCGCTGGTATTGGGAGCTGGCTTCGTGGCGCGAAAAACTCGGATGTAGTCATCGACCTGCGACTTAAACGAATCGGCGTCAATGAATCCGTCGATCCGCATGGCGCCAAAGAAATGTCCGATTCCTTTGCCAACGCTGCGAGTCGGAATGGTTTGCCGCAGAGCAAACGGGATGGCGAACGGCCCCCAATTAGCGCCACTCAACGCTCCACTCAAAAGGTCGACCATCATGGCTAACCCGTAGCCCTTGTGGCCGCCACGTTCGCGATCTGATCCCAGCGGCAAGAGCGCCCCGCCTGCGAGGACGTCAGCAGGGTCCGTCGTTACTCGCCCGAGGTTATCGATTGCCCAGCCAGCGGGAATTTTCTCTCCCCTCCGGAGGGCGATTTCGATTTTTCCGTACGCTGCCGTGCAGGTGGCCATATCAATTACGATGGGCGGTTCGTTCTTTCCCGGGAACGCGATCGCAATCGGGTTGGTGCCCAGCATGCGTTCGATGCCCCACAACGGTGCGACAATCGCCGTAGAGTTCGTCATCGCCCACCCGATCATGTCGTGGGCGACGGCCTTGAGAACGTAGTAGCCGGCGATACCGAAATGATTGGTGTTCATGACAGCAACCCAGCCAGATCCGGCCTTCTCCGCCAATTCAATCGCCATCTGATTCGCGCGTGGCCCAACCACTAAACCCAACCCGTTGTCGGCATCGACCGTCGCAGTACTCGGCGTCGATCTCATCACCTTGACTTGTGGTTTTGGATTAATCCGCCCTTCGCTGAGCAGGTCAACGTAGCTCCGCATGCGCGCTACACCATGCGAGTCGATGCCCCGCAGGTCCGCCGCGGCGAGGACATCGGCGGCTTGCGCGGCATCGCTTTCGGGCAGGCGGAAATGCATGAACACGCGAGCGCAGAATTCGCGCAGCGCTTCAACCGGAAAGACCTTTTCCTCTATGTACGCCACGTATCACTGCCTCACTTGATTCCGTTCAGATTTGGCATCCCACCACTTTGGACTTGGAATGAGATTGGTAAACGATCGCCCGTCCACAAAATTGAGGCTGGGCGTCGACGCAAAGAAATCGGAAGCATTCGGGGTCTCGCCAAAGTTAAGCATATAATCGCCGCAGGATGCTCAAGAATCCCTACGAGGGACGCTGGAAAGTCAGGTTTGCGCATTTGTACCGAACATATACAATCCAAACTTCCGTGGCTACAAGTGTCGAGGTCTTTCCGACCTTTGACTCTTTCCGCCCGCACGTGTACGCCATTGCAAGTACTTGGGCAGTCGTGCGTTGGATCGTCGGACTCGCGACGGCGGCGATGCCGAAACTAGGAAAGATGGAATGAGCGACGTACCCATTCTGCGGCTGGGTTCGGTGAAGGATCCCCTCCATTTTCAAGCGCACCTGCGCTCACTGGAAGTCTCGATTCCTTGCGACACAGAACTTGCTCCCACAGCCGACTCTCCGTTTTTCCTTCCCCTGCATCGCGACGGAATCAAGATCGGCAATCGCATCGCCATCAATCCCATGGAAGGGTGGGACGGAACGCCGGACGGCAACGCAAGCGAGCTCACTTTCCGTCGTTGGCAGAAATTTGGAGCCAGCGGCGCCAAGCTCATTTGGGGCGGAGAAGCGATAGCGGTCTCTGCGTGCGCTCGCGCGAATCCGAACCAATTGGTGATGGCGCCACACACGCGCGAAAATATCGCACGATTGCGCGCCGTGTTGATTGCGGAACACCGCAAGACAATGAGTTCGGATGACGGACTGCTACTCGGACTACAGTTGACGCACTCAGGTCGTTTTTGCCGCCCGCACGTTCACGATCGGATGGAGCCCCGCATTCTCTATCACCACCCGATCCTGGATCGACGCTTAAACTTGCCGAACGATTACCCGGTCCTGTCCGATGCCGAAATCGAAACTATCATCGAGAATTTTCACACCGCTGCCGGCGCATCCTGGGAGTTGGGCTTCGATTTCGTGGACATCAAGCATTGCCACGGCTATCTCGGCCACGAATTCCTGAGCGCCCACACCCGTGAGGGTAAGTACGGGGGAAGCTTTGAAAATCGCACCCGCTTCCTCCGCGAGATCGTGGAAGGCATCCGCGCAAATGCGCCTGGCTTAATGATTGGCGTGCGGCTTTCGGCGTTCGACACCGTTCCTTTCCGGCCGGACCCCGCGCGGTCGTCGAACGGAAAGCGCGGCCCCGGAATTCCCGAGGATTACGAACACTTGATTCCCTTCAAATGGGGATTCGGAGTCGATCCGCAAGATCCGACACAGGCGGACCTGACGGAACCGATTCGTTTTCTGTCGTTGCTCGAAGAACTGCAAATTCCGCTGGTGAACTTGACGGCGGGAAGCCCTTACTACAATCCGCATGTCCAGCGGCCGGCATTATTTCCGCCTTCGGATGGATACTCGCCTCCGCACGATCCGCTGATCGAAGTGGGCCTACAGCTCAACGCCGCTCGACAACTGAAGCGATTGTTTCCGAATCTGATTGTGGTGGGCACGGCCTATAGCTATCTGCAGGATTTTCTACCCTACGTGGCTCAAGGCGCATTGCGTGAAGGGTGGGTCGACGCAGTGGGCTTGGGGCGCATGACTTTGACCTATCCCGAAATACTTTTGGACGCCGCGCAAAAACGACGCTTGCAGCACAAACGAATTTGCCGCACATTCAGCGACTGCACCACCGCCCCGCGAAACGGCTTGCCATCCGGATGCTATCCCCTCGATAGTTACTATAAACACTCTGAAATGATGGCGCAGTTGTCTGCCGCGAAAGCGAAGCGATGAAAATCGAGACGCTGCTGGAACGCAAGATACCGAAGCGTAAGGTCCGCGGCATTGCCGCTGCGCTCTTGCCGTTTGAAGCGGAGGGTCGCGTGGCCGAGCAGGCCTTCGCGCTGCACCTGCAAGCCACGCAGCGTGCGGGATTGATGAATGCCGTGAACATGGATACCGGCTACGTAAATTACTTGACCGATGCGGAGAAAATAAATGTGCTGCGATGGACGCGCGATGCCCTCGGCAAAGATGTGCCGTTCGTAGCCGGCGCGTACATCGAGAACGAAGACGGAGACGTCGTCTCTCTCTACCGTCGCCAGATGGATCAAATCGTAAGTTACGGCGGCACCCCGATCTTGTTCCAAAGCAGCCGCCTCCACGCGAAATCATCGAGGGAAAAAGCGGCCATCTATCGGAGAGCTTGCAATGGATACCCGGAAGTGCTGGCTTTCGAGTTGGGCCAGATGTTCGCCCCCAATGGCGAGATCTTCGATCAGGAAATGGTCCAGCATCTAATGGACATTCCCGAGATCAAAGGAATGAAGCATTCTTCGCTCGATCGGCTGGTGGAACTTGAGCGTCTCGCGCTGCGAGACGCACATCGTCCAGATTTTGTGATTTACACCGGAAACGACTTAGGCATCGACATGATCGAGTACGGATCGGACTATTTGCTGGGCCTCGCGACACTGGCGCCCGAAAAATTTGCCGAACGCGACCGTCTCTGGCAAACCGGCGACCCTAAGTACTACACACTTTCCGACGCTCTGCAATATCTCGGCAACGTCGCCTTTCGCGAGCCAGTGCCTGCCTACAAACATTCGGCCGCCGTTTTCCTGAAGTCCGCCGGCCGAATTCCCACCGACCTAACACATCCCAAGAATCCCCGCCGTCCTCTCTGGGAGTCGGAAATTTTGCGCGACTGCGCCCGCCGCCTAAGCGCTTAGCCTCAATCTCTCAGCGGTAAGCAGCGACAAAATCCTTATACGCAGCGTCCGTATTTTCGGCCGTGGCTTTACCCCACGAAATCAGCACCCGATAGCGAAACGTGACGCTTTCACCCGATTCGAGCGTGAAGTTCAAGGCTGACTCTTTTCCGTTGGTGAAGATTTTGCGGCCCAGGGGATTGACCGCGAAAAGTCCATAACCTCGAGCGTGCCAATACGCAGGAAAATTCGTGTTCGAGGGATGATCGAAGATGCTGATCGTAACCGCTTCGCCTTCCACTTGCGCGCTAAGGTTGCACCACTTTCCCCTGGTGCCCCAGGCCGCGTCGCCGGTCTTTCCTTCACTCGTGAGATACACGCCGTTTACGCCGGCATTGTCCAGCCTCGGCACAGTAGTCGGGCGGCCGCTGGCGTCCGTAAGTACCTCAGGCTTATCCGAAGGCATCTCCAAAGGACGCGCCACGCGCATACCGAGCAAACCTTCCTTGTCGTCTTCGAAGACGACTTTTTCGCTCTGTGCGGTAAGCGTGGATATCCGGTCGATGATTCGGGTGTTGGTGTCGCCGCGGAAAACCAGACGAGTGCGCTCCTTGAGCAGGGTCTTCTGGTCCGCGGTGTTCCAATCGGCTTCGACTTCAAGGACCCCGCTGTCGGAACCTCCTTTCGCGGTCACGATTTTGCGGTGGTAGACCGTCCCCATCTTGTGTTTGTCTTCCGGCTTGATGGCGTCGGAGTTGTTCCAGAAATCTATTCCGTTCAAGCTGCCGTAGTTAAACCACAATCCCGCGTGATGCGGATGATCGGTGCGTTCGCCCGGGCGCGGCTCCAGAGGGTAGCCACGCGTCACCACCGTGCCGCGCGCAGTTCGCAGTGGGTAGAGCACGGGCTTGTCCAGCGTCGTGGGCCATATATACGAAGTGAATGGCTGACCGTTGATGAGAATATCGACGCGGCGCTGGTCCTCATGCACGACCAAGCGAATTCGTTCATCGGCAGGGTTCTGCCCCACTGCGACGCAACAAGCCAAAAGCACTGTGAATAACAACAGCGTGAAGCAAACGCCGCCAATCGATGTGCGCATTCTCAGTAGGACCTCCTGCCATAACCAGACCTTCGCGTGGTCAAGATTCGCTGCCACGCCAAGTGGACATGCGATGATGCTAACAAAACGGGCCAATACTAGAGCAATTGGTGCGTTTTTACTGTTGAAACTTACTAAAGAAATCGTTCACAACGACTCACACATGCGCCCCACGCCAAACACGGCACCTCGCCTGAGTCAGGACGCAACAGCCGGGCGGGGCAAGCCCCGCCCCTACAAACTTCGCCCTCTCGGAGAGGGCGGCTACAGGGTAGCGTGCGGAAACTTTCACTTAGGCGCGACTGTTCCACCAGTTCGTTCGCAGGACCTCGGGAAGCATCCGGCAGTTTGAGTGGAAACGCAGATTGTACGGCCGCCACAATTTGCGTTTTGAGGCTTGCCTATTTCAGGGCGGCGACTCCGGCTTGTCCGCAGATCGCGTCGTTCGATGCAGCGTCTCCCGAGACGCCAATCGCACCAATGATCTGACCGTTCACGACAAGCGGAAAGCCGCCCTCGATGGCAATGGCACCCGGCAAGGACAAGGCGCGAAGGCCTGGGCCGCCGCCCGCAACCATGTCTTGGAACGCTTTCGTGGGGCGCTTGAAGAGGGCGGATGTGCGCGCCTTGTCGATGGAAACGGTCGTACTGCCAATCTGCGTGTTGTCCATTTTCTCGTAATAGACGAGGACGCCGCTGGGCTCGACGACGGCGACCGCCATGAACCAATTGTTTTTCCGAGCTTCTGCAAGTGCTGCGGCCGCGGCTTTCTTCGCGCTTTCCACGCCGATCGGCGGCCCGTAGGGAAGCGGCGGAGTCGGAGAGGAGGTGGGCGGCGCGGGAGCCTGTCCGGACGCCGTGATCCAGCACAAGAGTGATACGAACGCAACCAGAACCTTCAGCGATCTTAGCGACATAATTTCTCCTCCAGAGCGGCTATTTCTTCACAAGCAAGGCGGTTTGCGATGCTCGCGCTAGTAGCCTTTCAACTTAATCACAAAATAGGTGAATTCATGGGCGCCGTCCAACAAGAGCTGATGAGGCGTCTTGGCAGGGATGCGGACAATATCCCCCGCGGCCAGTTTGCGTTGGATGCCGCCGCGAATCGTGCCGTTGCGCTTTTCGTGCGGCTCGGTGATTTCCGCGCCTTCCAGAGTTCCCCCGACGATCAAAGTCGCGGAGCCCGATTTCACCACGAACACATCGGCCTGATTTTCGTGCCATTCCGGGACACCATCGGCCTCCCGTCGAGAAAGCATGTATAGGTCATTTGGGAAATCCGCCAGGTGGCGGAGACCAATGTGGTGAGCGTTCATGGCAGCGTCTTTGGTGATTTCCTGATCGATCTGCTTCAGCGAAGCAGCGGTCCAGAGTTCAAAACCTTCTGGAACAACTTCCTGAGCGGTGCCGGGCAACAGGGCCAACGCCAGCAACAACAGCAAGCAGAGTTTTTTCATAATGTCCTCATTTTGGCGATTCTGGTTTCGAATGGTTTGAATATTAATCGATTTCGCGATCGAATGAGCTTTTCGCTACCAGAAGTCACGGCGTGGTTAAGAAAGGGCTCTGCACGGCGTTCCTGGATTCGGGACGAGACTTACTAGGTAGAGTGTCGGGTCAACGAATATCAATCGCAAAATGAACTTTGCTAAATAGAGGGTTTGAAAAAACTTAATTGACACGACTCACGTGAACCCTGCGCCAGCCCGCGTTTATGTTTGGTCCGATTTACAGACAAATTCAGTGAAGACTATTGGCGGCCAGGCACACGCATAAGCCACCGGCGATATCTTAGTCCGCCCCTCACATTTAAGGCTGGCGACACTACGACTTGGGTCCAACCCAATCTGGATCCTTTAAGTTCCAACCTCCACCGAGAGCTTTGTAAAGCTGCACGATGACGGTGCGTCGATTGAGTTCGGTCATGGCGAGAGCATTCTCTGCAGGGAACAATTGCTGCTGAGAGTCAAGAACCTCAAAATAGCTGGCTTTGCCCGCAACGTAGCGCTGCAGGGAGACCTTGACGGACTCCTGATAGGCTTCCACGGCGCGAACCTGTTCGCTGCGAACGGCTTCATATTTCTGGCGAGAGACGAGGGCGTTGGATACGTCCTGGAAGGCGCTCAAAGCCGTTTGTTCGTACTGCAATTTCGACTGTTCCCAGAAAGCGACCGTCTGGCGCTTTTGGGCTCTGAGCGCACCACCCTGGTACAGAGGGCCGCTAACGTTGCCAGCGATACTCCAAAGGTTTGTCCCTCCAGAGGATAGGTCGGAAAGCGGAGTACTCGCCTTGCCGAGCAAGGCGGTGAGGCCGATTTGGGGAAAAAATGCGGCTGTGGCAACGCCAATCTGGGCATTCGCTGCGCGCACCTGTTGCTCTGCCGCGAGCAGATCTGGGCGGCGCTCCAGCAATGCGGAAGGCAATCCCGCGGGTACGTCAGGGGGAACGATCTGGTCGAGGAGTTTCGCGGTATGCGTTATCCCGTGAGGGTTCTGACCCAGCAATACGCTGATCTGGTTTTCTGTCAGCGCTATCTGTCGTTCGAGCTCCCCGATGCTGGAGGCAGCGGTAGCCTGTGCTGCCGCCGCCCGTGACGTGTCCAGTTTTGTAGCAACGCCGCCTTCGAGCCGCTGAGTAAAAAGTTGCAAGGTTTGGCCGAATGAATCGGTGGTTCGCTTGGCGATCTCCAGTTGAAGGTCCAAATCGAGAAGCTGGAAGTAGCCTTGGGCAACGTCGCTCACGAGAGAGAGCATGACGCCCCGCCGTGCTTCTTCCGTAGCCAGATATTGGGCTCTAGCAGATTCATTCAGGCGCCGGATACGGCCCCAGACGTCAGGTTCCCAGGCCGCGCTGGCTACGGCTATCAATGCCCCCTTGCTCGACCCGCCGGAGGCATTAGGATCGATCGTGCCAAATTCATTTTTGCCGTCGCTCGCGTGTACTGCATAACCGGCGGCGGGGAAATATTGTGCTCGGGCTTGCGCGGCGATTTGCCGGGACTGCTCGATCCGCGTCACTGCGATGGCCAAGTCGTAGTTGTTGGCCAGCGCGGTCTGTACGAGAGTTTTCAGCTGCTCGTCCTTGAAAACGTCCCACCAAGGCAAATCGGCAATGGAGGCTTGCTGGGACGCGCCCTCAGCGCCGCGGAATTCGGCCGGAGCATTCACCTTAGGGCGCTGGTAATTCGGGCCGACCGCGCAGCCGGGAAGGAGCAAGGTAAATGCACAGCTTAGGACGAGCGAGAGGGAAGAGAAGGACTTGGCAAGGCGTGCGCTGGTCTCCGCACGCCTGGCGATGACGGTAGACAGGATATGCCCGGAATGGCAGGCGTCCTTCTGAGTCGAAGTCGTGTTTTTCATGGCGTCGAGCGCCTCTTGACCTTAAGTTTGCCGAAGCTAGTCATCGCCAGCGGCCGTCCCATGCTCCGGAGTGGCTGTTAAGGGCATCTTGACCACGTGCTTTGCGCCGCCAAGCTTTTCAACGATGTAGAAGAGCGCGGGAATAATAAAGATGGCTATGCCGCTGGCAGCCCCCATGCCTCCGATGACCACTGTACCCATCACTTGACGAGAAACGGAGCCAGAGCCGGATGCCCTCCAGAGCGGCACGCAACCCAGGAGGAACGCAAGTGAGGTCATCAGAATGGGGCGGAGGCGGAGCTTGGCGCCTTCCAGCGCCGCGTCCACTAGCGGCTTGCCTTTCTCGAACTCCAATTTGGCAAATTCCACGATCAAAATAGCGTTCTTGGCCGCGAGACCAATCAGCATGACCAAGCCGATTTGGGCGTAGACGTTGTTCTCCAGCCCGAGATTTGCATAGTCATGAAAGACCAAAAGACCGACGATGCGGCGCAGGAACAGAACACAAAATGCGCCAAAGACGGCAACGGGCGTGCTTAAGAGCACGCTGAATGGCAACGTCCAGCTTTCGTACATCGCCGCCAGAACTAGAAAGACGAACAGGACGGAGAAGCCGAACACAACCGATGCCGGCACACCTTGCTGTGCCTTCTGTTCCTGGAAAGACATACCCATGTAGTCGAAGCCCATGCCGGGTGGCATGGTCTGGGCAAAGACTTCCTCAAGCGCTCTCATAGCCTGTTCGGAACTGAAACCCGGTTTGGTGATGCCATTAATCTGAACGCACTGATACATGTTGTAGTGCATTGTGAATTCGGGACCAAGCCTGGGTGCGATGGAAGTAACCGAGGACAGTGGGACCATTTGGCCAGCGTTGTTGCGCACATAGAAGCGGCCGACATTTTCCGCCTGCGTCCGAAAATTGCCCTCCGCCTGAACGTAGACTTGCCAGACTCGTCCAAAACGGTTAAAGAAGTTAATGAAAGCTCCGCCCATGAAAGCTTGCAGAGTCTGGTATACATCGCTGAGCGGCACGCCTTGCTTCAGTACTTTGTCGCGTTCGACTTTTACGGAGAGCTGCGGAACGGAAGGCAAAGCGGTGGTGAATAGAAAGCTAAACTCGGGCCGCTTTTGTGCCGCCGTCATAAACTTCTGTTGGTTGTCTCTGAGGAATTCGAGACCTCTTGCGGAGCGGTCTTCGAGGACGAAGGTAGCGCCGCCCGATGCCCCGACTCCAGGAATGGAGGGTGGCGGAAAGGATAGTGGAGTCCCCTGCGATATCTCTCGAAGAGCCTCGTTCAGGTGGATTTTGATGGGCCAATACTGTTCGTCTTCCGCCTTGCGCTCCTTCCACTCCCGCAGGGTGATCCAAAAGAAGGCGCTGTATGTATTCTGTATGCCACTCAACATGTTGTAACCAACGACGGTAGTGATGTGATCTACCCCCGGGGTTTTCCGAATAATGTCCTCGACTTTCATGGCGGCCGCGCTAGTGCGTTGCAGGGAAGAAGCATCAGGCAGCTGCAGAGCG
>Ga0210402_10003763_pt1 | contig 14076 bp, 13 predicted proteins | sample IncBWC7MmetaG_FD_161055 | JGI IMG/M metagenome (GOLD analysis project Ga0210402, IMG submission 161055) | Forest soil microbial communities from Barre Woods Harvard Forest LTER site, Petersham, Massachusetts, United States - Inc-BW-C-7-M | ecosystem: Environmental > Terrestrial > Soil >...
CGTGGCGGCTATTGGGGCGGCGGCTACTGGTGGGGTCCGTGGGGTTGGGGGTGGGGCGGCCTCGGGTTGGGCCTTTATTTCGCGACTCTCCCCTACTACTACTCGACCTATTGGTACGGCGGCACTCCCTACTACTATGCCGGCAACACCTACTACGTGTACGACGGTACGGTGGGCCAATACCGGACCGTAGCGCCGCCGGTGGGCGCGCCCGAACAGCCCGAGGGGCAGGCGCCGTCGGAACTCATCTCCTATCCCAAGAACGGCCAGAACGCTGACCAGCAAGCCACGGACAAGTACGAATGCTACAAATGGGCGGTCTCGCAGCTGGGGTATGACCCGACCACTGCCGGGGGCGGTACGGTGCGACGCGACCTGACTGATTACAATCGCGCCCAGACGGCCTGCCTGGAAGCCCGCGGCTACAGCGTCAAGTAGCCGCCTGACCTGGTCGAGGCCTTTCAGGGCTCAGGCTCCGAATCCCGTGCATTTTTTTCGACACGAACCCCGCTTCGTGTCAAACTATGCGGTTTTGGACCCCGGGCATGCCCGGCCCCACCTAAACTTTACGGAATTTCGTTATGGCCCGCACAACCCCCCTTTCCGATATCCGCAATATCGGCATCATCGCCCACGTCGACGCCGGCAAAACGACGACGACGGAGCGCATCCTGTATTACACGGGCCGTAAGCACACCATCATCGACATTCACGATACCAAGGATCTGAAGACCTCGACGACCACCGATTATCTGGAGCAGGAACAAAAGCGCGGCATCACCATTCAAAGCGCCGCGGTGTCGGCGTTCTGGCGCGGCAAAAAGATCAACCTCATCGACACTCCGGGACACGTTGATTTCACCATCGAAGTCAACCGCTCGCTGCGCGTGCTCGACGGCGCCGTTGTGGTGTTCGACGGCGTCGCGGGTGTGGAGCCGCAGTCGGAAACCAATTGGCGATTGGCCGACAACTACGGCGTGCCGCGGCTTTGCTACGTCAACAAGATGGATCGCAGCGGTGCCAACTTTTTGCGCTGCGTGGACATGATCAAGAAGCGCCTCGGCGCGCGGCCGCTGCCGGTGCAGATTCCCATCGGCTCCGAGGATAATTTCAAAGGCATGGTTGATCTCATCGAAATGAAGGCTTTGGTGTGGGATTCGGACGACAAGGATGCCGAGTGGAAGAGCCTCGAGGTCACTGCGGATCTGGCGGATAAGCTGCACATCACCACGCCCAGCGATCGCAAACTGCTGGACAGCGTCGCGCAATTTCGCACCGAGTTGGTCGACACGTGCCTCGAGCAGAACGACGAGGCGATGGAAGCGTTTCTCACGCACGGTACCGTTCCATCGGGCGATATCCTGCGCCAGGCGCTGCGCAAGGGCACCTTGAATTCCGCCTTCACGCCGGTGCTATGCGGCTCGTCCTACAAGAACAAGGGCGTGCAGCAGGTGCTCGACGCCGTCGTGGATTATCTGCCGGCACCGACCGACGTGCCGTCGATCAAGACCGTCGATGCCGACGGCGAGCCCATCGGCGAGCGCAAATGCTCGGACGATGAGCCGTTTGCAGCGCTGGCGTTCAAGGTGATCAACGACATTTACGGCGCGCTCACCTTCATCCGCGTCTATTCCGGCGTTTTGACCAAGGGCGCTTCGATATTGAATTCAACCCGCGGCAAGCGCGAGAAGATCGGCCGCATGGTCGAGATGTTCGCCAAGGAAGCCAATCCGGTGGAGGAAGCACGCGCCGGCGACATCATCGCGCTGGTGTCGCTCGCGGACACGGAAACCGGCGATACGCTGTGCGATTCGGAGAACCCGGTGGTGCTCGAGCGCATGCGCTTTCCGGAACCGGTCATCAGTGTCTCGGTCAAGTCAAAGAACAAATCCGAGCAGGAGAAATTCGGCGCTGCGCTCGGCAAGATGGTCCGCGCCGATCCCTCGCTGCATCTGGAGACGGATCGCGAAACCGGTCAAACGATTCTGCGCGGCATGGGTGAATTGCATCTTGAGGTCACTCTGGATCGCATGCGCACCGAGTTCGGGGTCGAAGGCACCATGGGCGAACCCCAGGTCGCGTACCGCGAGACCATCACCAAGAAGATTCAGGAAAATTACATTCACAAGAAGCAGACCGGCGGATCCGGCCAGTTCGCCGAAGTGTGGATCATCTTTGAGCCCCTGCCGCGCAGCACCGGATTCGAGTTCGTCGATGAAACGGTCGGCGGTTCGGTGCCGAAGGAATTCGTGCCGTCGGTCGAGAAGGGCCTGAAAGTGCAAAAAGAGGACGGTGTGCTCGCGCATTACCCGACCGTGGATTTCCGCGCGACATTGATCGACGGCAGCTTCCACGATGTCGATTCCAATGCGATGACGTTCGAAATTGCCGCCAAGGCCGCGTTCCGCGAGGGCATCCGCAAGGCTGCGCCGATCCTGCTCGAGCCGGTCATGAAGGTCGAGACGGTGACGCCGGGAGACTACCTGGGCGATGTGATCGGCGACATCAATCGCCGGCGCGGTTCGATTCAGGACCAATTGGAGCGCGGCACCAATATCGCCGTGGTGGCGATCGTGCCGCTGTCGGAAATGTTCGGCTACATCGGACAGCTGCGCGGCATGACCAGTGGCCGCGCCTCCTACACCATGGAGTTCTCGCACTATGAGCCGGTGCCGCGCAATGTCGCCGATGAGGTGATTGCCGAGGTAGCCAAGACCAAGGCGGCGGCGACGGCGTGATGTGACGCGGGGCGGACGCGGTAGACTGAGCGCCGTGACCGAGCCGAACAAAGAGAAGGATCCGTCGCCGATCGCCGCGGCGGCCATTCCGGAGGATCCGCGCACCGAACGCTTGAATACCAAGGCGGCTGGCATCATCGGCTTGGCAGTGATGTGCAGCCGCGTGCTCGGCCTTGCGCGCGAGTTGATCTTCGCCGCCCTGTTTGGCGGCGGGCTGGCGCTGGATGCCTTCACGGTGGCCTTCCGCATTCCCAACCTGCTGCGCGATTTATTCGCCGAGGGTGCGCTGTCCACGGCATTTGTCACCACCTTCAGCAAAACCATCGCCCGCGGCGGCGACGATGCCGCGTGGCGTCTCGCGAACAAGGTGGCGACGATGACCGCCTTGACCCTGGGGTTGATCTCAATCGCCGGCATGATTTTCTCCGACTCGCTGGTGGCGGTATTGGCGCCGGGCTTCGATGCCGACAAGGCGGCGCTCACGGCGCATCTCACGCGCATCATGTTTCCCTTCATCCTGTTGGTGTCGCTCGCCGCCTTGGTGATGGGCATGCTGAACGCCAAGAATGTCTTTGGCATGCCCGCGATGGCGTCCAGCTTTTTCAATATCGGGTCCATCATCGGCGGCGTGACCCTGGGGTATTGGATCGATCCGCATTTCGGCTTGCGCGCCTTGATCGGCCTGGCGTTTGCAACCGTGGTCGGCGGCGCGCTGCAGCTGATCGTGCAATTGCCGTCGCTGGCGCGCCTTGGCTACCGGTTCCGTCCGGACTTCTCGTGGCGCGATCCCGGGGTCAAGGCGATCCTGCTGCTGATGGGGCCTGCAGTCATTGCCGCCAGCACCACGCAATTCAACGTCCTGATCAATTCGGTGTTCGCCTCGAGTCTCGAAAACGGCGCGATTTTCTGGCTGGCCGCCGCGTTTCGCTTGATGCAATTGCCACTTGGGCTTTTCGGCGTTGCCCTGGGCACGGTGACCTTGCCGCTGCTCTCGCGGCTGGTGGTGGCGAATCGCATGGACGCGTTTCGCACCGAGTTGAGCCGTGCCATGCGGCTGGCGTTCTTGCTCACCCTTCCCTCGACGATCGGCCTGGTGATGCTCGCCGAGCCGATCATTTCGCTGCTGTATCAGCACGGAAAATTCAACGCCTATGAGGCGGCGCAAACGGCCGGGGCCTTGCGCTATTACTCAATAGGGCTTGCCGGATATGCGGCGCTCAAGATCCTGGTCAATGCGTTCTACGCGCTCGACCGGCGCAAGACTCCGATGCTGGTGAGTTTCTTGGCCGTCGCGCTGAATCTGCTGCTCAACTGGATCTTTACCGTACGATTGGGGTGGGGTCACCGGGGACTCGCGTTTTCGACAGGATGCGTGGCGACGGTCAATTTTCTGTTGTTGTACGTGCTCATGAGAAACCAACTCAAGGGCCTCGAATCGCGCCGCTTGGGATTATTGCTGGGAAAAATCGCTCTGGCAGCGGTCGCGCTGGTCGCAGTGTGCGCTGCCTCTTCTCATTGGCTGCTTGCCCAATGGCAGACGCAGGCATTCATGGTCAAGCTCGCAGGGCTGTTTGCCACGATCGTTGCCGCTGCGGCGGCTTTTGCCGGCTGCGGGGTATTGCTGCACATCGAAGAACTCAAGGAGCTGCGCGCCGCGCTGGCGCGCCGCTTCACAAGAACAAGGCGCTGATCGCTTACCTGGCTGGTCCTGGGATTGAGCTGCCGCGAATCACCGCCGGACGTTGGCCAAATGAGCGCAGCGCGCGCGTTACCTGCGGGAAACTTGCGATGCTGACAAGATCGCCGGCATCGTAATAGCCGATGAGATTGCTGATCCACGGAAAGGTCGCAATATCCGCGATGCTGTAGTTCTCGCCCATGAGCCATTCCCGTCCCTCGAGCCGCTTATCAAGCACGGCGAGCAGGCGTTTGGATTCGGTGACATACCTGTAGAGCGGTCGTTTGTCCGGAAATTCCTTGCCGGCAAATTTGTGAAAAAATCCCACCTGCCCGAACATCGGGCCGATGCCGCCCATCTGGAACATCAGCCATTGAATGGTCGCGTAGCGATTTGCCTCATCCTCTGGCAAAAACAGTCGGCTCTTGTCGGCGAGATAAATCAGAATGGCGCCGGACTCAAACAGCGGCAGGGGCTTACCGCCCGGTCCTCTAGGATCGATGATGGCCGGAATTTTGCCGTTGGGATTCAAGGATAGAAATTCCGGCGTCTTCTGATCGTTGGTGTCGAAGCTGACGAGGTGCGGCTCGTAAGACAGGCCCGTCTCCTCCAGCATGATCGAGACCTTGACGCCGTTGGGAGTCGGTAAGGAATAAAGCTGGATCCGATCCGGATTTTGGGCGGGCCACTTACGGGTGATGGCGAAATCGGACAGATCGCTCATGTCGCCCCTCATGCGCACGCTCGCCAGACGCCTAGCGCGCGCGAATATGTAAAATTAGCCGACGCGATCAAACGATCGTGAACACCGCGGTTCGTGTCGCTCAGCCGGAGTGCCTCTCCACAATCCCTTCAAGTCGCCCACCTGCAGCATCGCCCCTGCATTTGCTGGGCATCACCTTAACAGACGTGAGCCCGGGATCGGCTATGATAGCGGCGAACTTTTAGATTACCTGGAGGGTGCCGTGAAGATACACCTACCAATGTCAGTCTGGCCGATGTTATTGACCTGCGTGCTTGTTGCCGCGGCGGCCGACGCGGTGCCGGTGTCGCGCCTCGAGGTTCGAATCGTCAACGGGACCAAGGCACTCAGTGCCGGCAGCGAATTGGAGCTGCGCATTTACGAAGCGGGCAAGAGCGTCCGGCGTCTGCCGCTGGCGCATGGCGGGGCGTGGCTTCCCGATTCGACGCATCTGATCCCGGTGAAGCTGAACGAGGCGCTCGATCCACGCAACGTGGTGCGCTTCGCAATCTATTATCGCGCCGACAGTCCACTCGCGCCTGCGTGGGAAGTGGTGGCGGCGGATGTCGAGCTACCCACGGCCCAAGGATCGGTACGATTGCTCGATGCCACCTTGTCCGGCGTGATTGCCAAGCAGGGCGAGCTGGCGTCAGTGGAACGCGATGCGTCGGCCATGGCCTGCGCCAGTGATTCGGATTGCGATGATGGGCGCGCCTGCAATGGCCGCGAACGCTGCGCGCCGCGCTCGCCGGGCGCCGATGCGCGCGGCTGTGTGAAGGGCACACCGGTCGTCTGCCCGGTCAACCAGGTGTGCGGCGAGGGCGTAGGCTGCTACGGCCCGAATTCGCTGAAGACGATCAAACCGGCCGATGATGCATCGAAGCCATGATAGTAGTTGCGCACCCCGAAGTTTTGCGGGTGCTAACAGCGCTCTAACCGACATCGGGTAAGCGAAAAAAAAGGCCCGACTTATGGTCGGGCCTTTTGCGTTTTGGATCCGCGCTGGATCAATGGACCAAGGTTTGGACTAGGTTCCATGGTTGGCGCTGCCTGGAAGAACTGGCGCTACCATTGCGCTCAAGCCGCCGAGTTTCGCAGCTGGATTGAAATGCCGTAAGCTGCGGCTTTCGTGTACTTCGGAGAGCGGTATGGATGGCTCGCAAACATCCGCATTCAACATCGACCTGCGCAGCGACACGGTCACACGGCCGACCGCCGGGATGCGCGCCGCCATGGCGGCCGCGGAAGTCGGCGATGACGTGTATGGCGACGATCCCACGGTCAACCGTCTGCAGGCCATCGCCGCCGAACGCTTCGGCTTCGAAAGCGCGCTGTTTTTTCCAAGTGGAACGCAAAGCAATTTAGCCGCCCTGATGGCGCATTGCGGCCGGGGTGATGAGTTCTTGGTGGGTCAAGAGGCCCACACCTATAAATATGAGCAGGGGGGCGCAGCGGTTCTCGGCAGCATCCAGCCTCAGCCTTTGGAGAACGAGCCGGATGGCGGCATCGCTCTCGCGCGCATTGCCGCGGCCATCAAGCCCGACGACTATCACTTTGCGCGCACGCGATTATTGGCCCTGGAAAACACCATCGGCGGCCGGGTATTGCCGATGAGCTACCAACGCGAAGCCACGGCGTTGGCTCATTCGCGCCGGCTTGCGACTCATCTCGACGGTGCCCGCGTGTTCAATGCCATCGTGAAGCTCAATGTCGACGAACGCACCGGGGTGTCGGGCTTTGATTCGGTTTCGATCTGTCTTTCCAAGGGCCTCGGCGCGCCGGCTGGTACCGTGCTGGTAGGATCGCGCGATTTCATCGCCGCCGCGCGGCGCTGGCGCAAGGCGTTGGGCGGCGGCATGCGTCAGGCGGGAGTGCTGGCGGCAGCGGGTTTATACGCGCTGGAGAATCACGTGCAACGGCTTGCCGATGATCATGCCAACGCCGAGTATTTGGCAGGCGAATTGCGCGCCATGGGATTGAATGTGGTGCCGCCGCAGACCAACATCTTGTACGTTGATATCCCTGTGCGCCAAACACAGGGACTGAAAGCCCATCTGGAAGGCCGCGGCATCAATGTTACGGTGAGCCCGCGCACCCGACTGGTGACGCATTTGGATGTGCCGCGTCCAAAAATTGAAACTGCGCTGCAGGCATTCCGCGAATATCCGCATTGGTCGGATTGACCGCGCGATGACTCGCTTGCGTTGATGGTCTATTCGACGCCTTGGAACCGGCGGCGCGCAGCCTGCAGGTCTCGCGGCGTGTCGATGTCGAGGCGCGCCGAAGGCATATCGACGAACCGAACGGCCTCGCGCGGCAGTGCGTTCAGCATCTCGCGCAATCCGATGTCGCCCTGAAGCTCAAGGCTTCGAGGATAGAGCCGGCGCGGCAAAATGAGCGGCGCTCCCCCCTGTCGGCCGATGCGCCGGGCAGTCACGCGTCGACGCGCACCTCGCCAGCTCGATATCAGCCGCATCAGGTCCCGGCGGCGCAGATTCACCAAATCCACCGGCAGTAATAAAAGCGCCGGAGAGTATCGGGCGGCGGTGATACCGCGGCGCACGGAGCTTGACAGCCCCTGTGTACGCTGCGAATTGTCTTTAAAGACCACATGGATTCCGCGCGCCTCGATCCGATAGCGCGCGGCATTGCGCGGCACGACGGCGATGATCCCTGCGGGCCCGAGATTCGCCACCAGTTGCAATGCCTTGCGCAGCAAACTTATGCCGTGCACCCGTGCGAGGGCTTTGGGCTCGCCCAGCCGCGAGGAGAATCCGGCTGCCAGGATGAGAACTCGCAGCGCAGGCAGGGAAACCGAATTCATCCTATGATACTGCCTTGACATCCTCCTCTCCCTCAAGGGACTAGGATTCCTTCTGCAAGACGGCGATGTCCCGCCGCGAGGATATTGTGAGCTGCATTGACGTTACGATCATGGACCGTTCCGCACACAGCGCACTGCCATCCCCTCATTCCAAGATCTTTCCGGCCTTTTGGGCCGGCGCGGCTTTTACACACGCTGCAGGTCTGGGTGGAAAACGCTTCATCAACTTCCGCAAACCACACGCCTGCGTCAGCGCATTTGTACAGCAGCATGGTTCGAAACGCGCTCCAGCCGGCATCGAGCACCGACTTGGCCTGTCGGGTCTTGGCCAGCGCAGAGGCATTCACGTTGCCGACGAACAGAGCACCGTTGGCCTGGACCAGGCGGGTACTCAGTTTGTGCAAGAAATCTTTGCGCCGATTCGCGATCTTGGCGTGAATCGCGCGGGATCGGTTTCGACGGCGCGCGCGCTGTGCGCAGGCCAGGGCCGGCTCCAAGTCGCGGTAAAAGCGCTCAGCCTCGATCGGCCGCAGAGCCTCATCACTGAACGCGGCAAAAGTCATCAACCCCAGATCGATGCCCAGGCTCGGTACCGAGCGATCGAGGATCGATGCGACGGACGGTTTATTTCTCTCATTTCCCACTCGCTGCGCGCGGGGCACACAGACATTGAGATACCAACGTCCGCGGCTGTCTTCGCTGAAATTACCTGCACGCAGTTCAAACTTGGAGAGACCATAGCTGTCCCAGAGCGACAACCAACGTCCCGCGAAATAGATCTGTCCGCCTCGATAGCGAATCGTTCTGACCTTAAAGGGAATCCAGCCCAAAGAGCGGCGTGCACCACCGCTCTTGCGCCAGGCCAGCCGGACCTTTCGATGTTGTCGGCGCCGCCGCGCGTATTCTTCCGCGATCTCCTGCACCGCTTGGACGGGCAGATGCAAGGCACAGTCACCGCGCGTGACCCCTTTGAGAAACGGCCAGAAATCGAATCCCGACAAGAATCGCCGCTCGCGCTCGAATACTTTGACCGACAGCTCGTTGCAGTAGTTGAATACCGTGTTGACCTCTCGGGCCAAGCCGCAAAGCCATGCGGCGTGCTTGTCCTTCACCCGCAGGCGAAGGACCCGGACAGCGGCAAATCGATAACTGGACATCCATACAGTATACCAAAAACCCATCCCATCACACCTCGGCAAACATCGAGAAATGAGGATAGTGGGAGACACACCGCGCCACGCGTGGCGATATCACCCGGCGACCTGAAGGCCAGCGTTTCTCGCGGGAAAATAAGATGAAAAGCGACCCTGTGAATGTCCAGCATCGTCCGTTCATGACGCCGGTCTGGCTGTTCGGCAGCGTCGGTTTCCTGGCTTTGAGTGTCATGATTTTCGCCGTTTGGATGTGGGGCACGGCGAATGCGACCACGGTGATCGTCATTCGTCACGCGGAGAAGGAGACCGGCGAACTGGTCGATCCGCAGCTCTCCGCCGCGGGGGAGGCGCGAGCAGCACTGCTCGAAAGGATGTTTGGCGATTCCAAAGTTCCCGGCCGTCTCGACGCGATTTACACATCTCCCGCATTGCGCAATCGAATGACCGTCGCTCCGCTGGCTGCGCAGCTGGGCATCGTTCCGGTCGTAGCGCCGGCTGACGATACAAGGGGACTGGCGCTGCGGGTGCTGCGAGAACACAGCGGAGGCCGGGTGATCATTGTCGGCCACGTCAACACCGTGCCCAAAATCGTGTCCGAATTGTCGGGAAAAAGCGATATACCCCGCATCGATGAGCGCGATTATGGGGTCATGTATGTCGTGAGCGTACCGCGCATCGGTCGCGCCAATGTCCTGCGGATGAGCTACTGAGGATTCGCGCCACGCAGCATGATTGCCTTGCGCACGAATTCCTCGTGGCGGCCAATCTTGAAATCCGCCAGCACCGCATCGCGAATGCGCCGGCCGCCGTCGATCAAGTACGATGCGCGGCGCACACCGATCCCCAGTGGACCGTTGACGCCATACATTTTGACCACCGCCTTGTGCTGATCCGACAGCAGGACGAACGGCAGTTTGTACTTGTCGCGAAATTTAGCGTGCGACTCGGGGCTCTGCGGGCTGATTCCGACGACTCGAAGTCCCGCGCGCTTGATTTCCGCGTCCAGATCGCGCATGAGACAGGCCTGACGGGTGCAGCCGGGAGTGAAATCGGCCGGATAGAAATACAGTACGATCGCACCTGAACTCAATAATTCGGTCAGCGTCCGGTCCGTTCCCGTCTCATCCGGAAGAGTGAATTCCGGGGCACGTTCGCCCGCTTTGAGCATCTGAATCGTCCTCCTATAGCGCATCTTAGCTAGGTTCGCCCCGGCGGCGCGATACTTTGGCAGAACCAATTTTTGCTGCTAGTATTCGTCGCCCTTTTCGGGGGAGTAGCTCAGTTGGGAGAGCGTCGCGTTCGCAATGCGAAGGTCGAGGGTTCGATCCCCTTCTCCTCCACCAATCCCAAGGGGCCGGCGACGGCGCCGGCCTTAAAGCTTTCTGCCTCGGTAGCTCAGTGGATAGAGCGAGTGCCTCCTAAGCGCTAGGTCGCAGGTTCGATTCCTGCCCGGGGCGCTTTTTTGCCATTTCCACCCCCTTCCAGGGACTTCCACTGGTATATAGTTTCGCATGGAAAAGCACGAAAAACATCGGGAAAAATAGCAATTTCTACTTTCGGAGATTTCCATTGAGTGGCAGAACGTAGGGGCGACGGCTTCTTGTGGCAACACGGCTGGCCGTTCCGAATCGAAAGCGATCCGGCCCTGCCACCCGATGATCGGAACCGCCACTTTCTCGGCTCGCCCGAGGGCGCGCTGGTCAAGCTGAACGGCAGCGGCGGGCAGTGCTCGGCGGCCATTTCCAGCTCGCCGGGCCGCAGGCGGAAATGCTGCTCCACAAATACAGCCAAACGAGAAAGGTGGCCTCGCTCGCGCGTTAGAAACGGCAATGCGCGGGCGACGTAGATGCCGCAGCGGCGTGCTCTTGAAATAAGCGGTCTAGCGTACAGACCCACAATCTCTACCAAGCTAAGTTGGGCCGACTTGGCAAAAGACGGAGGGGTTTATGGCCGCAAAATCGCAGGAGACACTGATTACGGCGCTTGATCTAAAGTTTCTATTCAATTCTCCGCAGTTGGAAGTCCCATCCCGGCGCTTGAGAGATGCGATGATAAAACCGAATGAAGCGGATATTGGACGTGCGGTTGCCAATATTCGCGTGTGGCGAAAATATCTACCGCAGGATTGTGTTGTCGCCATGATCAAGGATGGCTGGCAGTGGTCCACTTAATCTATTTTTGAGGGTTTACGGTACGACAGCTCTTCGGTGAAGCATCGTGGCCTTCCCCCCGACCTTTGAATTGCTCACCAGCCAGGACGCAGCCTGTCGTACGCCTTCGACATCGGAGCATCGCTCTCGACTGGCGCCATGCGTGTCTGCGATTTCCTACGCCGAAGACGGGCTGCCGATTAGCGCGTTGTATGATGCCTATTTAGGCTAACAATTGTCTTAACGCGTTCTTGCGATAGATAGGTCCGCCAATCATCGATGATCGGATTGGAACGCGTGGTTTGTATCTTCAGGTGAGACTTGGATTTGGAAGGCTTTATTGTGACTTTGATTGTATCGAGGTACGAGACCCGCGGCGCGCGCCGATTGGATGACCTCGATGCGGTATTCATAGTCGACACCTTTGGTTGCAATAGATACAGACTTCAGACGGCTTGTCTTAGATACAAATCTGGCGTCATGCAGCTACCTTGTACGGAAGTAATCGGTCATACTCTTTCTTGACCACTGCGTAGCACTCGCACGAACGCGTTTCGAGCCCATCGCGATCCAGCACGCGAATCCGACCGGCTTTATACTCAATCAGCCCGGCGTCCTGTAATTGCAGCGCGCCGTCGATCGCAATTTGTGGATCTACCCCCAGCATATGGGCTATAAGTTTTTGAGTCATGATCATCTCTGTACCTTGCAGTCGATCCAGACTTAGCAATAACCAGCGACAAAATTGCTGGTCCAGCGAATGGTGTTTGTTACACGCTGCCGTCTGCACCATTTGCGTCATCAGGGCTTGTGTGTATCGAAGTAGCAAGTGGAGCACCGAACCCGCCCGATAAAAATCCTCTCTCATCCGTTCCGCCGTCAAACGATAGGCACCACCGGCACTCTGCACGACCGCGCGGCTGGAAGTGGACTCGCCGCCCATAAATAGCGATACGCCGAGCACTCCTTCGTTTCCGACAACGGCAATCTCCGCCGCCTCGCCATTGTTCATCATATAGAGAAGCGACACGATCGAGGTTGTTGGAAAGTAAATGTGGGTTAGCGTACTGCCTGGCTCGTAGAGCACTTCCCCCAATACCATGTCGACATATTCAAGATGTGATCGCCAGATCACCCATTGAGCGTGAGGAAGCGCCGCCAAGAGATGGTTCTGTCGAGGATTGTGCGAAGCGTCGATCATCGTGACAGTCCAGAGACTACGTCTTCTTCTTAACGGTCGCCTCAAGAACTAGGTCATGAGCTACGTACTACGGACAGGCCAAAAGATTACAGCGATCATGAGGATAGTTCCGAGAATGCCGCCATATACATGTGATCCTCCTTTGTACGACTGCATTAGGCACGCATTTTGTGTTCGCGTCGGTGCGCTGAGCGACGGATGCCCGCGTTTTCCTCTTGGTTCCGATGCTTGCAAGTTGTTGCGTCCACTGGAGACGGGGACTAGTTTGGTGCTAGTCCCCTAACCAGTGATGCACAGCGGCACCATGCATCGCTACCAAGCTAGTTATTGGCGGACCCGCGATGCATTGACCCGCGGAGAGGACCCGTTTTGTAGGCTACAGCTGACGGGAGCTTGCGCGTTTGCGCGATGGCGGAGCGCTGAGGGTTTCAGGTAGCTTGCTCAGTTAAACAAACTGAAGGTGAATATCATGAATATTAGGCTCTTCACAGCAATAAGCCTTGTTATGTTGGCCACTCTTTCGGGCTGTAACGATGCAAAATCGCCCAACACAGTCTCGAATGATGTCGCTGCGGCTCAACAAGCGGCTAACAAAAAAGTGTCTGAAGCCCGAGCGGAAGCAGCGAAGGACGACGCTAAGGCCACCGATAAGGTGAACGATAAGAGTCATGATCTTAGCGACGCCGAAGCGAGAGGTGCCTACGATGTCGCAATGGCAAAGGCTGAGGGCAGCCATGAGGTCGCCTTAGAAAAGTGCAAGGCCATGAGCGGAGACGCGCAATCCAAGTGCAAGGACATGGCGGATGCAGATTACGCTGCTGCCAAGGCCAATTCGAAGGTCACCGAAGTCGCGGCCACGCGATAGCCAAAAAAATGAAGCCGGCGGGCTAATGCCGGCTCACGGACTAAGCTTTCGTGACCCGTCCAGCGTATGAGTAAGTGAGCCGCGGTGACCAGGCCTACATTCCAAGGATCTGAGAAGTTATAACAGCGGAATCGATGTGTCATTCATTGCCTGGATCGTGCTTGGACTCGTTGCTGGTTTCATTGCCAGCAAAATCGTCAGCAAATCCGGCCGTGGCCTGTCACTCGATATCTTGTTGGGCGTCGTCGGCGCAGTTTGCGGCGGATATATATATCAGGCTTACGGGAAGGCGGGGGTCACGGGCGTGAACACCTACAGTCTTCTAGTCGCTCTTGCCGGCGCCGTGATTTGTCTGACCATCTATCATCTATTTTTCGGCGTAGCGGGGCAACGGTCTGACTAGCGGCGCGTGGCCCCGCGTCCACCCACCGCGGCTCGGCCGAGGCATCCATGGCAGGAGCTTGCGCGCTGACCGGTGTCTGGTCGTGCTGGCGCAAACTTCCGACAATTTCAGCAAACGTCAAGGCAGACTCTTGATGTCTTACTCGGTTTATCCGTCGTTCTCATGACGGATAACCTAGCAGCTGACGGATAACCTGGCCACTTAGCGGAATCCAATCATGGCTGTCCGCTTCCGGGAAGCGAATAACAGGGGACGAGCGACCGGTCGGGAGTCGCCTCACGACCGGTACCGTGGAGCGGCCCCCATTTGAACCGGACATAG
>Ga0210402_10003764_pt1 | contig 14075 bp, 16 predicted proteins | sample IncBWC7MmetaG_FD_161055 | JGI IMG/M metagenome (GOLD analysis project Ga0210402, IMG submission 161055) | Forest soil microbial communities from Barre Woods Harvard Forest LTER site, Petersham, Massachusetts, United States - Inc-BW-C-7-M | ecosystem: Environmental > Terrestrial > Soil >...
CCGAGTTGCGGCACAAGGTGTTTCGGGAAAGTAGCTTCGCGGCTCTGTTTTTCGATGATGGGAATAATTTCGTTTTCGACGAATTCGCGCGCGGTCTGGCGAACCAGCTTTTCTTCGTCGTTTAGCAGCGAATCAAAATCGATAAAGTCCACTCCGCCATACTTGGCCATTCTCCGCTCCTTGCGCAGCGCGCCCGTCCAGTGTAGCAACGCGCCGGATTGGCCAGCAACCGCGGCGCGCTTGACGCGGGGCGCGACGAGCGGCGACACTTTTAGTTTGCGCCAGAAGTTTTTAGCAGCGCGATTGTTCAGCAGAAAAACAATTAGAACGAGGATTCGTGCCGAGAAAAACTTTGGCGCGCGCCAAGCGGGCGCCGCGCCGCAGCAAAACACTTTCCGCAAAACCGCAAATCTTGATTTTTGACGTCGACGGGGTGCTGGTGGATGTGCGCGGCACGTACTGGCGGTCGGCTCTTGAGACGGTGCGCTATTTGACCGGCAAGCGCGTGACGTACGCGGAACTGCACCAATGGAAGAGCAAGCCGGGATTCAATGATGATTGGAACATGGTGTCGGCATGGGTGAGTTCACTGGGGCATCCCGCGACGTATGAAGAAGCGCGGGCGGTGTTCGAGAAGTTTTATTGGGGCAGCGACGGGAAGCCGGGAAACGTTCGAAACGAAAAACTGATCGTGACGCCGAGGCAAATTGAAAAATGGGCGAAGAGCTTCGAGTTGAATCTGTTCACGGGGCGCACGCGGCAGGAATTTTCATACACGTTTGAGGGGTGGCCGGCTACGAAACACTTTCGCACAATCATTACGATGGATGATGCGAAGCGCAAGCCGCACCCAGAAGGATTGCAGAAAATTCTTGGCGGGCGTGATCCGTCGACGGCGCTCTACCTCGGGGACAATATCGACGATGCGTTGGCCGCACGCGGCGCGAACGTTCCGTTCATGGCCATCATTGCTGCCGGGGAGCACGGTTACCGGCAACGCGCGGCGCGGTTTCGCGAACTTGGTGCGCTCGCGCTGCTTCCGCGAGTGACGGAATTGTTTCGGATTTTGAAATAAGGCAGTTGGAAATTCGAAGCGCAGCTGGTTTGGCTGACGAAAGCGATTTGCACCTGACGCCTGGGCGATTGAGGCGCAGCCCGCCGCGGCGGGCTGCCCCTACGCGGAAATATCACGCCGTGCGGATAATCAGTAGCGCGGGTCAGCTGACGGGGTAGCGGTTGGCGTAGAAAGTGAGCTCTTCTGTGTTGGCAGGGCCGCGGAGGCGCCACTCGGGGAATGCGGCGAGATCGTAGGCGACGGATTCGATCGTGGAGCGCATTTCGAGCTGGGTGAGCCAGCGCTCGGGAATGGCCTCGATTCCGCCGGCCGCGCCGAGCAAATTGCCGGTGATCGTGCCGGTCGAGTCGCTATCTCCGCTGTGATTTACGGCCAGAATGATCCCGTCCTCAAAATCTTTTGCGCCGAGCGCGCAATATAGCCCTATCGCCAGAGCTTCTTCGGCGACGAAACCCTTTCCAAGTTCTCGCAAAGCGCTGCGGTCGCGCGGGCGAGAGTTGGCCAAGCTAACCGCTTTCTCGATGGCGGCCAGCGTCTCTTTATGGGAAGGATGTTTGCGGAGTTCTTCCTTCGCTGCCGGAATGGCGTCGGTGAGTGAGTTGCCTACGAGGATCAGACTGACGATGAACGCAAGGGCGCCGGCGCTGAGGCAGCCGCTGGGATGTCCGTGGGTGATGGAGGCGAGATCGCAGGCGGTAGCAAAAATATTCGAGAGTAACCGGCCTGGGTTGCGCTCACCAGTCAGTGAATACGCGAAGTACATGCCGACGGGAGCAATGCGCATGACGCCGCCGCAACCTTTACTGTCGTTCATGGCGCGGGCCACTTTGCCTCGGCTGGTTTGCAAAGCGGAGAGGCAGGTGGTTCCCGGGGCGCGGCGGCTGAAAAGTCTTTTCTGCTGGAGCAGCCAGCTCGATTTCGCGTTTCCCGTGGAAACCAGCCGGGAATTCTCCTGAGTCATCAGCCAGCGAGCGTAGGCAGCGGCGGCTGCGGGAAAAAAGTCCGGCTCCTGGCCCTGCTGAGCCGAGGCTACATGCGCGGAGAGCAGCGCTTCGGCGGTGAAGAGAGTCATCTGGGTGTCATCCGTGATGGCGCCCAATTTTCCATAGGCGGGTGCGTAATCGCGGATTCCAGCTTCGCCGTAAGCGCTGACAATTTCGTCCAAGTCCAGGAATTCCACGGGCGCACCGAGGGCGTCGCCGACAGCGCCGCCGAGAAGGCATCCGCTGAAGCGGGATCGCACGCGGGAATCCGATGGAATCCGGGGAAGGGACATTTTTCCTTCGAGCCGTGGGAACGGCTCTCTCGCAGGACAGCATACAGCGATTCGGCAAAGGTCGGCCAGCATATGATGAACTATCGGGATAGTAGAAAGGGAACTCTTCCTTTGTTTCGGGGGAATTCACAAGTGGACACTCTCGCGAACTTGAGGTCGAACATGAAAGCATTCCATTTTTTCAGATTGGCAGCTTTGACGGGATTTGCAGCGCTTGGACTGTTGACCGTTGAGACGGTAAACGCGCAGGCGCCATCGGGGCCGATTACGGGAGCGCCGGCGCAGCCCGCTGCAGTACCCGCGGCGGCTCCCCATCCGGTGCCGGCGCCGACGCCGCGCACGACTATCCTTGGCGCGTGGAAATTAAACCTGGACGATAGCGACGACCCGAGCAAGCGGCGACAAGAATCCCAAGATTCGAACGGCGGCGGGCGCGGCCGCATGGGGGGCGGGTATCCCGGTAGCGGGCATGGTGGTTACGGCGGGCACCGGGGCGGGGAAAGCGATGAGGAGCGGCAGAAAATGCAAAATCTTTTGAGGCCGGCAAGGTCCCTCAGTTTTTCCGTGACGGGCGCGGAGGTCGATGTCTTGGATGACCACGCATTCAAGCTGGCGTTCATGACGGACGGGCGAAAACTGCAAAAATCCAAGGATGCCAGTTATCAGGAAATTGCCGCGAAGTGGGACGGCACACGGCTGGTGAGCGATGAAAAAGATCCTCGCGGCAACAAAATGAGCCGAACTTTCGAGCTTTCTTCGGACGGCTTGCAGCTTTACGAAACGCTGCACATGACCATAGGCCGCAGCAATACGCCGCGTGTCACCCGCTACGTGTACGATATTCCCGCGCCCGCACAGGCTCGACAGTAGCGCTGCCCCGAGTCTCTCAAGCGTTGATAGGATGGTCGGTAAACGAGATTAGCTCCAGGAGATGGATAGTTCCGAGTAGGGCTTGCCTTCGTCGATGGGAGTGGCGAAGTGAAGCTTCACGTCTTTGGCGCCCGAAATTTCCAGAGCCTTCCTGAAAAAGCCGATGATCGCAAATCCCATGATGCGGTGTTGTTTCTCAAAGCCCGTGTACCTGACGATGGCCTGGCCGCGGGCCGGCAACTGGACCTCGATTGGCACTCCCTGGAAGTATGTGGCGTGGACGGCAGCGATTCTTTTGATTACAAATTCAGGGGAGCCCAATTTCACGAACGCTTTGTAGATGCCGCGGAGTTGCCTCTCGATGACGGCTTCTGAACCACGGGTGACCATTTCTTCGTTTCCAGCGGCCAGGAGTTTGATCTCCACCTCTAGAAAGCGGGTGAACACATCGAGGGGATACCACGAGGAAGCGAAGATTTCGCTTTCAAAGACCTTGCGAGCTCCATCATCCAGGAGATTCAGGATCTTTTTCAGAGAATCATCGCCGGAGCGGCGTTTGACTTGATTGATAGTTTCCTGAATCGCGGAGCCTTTGATCTGGACCATGCGGTTCTCCCCCGGGAAACTGGACGGCTCTCCGACCCCAGCAGCTCGAACTTACCATTATTGCGAGGGGCAAAGGAGGGCAGGTGTCGTGAAGAGAATCAAAAAGAGCTCGGGCCTAAGCTGAAGAGGCTGCGAGCGGCTACGTTGACGTAACAGCTCTTTGAGTGCTATAAAATTGAGTTTCGAGACGGCAGCGATAAGCCCACCGTGCGCTCTTACGGGGTTAGAGCGCGGCTGCCAACCTGGTGGCCGGTTGGCGGCCACACTTGACGGAATTTAGGCGAACCAATTTCGATGCAAGCAATCGGTCACCAACTTGGCGAACTGTTCCTTCAGGCTGTGCCTACAGTCCTGATTATCCTCCTTTTTTACTTCATCTTACGGGCGATCTTCTTTAAGCCGCTGCTGGCGGTGATGGCCGAGCGCGATGCCCGCACGGTGGGGGCGCAGAAGGCTGCGGAAGCGGCGCAAGTTGCGGCTGCGGCAAAGGTCAAGCAATACCAGGAAGCCCTGAGGCAAGCGCGCGGGCAGGTGTATGCAGAGCAGGAGGCAGCTCGCAAGAAACTTTTGGACGAGCGCACCGCGCAGATCAAGGAAGCGCGCACGCGGGCATCGGGAGAGGTCAACGCTGCGAAAGCGCGTGTCGCGGCGGAGTTGGCCGCGGCTCGCCGGGACGTGGAATCTACCGTCGCTCAATTATCGGCTGAAATTGCGCGACGCGTCCTGCAAGCTCCGCCTTCAGGCGGCCCTGCGAGAGAAGCTCGATGACACGAAATCGTCGCATTTTGTTTGCTGCGGGAGTGCTAGTTGTGTCGCTCTTCGCGGCGGTCAATTTGCGTGCCGCCGAGGAAGGCGGCAACGCGGCTACCGAGCGCGCTACAGAAGTTTTCAAGTGGATTAACTTCGCGATCGTTGCCGCCCTCATCGTGTGGGTGTTCGGCAAAAAGCTGCCGTCGGTATTCCGGCAGAGGGCCGAAGCCGTCAGTTCGGCGATTACCAGCGCCACCAGCGCGAAAGCCGCGGCTGACGCGCAGCTTCGCGACGCGGAAAACAGACTCACCAATTTGCAGAAGGAAGTTGCGGAGCTTCGCGCGTCGGCTGAGAAGGAAGCTACCGCCGAAGTGGAGCGCGTTCGCGCAGCCACACTGAGCGACGCGCAGAAAATTGCCGCCGCCGCAAAAGCGGAAATCGAAGCGGCGGAACGCGCCGCGCGTCTGGAACTGAAAGCTCTCGCTGCAAACCTGGCCGTGGATGGCGCGGAATCGCTGCTTACCAAGCAGCTCACTCCCAAGGCGCAGGAATCGCTGATCAGCAATTTCGTGAAGAGCCTGGAAGGGAGGCCGAATTGAAGTCCGCGAGCCTCCAATATGCGAATGCGCTGGCGGATATCGCGCTGGCTCAGGGCGCTGGCGATCCGGCTGCCAAGCAGTTGAACGAATTTGGCGCGGCGTACGCGCAGTCCGCGGAGCTGCGCACGTTTTTGGCCAGCCCGGCGGTAAGCATCGAAGACAAGCATGCGGTCATCGAGAAAATCGTGGCGCGGCTGGGCGCGAGCAAAATCATCCGCAATTTTCTGTTTGTTCTGGCGGATCACCGGCGCACGCAGTTGATTCCCGAGGTTATCGCCGCATTTCATGATGTGATTCGGCAGCGGCAGGGAGTGGCGGAAGCGCAGGTCTCTTCCGCAGTGGAATTGAGCGCGGCGCAGAAAAAAGAGATGGCGGCGACGCTGACGCGCTTGACGGGCAAGAAGATTGAAACGAAGTACGCGCTCGATCCGGCGCTATTGGGCGGAGCGGTGGTGCGGATCGGGGACACGATTTACGATGGCTCGTTGCGCAGCCGGCTAAATGAGATGCGCGCGCGCCTGGCGGCCGAGTAAGAAATCATTAGCGGGGTACCTGCCGCGGCAGGCGCCCCGGTCGAAAGATTCCAGGTTTCAGCTACGGAGCAGGCATGGCGAACATTAAAGCGGACGAAATCAGCAAGATTCTGCGCGAGCAGATCGAGAACTACGAGCAGACCGTTTCGGTCGACGAGGTTGGCGCGGTAATCAGCGTCGGCGATGGAATCGCGCGCGTACATGGCCTGGAGAAGGTCATGGCGGGCGAAATGCTCGCCTTCCCGCACAATGTTTTCGGGATTGCGCTGAACCTTGAAGAAGAAGAGGTCGGCGTTGTGCTGCTGGGCGAATCGTTTGAGTTGAAAGAGGGGGACGTCGTCAAGCGCACGAACACGATTATGTCCGTGCCGGTGGGCGAAGCACTGGTTGGGCGCGTGGTGAATCCGCTCGGTCAGCCAGTGGATGGCAAGGGTCCCATCGCCACGAAGCAGCGCAATCCGCTGGAGAAAATTGCCCCGGGCGTGCTGGATCGCCAGCCGGTTCGCGAGCCGCTGCAGACGGGCATCAAAGCAATCGACTCGATGATTCCGATCGGCCGCGGCCAGCGCGAGCTGATCATCGGCGACCGCCAGACGGGGAAGACCGCGGTCATCCTGGACACGATCATCAATCAAAAGGGTGGCGACATCATTTGCATCTACTGTGGCATCGGCCAGAAGCGCTCGACGATCGCGCAGGTGGTGAAGACACTGACCGACGCGGGCGCAATGGACTACACCATCGTGGTGACTTCCTCTGCCGCGGAGCCGGCTTCGCTGCAATATATTGCGCCATACGCGGCATGCGCCATGGGCGAATTTTTCCGCGACACCAAGCGGCATGCCGTCACGTTTTACGATGACCTTTCCAAGCACGCGCAAGCCTATCGCGAAATCTCGTTGCTGCTGCGGCGTCCTCCCGGTCGCGAAGCGTTTCCTGGCGACGTGTTTTATCTTCACTCCCGCTTGCTGGAACGCGCCGCAAAACTGAACGACAAGCTGGGCGGCGGGTCGCTGACTTCGCTGCCGGTCATCGAGACGCAAGCTGGTGACGTCTCAGCTTACATTCCAACCAACGTGATTTCGATTACCGATGGCCAGATTTATCTGGAAGCGGACCTTTTCAATGCGGGCATTCGTCCGGCGATCAACGTCGGTATTTCGGTTAGCCGCGTCGGCGGCAACGCGCAGATCAAGGCCATGCGGCAGGTGGCTGGTTCGCTGCGGTTGGACATGGCGCAGTATCGCGAGCTTGCGGCGTTCGCGCAGTTTGGTTCCGATCAACTCGACAAAGTGACGCAGGGTCAGCTTGCGCGCGGCCAGCGACTCACGGAAGTCCTGAAGCAGGATCAGTACGTGCCGCTGGCGGTAGAAAAGCAGGTGCTGATTCTCTATGCGGCGACAAGCGGGATGCTGGACGCAGTGCCGGTGCCGGAAGTTCGCCGGTTTGAGCGCGAGTTCCTGCAGTTCGCCGAGACCAACTATCCTTCGATTCTGAAGAACATTGCGACGAAAAAGGCTCTCGACGACGGCATCAAGGCGGAAATCAAGACCGCCGTCGAAGCTTTCAAGGAACGCTTCACAGCGGCCGTTGCCGCGGCAGCGAAATAAGGATTGGCGCTTAACTACTAACGATGGCTACACTTCTCGATTTTCGGCGCCGCATCCGCTCGGTGAAAAACACCCAGCAGATTACGCGCGCGATGAAATTCGTTGCCGCGGCCCGACTGCGCCGCGCGCAGGAAGCGGCCATTGCGGCGCGCCCGTATGCCAAGGAACTCGCGCGGATGCTGCGTTCGATCATGTCGCGCATCAGTGAGCCGCAGCACCCGCTGTTGGCGAAGCGCCCCGAAGAGAGAATTCTCGCACTTGTTCTGACCGGGGAGCGCGGCTTAGCGGGGGCATTCAACGCCAATATTCTGCGCAAAGCCCAAGATTTCTTCCGTGCCAACAAGGGCAAGAAGATTTCGACGATTCCCGTCGGCAAGAAAGGCCGCGACTCGTTGAAAAAAGCGGGATTCAATCTCATCGCGGAATATGTGAATGTCCTCGCACGCGTCGATTTTGCGACCGCGCGAGAGATCGCCACGCTCGTCACGGACCTGTACACCAAGGATGAGATCGATTCGGTGTATATCGTCTTCAGCGAATTCAAGACGGTGATGACGCCGAACCTGGTGGTCACGAAGATTCTTCCAGTCGAGGCCGTTCATGCCGATGAAGAAACCGCCGCAGAAAAAGAGAGTTCGCAAATAGATTACATTTACGAGCAGCCGGTCGAACAACTTCTCGGAAAGTTGCTGCCGCGTTATATCGAAACGCAGATTCTCCGCGCGATGCTGGAATCTTCAGCAGCGGAGCACGCCGCGCGCATGACGGCAATGGAATCGGCGACGAAAAATGCCGGGGATGTAATTGAAGCGCTCACGCTGCACATGAACAAAGTGCGGCAAGCGGCGATCACCAAAGAAATTATTGAAATTGTCAGCGGCGCTTCTTACGGCGCTTAGGAGAGAGCAGCATGGCAGAGAAATACGCAGGCGTGGGGCACGTCGTACAGGTCATCGGCCCCGTGATGGACATTCAATTTGAGGCCGGGCATCTGCCGGCAATTTACAATGCTTGCCGGATCACCAGCGAAGGCTTCAACATTCCCGAGCCGCTCGACGTGACGGCTGAGGTGCAACAGCATCTCGGAGAAGGCCGCGTCCGCGCCATCGCAATGGAGCCTGTTGAGGGCATGGTGCGCGGGATGAAGGCGTACGATCTTGGAAAAGGGATTGAAGTTCCCGTGGGACGGCCAACGCTTGGCCGCGTAATGAATGTGCTGGGAAAACCCGTCGATCAGCTCGGTCCCATCGTCAGCGATACGTACTATCCGATCCATCGTCCGGCGCCTTCGCTCGAAGATCAATCCACGACGCTGGAGATGTTTGAAACGGGAATTAAAGTTGTCGACCTGATTGAGCCTTACTTGAAGGGCGGAAAAATTGGCCTCTTCGGCGGCGCGGGCGTCGGCAAGACCGTGCTCATCATGGAGCTGATTCACAACGTCGCGATGAAGCACGGCGGCGTTTCGGTGTTCGCAGGCGTCGGCGAACGCACGCGCGAAGGCAACGACTTGTGGCTGGAAATGTCCGAAGGCGGCGTCATCGTGCCCGGCAATTCGGAAAAGTCCCGCGCGGCGCTGATCTACGGCCAGATGACCGAGCCGCCCGGCTCGCGATTGCGCGTGGGTCTCACCGGCCTTACGGTTGCGGAATATTTCCGCGACCAGGAACATCTCGACGTGCTCCTCTTCATCGACAACATTTTCCGATTCGTGCAGGCGGGCTCCGAAGTTTCCGCGCTTCTCGGCCGCATGCCTTCGGCCGTGGGCTACCAGCCGAACCTGAACACCGAAATCGGTGAATTACAGGAGCGCATCACTTCGACAAAGAGTGGATCGATCACTTCCGTGCAGGCCATTTACGTTCCCGCCGATGACTACACTGACCCGGCTCCTGCCGCGACGTTCGCGCACCTGGACGCGACGACCAACCTCAGCCGGCAGATCGTCGAGCGCGGCATTTATCCGGCGGTTGATCCGCTGGCCAGCTCCTCGCGCATTCTCGATCCGCGGATTGTCGGCGCGGAGCATTACGCCGTGGCGCGCGGTGTGAAGTCCATTTTGCAGCGCTACAAGGACCTGCAGGACATCATCGCGATTCTTGGTATCGAAGAACTTTCCGACGAAGATAAGCGCACCGTCGCACGGGCCCGCAAGATCGAAAAGTTCCTCTCGCAGCCGATGTTCGTCGCCGCACAATTCACCGGCCTCGAAGGCAAGTACGTGAAGATCGAAGACACCGTGCGCAGCTTCAAGGAAATCGTGGAAGGCAAGTACGACGACGTTCCGGAACAAGCGTTTTACATGGTCGGCACGATCGAAGAAGCTCTCGAAAAAGCCGAGAAGATGAAGGCGAGCGCGTAAAGGAAAAATGCTGCCCGACGCCATCGAGTTGGTGATTGTCACGCCGGAGAAGCAATTGCTCCGCGAGAAGGCCGTCGAGGTGCAAATGCCCGGCGAGAACGGGTATTTGGGAATTTTGCCCGGGCACGCGCCGCTGATGACGGAGCTGGGGATCGGCGAACTCAGCTATCACGACAAGGGCGGCAAGGAATCAACGCACATCGCCATCGTTCGCGGGTTTGCCGAGGTTCTTGGGGACCGTGTCACTGTACTTGCAGAGACCGCCGAACGCGCGGAAGAGATTGACCTGCAACGCGCCAAGGATGCGCTGGCACGCGCCGAAAAACGCCTCGCCTCCAATGATCCGAATATAGATTGGGACCGCGCCAACATTGCGCTGCAGCGCGCGCTGATTCGCATCCAGGTGGCTACCAAGCGGCGCAGCGCACTCATTGCCGGTTCCTAAGACCTCTCTATTGCATGTCGTGCGACACGGCTCGCGATTTCTCTCCTGGGCAAGCATCAAATGGTGTGAAGTAGAGCTGACGATGGAACCTATAATCATGTACAGCACCGCATGGTGCCCCGATTGCCGCCGCGCCAAAACTTTCCTGAAGGAACGCGGCGTCGTTTTTCGCGAAGTGAACATCGAGGAAGATCCGGCCGGGGAAGAGATCGTCATCAAAGCCAACGACGGTAAGCGCGTAGTTCCCACACTGGAAGTCGGCGGACGATTTTTTGCTTGCAGTCCGTTTGATGCGGAGCAGCTCGCAGAGGAACTCGATATTCCGCTGAATCCCTAACGCCGCGAATTCACCCCTACTTGCGAAATCTACGCAGTTTTCCTAATTCATTGCAATACCACGGGCCCAGACTCCGGCAAGATGCAACCCCTCATCGAGCAGCAGAATATCCGCATCGGCTCCCACACGCAGTGATCCTTTTTTGAATTCGATCCCGAGCAAGGTAGCCGGATTCAAGGTGAGCATTCTCACGGCGTCCGGCAAAGATATGCCCAGCGCAGCAATATTTCGCAGCGCGCGGTCCAGGGTCAGGGTGCTGCCCGCTAAAGTTCCTTCGGCATTGCGGCAGACGCCTCCACTCACGGTCACTTCGAAGCCGCCTAGCATATATTTTCCGTCCGGCATCCCCGTTGCGGAAAGACCGTCGCTCACCAGCGTGACGTGCGCGGATCCTTTGGCGAGAAGAAGCAACTTCATGGCGGCTTCCTCGACATGCACGCCGTCGGCGATCAGTTCCGCATTGACGTCCGGCGAAGTGAGTACGGCGCCGATGACCCCGGGGTCGCGATGGGAAAACGGGCGCATGGCGTTATAGACGTGCGTGGCGCTGCGCGCCCCTCGAGCCATGGCCGCACGAGCTTGCTCGTAGGTTGCGTCGGTATGTCCCATCGAAACGACCAGGCCGGCTTCGCGGGCCGCATCGATGCACGGCACGGCGCCGAGGACTTCCGGCGCGATGGTCAGAATTCGGGCATTCCCCGCGGCAGCTTTTAAGAAACGGCTAAGTGTTTCCGCCGATGGCAACTGAATCCATTCCGCGGGATGGACGCCCCTGCGTTCTTTGCTAATGAACGGCCCCTCGAAATGGATCCCCAGAACTTCCGCACGGGACTCATCCGTTTCGTGCTGCTGGGTGATGTACCCGGCGATCCCTTCGACGGCGCGGAGGGTTGCGTCCGTGCTAGCGGTCACCGTAGTGGCGACGATCGAGGTCGTGCCGTATTCCGAGACCTTGCGCGTGATGGAGCGCAACGCGTCGCCCGTTCCTTCCATGACGTCGTGGCCGCCGGCCCCGTGTATGTGCAAGTCGATAAAGCCGGGAATAGCGGTCTGGTCGGCGGCGCGGATTTCCCGCGCCCCCACAGGTAAGGTCATTCCCGAGCGCGGCCCGATGACCTCAATGGTGCCTTCGCGAATCAGGATGCCAGCATCGATAATTTCTGTCGTTGGGGTAAGCGCACGACTAGCGTGAATAAGTAAGGTCGACATGGCAGCACAACATCGTAACGGAAATGCGTCGCGGCACAAAACAAAACGGGCGCCCCATTTGGGACGCCCGCCTGAAAAAAGACTTCAGCAAACAGAATCTTACATGGTCTTTGCAGCGGCCATGTCGATACTGGTCAGCTTGAGGTTCTCGCCGTCGACGGAGCCTTTTACGGTTACGTGATGGCCGGCATGCGCCGCAACTTTGTCCTGCGCGTCGACAACATAGACTTTCTTGTCGGCGTCGTTGACGAACACGTACTTGGCGCCGTGTTCCTTGACGCACTTGGTGGTGCATTCGCCAGCCTTGTCATTAGCGCCCTTTACTCCGCACTGGCTGTCTGAAATCCAGCCGGTCCAAGAGCCGTCGGCCGCCATCGTGAGCGCGCCCGCGAACAACGTTGCTGCCATTGCCACTGCGAATCGGATTTTCATGATTCCCCCCTCCAGAAATCCACTGCGGTTTTTTGATTCCCTGGGCCGCCATAAGCTTGGCACAGCGACGGTCCGGTGTCCAGACGCTATCTAGGACTTAATACGGAGCGTTCTTATTCCCGGATGAGCGGCAACAAAAAAGGGAGGATTCTCTGGAATCCTCCCTTTGTTGCTGTGCTCTCACTGAGTTGAAGCCTGACTTCCGAGGAACTCGCTTACTGCCCGGACGTCGCCGTGCTGGCTGAAGTCGCACCCGCGGACTTGGTGACGCTCAGGTAGCCCGTGGCGGTTGTCTTGGTGACTTTGTTGACCACCAGTTCGAGTGCCGAGCGGTTCCCGCCGGTGTAGAAGAAGATCGGCTCGTTCACGGAGCGATCCTTCTTTTCGAAGCTGTTGTCGTCTGCCAGGACGTTGATGGTGTAGCGGTTCTTCTTGGTGTTGGTGTCCTTCAGTTCGATCTGGATGGTGCCTACCTTCGTCGCACCGGACTTGCGCTGCACGGTGAACTCGAAGTAATCGCGCTGGCCCATGCGGCGGAGCTGGTCGATTTCATCGTGGTTGCGGGCGATGAGCGTGCCCATCTCGCTGCGAGCCATCTGAATGCTGTTCTTGGTGGCGTCCAGGTCGGTCTTAACGCCGTTGACGTCGCCGTTCAGCTTGTTTACGTCGTCCGAATTCGCCTTGGTGGCCAATTCCGCTTTCACGGAAGTTGCCAGGCTGGTGACCTTCTGGTCGACGGCGGTGGTCGCATTCTTGTTCTGATTGCGCGCCGCGACGAGATCCGCGTGCGTGACATTCAGTTTGTCGGTAACCACTTTGAGGTCGCTCTGCAATTCCCTGTTGATTTCGTCTTCCTTCGCCAGCCGCTGGGCCAGGGCATCATTGGATTGCTTCACGGAAGCTTGTGTGGTCTGCTCGATGCTCTTGGCTTGATTGAGTGCGCTCCAGCCCACTCCGAGGCTTAGCAGGGAAATACCACCCAACAGCCCCACTGCCAGTCCGACCCATCGGGGTGTGCCAGTCGTGTTTGTGTTGGCGGAATCTAGAAAATCGCTCATATACTTCGTTTCTCCTTTTGGCTTTTGGCCCTGTGCATGGGAAGGGAGCACCCGTTTCGCCAAAGGGATCTGGCGCGAGGCCATCCCCCTAACCAACACGTAATCAATCGTTTAGAGAAGATCCGAGGCGAATAACGGTCGGGTTCCATAGGTACCAGTACTAGTAAAGTTTACGCGCTCCTCGAGCAAACCGTATAAATTGCCTTCGTTACTTTTAGGAACAAGTCTCGCCGCGAAGCAAAGGAGTTAAAGGGGTGACGACGAGAAGAGAAGCAAGCCGTTCGAGTTGATAAAGTACAGTATTTCAAAGAGTTAGCGGGGCAGTGGATCAAGCGGCGCGCGTTCCGGCTTCAGCTCCGGCGATACGTTCGGCGCTGAAATATCGATCCAGAGTGTTGACCGCGGCATCGAGGACCAAATGGCAATCGGAGCAGTTTTCCAAGTGGCGCTTGATCTCGACTTCGACCGAAGTCGAGAGTCGACCTTCTAAGTACCAGCAAATCAAATGGATGGTGTCTTTACAGCTCATGTACCCCGTCCCCCAGGTTCCCAAAAACGATAATGCGGCCCACGGATGAATGTGCAAGTCTTACGCCAAACACCGCTTTTTGGCTGCAAATATTATCCACTGATAAATCAGAGGCTTAGCCAGCATTACGAAATCTTCGAGACTTGAGCTCGTCGCCGTTTTTGAAAAGTTTACACGTGGAATGGTTCAAGTGTGCAGAATCTCGTCCCAACGGGCTATCGCTGTGGAGTTACCGTCATCTCGCGCAGGGCCTGAATGCGCTTCTCGAGCGGCGGATGCGTGCTGAATAGCGAGGACAGGCCGCCGCCTCCGAACAACGGCTTTACGATGCACAGCGCCGAGGTCGATGGCGAAACCGAAGTTGTCGGGATGCGCTGATTGTAG